>Ga0075464_10000631_pt1 | contig 15558 bp, 16 predicted proteins | sample DEB19_08_DNA_5_FD_75068 | JGI IMG/M metagenome (GOLD analysis project Ga0075464, IMG submission 75068) | Aqueous microbial communities from the Delaware River and Bay under freshwater to marine salinity gradient to study organic matter... | ecosystem: Environmental > Aquatic > Marine > Coastal ...
TCGAGACCCCAAGGCAAGTCGGTTGGGGTTCCAAAAAGCTCGTTGTTGAAGTAGTTGCCCCAGCGACCAATTGCTTGGGCCAGCAAAACGCCCGGCGCAACCGCATCTGCGAAAGACCAGAATCGAATTCCTGATGAGCGAGCACCAAGCCAGCCACCTACGACACCAAGGGCTAGAGCGCCATAGATTGCAAGCCCGCCTTCCCAGACACGCAAGATTGCGCCCAGGTCGGCTCCCTCGTAAAAGTAATCGTTGAGGTGAGTCAAAACATGAAAGAGTCGACCGCCAACGATGCCAAACGGCACCGCCCAAAGTGCGATGTCAAGAACGACTCCACTTTGAGCTCCGCGGGCTTTCAAGCGGCGTTCAGCAAGTAGCACAGCCAAAATAATGCCGGCAAGGATGAAGAGCGCGTAGAAGTGCACCCGAAATGGCCCAAGGTCAATGTAGCTAACGTCGGGGCTCGGGATGCTGGTGATTATGTTGTGCAAGGTGTTCTCCTACTTTTTCAAACCGGATGCGAGTTCGACTACTTTGGCGCGAAGGGCTTCAATGCCACCCTGAGCATAGGCTCTCACAAATGCTGATCCTACGATTGCTCCGTCGGAATACTCATTGACTTCGGTTACTTGTTCTGCCGTTGAGATGCCAATGCCGACGGCGGTCTTTTGAGTGTCTGAAGCTGCGCGAATTCCTGAGACTACCTTTTTGGCGAGTTGGTCAACCTCGGCTCGTGCACCGGTGATTCCCATGGTTGAGACGGCGTAGACAAATCCGCGGCTCTTTGCGCAAGCGTTCTCGATCCGCTCTTCTGAGGATGTTGGTGCGGCCAAAAACACTCGGTCGAGGTCATACTTCTCTGATATTTCGAGCCAATCAGCGGCTTCATCCGGAATTAGGTCTGGAGTGATAAGGCCTGCTCCCCCAGCGGCCGCAAGGTCTTTGGCAAATCTTTCGACGCCGTAAGAGATGACTGGATTCCAATAGGTCATCACCAAGACGGGGGTGTCGACAGCGTCGGTGATGGCCTTGACCGCATCAAAAGTTTGACGAAGTCTGAATCCTTGCTCGAGGGCATGCAGAGTCGCCTCTTGAATAACCGGGCCATCCATTACTGGATCGCTGTAAGGAATGCCTAATTCGAGAATGTCAATGCCGCTTTTGCACATGGCAATCGCCGCCTGGACAGAATCATCAACATTCGGGTAACCAACCGGGAAATATCCGATTAGTGATCCGCGTCCGGCTTGCTTATTCGCCTCGAGCTTGGCAACCGTCTTACTCGCCATTGTTGTCTCCATCAAGAATTCCGAAGTACTTCGCTGCTGTTTCCATGTCTTTGTCGCCACGACCACTCAGATTAACCAAAATGGATGACCCGGCAGGCAATTCTTTGCCGAGCTTTAGAACGCCCGCAAGAGCGTGGGCTGTTTCGATGGCGGGGATGATGCCTTCGGTTCGGCTCAGAAGGCGAAGAGCCGACATGGCCTCTGCATCAGAAATGCCACGATATTTTGCTCGACCGAGGTCTTTGAGCCAAGCGTGCTCTGGCCCGACACCGGGGTAGTCAAGCCCCGCAGAAATTGAGTGGCTGTCTTGGGTCTGTCCGTCTTCGTCTTGAAGCATGTAGCTTCTCGCACCATGCAATACGCCCGGGCGTCCGTAGTTCAAAGTCGCCGCGTGGCGCTGGGTGTCCATGCCTTCGCCGGCCGCTTCAAAGCCGTACAGCTCCACTTCTTCGTCGTCTAGGAACGCGTGGAAAAGACCAATTGCGTTGGAACCTCCGCCGACACAGGCCGCTAACGCAGTAGGCAAGAAGCCAAACTCTGCGAGCATCTGAGCCCGAGCTTCTGTGCCAATTACCGAGTGGAAGTCGCGGACCATTGTTGGGAAAGGGTGCGGGCCAGCTACGGTGCCGAGTAGATAGTGGGTGGTTTCAACGTTGGCAACCCAGTCGCGAAGTGCCTCGTTGATTGCGTCTTTGAGGGTTCGAGTGCCGGTCTTGACCGCAATAACTTCGGCGCCAAGTAGTCGCATTCGGGCAACGTTGAGTGCTTGTCTCTGGGTATCTACCTCGCCCATGTAAACAACGCAATCTAGGCCAAATAGAGCGGCAGCGGTAGCGCTGGCCACGCCGTGCTGACCTGCGCCAGTTTCGGCGATGATGCGTGTTTTACCCATCCGCTTCGCCAAGAGGGCTTGTCCGAGAACATTGTTGATCTTGTGGGAACCGGTGTGGTTTAAGTCTTCACGCTTAAGAAAAACTCGCACATCACCGGCGTGCGCCGCGAAGCGCTTCACCTCGGTGATTATTGACGGGCGGCCAGTGTAGGTTCGGTGCAACTCGGCTAGTTCGAAGGCGAAAGTCGGGTCAAGTTTCGCTGCCTCGTAGGTTGCTTCAAGCTCATCGAGCGCGGCAATCAAAGATTCGGGTACAAAACGGCCACCATATTCGCCGAAGTATGGTCCAACTTGCTCACTAAGTTTTGACATTTTGGGAGTCCTAAATCTGGTCGGTGTCTAAGAAAGAGCGCAACATCTCTGCAGGATCATTGATTACTAAAGCCTCGCCAACCAGCACCACATCGGCCCCGGCTGCTCGATAATGCCGAACATCATCTGCCTGTCGAACAGCAGACTCGGCTACTTTGATGACGTCAACCGGCACGAGGTGAACTAACTTCCCGAATAAGTCGCGGTCTGTTTCAAACGTGGATAAGTCTCTTGCGTTGATGCCCACAAGTTTGGTGTCTAGGTCGATTGCTCGCAGAAGCTCGTTCTCACTGTGGGTTTCAACGAAGGCCGTCATGCCCAACTCTTCAATAAAATGCTTCAGCCTGACCAACTGCTTTTGAGGAAGCCCGGCGACAATCAACAGAACGATATCCGCGCCTGCTGCTCTAGCCTCAAGAATTTGGTATTCATTGGCTATGAAATCTTTTCTCAGAACCGGCACATCAACCGCTGCTCGAACAGCGACCAAGTCTTCGAGTGAGCCTTTGAATCTTCGCTCTTCGGTAAGGACGCTGATTGCACTAGCCCCGGATGCTGCGTAAATTTTTGCAAGGCTTGCTGGATCTGGGATTTCACCCAGTTGACCGCGTGATGGACTTGCCCGTTTTACTTCGGCCAAAACCTTAATCTGGTCGCCGGGAGCAAGGGCCTGAAGTGCATCGATTGCTGGGATGTTCTCAAGTGCGACTCTCTCGACCACTTGAGCGGAAAGTGCCTCTTGGCGTCTCTGGGCATCGGCTATCGAGCCGGCGAAGAGTTCTTCAAGCACTAGTGAGTGCTCTTGGAGTTCTTGCCGCCTATGCCATAGCCAGCACGCTTCAAAATGAAGCCAACTGCCCAGCCGATTACTGCTAGAACGGCCGAAGCCCAGACAAGTGCTGCCTGATCGAACCAGAAGGCAAGTGTGCCGGTAACGAAAGCCACCATGATGATGATGACCGCAGTCCATGCAGCGACTGAGTCGCCGTGGCCAGGGTCTCCGACTGGAAGGTTGTTCTCCGACATGATTGCCTTTCTAGAAATCTAACTAAATCTTATCAAGTGAAAAAGAGAGACTAGCGCTGTGAATCCCACAGCCCGATGGTGTCGTTTTCATCCTTGGCGGTTTGCCCAGTCTGATAGCGATCACTCTTGGCGACTTTCTTGGGCCACCGGCGCTCAGTAAGCAAAAAAGTGACTTCGATTGCCACGAGTAGCGCCAAAGAGGCCAAACTGATCCAGGCCCATGGAAGCACCACTATCGTCAGATCGTCGATGCCATGAGTTGCGGCAATTCCGGTGAGCTGCTCAATTTGGGTGGCAAGCCCCGAAATATCGGCCCCAATGATTCGAGGAGCCAGCAGGACTGCGCCAAGACCGGCAGCCACAAGAGCGAGGATGCCTGCAACCTTTCGGCCCAATCCCCCAAGGAATGCTGACGCGAAGAGAGCTGCCAACACCACCAAAAAGAGTGGTGACAGAAACGAGTAAGTGGTGAAGCCGTCATACCGGCCGAGTTGCACAGCGGTGCCATCTGGAGCCATCTCTAAGCTGAACCAGGGTTGGGCGACGGCAATGTAGTTAGCCAGCAAAATTATTGCCCACAACCCAAGGGTCCTTGACTTGGTAAATACTGGCAACTTTGCCGAGCTCAAGATTGGCGCCTGATCATCGAATTTGCAGCTGCCACTGCCCGGAGAGGAGCACCTGCCTTGGCGATGGTTTCCTGATACTCGCTTTCGGGCACCGAATCAAGCACCAGCCCTGCTCCGGCTTGCACATGTGCAACCCCGTCACGAATGAACGCGGTGCGAATGGCAATCGCCAAGTCGGCGTTGCCGGCAAAGTCGAAGTAGCCAACCACGCCGCCGAAAATACCGCGGTTCGAGTCTTCTAGTTCATCGATAATTTGAAGTGCTCGAGGTTTAGGTGCTCCGGATAAAGTACCCGCTGGGAAAGTTGCTCTGAAGACATCCACAGCCGATTGGCCACTTCGAATTTTTCCTTCGACCGTCGAGACCAGGTGCATGATGTGGCTGAAGCGATGCACCTGCATAAACTCGGTGACACCAACCGATGCCGGTTCACAAACCTTGAGTAGGTCGTTCCTGGCTAGATCGACGAGCATCAGGTGCTCTGCCTTCTCTTTCTTGTCATCGAGAAGGTTCTCGGCGAGAAGCTGGTCTTCATCGAATGTTTTTCCCCTCGGCCTAGAGCCGGCAATTGGGTGACTCACTGCGTGGCCATCCTGCACGGTCACTAATGCCTCAGGAGATGAGCCGACGATGGCGTATGCCCCATCCTCGTCTTCGAAGTTCAGGAGATACATGTAGGGGCTTGGGTTTAGGGCGCGAAGAACTCGATAAACATCTTGTGGAGAAGCAACGCAGGGCAGATCAAACCGCTGTGAAATAACCACTTGGAAGACGTCGCCGATTCGAACATATTCCTTGGACTTCTCTACCGCTGAGAGAAAGTCACTCTTTGCAGTTCTGAGGGCCGGCTCCGCTGAAGTGGCTAGGTCAAGGTCGGCAAGCAATACTTCGTTCTGCTTGAAAAGGTCGGCCCTCATGGTGTCGATACGAGCAAGCGCATCGGCGTATTCATCGTCAACCGAGGTTTGATCCGTGATGAACACATTAGAGACGAGCATCAAAGAACTGTTGAGATGGTCTAGCACCACAAGGTCTTGAAACATTGCCAACGCGAGAATCGGTGAAGGGAAATCTTTGGATGGCGCTGGACCGAGTTTTTCAATCTCACGCACTAAGTCCCAGCCCATTACGCCAACAAGACCTGAAGTCAGAGGAGGAAGGCCAGGCAGCAGTTTTGAGGCCCAGGCAGCCTGCATTTGAGCAAGGGCCTCCAGAGCGGTTTCTTTTAATGGCTCTGAAGAGTTCGGGAGGGCTGCCGCACCAGAGGGTGACGTCCAGGCTATTTGACCATCATTCTTTTGAACCAAAGTGCCGCGATTATTGACGCCGATAAAGCTATATCGCGCCCATACTCCTTGTTCGGCCGACTCCAGTAGAAAACTGCCTGATTTGGTGGCGGCCAGCTTCTCAAAAACTGAAAGCGGCGTCTCCGAGCCCGAGAACAAGGTCTCGATAACCGGAATAACTTGATGGCTAGCGGCTAGCTCTCTAACCTCGGCGAGAGAAAGTTGAACCTTAGGCATTGGATTCTCCTGGTTCATTTGCGATAAATAGGGTGCTCACATCGAAGCAAGACTCTGAATCGGTGTGGCAAGCGGGGCCATTCTCATCTACTTTGACCAGCAGGGTGTCTGCGTCGCAGTCGGCCTCGATGGACCTGATTATTTGGGTGTTTCCGGAGGTAGCACCTTTGTGCCAAAGCTCACTGCGAGACCTCGAGTAAAAGACCGTCTCCCCCAGTTCGATTGACTTGAGGAGAGACTCTTGGTTCATCCAGGCCATCATCAACACCCGGCCAGTTGACTGGCTTTGAATAATTGCTGGAATCAACCCGGACTCGTTATAGGTGAGATTGGCGATTGCGTCTTTGTCGAATGGCATGACTACCTCGTTTCGTATCCTGCTGCTTTGAGCGTTGACTTGGCACCAGAGATTGTGACTGAACCTTCGTGAAAAATTGAGGCCGCAAGGATGGCATCTGCGCCTGCGGCTGCGGCCACCGGGAAGTCTTCTGCTTTACCGGCGCCACCGGATGCGATTAATGGGACGTTCGAAATCTGTCGAATAGCTTCAAGCATTTCAACGTCGAAGCCGGAGCGAGTTCCATCAAAATCAATGCTGTTCACGAGAAGTTCTCCTGCGCCGCGCTCGATGACTTCTTTTACCCAACTGAGGGCATCTAACTCGGTTTCATTTCTGCCGCCGTGGGTGGTCACCACAAAACCCGAAGGTGTCTTTTCAGACCTCTTCAGGTCAAGCGAGATGACTAATACCTGATTGCCAAATCGGCTTGCGATTTTGTTTAGTAGCTCTGGGTTTGCGATACCGGCAGATCCGACACTGATTTTGTCTGCCCCAGCTCCAAGAAGTTTTGCAACGTCGTCGACTTCCCGAATTCCGCCGCCAACGGTAAGCGGGATGAACACCTTTTCCGCGCAAGCAGTCACTAGGTCATACATGGTTGACCTGTTGTCGACGGTAGCGTGCACGTCTAAGAACGTGAGTTCGTCTGCGCCATCTTCGTAGTAACGCGCGGCCAACTCGATTGGGTCTCCAGCATCGCGCAAATTGAGAAAGTTGACGCCCTTCACCACTCGCCCATCGGCAACATCAAGGCAGGGAATGACGCGAATCGAGAGAGACACTAGATTCTCGCGGCGTGAATTGCGCTAACTAGAATCGCACGTGCGCCGAGGTCGTAAAGTTCGTCCATTTTGGAATTAATCTCGTTTGCCTTCACCAGGGAGCGCACGGCTACCCAATCCTTATCGCGCAATGGCGAGATGGTCGGTGATTCAATTCCAGGGGTAACCAAAGAGGCTTGTTCAACCAAGTCCGCCGGGCAGTCGTAATCGAAGATCACGTATTCCCGAGCAACTAGCACGCCTTGCATTCTTCTCAGAAGCTGCGTGTGGTCGGCCTTCCGCCCAGGAGAAACAATCAGTTGTGCACTGCTCTCTAGGATGATTGGTCCAAAGATTTCAAGGCCGGCTTGACGAAGAGTGTTGCCAGTAGAAACTACGTCGGCCACTGCATCGGCAACGCCGAGTTGAACCGCAACCTCAACGGCGCCGTCGAGTTGAACTAGTTGAACGGATACACCCTCAGTGCGAAGGAAGTCCTCAACCAAGTTCGGGTAGGCCGTCGCCACTCTCTTTCCCTCTAGGTCCTTTAGGTTTTTGAATTCGCCAACTGGTCCGGCAAATCTGAAGGTCGAGCCTCCAAAGCCCAAGTCAGAGACGCTCTCAGCGAATGATCTGCTGTCGAGCAGAAGGTCTAGTCCGGTGAAACCGACATCTAGCGAGCCTGAGCCAACATAGGTGGCAATGTCTCTTGGTCGAAGGTAGAAGAACTCTATGCCGTGAGCCTGGTCTACTACGTGCAAGTCTTTTGGGTCTCGGCGAACGGTGTAGCCAGCCTCTTTAAGCATCAAGATGGCTGATTCTGAAAGGATGCCCTTATTGGGAACGGCGACTCTAAGCAATGTCGTCTCTTTTCTAAGTTTTTTGGGTTTACAAGAATTTTTCGAGGTCGCTGAGGGAGATTCCCTTGGCGGCCATCAAAACCTGCAGATGGTAAATCAACTGTGAGATTTCCTCTGCGGTGCGCTCGTTGCCTTCATGCTCGGCTGCCATCCAAACCTCAGCGGCCTCTTCGACGACTTTTTTGCCAATCGTGTGCACGCCGGCCTCTAGCCACTTTGTGGTTTCAGAGCCAACTGGGCGCGATTCGGCTTTCTCGGTGATCTCTGCGAAGAGTTGATCGAAGGACTTCATATGTCTAGGTTACCTTCTCCTGATCGGAGATCGGGGCTAAAACCTAGTGACGGTGTGAGATTCCGAGATTCGCGAGGTCTCGAAGGGCCTCTATTTGCTTGTTTCGGTCATCCGCCTTGAATACGGCACTGCCGGCCACGAAAGTATCGGCACCGTGTTCGGCGACTCTTTGAATGTTCTGTTCGGTGATACCGCCATCGACCTGCAGCCAAATGTCGAGTTTTTCGAAGTCAATTTTTCTTCGGGCTTCAGAAACCTTGGTAAGCGTTGACTCGATTAGGGACTGCCCACCAAAGCCAGGCTCGACAGTCATAATCAAAATCTGGTCGAACTCGGCAAGGAGCTCGAGGTAAGGCTCAATTGGTGTGTTCGGCTTGATTGCTAATCCCGCTCTGGCACCGATGCTGCGAAGTTTTCTGGCCAACTCCACTGGTGAATCAGACGCCTCAGCGTGAAAGGTGACTGAGAATGCGCCGCATTCTGCATATCCAGGGGCCCACTTATCCGCGTTGGCGAGCATCAGATGAACGTCCAGCGGCAATGGTGTGATTTCTTGCATTCGGGTGACCATCGGCAAGCCAAAGGTGAGGTTTGGAACAAAATTGTTGTCCATCACATCTACATGGATGAGGTCAGCGCTCAGAATCGAATTGAAGTCACGTTCGAAGTTCACGAAATCTGCCGAGAGAATGCTTGGGTTTATGCGCGCTGCCATGTTTTTAGCCTAGCGATTTGTGCATCAGTGAGATAAACATTGCATCGGTTTGATGAATGTGTGGCCAGAGTTGCGTGGTTTTGCGTTCGGTGTTCAACCTTAGGTTCGGGTTGATTCGGTGCAGCACTTCGTTGGTATTCACTAACTCAAGTTCGGAGCCAAACTTCTTTTCGGCCCAAGCAACAATCGTGTTCGTCTCCGCTTGGTGCGGAGAGCAGGTGATGTAGGCAAGGGTGCCACCAGGCTTCAGCGCAGCCCAAGCGCTAATCAATAACTGTTCTTGCAGTTTTGCTAGTTCGGCAACGTCTGTCGGCTTCTTGCGCCATCTTGCCTCTGGTCTTCGTCGAAGGGCACCAAGACCGGTGCATGGTGCGTCGAGCAAAATTCTGTCGTAGGTAGCCGGTGAGGTGTTTCCTATTTCTCGCCCGTCTTCAATGGTGACTTTCACGTTCGGGTCTACAGCTCGGAGAGCTTGCTCAACAAGTTTGGCTCGATGCGGAAGAACTTCGTTGCACACCAGCTCAACATTCGAAAGGCGCGCCTCGGCAGCCAATAGCGCCGCCTTGCCACCCGGACCAGCGCAAATGTCGAGCCACTTTTCGCCTGGCACAACATCTTTGACTCGGATTAGGGCTAGTGCGGCGAGTTGCGAACCCTGATCTTGAACACGAACCCTGCCCTCCCTAACTGCAATGAGTTGGTTTGGGTCTCCGCCATCAAGTTGGGAGCCGATTGGGCTCGCTGGACCAACTTCGAGATCTTCGAAGTCGCGCTCATCGGCGAGCCCTGGAAGTGCTACCAAGCTCACCAAAGGAGCTATGTTGTCGGCAAAAAGTAGATCTTTGAGTTCAGACTCGCGGCCATCAAGCTTTAGCGCTTGTTCGAGCGCTCGAACAACCCAAATTGGGTGGGAGAACTCAACAGCGAGGCGCTCATGCTCATTTTCCAAACCGTTCAAAACAATTGCCAACCACTCGTCACGAGATCTCTCTGAGACTCGACGCAGAACACCATTGATGAACCCGACTGCACCTTGGCTGAGACGCTTCTTAGCGAGATTGACTGTCTCACTCAACGCTGCGTGCGATGGCACGCGCATTCCGAGGACCTGATGTGCACCGAGTCGCAAAACCACTAGCGCGGGTAGATCAATTTCATCGCTGTAGCGTTGCGCGCACTCTTCGATGACCCGATCATAAAATAACTGCCAACGAAGGGTGCCAAAGGCTAACTCTTGTGCAAAGGCACTGTCTCGGGTGTCCAAGCCAGAGTTGGTGAGCATTTTTGGGAGAATCAGATTGGCATACGCGTCTTCGGTTTCTACCGCCATCAACAGGTCAAGCGCCACAGTTCTAGCCGTTTGGTTGTATTTAAATTCGGCCATTAATGAAACTGTGCTTTCTCTTGGTTGAACCCACGGGCCCAGTCGATTGCCAACATTGAGTTCTTGCCGGCTGGTTGAACTTCTTTGATTTCTAGAATGGTGCCCTCGCCGCAGTGCACGAGCACTCGATCCTTGGTTGCTGTGATTGAGCCAGGCTGAGATTCACCTTCGGCCAAACTGGACCAGTCTGTTCGACCTAGGGCGCGAGCGGTGAGAATCCTTATCGAGGTCTCCCCAAGGGTGCTCCAGGCCATTGGCTCTGGGTTCATGGCAAGGATCTGCCACTCGAGCTTTTCGGCCTTTTCAGACCAGTCCATTTTTGCCAAGCTTCGATCAATCTTTCCGGCAGTTGGCAGGGTTTTCAGAAGATTTTGGTCTTGGTGAGTGGTCGTTGCTATTTGAGCTTCGATTCGCGGCAGCGTCTCGAGAAGAAGAGAAATTCCTAAGTTGGTCAGGCGACCAAGAAGAACGCCGGCTGTCTCCCCAGGTTCAATTAGGGTCGGCACCGATGAGTGCACGGCACCGGTATCCATCCCGGTGTCGAGTTGAAAGATGGTTACACCGGTTTCTCTGTCACCATTTAAAATCGCGGATTGCACCGGCGAAGCGCCGCGCCACTTGGGGAGCAGGCTGTAGTGAATGTTTATCCAACCCTTGGCCGGCAAGTCGAGAGCCTCTTGTTTTAGAAGAGCTCCATAGGCCACAATCACTCCAAGATCCGGTTTGAATCTGGCAATTGTTTGCAGAGTTTCTTTGTCGAGAGCGTTTGCCTTAATGACAGGGATCCTCAGATCCTCGGCCACGGTGGCCACTGGTGATGGGGTTTGAATGCGCTTGCGCCCAACTGGTGCGTCTGGTCGGGTGATTACCGCAACCACGTTGAGGCCGTTATCAAGCATCGCTCGAAGGGTTTGAGCCGCGTTAGCGGGAGTGCCTGCAAAAACAATTCTCAAAGAAGAACCAAACCTTTCATGGTCTAGATTACTTCCGCGTCGTCCATCTTGATGCGGATTGGCCTCTGGGCTCTGCCGCTCTTGGCGCTGACCCTCTTGGACCCCGCGGTCAGGAGTAGTATTTGGGCCTTTAAGAAATGGGCGAGTTCAGCCCCCTGCGAGTACTCAAATCGGAGCAGGGCACGCCAGTCTTGGACTCCTTGGTCACGTGAGTGAACTGGCATCGGCCCCAAGACTTCAATGCGGGGATCTTCGGCAAGGGCGGCACTTACTTTTTGGAGTAGGTCTGCCTCTCCCGAAATCGAGGCCATTCTGAGCGCCGGAGGAAATCGGAGTTCACGTCTAGTTGCGAGTTCGGCTGCTGCTATTTCGGCTTGAGACCAAAGTGCCATCTTCTTTCCGAGTTGACCAGCTAAACCAACGGCAATAGCTCGGCCCTGGTCGCTTAGCAGGGCAATGGCATTTGACCAAAGGCGAACAGCCTCCTCGCTCGCTTTTAAGCTGTCACGCGACATGAGCTCGTTGCAGTCGAGTAGGACCACAGCTTGGTATCCCCCTAGAACTCGGGGTTCAGCTCCGGGTGTTGCGATGACGATGCGTTTCCCTGGTTGGATCCATTCGAGCTTGTTTTCGCCGTTTGACTCAATTATCTGGGCCCCAGGGAATGCCTTTCCGAACTCTGCACTGGTTCTTGTTGACCCAGCTCGGCCGTGCCTTAGCGTTCGGTTCTTGCAGGCGGCGCAGGTGAAGTTGAGGTTTGTTGAGTTGCACCAACGACAACGTGGATGCCCCTGCCCATCGAGCCAGATTGGTCCGTGACAAGTGGAGCACATTGCACGCTCGGCGCAGGATGCGCAGTAGGCCGAAGTTGAGGTGCCTCGCGAAGAAACTTGAACTAGCACTGCCCCTTGCTCAATCGCCTCCCGAATCAAAGCCCAAGCGGTGCCGTCTACTCTTGCGGCGGTCGCGGTGATGGCTATTCTCGGTATCGCAAAGGCTTGGGTTTGGTCGGTGAGATAGCCCATCTCTACGAGCCGCTGAACCTCGCTCGATCTTGCGTGCCCGGTAATAAACAGACCACAGCCTTCGATTTTTTGACGGATCATCGACACTTCTCGGGTGTGCGAGTATGGCGATTGCGGCTCGATATGACTCGAATCACCGTCATCCCAGATGATGATCTCGCCCAAGTTTTGGAGGGGCGCATAAATTGCCGCTCTTGACCCGACAACCACAAGAGGTTCTGAAAGCAAGCAACGAAGAAAAGCCGAGTAGCGAACCGACTTAGTTTGCTGCGAGGAGTAATCAACTGTTCGCGAGGCTAACTCGCCTTTGGCTAGCTCGGCTAAGAACACGGCCTGATCTCGATAATCAGGCAAAACAATGATTACGGATCTATCACCATCAATCTGAGTTTGGGCCCGGGATATAAACTCTGCGACCCAGACTGGAACGCCATCATGCGATCTGGGCTCCATAATTTTTGTGAAACGACCAAGTTCTTGCTTTGGTGGCAAAACAGAAACCTGTGAGGCCAGGGAGGAAGCTAACCATTTCTTTTCGACAGCAACACTTCGAGTTGGAACCGCCAATTTAAGGACATCGGAGAGAGTGGCCGCCTGACGGTCGGCTACGCTTCTGGCCAGTTGGTAAATGTTTTGAGGCAGGACCGAGGCGACCGAAACTACCTCGGCAACTTCAGCAAGTTTGCCCTCGAACTCCGGCTGTTCGACTAGTTCAATAACGAAGGCATCTAGCAGTGAGCTGCTTCGGCCAAAAGGAACCCGAATTCGGGCCCCCGGAACAATTTCGGCTTCGAGTGCTGGCGGGACAACGTACTCGAAAAGTCGGTCAAGCTGCGGCAATGGTGAGTCAATTGCGACCCTCGCAAAGCCATGGTTAGACAAGGTGGATTTCTAAATACGAACGGCAGAACGAAGTTCTTCTGCTCTGTCGGTTGATTCCCAGGTGAACTCGGCAAGCTCGCGGCCAAAGTGCCCATATGTTGAGGTCATTGCATAAATTGGGCGGAGCAGGTCAAGTGCCTCGATGATGGCCTTTGGGCGCAGGTCGAAAACCTTGTTGATGGCGTTGGTGATCGCATCGTCTGAGAATTTGCCGGTGCCAAAAGTCTCGACGTAAAGCCCAACTGGTCGGGCTACGCCGATTGCATAAGCCACCTGAACCTCTACTCGATCTGCTAGCCCTGCAGCCACCACATTCTTGGCGACCCAACGCAGGGCATATGCCGCTGAGCGGTCTACCTTCGATGGGTCTTTGCCAGAGAAGGCGCCACCACCGTGGCGACTGGCACCACCGTAGGTGTCAACGATTATCTTGCGACCGGTAAGACCGGCGTCGCCCATTGGCCCACCCACTTCAAACTTGCCGGTTGGGTTGATGAACAGTTTGACGTTTGAGAAATCGAGTTCGGTTTCACCCAGAATTGGCTCAATTACGTGTCGCTTCATGGCATCGAAGATTTCGGCGTGGGTCACCCCCGGGTTGTGCTGTGTTGACAGGACCACGGCTTCAATGGTTTTTGGAACGGTGCCCTCGTATCCAACGGTCACCTGAGTTTTGCCGTCGGGGCGAAGGAACGACACTTCACCAGTTTTGCGAACGGCAGCCAGTTTTTCACTTAGTCGGTGGGCAACGCTGATTGCGGTTGGCATGAGTGTTTTTGTTTCGTTTGTGGCATAACCAAACATGATGCCTTGGTCTCCGGCACCTTGGCTGTCAAAGCGGTCTGCTGAACCACCTTCGCGAGTTTCAAAGCCAGTGTCTACACCTTGCGCAATGTCGGGAGACTGCTGACCAATTGAAATTGAAACGCCACAGCTATCGCCATCGAAGCCGATGTCGGATGAGGTGTAGCCAATTTCTCGGATTTTTTCGCGAACTAGTCGAGGAATCTCGACGTATCCGCTGGTGGTAACCTCGCCGGCAACATGAACTAGACCGGTGGTCACCATGGTCTCAACCGCAACTCGTGAGGTTGAATCTTGTTCGAGCATGGCATCGAGAATTGTGTCGCTGATTTGGTCGCAGATTTTATCTGGGTGACCCTCGGTGACAGATTCTGATGTGAAAAGGCGAAGTGTGCTCATTTGAAGAAGTATATCTTTCTGGTCTGACAGTTGCGAAAGTAGTTTTAGCTGCGCGCGCTGAGTTGCTGTTCGATGACGTCCATTAGTTGATTAGCGGTTGCTGTTTTAGAGCCAGTGCGGCCCGTTGCTGTTCCGCTTTTTGTCAAAATAAGCACTTCGTTTTCGTCAGAGCCAAACACGGCGCCATCCGATACGTTGTTTGCCACGATTACATCGCAGCCCTTGGCTATTAGTTTGTGTTGGGCTAGACGCGTTAGGTTATCTGGACTAGTGGCTGTTTCGGCCGCAAATCCAACCGTCAAGCAAGACAGATTCTCAGCTGACACTCGCGCCACTGCGCCTGCAAGTATGTCGGCGTTCTGAATTAGTTTCAGGCTTAGTTCAGCACCTGATTCAGACTTCTTGATCTTCGTTGCCGAGACATTCTCAACTCGATAGTCAGAAACAGCGGCAGCCATGATGAGCACGTCTGCCCTTTCGAGTTCGGCTGAAACCGCTGCGTCCAGTTCGGCTGCTGTCGTCACTCGGATGACTTGGTCGATCGAGGAAGGCACCTCGGCCAAATTCGCTGCGATCAAGGTAACCGTCGCACCGCGGTTGATGGCCTCGGCTGCCAACGCCAGACCTTGCTTGCCGCTCGAGCGATTCCCGATGAATCGCACCGGGTCGATTGGCTCTTGGGTGCCTCCGGCTGAAATTAGCATCTTGACGCCCGCCAGCGGTTTAGGCGGCAGAAGGCTCAGGGCTGCCGAGACAATTTGCTCCGGCTCAGGAAGTCTTCCAGCTCCGGTGTCCTCGCCGGTGAGCCTGCCTGTGGCTGGCTCAAGCACGGCTACTCCCCTGGCCCGAAGCGTTGAAACATTCGCCATAGTTGCCGGGTTGTTCCACATTTCGGTGTGCATCGCTGGCGCTAGCAAAATAGGGGCCGTGGCCACTAGAAGTGTGTTGCCAAGGAGGTCGTCGGCAATTCCCGAGGCAAACCTTGCCAAGAAGCTTGCAGTTGCCGGGGCAACGATGATGAGGTCGGCTTCTTTGCCAAGTTGAACATGCTTAACGCTGGCGACATCCGTGTAGAGATCTGGATCAACCGAATTATGGGAAAGGGCCTCTAGAGTGGTCGCGCCGATGAAACGAAGTGCGTTTTCGGTTGGAATCACCTTAACGGTGTGACCGGCCTCGGTTAGGAGGCGGATGATCGAGGTTGCCTTATAGGCCGCGATACCGCCGGTGACACCAACGATTACGCGCATTTTTAAACTTTGACCTAGGGGCTAGTTACTCTGATGCGTGCTTGGCCAGTTTGTTCTGGTCAATTTCGTGCATCGCGATGGTAAGTGGCTTCTCGTCTACTGTTGCCTCGACAAGCGGGCCAACGTTGCTAAAAAGGCTGCCTTCGTGAAGTGCTGAGTAGTAGTCGTTGATCTGACGGGCACGCTTTGAAGCGAAGATGACTAGTTCGTACTTTGAAGTCA
>Ga0075464_10000632_pt1 | contig 15556 bp, 11 predicted proteins | sample DEB19_08_DNA_5_FD_75068 | JGI IMG/M metagenome (GOLD analysis project Ga0075464, IMG submission 75068) | Aqueous microbial communities from the Delaware River and Bay under freshwater to marine salinity gradient to study organic matter... | ecosystem: Environmental > Aquatic > Marine > Coastal ...
CCAAAGCTGAAATCATTCTGATTCTTTTGGTAGGCCAGATGGCTGAAATTCAGCCCTGAACTGAATTGATACTCAGGCCGCCGCAGCACATCGACATAGCTACCCAAGCCAAACTCGGTGCGGCTATTCGACTCGACCTCATGCCCGGCAAGACGTTGTTTGCCAATGGCCGCCACCACGCCATAGCCGCCCATGTCCTTGGCCAGTTGCAAGCGCCCGCCGCTGGCCATCACCCCACCCCAAGTCTTACCCGTGGCGCTATCGCGCTTGCCGGCAAATGACAACAAGCTGTCGGTGACCGGCCGGCTAGACGCATCCACTTGATACGTCAGCGACCCGGCGACGTCCAGCGTGCCGTCCAGCTTGACGCCGCCGGTGATGCTTTTGAACTGAAAGCCGGCGGGTGTGATCCCAGCGTCAACCGCCAGCCCACCCGACTTGTAGCCAATCGCGCTAGCAACCCCACTGGCCTTGACGCCAGCGCCGGCATCTAGCGAGACGGGTGTCACTTGCAGCTTGAGCTTGCCGTCGCCCACGGGTAAGCGCAGCTCCAAAGGCAGCTCCGTGACCTTGAGTTGGCTGCTGCCCGGGCTGCCGCTGCGTTGACGGATTTGTGCACCCAGCAAAACCTCGGGGCTGCGCGTCTGCCGAAGGTCGCTGAGCTCTGCGCTCAAATTGGGCTTGGCCGTCTCGTTGGCGGCGTCACCGGCAGCTGCGAATGTCTCTGCGGATGCACGCTGCGCAGGCAATTTAGGCAAGGCTTGTTGCCAGTACTCACCCGGGCTGGCTGGTGTTGCCTGCAAGTTGTTGGGCTGCAACCAAATTGGGCCACCCACGTCGCTCAATGGGGCTGAACTGTCAGCCGCCGCCAAGGTGACCGTGGCCGACGCATCAACGCCGTTTGCCGCGGCGTTTTGAAGTGCGATCGCCCGCTCGAACAAGGCTTCGGCCTGTTTCGATTTTCCCTGTGCCTGGTACAACCTGGCCGCCGTCGCCATGACCTCTGAATTTTCCGGTGCCAGCGTGGTGGCGACCTGCAAGGCTTTGGCGGCCAGGTCGGTGTCTTTCAGTTGCACCGCGATTTGCGCGGCACCCAGCTGCACCTGAACCTGACCGGGATACTGCATGGCCAGCTGCTTGGCCAGCGCCAGCGCGCCAGGCTTGTCACCGGAAGCCGCCAGCCACCGCGCCAACGCCGCCTTGGCCAATACGTCATCGGGCCGTTGCGTCAACAAGGGCTGCAGTTTGTCGTTGGCGGCCGCCAACTCGCCACGCTCGCGCAACAAATCGACCTGACGCAAGTTCAGCAAAAACATCAACTCGCTGAGGCTCTTGCCTTCCTCCGGACTCAAGTTGCCGGCTGACAGTTTTTTCAGCACGCCCGCAGATTCAACGTCTTGCCCTGTCTGCAGCAACAGCCCGGCATATTGCAAAGAGTCTGCGGCGACAACGGGTTCGCTGCGTACCATTTGCTGACGCAACAATGACAGCCCACGATTCGGTGCGCCAGCGTCGACATAAGCGCTGGCGAGCAAGCCCACCAAATCCCTATTGCCATCTGTCCAAGACTCTGACTGCGCCAATATCGCCAGTGCCTCCGGCTTGCGGTTCTGACGCGCCAAGCTCGCCGCTTGTGCAGCTTGGTATTGCAGCCAACTGCGTTTATGCAGCGCTGCGATTTCCTGGGTGCGGTCTTTTAGCTCGATGCGCTCCAACGTGGCCAGCGCTGAGCGGAATTGCCCGCGTGCAGCGGCAAAATTGGCACTCGCATAAAGCGCGATCGGGTTGTCCGGCTGGCTTGCCAGCAAGCCGTCAATCAAGCCGCGCGCTTCACTGGCACGGCCTTGTTGCTGATACAGCTGGGCCAGTTCCCAGCGAATCCACGGATTGTCCCGGTCAACACCCATGGCTTCTTCAAGCGTGGCCATGGCCAGCGCGACTTGGCCGCGCCGCAGCGCCGCCTTGGCCTTGCCGCTGACCAGTGCTGCGCGCAGTTGGTTCATCTGGGCGACGCCACCGAGTTGGGCTGGCGTCAGCCGTTCGATCAGCTTCAGCGCCTCGTCGGGTTTGTCCGCTGTCGCCAAGGCCAGCGCCAAACCCCGCAAGGCATCGGCGTCGCCACTTTGTCGCGCCAGCAGTTGGCGGTAAGTTTTTTCAGCCGCATCGAACTCGCCGGCCTCCGCTTGCAAGGCACCCAGCGCCAGCTCGGCAGCGCTTTGTGTCGGATCGAGCTTGATGGCCTGCAACAGCAGGCTGCGGGCGCGCGCAACGTCTCCCTCACGCTGCGCCGTGGTGCCCTGATCAACCAGTCCGAGGTAACGGACCGTCAGCAAGGCTTTGCTCCAGCCACTGCCATTTTTTTGCTGCGAAGCACGGGTCAGCAAGGTCTGCGATTCTTCCAGACGGTACTGCTTCAGGCGCACCAAACCCAGCCCACCGAGCGCATCCATGTCGTTGGGGCTGGCCTTCAGCCTGGCTTGGTATTGACTTTCGGCCAGTACCAAATCACCTTGCTCGAGCGCCTTCAAGCCAGCAGCAATCTGCGGGTTGACCGGTGCCGGCTCGTTGGCCTTGGCCAGCGCTTGCAGCTTTTTGACGCCAACAGCACGCATCTCGCGGACTTCTGCGTCTTCAGGATGCAGCTTCAAATACGCATCGAACAATCCCAGCATGTCGGGTTTTGCCACGTCAAGCCAGCTCAGCGACACCTTCCAGCTTTCAGTTGCAAAGCCACTCACAGCGGGATTCAAGGCGACACGCGACAAACGCTCGATGCCTTCCACGCGCGTCTCTCGCTTGGGCGCTTCGCCACGCGCCAGCATGAAGGCCAGGTGCATTTCAATTTGCGGGTCTTTGGGCGACGCCTTCAAAAGGCGCTCCAAGCCGCGACGAGCCTCTTTCCAACCACCGTCCGATTGGCCGACGACACGGTAAAACTCGACGCCGATATCCCCTTGCGGTTCTTTGCCCTGAAATGCCGACCGGTACTGCGCGATGGCTGGCTCAATCTCTTTCGACTCAAACAGCAGGCGCGCTTTTTCGAGGGCCTTCGGGCCATCACCGGTGCGCAGATTGATGTCTTGCTCTAGTTGCGCTACATAGCGACCGTTCGGATCGAGCGCGCGCAGTCGTGTCAGCAAGTCTGCGGCGCTGCGCTTTAAGTTGATCTCAACTTGCGCCAGGCCGTACAGCGCGCGCGGCTCTGAGGGGTCCAGCTGAGAGAGCTTGCCCCAAGCCTCGGCGGCGCGTTCGTTGTTGCCCTTGGCTTGCCAGAACAAGCCTTGTTCAAGCAGTGCCTTGCTGGCTGTCTCTTGGGCGAATCCGGCCTGACAGCCGAGGCCGAGCAGCAAGCTGAGCGCTAGTGGGTGTTTGCGGGGGAACATGTTGTTTGCCATTTGAGTTGCACCTGTCCATTGGGAAGAAAGTGAAAACGCTTGTCAGTCCAGCCAAGCCCGAACAGGCTCAGCACGTGGTCGTAATAAGGCGGCGGGCCTTTTAAAAGCTGTTCTGGTGCCAGCGATTGCGTCAACGATTGGCGAGCGCGCGAGGCTTGTTGCGTCATCGCTTGCGTCGATCCGAGCGTCGCCAAATACGGCAGCAAGGCGGCCGAAAAACCAAACGGTCCGTCGCCGCGGCCGACACCGGTTGTCAGGTCGACCGCTTCGGGCGGCAAGGCTTGCGTCTGCAGCGCTGTGTCCATGCCCCGCAAGGCCTGCAGCAACGGCGTAGACAAGGGGTCGTTGGTGGCGGTCATGCCCGCCCAGAGGTAAATGCGTATCGCGTCGTAGCTGCCGATGGCGCCTGTCACGGGGTCTACCGCAAACTGTGGCTGTTGCTGGGGGTCAGCGCGATAACCTGTCCAGTCACCGGTGAATCCTTTTGGACTGGCCGCAGAGGTCAACTTCAGCGTGTTGGTGGCGACAGCAGCCCAGGGGCCTTGTGGCACCTCCAGTTCAAAACGGCGCAACAGCGGCAGTGGCAGGTAACTGGCGTTCAAGCGCCAGCTGCCATCAGTCTGCACAAAGCCAAAGGGGCCCGGCAACACCATCGGTCCCAGTGCCGGCAAAGCAACCACTTCCAACTGTGTGATGGCTTGCAGCAAGCGCCGGCCGTCCCGCTGGAAATCTTCGCGCTGCCAAAGTCGTCCGGCTTCCAGCAAGGCGTAGGCAAACCACATATCGGCGTCCGCCGCTGCGTTGGCGTCCAACACGCGCCATTGGCCGTCTGCAGCTTGACCCCAAGACCAAGCGGGTAAGCCATCTGCGCCGTTGACCATCAGGTTTTGCTGCGTCCAGCGCCAGATCCGCTCGAAGGCTTCGCGGTCATTGGCCACCAGCGCAAAAAACATGGCGTAAGACTGACCTTCGGAATAGCTGCCGCGTGCGGCATCGTTGGTAGCCAACACGCGCCCATCGGCACTGATGAAGTGCTGGCGAAAGTCTTGCCATTGAGGCCAGCCCTGCGCTGCACACACGTCGGGCTGCGTGTTGGCGCTGGCCAGCACACCCGCCATCGTCAAGGCCAGCGCGAACAGCGCCTGGCACCCAGGTTTGGCCAGCCTCATGCCAAACGCCTTTTGGCTAGGCGCTTCAGGGCGACATAGGCCATGGCGGCTAACAGCAAGGCACTGGCCAAACTAAGCGTTAAAAACAGCGGAAAATTCTCAGACAAGCGCCAACGGATCTGCGTGAGCCATGGCAAGCTGCCGACGTAATACACCGAATTGGCCTCGAGCGTGTCAATGGACTTGCCGCGAATCACCGACACCGCCCCCTTGATTTGACTGACCAACCCATCGCCATCGGCCATGGCCAGCAAGGCCTCGTTCAAATCATCAGCCTGCGCCCCCCAAAGCAACACCGCACTGCGTCCACGGGCCAGCGGAGACTCAAAACCGAGCATCACCGCACGAGACGAAGTGCCCTCAAAAAGTGTCGCCGTCGCCGATATGGGCGCAGCGAATGCTGAAGTCAAAGCCCAATTGAATGGGTTCAAATTCATCCCGAAGAGCTTCCAGCTGGGTTGGGTATTTGACTGAACCAACATGGACGAGTGCCAAGTTTTTAGCAAGGGTTGGTTGTCACCCGAAGCGATCAGCAGCAAATCCTTATTGGCAAAGTTGCCAACTTCCGCAGCCCGGGCGACGCTCACGGCGGTGGCCGGATAGCCGGTTGATGCCCCCAGCCGGCCCATCACACCAAGGTAGGTTGTGTACTCTTGCAGACTGGGTGTGTCCGGCAAAATCACGGCCGTTTCAGACAAGTCAGCCAGCCGTGTGAAAGGAAATCCACTGCCGCTGAAGACCCCTAAATTCGGCATCGCTAGGTAATGCGGATAAGCCGAAATATCGATCCAAGAATCGGGTTCGATCGCACCGCGCATGTTGTCAACAATGATGTCGCGGCATTCACCTTCTTTGCTGTAGTCGTACTTGAAGTTGAGCTGTAATTGCGACTGATGCCCGACCATGTACATCGGCACGTTCAACCGGGTTGCCATTGATAAAGTTTTGTCCGGCAGCAGTTCGGTCAGCATCGGCAACATGGGCAGCAGACTGGACAACCTGTCGACCGGCAACAAGGGCACGCTTTTCACCAACTGTTCATTGAAGTTCACCAGCAGCGAGGAATTTTCAGATTTAGAGGGTTGCGGCGTGTAGCGGTATTTAAGAGAAACGGGAATACCTGGGTCGTTCCAACGAAACAAGTCAGGCGGCAGACGCATGTTCAAACGAATAGCACCGGGGTTATGGCCCGACACATTCATAGCCGCTGCATTACTCAGTTCAGAAAATTTGACTGGCCGGTGGCTGGCCAGCCAATTGGGGGCGTCGTAGGGTTGACGCACTGCCAACTTATTTTGTGGGTTGACCAACATGCTGTTGCCCTCTAACGCAGCAGCCCCGGTGGTCAATGCCGTGGCAGCGATGTGCAGATCTTGGCTGTCCCGCCCACTGATCAGCAGTAGCTTGCCATCAGGGTCATTCGGGTTGCGCACAATTGAAAGTGTCGGACCTGAGACGGCCGGCAAAGACATTCCGGGCAATGACTGCTTGTCAGTCAGAAAGACAACTGCATGGCCTTTGGCAGGCAGGGTGTTCAGCGATGCAGGGAAATGCGCCCCCCGATAACTGGCAAACGCACCGAACCAAGACGACACCGTCCCCGCAGAGCCGAGCATCTGGTTGTCGACAGGACCGACAAAGACCATCGGCAGTTGCAACTGGCGTGCGTCCCGCGGGTCCATGAAAGGCAGCGGCAACATTTTCAAGTCGCTGGTCAAGGTGACGGGCTGAGATGTCACCTCCAGTGTGCTCAAGTTGCTGATATTGGCCCACAGACTTGAATGCGATGGGTCTTCACATTTGTCTGTGTAGTGGCCGATCAACTGGAAGTCGATTTTGTTGTATTCCGTGATGAATCGCGGTGGTAGATCAACCACTCTCTCTAGTGTGCCGAGCAGCTTCTGCTTGGGCAACTCGAGACTGGCAGCAACTTCGCCATTGACCAGCACATTGATGTGTGAAACTTCCGTCAACATCGCCGGGGAATACGAAAATAAGAGCTTTAACCGGGCCTGCGTCACCACCTCGTCAGCGCGCACGTTGAAGCTCACGCCATCACGGCCATCGACACCGCGCAAAGCTATTGGAAACCTCGCCCCCAACTGCTTTAACGTCAACTGATGGCTTGACTTAACCGTGGTTTTAACAGCCGCCGCGATGGGGTTCACCGCTGGCTTGCGCGCTGTGTTGGCTGCCTGTATTTGCAGCGGCAGTGCCACCAGCAGAGAAAGAGTGAAGGTGAGTTTTTTGATCATTTTTTTCTCAAAAAATTAAACTGTGGGATGTGAAGCAAGCTGGGGGATTTGTGGGTCACAGCCTTCAGCTGACCGATCAATCGAAAGGGTAGTTTTCTGGCATAGGCGTGTGAAGCGCGGAAAAACAAAGGCACCACGTTCAGCAATCCATGAACAACAATCCCTTTCAATGACTTCAATAACTGGTCTTCGGGGCCGCGCCCCCAAGTGGTGGCCCAGTTGTCTGCGCGTGAAAAGGTCATTTGAGTGAGCTGCCGCTCTTGCTCTAGCGACAGTTGTTCAATTTCCAACTCGATGGTGTTGCCCGAACTCACCACCGTGGCAGGGAAAATAAACTCTGATGACCCCCGAAAAAGCGCCAACTTGACTTCGGTTCCTATCGCAATGTCCCGCGCGCGGGGCAAGGTCAGGCCGACGCTTTTGGTCGAAAAGGAATGTGTTTCACAGGCCCATGATTTACCGTTGGCAAAAATCAGCGAGGCAGGAATGACCGCACTCACTTTGGGCGTCGCCCATGCATGGCTCTTCTCGTAGGCGACCCCAATGCTGGCGCCGATGATGATGATGTTGTAGAGCACCCAAGCCAAGTTGATGAGTGTGGTGGTGGTGCTGACATCGCCCTGGATCAACAGGACCCCGCCTGCCAGCAAGCCCAATACATTGATCATCATCAAAATGACATAGGGTCTGGCAATTTTCCAATCATAAAAATCCTCGCCGACAAAACCACCTTTGGCCGTCACATTGAATACACCCGATTTCGGAGTGACCACGGCACGAACAACAGGCGCGACGAGATACCAGGACAAGACGGTTTCATAAACTTCATTCCAGAATGAATGGCGGAACTTTTTTTGTATTTTCGAATTCGTGATGTTTGACAAAAAAATATGTGGCAAGGCATAGACCAGCACCATCAGCGCCGTGGCGTGAAACACTTCCGCGTTAAAAAACAAGAAAGCCATGGGTGCGGTCAAAAACACCAACCGCGGTAAGCCATAGAAGAAATGCAGCATGGCGTTGAGGTAGCACAAGCGTTGGCCAAGACTCAAACCACGACCCAGCAAGGGGTTGTCGACGCGAAAAATCTGAGCCATGCCGCGTGCCCAGCGAATACGCTGGTTGATGTGCCCCGATAAACTTTCAGTGGCCAAGCCAGCCGACACGGGAATACCCAAATAAGCGGTGTTGTAGCCAAGGCGACTCAACTTCAGGGCGGTGTGGGCATCTTCGGTGACGGTTTCAATGGCAATGCCACCGACCTCCAGCAGCGGTTCGCGACGTATCACGGCACAAGAGCCACAAAAAAAAGAGGCATTCCAAAGGTCGTTGCCGTCTTGCACCAGTCCGTAAAATAAATCTCCTTCGTTGGGGATTTTTCGAAATGTATTGAGGTTGCGTTCGAACGGGTCAGGTGAATAAAAAAAGTGCGGCGTTTGCAGCATCGCCAGCTTCGGGTCCTGCAAAAATGACCCCATTGTTATTTGGAGAAATGAACGTGTCGGTATGTGGTCGCAATCGAAAATGGCGACAAACTCGCTAGATGTTTTTAAGAGCGCAGAGTTTAGATTCCCAGCTTTGTAATGAAGATTATTTTCACGCGATAAATATTCGATGCCGGCGGCTTCACAAAATGCTTTGAATTCCGGCCGGCGGCCATCATCCAGAAGATATATTTTAAATTTACCGGCTGGCCAATCCAAACCTTGGGCTGCAAATACAGTCGTCTGGACAATACTGAGTGGCTCGTTATACGTTGGTATGAATATATCGACAGTTGGCCATTTTTCTACGTTGTCGGGCAAGACCGCCACCTTGCGCTTAAGTGGCAATGCAGTTTGTATATATCCTAGTAGCAATATGCACAGGGTGTACAGTTCTGCAAAAACCAATCCCCAGCCAAAAAATGAATCTACCATGGTGTCAAAGCCAACCGTCTCAGTCAGCCGCCAATACATATAACGTAAAGATGCTGCTATCGACAGGGTGATCATGACTATCACCTCCAGTCGGCCCCAAGACATATTTCTTAAAAAAAGTACCGCTACCAACGACATAACCCCTAATACCAACTGCTCATTCAGCTCTAAAGGTATCGTGATAATCACTGAAAAGCAGGCCAAAAAAGACAGAAATAATGAGTATCTAACTCCTTTTGAAATAACTCGATGGTTGTCCAAAAATTTCTTGTAAAGGGCTAAATAGATAGCTATTAAACTTGGCTTGGGAACTGAATCATTCAATTGGTAACCCTGGCTGCAGCCACTAATTCTTTAAGAGTTGTTGCTGCATTTTCGATGTCACGGCTACCGCTGCATCCGGCATCGTAGTCAAGTACGGCTTGACCGAAGGCTGCCGCTTCAGCTATCGATTGGTCCTGATGAATGACGGAAAAACTATTTAAATCAAGACCTTCCCGCATAAGGTCTGTCATGTCACTGTTCAGTTGACGGCTACGATCCACTTGATTAACGATGCCGATATAACCTCTGAAACCTGGTCGGATAGAGCATTCCATTTCTATTTTTTTAATATATTTATTGGCTGTTGCAAATGAAGCTGCATCAGGTAATAAGGTCAATACAACTACGTGGCATGCAGCAAATGCCTGCTGCTGATAAATTGATGCTCCAGGCGGTGTATCTAGAAAAACATAACTATCTTCTGGTAATTTTAGTAATTTAAGTTTTGTCAATAGATACTCAGGGTCATCTGCTAGTTTGCTTTCGAAGAGGGTTCTATCAAGATCATTGATCAATCCGTACGGGAAAACCATGTCTCCTTGCTTCGAGTGCCACAGCGCACCGCACCAATCGTCACTTGACAATGTCGCGCGTGAAATACCATTGATATGATTTGTGGGCAGCCCAAAATGCAATCCAAGTCCGTTTTGCGGATCCATGTCTACAGAAATGACTGTGTGTCCTTGCCTTTTAAAGGCGCGGCTGAGGTTGGCGCAAAGCGTCGTTTTGCCAACGCCGCCTTTTCCTGATGCGACAGCTATAACTTTCATGACCGACGCAACTTTAATAAATTGGTATTTTTTTTGTCATTCGATATATGACCTTCTTCAAGTCGACTGAACAAACTTGCAAGTTTCTTCCCTTCGCTGAAAGTTTTGTCCTGTGTGGTAATTTTTATTGTTGCCCGAACATTTCTTTTTGACAAATCAACAATATTCAACGCCTTAACAGCGGAGACAGTATCAATAACTTCTGACGCTACTACAGATTTGAGTTTATCGATGGCTGCGATAGGCTTCGAAATTTGTATTTCATCCTCCGGCGCAGGAGTGAAAGTGGCGGCAGTTAAAGAAATGGCAGCAGCCATCGTATTGGTGTGCACCGCAACACTTTTTTTGTTAGACTTCATAAGTGCAGTATTTTTAATAATCTGCTCGTTGGCTGGGTTGTTAATCTGTTTGACAGTAACTCCCATATCAAAATTTTCACCGACTAAGACCGGTGGTATCTCAAAAGACGGTAATGCCATTGCTCGCACCAAGGGCCAATTTGTCATAGCCAACCTCACCTTGTGATTGCCGTTAATAATCTCTTTGTATTTCCCCGGATCTTCATCCATCAGGCTATAGAGTTTGCTTATATCTGTCGATTTGCCCATGTCTAACTCCTATTTTTAATTTATAAAAATATTCAGAAATTACACGCTCAAGCAGTATTCAATGCTACCGAATTCATCTGCATCACTTGCCTGTTTAATGCGTAGTTTTTCGCCAGCACCCATTCGAGTCATCCATTGCTGATAGACACCTTCTAGAAAGCTGGAAACCCAGTCATCGGACGCGTCACTGAATGCGCCATTTGTCAATCGTCCGTTGGTCGAACTGTGATGTGTGATGTGCAAGGTGTCACCACTGTCTCGTAACTCAACCCAGCCCCAGTCCATGTCAGCCCAAACGGCACACATGAATTTTTCATAGTCATCCAATGTTTCACCTTCAGGCATATTGGTTTGACTGGCAAATCTGTAACCGATACGAACCATCATCGATCGCAGTTCATCTTTCGACTCTTGGCTTGAAATCTCACGTGCTGTTGCGGCTAAAAGATTGCGCCAATGCCGTGATGTTTGACGTTTAACTTTGTAGTCAGTATTTTTGCTGGCCTGCATGAAAGTAATTCCTTTTGTTAATTTCAAATGATGACGTTGATATATGAGTAAGTGCCTGTTCCGCTCTCCTGATGTCTCGGTCACCCCTCGCATACACCCCATGAGTTGCGCCCCTAACTAGGCTGCTTTGCGTTACTCACGCTGTGATTACAAGTTAGATAAAGTTTCTGTTTGTTACGACATTGCAAATTCGGATAACATTTGTCATGAACACTTTGATTCCGTTTGTGCTCGACATCTTGGTGGTGTCCGATAGCACTGATTCACTCGCCACGCTGTACGCGCAGGTACTGGCCTCCGGCCACGAGGCGAGCACAGCCCAAAGCGCTAGCGAAGCCCTTGCCTACGTACAAGACCATGAACCCGACTTGGTGCTGCTGGACCTAGAGAACTCAGACCTTGATGGCTTTGAGCTCACGCGCCGCTTGCGACGGCTCCACGAAGACCGCCTGTTGAAGGTGATCGTGATTGCGTCTTCACACAGCGACGAGCGTGTTATCCAAGCGCTGCAAAGTGGTGCCGATGACTGCTTACCTCGACCTGTTAATGCCGCCTTGCTGGGTGCCAAGCTACGGTATTTCTCGGACGTGATGTTGCTGCAATCGCGCTTGGCGCGCTTAGCCCAGCGCCAGCTCGACATCGTTGACAACATCGCTGATGCAGTCATCACGCTGGACGTCAACGGCCACGTTGAAGACATGAACAGCATTGCCCGCGTGCTGTTTGATCCGCGGCTCCCTAGTGACCAAGCATTCCCTTGGCAGGGTGATGATTTTTTGAACCTGCTTGGTGTTACGTTGGCAGAACTGTTGACCCAGCGGGAATGCACCGTTCTCTGCACCGATGGTCGCTCGCTTGAGGTCGACGTCAGACACATAGAATGGCGAGAGAAAGGGTTTCTTCGTTACACGCTGCTGCTGCGCGACCTGACAGAGCGACGCGCGGTTGAACTGTTGCAAAACGAATTCCTCGCCACCGTCAGCCATGAATTGCGCACGCCGCTAACGTCGGTACTGGGTTCATTAGGTCTATTGGCTGGCGGTGCAGCTGGCAGTTTGCCACCCGCTGCCATGCAACTCGCGATGGTGGCCCAGCGCAATGGCAGGCGATTGTCGCGCTTGATCGATGACATCCTTGACCTGACCAAGATCCAGAGCGACCAGTTTGTTCTGCACCAGCGCACGCAGCCGGTCGGGCCGCTGCTGGTAGAGGCGCTGGTGGCCAGCCAAGCCTATGCCAGCAGTCTCAGCGTGAAGTTAGAAGCCGAAGGCATCGACGTGCACGGCGACACAGAGCTTCGACTTGATACCGATCGTTTTTTACAAGTCTTGGCTAACTTGCTGTCAAACGCCATCAAACACTCACCGGCTGGCGAGGTCGTGCGACTGAGGCTGTCGCTGACCGTATCTGCACTTCGCGTCAGCGTGATTGACCGCGGTCCAGGCATTGCCGCTGGCTTTCACAGTCAACTTTTTAAGCAGTTCTCAAAAGCGGAGGGAGACAACCGCGGGGGTCACGCCAGCACGGGGCTAGGCCTGTACATCAGTCGCTTGTTGGTCGAGCGCATGGGCGGGGAAATCGCCGCCGATGCAGCGGTTGCGCATCGAAGCGTTGGCGCGTCCTTCAGCGTGACGTTCCCGCTCGCATATCGGCCGACCTTGAACACGCTTGCATCATGAAAAAACTCAACCGTGTGATGTGTGTCGAAGATGATCCCGACATCCGCCTTTTGGTTGAGCTCAGTCTTAGCACCGTCGGCCAACTCGACGTACTGTGTTGCGCTGACGGCAGCGCGGCCTTGGCCAGCATCACTGCCTTCGCACCAGACCTGGTCTTGCTCGACGTCATGATGCCCGGACTGAACGGTCCGCAAACCCTTCAAGCGTTACGTCAATTGCCGGCGATGCAAGGGGTTCCTGTCGTTTTTATGACAGCCAAAGCGATGCCAGCGGAACTGGAGTCGTTACTTTTACACGGTGCCGCCGGGATGATCATCAAGCCATTCGACCCGATGACCTTGGCGCGAGATCTCCAACCTTTTTGGAAGTACGGCCGTGGTTCCTGATGACGCTAGAGCTGAGGTGCTAATCGCCAGCGTGCCATCGCGTTTTGCGGCCTTGCAACGCAGCTTTGTTGACGGCTTGCCAGCGCGCTGGTTAGCCATTGCGCTGGCTGGACGCGGCAGCGACGCGCAGCGCGCTGAACTGCACCGACTCGTCGGTGCCGCAGGTTCCTTTGGCTACCCAGCGCTGGGTGAGGCGGCTCGTGTCGCGGAGTGTTGCAGCGATGCTGGGATCCATGCAGCGTTGTCCAAATTGCACCGCTTGTTGTTGGCAACCATCAAAGCCAACCAAGAAAACTGAGCCAACCCCGCGTCACTCCAAGCGCAGCAATTCCATCACTGCGAGCGGAGTAATTCCGTCGCTGCGAGCGGGTCATTTCCGTCGCTGCGAGCGGAGCGCGGCAGTCCACGAGCCCGAATTCGCAGTCATGGGTTGCCGCGCTGCACTCGCAATGACGCAACAGTGGTGGCCACCGGGCATCTGGACTACAAGAATCAAGGGATTTAACTCCCAGCGAGCGAGGCAGCGGTAGAACGCCCCGGGGCTCCCAGCTGATTTATCGTTCTTATGTTTTCCAATATTTGAACCCTTCAGATGCATCACTTTGAATTGAACCACCGGATTGAAGCCAACGATATTTTGGTCATTGAATTGCGTGTTGAAAAGCTCGATGCCAGCAATGCTCCCGATTTACTACATGCGGTGAAGCCCTTGATAGCGCGCTGGCGAAAAGTGGTGCTTGATCTTGCTGGGGTTCAATTCATCGATGGCATTGGTTTGGCTGCACTGCTCTCTTGCACCCGGTATTTGAAGTCGGTCCAAGGTCACCTTCACTTGTGCGAGTTGTCTCACACCATGAGCCAGCTTTGCAAACTGATGCGCCTGCACCGTACTTTTAAAATTCACGCCAGCTGTGCTGATGCTGTGCAATGCTTTGAAGGTTTACAGTCCTGACACAACTCGGTCGGTCTCTTGCCTTGTAATCAAAACAAGCCCACAAGACATCCACACTGAGGAGTTTCATTTGATCAAGAAAGCCATCATCTTGGCCGCCGGCCGCGGCACCCGTTTGCATCCGCTCACCGCCGACACACCGAAACCGATGATTCCTTTGCTGGGCAAGCCGGTGATGGAATACATCGTCGAGCATCTGGTGCGTCAAGGCATTCGCGAGATCATGGTCAACACCAGCCATTTCGCGCACCGCATTGAACAGTATTTTGGCGATGGCCGACGCTTTGGCGCGCACATCGGCTACTCGTTCGAAGGTCATCTCAAAGACGGTTTGATCGTGCCCGAGCCGATGGGTTCCGCCGGTGCGCTGCGCAACATTCACAACCTAGGTGGCTTCATCGACGACACCACCGCGGTGCTGTGTGGCGATGCAGTGGTCAACATCGAACTGCAAGCGGCTGCCGGCATCCACCGCGTGCAGGGTGCAATCGCCAGCGTGATCACCCGTGAAGTAGCCGAAAAAGAGGTCTCGAACTACGGCATTGTGGTGACGAACGCCAACGGCCGCGTGGCCTCGTTCCAAGAAAAACCAGCGCCGCAAGAAGCCTTGTCGCGCCAAGCCAGCTGCGGCATTTACCTGATAGAGCCTGAGGTGCTGGCGCACATTCCAGCACAGGGCGTGTACGACATTGGCAGCGAATTGTTCCCCGCGCTGGTCCAGCAGGGTGTGCCATTTTTCGCCCAGTGCCACGACTTCGAATGGCTGGACATCGGCCGTCTATCGGACTACTGGCAGATTGTGCAACGAATGATGCAAGGCGGCGTTGCTGGTGTAGCGCAGCCTGGCCAAGTGGTGCGGCCGGGCGTGCGCGTGGGCCTCAACACACGGGTAGCTTGGGACTCTGTGCGCATCGAAGGGCCGGTGTTCATCGGCTCGGGCAGTCGCATCGACGCAGGCTGCGTGCTGCGCGGGCCGGTGTGGATCGGCAGTGGCTGTCACGTTGAAACTGGCGCCGTGGTGGAACGCAGCGTGCTGTTTGACTACGCCAGAGTCGGCGCAGGAGCGACTGCCCGTGAAGCGCTGGTCTCAGGGAGCTACTGCGTGTCGGGCAATGGCCATGTGGAACAAGCCGCCAACTTACCGATGAGCCAGCGTTGGTGGGGGGACGCGCGGCAGTCTATGAGCCAGAATTCGCAGTCATGGATTGCCGCGCTGCGCTCGCAATGACGAAGATTCTGTCAATGCGAGCGCAGCGTGGCAGTCTATGAACCCGAACTCCCAATGGCTGGCGGGTCCCAACAATTAAACGGATATTTCGACCCGCTCGAGTCGGTAACCAACCCCATACACCGGTGACAGCTTCCAGCCCTTGCTGCCGTCTAGGCTCAGCTTCTTGCGCAACCGGCTGACGTGCGTGTCGACGGTGCGGGTGTCGACGTCGACGTTGATGCCCCAGATTTTGTTGAGCAAATGATCCCGCGACAAGAGTTTGCCGGGGTTCTGAAACAGATACGTCGACAGGTCGAACTCTTTTTGCGTCATGGTCAAGGCTTCGTCGTCGAGTGTCAGCCGCTGGCGGGTAATGTCA
>Ga0075464_10000633_pt1 | contig 15554 bp, 14 predicted proteins | sample DEB19_08_DNA_5_FD_75068 | JGI IMG/M metagenome (GOLD analysis project Ga0075464, IMG submission 75068) | Aqueous microbial communities from the Delaware River and Bay under freshwater to marine salinity gradient to study organic matter... | ecosystem: Environmental > Aquatic > Marine > Coastal ...
ATTCAATTTTGATGTTGCTGGTTTTGATCACGGGTGACCATTTGCGGTTTTCGTTGTGGATAAAGGCCAGGTACTCATGGGCGCCATAAGCCAGCGGTGTCATGCCCAGGTCCGTCAGACGCGCTTGCATGTCAGGCGATTGCACGATGGCTTGCACTTCAGCTTGCAGCCGCTCGGTGATGGCGGCAGGCGTTTTGGCTGGGGCTGAAATGCCAAACCAGGCCGCGCCAGACACACCGGGCACTACTTCACTGAGCGTGGGTACATCAGGAAACGATTTCACACGGCGCTCACTGGTCACGGCCAGCAGTCGCAACTTGCCGCTTTTGGCGTAGCCGGTGGCGGTCACCAGCCCTTCAAACAGCGCGTCCAGCTGGCCACCCAGCAAGTCGGTGATGGCAGGGCCAGAGCCTTTGTAAGGGATGTGCACCATGTTGATTTGCGCGGTTTGCTTGAGCAGCTCACCGCTTAAAAAACCGGACGTGCCAATACCGGCTGACGCGTAGTTGATGCTGCCGGGTTTGGCTTTGGCCAGCGCCAAAAACTCTTGCATGGTTTTGGCTGGGTGGTCAGCGCGCACCATGAAGCCGTTCGGAAAACTGCCAATCATGGCAATGTGCGCAAAGTCTTTGATCGGGTCATACGGCATGCTGCTGCGCATCAGCGGCCCGGGCGCCACCGACGAGTTGGCCGCCATCACCAGGGTGTAGCCATCAGGCGCGGCCTTGGCCACAAAGTCAGTGCCCAGCACCGAGCCCGCCCCGGGTTTGTTGTCTACCACCACGGGTTGCTTGAGGGCATCGCCCAGGCGCTGCGCCAGCAAACGAGCGACCACATCGGTCGAGCCGCCTGGCGGGAAAGGCACGATGAGCTTGATACTGCGCGCCGGATAGGTCTGTGCAAAGCTTGTCGATAAACCCGCCGCGCTGATAGCGGGCAGCACTTTCAACAAATGCCTGCGCGTAAACTTCTCACGCATGACAACACCTTTTACATTTTCTGCTCAGGTATTGATAGCTGGTGCTGGTCCGGTGGGACTGACAGCTGCACTCGCGCTGGCCAATGCGGGTGTCAGCGTGCAGGTGTTCGAAGCGGCCAGCGGCATTGTTCAAGACCTGCGCGCCTCGACCTTTCACCCGCCCACACTCGACATGCTGGATGTGTACGGCATCACGCCCACCCTGGTGGCCCAGGGCCTGGTGTGCCCGCACTGGCAGGTGCGCATGCACCCGAGTGGCGAGCATGCGCGGTTTGATTTGTCGGTGCTGGCCGATGCAACCGCCCACCCTTACCGGCTGCAATGCGAGCAGTACAAACTGTCGCGCGCCTTGCTGGCTCGGTTGGCGGACTACCCGAATGTGCGCGTCAGCTTTGACGCCAGCATGGAGGCGGTGACGCAGGACGCTGATGCGGTGACGGTGCAGATCCAAGCAGTTGATGGCATCAGCCATGCGCGTGGAAAATTTTTGATAGGCGCTGACGGCGCGCGCAGCGTCGTACGCAAATCCCTTGGCATCGCTTTTGATGGCGACACCTATCCCGAGACCACCATCCTTGCGACCACCGACTTCCCGTTTGAGGCGCATTTGCCCCGCTTGTCGAACGTCACTTACTGCTGGCAGGCGGGTGCAGGCAACTTCAGTTTGCTCAAAGTGCCTGGCCGCTGGCGCGTGTCGATTTACCCGGATGAAACCCGGCCCATTGAAGAATCCCTCCAACCTCAAGCCATTGAAGCGGCGCTGCAAGCCATCGTGCCCCGGCCAGAGCTGTATAAGGTGTTTGAGGTGCGCCCTTACCGGGTGCATCAGCGCATGGCCGCCAGCTACGGCGCAGGCCGCGTCTGGCTGGCGGGTGATGCCGCACACCTGAACAGTCCGGCGGGCGGCATGGGCATGAATGGCGGGGTGCATGACGCGCTTAACTTGGCGGCCAAGCTGGTGCGTGTGCTGAACGGCGAGTCGGCCGACCTGCTCACACTGTACGAACGCCAGCGCCGCCCGATTGCGTTGGACCAAATCCTCAAGCAGGCCGATGCCAACCGCAGCCGCATGCGCGAGCGTGACCCCGCGCTGCGCATGGCTGCACTGCGCAAGCTGCAGGCCATTGCGGATGACCCGGCCGCCTTGCGTGCGCATCTGCTGCGCACCTCGATGATCGAAGGTTTGCGGCAGGCGGCCAGCGTGGTGTGAGCTCATAGTCGGCCCCGCCAATCGGCGTTTGGGGCCAGCATGTCATGGAGCTGCGTCGTCGCTGACCGGTCAGGCTGCACAGCACATTGCATGGCCCAGGCCAGGCACAGGTTGGACGACAGCACCGGCATTGGCAAGCTGTGCGCCGCCATGCTGCGCAAGCTGGGCATGCCGGTGCCGCTCATCAGCACCGCATCGCAACCGGTGGTGTCAAGTGCTGCCAGCAGGCTTTGCACCGCTGGGGTTGTCAGCTTGTAAATGTTGCGCGTGTCCAGCAGCACGCTGGGCAAGCCTGCTTTGGCTGTCACGGTCAGCCCTGCCGCTTTCCAGTACGCCAGCCCGGCCTCAGACAACCAGCCGGGGTAGGGCGACAGCAGCGCGATGCGGCGCGCGCCAAGGGTCTGCAAGGCCTGCAAGATGGCTTGCGCTGCCGACAGCACCGGGTAGCCACATGTTGCAGTCAATAGAGCCAGTCTCTCGGCCTCACGGCCTGCGCCGACCAAGTAGCTGGAGCCTGTACAGGCAAAGCCCAGCGCTTGCAGTGGCGCAACATCAAACTGTGCGGCGGTAGCGCCCAGCGTCTCAAAGTAGTCCAGCAGCCGCTCGCGCGAATCCACAGAGCGGCAGACCATGCGCGCTGTCAGCAGCGTATGGCGTGCGCCCAGCAGGGTCTGCATTTCGGGTTCGACTGTGGTGTTGGCTTGTGGCACGGCGACCCCCAGGACAGGGCCGTATTCACTTTGATGCACGGCATCAGGCATGTGAAAAAGTTCCGGCCTGTTTGCGCTGCTTCAAACTGTTTATCAACCCGCCTAACCGTACCATCCCGAGCAAAAAATCGGGTATAGGCGTTGTTTTTATCTGCTTTTCAGGGTAAAAAACGACCTCCAGGTCAATAGATACATGCGCGAGCAGCTCCTGATTTCGTAGCGTTTCAGTGTCGGGGGACGTCAGCAGCAGCAAGCCCAGATTGAACGCGTTGCGAAAAAACAGGCCCCCGTAGCTGGGCGCAATGACAGCGGCCACACCCAGATGCACCAACGCAGCGGCAGCCTGTTCGCGCGACGAGCCAATGCCAAAGTTAGGCCCCGCCACGATGATGTCGCCGGGTTTAACCTGCCGCGCAAAGTCGGGCAAGACGTTCTCAAGGCAATGCTGTGCAATCACCTCAATGCCATGCTGCATGTACGCGCCGGGGGCCAGCGCGTCGGTGTCAACGTCCGCGCCCAGGTGCCAGACCTTGTGCCAGTCGGTGGCGCTGTTGGTCGTCATGCCAGCACCTCACGCGGGTCGGTGATGCAACCGCGCAGTGCCGATGCCGCCACGGTGTAAGCCGAGCCCAAATACACCTGCGTGCTGGCCGGGCCCATGCGCCCCTTGAAGTTGCGCGCTGTGCTGGAGATCACGGTCTGACCGTCTGCAAAGCCGCTGCCATACCCTGCACACGCACCGCAGGCACTGGGCAGCAGGGTGGCACCGGCGTCGAGCAGGCTTTGCAAAATGCCCTCGGCTTTTGCCTCAGCCAGGTCTTGCAGACTGGCGGGGGCCAGCATCAGCTGCACGCCGCTGGCGATCTTTTTGCCGTGCAAGACTTGCGCCGCAAAGCGCAGGTCGTCCAGCTTGGCCCCGGTACAAGCGCCGATATAGGCCACGTCGATTTTGGTCGCGCTGTGGTCAGCAATCGGTACGCCTAGCGCGGGGCTGTGCGGCGCGGCGAGTTGTGGGCTAAGCGCGCTGGCATCAAAGTGGTGTTCGACGTCAAAGCTGCCTGCGTCGGATGCCAGGTCGGCAACGTCGCTGGGCCGCTTCAACCACTGCCGGGTCGTGCTGTCTGCCGCGACCAGACCGGTTTGCGCGCCCAGCTCGGCGCTCATGTTGCACAGCGTCATGCGCTCTTGCATGCTGAGCGCTTTCACGGCGCCGCCGGTAAATTCAACCACCTGGTAATTGGCACCGTTCATGCCGAAGCGCGCAATCATGGCCAGCATCATGTCCTTGGCGCACACGCCCGGCGCCAGTTGACCTGACCAGTTCATGGCCATCGTTTGCGGCACGCGCAACCATATGTGGCCCGTCACCACCACGCCCAGCATCTCCGTGCTGCCAATGCCAAACATGTAAGCGCCAAACGCGCCACCGGTGGGCGAATGGGAGTCACCGCCCACACAAAACATGCCGGGCTGAATGTGGCCGTGCTGCGGCACCACCACATGACAAATACCCTGGCTGTCGTACACATGGGGCAGGTCTTGTTCGCGCGCCCAGTCGCGCGCTATTTTCACAATCTTGCGCGACGCGTCATCGCGTTCGGGTACGTAGTGGTCCATCACCAGCACGACTTTGGATTTGTCCCAAATCGTCGCGCCCAGCTCTTCCAGCATGGGTTTGAGGCGGCGCGGACCTGACGAGTCATGAAACATGGCCAGGTCAACCTGGCAGGTCACGATGTCGCCAACGGTCACGGACGCCAGGCCAGCCGCACGCGCGATGAGTTTTTGTGCCAGTGACTGGTTTGTCATTCGGGTTTGGCTCCTGAAAACTTCACCACCCTGGCCCAGCGCGTGATTTCAATGTGTACAAAACGTGCGAATTCTTCAGGCGAGTTACCCACGCCAATCGCACCTTCTGTCTCCAGCCGCCTGCGCACGTCGGGCGTCGCAATCGCTTGCCGTGCTGCATCGCTGATGCGCCTGCTCACCTCAGCGTTCATGCGTGCTGGGCCAAACAGGCCAAACCAGGCGCTGGACTCATAGCCCGGCAGCACTTCTGCGATGGCGGGCACATCGGGGAAGGCGGCCAGGCGCTTGGCACTGGTCACGCCCAGGGCTTTGAGCTTGCCTGCCCTGATGTGTGCCTGCGCGTTGCCCACTGCGGCAAACATCAGTTCCACCTGCCCGGCTATGACGTCCTGGATGGCGGGGGCGGTGCCCCGGTACGGAATGTTCACGATGTACGCACCGGACTGCATCTTGAACAAGTCACCGGCCAAATGCAGCGATGAGCCGACTGCACCAATCGCAAAATTGAGTTTGCCCGGTTGGGCTTTGGCCAGCGCGATCAGTTCGCGCACGTCTTTGGCGGCAACCGAGGGGTGCGCGACCAGGACAGAAGGCGAGGTGGCCACACAAGTCAGCGGCGTGAAGTCTTTGATCGGGTCAAACGGTAACGACGGATACAAGGACGCATTGATGGCGTGGCTGGTAAAGCTCATCAGGAGCGTGTTGCCATCGGGCGCAGCTTTGGCCACGGCTTCAGCCGCCATGTTGCCGCCTGCGCCGGGCCGGTTTTCAACCACCACAATTTTTCCCAGCAGGCGACCCAGCTCTTGCGCCAATGCACGTGCCAGCGTGTCGGTCGAACCACCTGCTGGTGCGCCCACCAATATTCGGGCTGGAGCGCCTTGGCCCGTTTGCCCGTAAACGCGGGCAGCCATGAAAGCAGCAGCGCCCAGCAAAACGTCGCGACGATTGACAGGCCTCACGTCAAAGCCCCAAATACGCTTTGCGCAGCGCATCACTGCCCAGCAGCTCAGCCGGCAGGCCCGCAAAGCGGATGCTGCCGTTTTCAAGCACGTAGGCCCGGTCGGCTATCTCCAGCGACTGGCCGACGTTTTGCTCGACCAGCAAAATCGCCAAACCGTCTTGCCTGAGTTTTGCAATCAGGCTGAACATCTCTTCGACCAGCAGCGGCGAGAGGCCAAGAGACGGTTCATCAAGGATCAGCAATTTCGGTTCTGCCATCAGGCCGCGGCCAATCGCGAGCATTTGCTGCTCGCCGCCACTCATGGTGCCTGCCAGTTGGCTCAGGCGTTCTTTCAGGCGCGGGAAGATGTTAAAGATTTTTTCAAGATTGCTGGCGCGGCGTTCCCGTGCCCGCGTGAATGAGCCAAGTTCAAGATTTTCCAGCACGCTCAAATTGGGGAAGACTTTGCGGCCTTCAGGCACTTGAATCAAACCCGCCTTGACCACATCGCGGTAATGTGCGCCGCTTAAAGAGCCGCCGTCAAATTGCACGCTGCCCGCCCAAGCCGGGTAAATGCCGCAGACCACATTGGCCAGTGTCGATTTGCCTGCGCCGTTGCTGCCCAGCAGCGCCACGATCTCGCCGGGGTTCACGGCCAGGTCTACGCCGCGCAGCACCTCGACCTGGCCGTAGCCGCCGTGAAGGCCTTGAACATTGAGCAGTGCGGTCATGCAGGTGTCCTCGCCAGTTCAGCCGCCCGCAAACGCGCTGCGGTGCCGTGGCCCAAATACGCTTCAACCACTTTTTCGTTGTGGGTGACTTCGCTGGGCGAGCCTTGAGCAATCAGTTGACCTTGCGCCAGCACCCATACATGCGCGGCCAGGTTCATCACGGCCTGCATCACGTGTTCAATCATCAGCACGGTGATGCCACTGTCGGCAATGCCGCGCACGACAGGAATCATCTCTGCAATCTCTTGCGGATTCAGTCCAGCCAGTACCTCGTCAAGCAGCAGCAGCCGGGGCTGGGTGGCCAGCGCCCGCGCCAGCTCCAGTCGCTTGCGGCCAGCGACTGTCAGCTCACCCGCAGGCTGGTCAATCTGTTTGAGCAAGCCGACTTGCGCTGCAATACGTTCTGCCGCCAGCAAGGCGGCCTGGCGATTTTTAATATGCAGGTGCGCGCCAACGGCGATGTTTTCACGCACGGTTTGCGAGGCAAAAGGTTGCACGATTTGAAAGGTACGCGTCATGCCATGGACCGCATTGATGTGCGGTGCACGGCCCGTGATGTCCACGCCGTCAAAATGCACGCTGCCGCTGTCGGGTTTCAAGAAGCCCGACATCAGCGCAAACAGCGTGGTTTTGCCTGCGCCGTTCGGGCCGATCAAGGCGGTCAGGCTGCCTTGCGGAACACTGAGCGACACATGTTGGACTGCCTTCAAACCGCCGAAGGATTTGGACAGGCCATTGATGGTGAGCAAGGCTCTCGTCATGGCTTGCCCCGCTTGCTGAAGAACGACTTCACGCTGGCGGCGATACCACCAATACCACGCGGCAAAAACATCACGATCAGCACCAGCACCACGCCGTAAATCACCATGTTGATGCCCGGCAACTGGCCAAACATATTGCGCGTGATGTCGGCCAGCACATGCAGCACCACCGCGCCCAGCACCGGCCCCCACAGCGTGCCAATACCGCCCACAATGGCTGCGACCAACGCTTCAACCGACGTGCCCGGCCCAAAGGCAATGCCGGGGTCGATGTACTGGAACACCTGCACATAAAAAGCACCGCCCGCCCCCATCAAAGCGCCAGACAGACCAATCGCACCCAGCTTGACGTTGAACGGGTTCACGCCAATCGCACGGGCGGCGTCTTCGTTGTCGCGCACGGCCTGAAGGTACGCACCGAAGCGCGAATGCTTGAGCCACCAGGTGACAAGCAGCGCGGCAGCTACAAAACCGAGCATCAAATACAAATAGCCTTTGCGCGACGCAAACTGCATGTTGGCAAACGATTCGCTCAGCGGAATCATCAAACCCACACCCGCGCCAGTAAACGGAACCGACAGCGCCAAAATGCGAAACACCTCGGCAAAGGCCAGGGTGACCAGCGCAAAGTAAGAGCCCTTCAGGCCGTAGCGAAAGGTCAGGCCGCCGACCCCCAAACCGATGGCAGCGCTGCCTGTGACTGCCAGCGCCAGCGCCAGCCAGGGGTTGAGCCCAAACTGCAACTGCGCAATGGCTTGAATGTAAGCACCGGTGCCAAAAAACAGCGCATGGCCAAATGAAAACTGCCCACCAAAGCCGCCCAAAATATTCCACGCTTGCGCGAGCAGGGCAGCGTACAGGGCCATCATCACAAAATTCAGCGTGACACCGGAGTCGGTGACCAGAGGCACGCAGGCAACGACTGCGACAAACAGGACAATGCTGCCCAACTCTTTGAGGGTGCTGTTCATACCTTGGCTCCGAAAAGCCCTTGTGGCCTGAACAGCAACACACCAATAAAAATCACAAAAATACCAATCTGCCCCAGCGATTCACCCAGGTAAAGACCGCCGAGTGATTCAACCACCCCCACCAGCAGCCCGCCGATCAACGCGCCACCAAAGCTGCCCATGCCGCCCAGCACCACCACGGTAAAAGCCACCAGCACAAAGCCGCCGCCGACCTGCGGGTTGACGTAATACGCAGGTAACAAAAAGCAGGCCGCCGCACCCAGACAGGCCAGGCCAATGCCAAAGCTCATCGCGTACACGTGGTCCACATCAATGCCCATCAGCTTGGCACCGTGTTTTTCTTTGGCCACCGCACGAATCGCGCGGCCCAAATCTGTTTTTCCGACGATCCACAGCAGCACACCCGAGACCACCAAGGCACCGGCAAACGCCACCAGCTTGGGCAGCGCAATCATGGCCGGGCCGATGGGGATGGTGGTGAGGGTGTAGGCCGTATCAATCGTTCGCGTGTCGGATTTGAAAAACAGCAGCGCGGCGTTTTCCATCACGATGGAAATGCCCAGTGTGACCAGCAAAATGTTTTCATCCTTGCCGTGACTGGCCCGGTTGATGATGACGCGCTGCAGCGCGTAACCCAGCGCAAACATGCCCGGCACAACCAGAGGCAGCGCCAGATAGGGATCCATCCCAAAACGCTCCTTGAGCATGTACACGGCATACAGCGCCAGCATCAGCGATGCGCCATGCGCAAAGTTGATGATGTGCAGCACACCGTAAATCAGCGTCAGGCCGAGCGCGATCAGGGCGTAGACCGCCCCGGTCGTCAGGCCGTTCAGAACGGATGAGAAAAGAATCCCTGGGTCAAACATCATGACAAGGGCCGCCAGCGCCGGGCAGCCCCAAGCAAGGCCGCGCCCCCGCGGGGGGCAGTGACTACACGAAGTGAGGAACGTGGGGGCATTGATTTATGCTTTTAAAGGAAATACGGCATCCACTTCGCGGTAGTCACGCGGAATAATCACCTTGATGTCATTTTTATAAACCTGTGTCATCAGCGGCTGTGCGCCCATGTTCTGGCCGTTGACAAACTGGGTTGGGCCGTACGGCATGATGTGGTCGGAAAAGGTGCTGGTGTTCAGCGCATCAATGATGGCGGCACGGTCAACCGATTTGGCGCGGTTGATCGCGTCGGCCAGCAAGCGCATGCCGGTGTAAGCCATGAAGACCTCGTAGCTGAAAAACAGGCCCTTGGCTTCAACCCGCTTTTTCAATTCAGCCGAGCGTTTGTCTTTCGGGTTAAACCAGTGGTTGCAGTCAATGATGCCGTTGGCAGCATCGGGAAACTCCTTGACAAACTTATAGCTGGATGCCGCGCCGCCCAACACCGAGAAAATCGCTTTTGGCGTGACTTTTTGCTGCTGCATGGTGCGCACCAGCAGCGCGTATTCGTTGTAGTAGTTGGCGGGAATCACGATGTCCGGGTTGACAGCTTTCATGCGCAACACAATGTTGTTGAAGTCGCGCGTCGGGTTGGCATGCTTGATGACTTCTTTCACGTCGTAGCCGTAGCCCGGCAGCTCGCGCGCCAGCAGGTTGGCGGTGCCGGTACCAAACAAGGACTCTTCATGAATGATCATGACCGTCTTGGCAGGCTTGCCAGCAGCCGTGTTCAGCACATGCAGGTTGGCCACTGCCACTTCAGCGCACTTGCGGTAACCCGGGCCAAAGCGGAAGGTGTTTTTCAAACCGCGTTCGACGATCTGGTCGGCCACGCCCACGTCCACCACATGCGGCAGGTTGTACTTGGCAGCAGCTTGGGTGGTGGCCAGGCAAATCGCCGATGCAAACGCACCGATCACGGCTGACACACCGGCTTCGTTCATCTTTTCAATTTCAGCCGCACCGGCTTGCGGTGAGGACTGCGCGTCGCCCAGCAGGGCTTCGATTTTGGCGCCGCCGAGCGACTTGATGCCGCCAGATTTGTTGATGTCTTCAATCGCCATCAACGCGCCTTCACGGCACTGCTGACCCGAGTACGCCAGCGCGCCGGTGACAGGGTGCAGTACCCCGATCTTGATGGCTTTGGGCTGCGCACCCGCGACCAGAGGAAAGGCAAGCGCCGAAGCTGTAGCCGCAGACTGGGCGATGAATTGACGACGTGAATTTTGAGACATTGACATGGTGACTCCTGGTTAAAAACGTGAAAACGGTGGATGAAACGCAACTCAAGAAAAACGGGCAGAAAGATCTTTGCTGACCCACACCTTGGCATCAATGCTGCCCACGCGGGAAAGCTCCATCTGGTATTCATAACGGTCAGGCCGGTACAGGCCATGCAGCCACTGAATGGGTTTGTCGGCCTCGTCATAAATCAGGCGGCGCACAGCCAGCAGGGCGGTGCCTACCGACACGTCCAGGTGCTCGGCCACACTGGCGTCGGCCAGCCGTGCAGAAATCGTCTGGTGCGCCCGGCCGACCTTGACGCCTGATTCTTCAAGCAACACGAGGATCGGTTTTTTGGCCAGCTCGCGGCGGCCAAAGGTTTCGGCCAAAGCCTGCGGCACATACGTGGTGATGTGCGACAGCGCGCCTTCTTTGGTGCTGCGCACGCGCACGGCCTTTTGCACTTCATCGCCCGGTTTGATCTGCAGCGCGCCGGCCACAGACTCCGACGCAGAAATACCGCGCACTTCCAGCACCTTGACGGAAGTGGTCAAACCCATGCTGACCAGGTTTTCAAGCAGGCCCGTCAGGTGCGCCCGCTGGGTGCTGGCAGTTTTCAAATTCGCATCCACAGGCCGCGTGCCCCGGCCGGCTTCGCGTGAGATCAGGCCGTCAGAAGCCAGCTGGGCCAAGGCCCGCCGAACCGTGACCCGCGCCACACCAAACTGCTTGACCAGCGCCAGCTCGCCCGGCAAGCCGCCTGCAAACCGACCATCCGCCAATTGCTCGCGCAGCACCAGGTACACACGGTGGTATTTGGGAAGCGGCAGGTGCGAGGTAACGGGTTGAGCCAAAGCCATGCGTGCATGCTATGGTGGTTTTTAATGTCCTGTCAATAGGACATTAGTGCGGGGCGCAAAACGACATCTCATGATCTCACGTGGGAGTTCTCTTATTCAAGCAGGGGCCGCGGATCTGGCTTTGCCAGTCCGCAGGCGCAGCGCCCCCTCGGGGGGCAGAGAGCTACACGCAGTGAGCGAACGTGGGGGCTCTATTTCTCGGCAAACGCCCGTTCGATCACAAAGTCGCCCGGCTTGGAGGTCGTACCCTCCTTGAAGCTGCGCTCTTCCAGCATGACTTTCAAGTCTTTCAGCATGCCGGGGCTGCCGCAAATCATCACCCGGTCATGGGCTGCGTCCAGCGCGGGGAGCTTCAGGTCGTCAAACATCTTGCCGCTGGCCATCAGGTCCGTCACCCGGCCCATGGTGCGGTAGGACTCGCGCGTGACGGTGGGGTAGTACAGCAGTTGTTTGGCTATCATTTCACCCAAAAATTCGTGCTGGGGCAAGTGCTCGGTCACCAGGTCGTGGTAGGCCAGCTCGTCTTTTTCACGCACCCCGTGCACCAGCACGACCTGCTCAAATGCTTCATAGGTTTCAGGGTCGCGGATGATGCTCATGAAGGGAGCCAGGCCGGTGCCGGTGGACAGCAAATACAGGCGCTTGCCGGGCAGCAGGTAGTCGATCAGCAGCGTGCCGGTAGGCTTTTTGCCGACGATAACGGTGTCGCCGACCTGGATGTGCTGCAGGCGTGACGTGAGCGGGCCGTCAGGCACCTTGATGCTCAAAAACTCCAGATGGTCTTCGTAGTTGGCGCTGACGATGCTGTAAGCGCGCAGCAGGGGCTTGTCATTGACCTTCAGGCCAATCATGGTGAAGTGGCCATTGCTGAAACGCATGGACTCGTCGCGTGTGGTGGTGAAGGTAAACAATTTGTCGGTCCAGTGGTGGACGGACAGCACACGTTCTTCGTTGAAAGCGCTCATGAGGATGGAAATTTGAGAGGGGAAACCCTGATTTTAACGTTCTGCGCTTCTCAGCGAGCGAAGTGGTCAAACGAGGTGAAACTGACCGGGATGCGCTGACCCTGCGCATCCACCAGTCGCAGGCCCGGTTCGTTGTCGATCATCCCGATGCGTGTCACGCGTGTCTGGCTGCTGGCGGCAGCGGCGTGAACCGCGCCACTGGCTGCGGGCGGTGCGGTAAAGGCCAATTCGTAGTCGTCACCGCCTGACAACACCATTTGGAGCTGTTTTTGGGGTCCAAAAAGAGCTTTTGACCAATGAATATGAGCGCGAGAAGCTATTAAATTCATAGTGACTCCCGTGTCTACCGTCGCGCCCACTTTGGAGGCCTTCAGCAGGTGACCCAGGTCGCCGGCCAGCCCGTCGCTGATGTCGATCGCCGATGTGGCGATGCCGCGCAGGGCGGTGCCCAGGGCGACGCGGGGGCTGGGTTGCTCCAGCCGCAGCCGGGCCTGGGCCAATAGGTCTGGCGGCAGTTCTATCTGGCCTTGCAGCGCATCGAGCGCCAAGCGCGCATCGCCCAGCGTGCCGCTGACGTAAATATCGTCCCCCGCGCGCGCGCCGGAGCGCAGCAGGGCGCGTCCGCGCGGCACTTCGCCAAACACGGTGATGCAGATTGTCAAAGGGCCTTGCGTGGTGTCGCCGCCTATCAGCTCACAGCCGTGCGCATCGGCCAGCGCCCACAAGCCGCTTGAGAATGCTAGCAGCCAGGCTTCGTCAATGGATGGCAAAGCCAGCGCCAGCGTGAAGGCCACCGGCGTGGCGCCGCAGGCCGCCAGGTCGCTCAAATTCACCGCCAGGGCTTTATGGCCCAGTGCGTAGGGGCTGACATCGCTGAAGAAGTGACGGCCTTCTACCAGCATGTCGCTCGATATGGCCAACTGCATGTTGGCCGATGGGTTGATCAGTGCGCAGTCGTCGCCCACCCCCAACACGGCTTGTTGGGGCGCGCGGGTGAAGTAGCGGGCAATCAGGTCAAATTCGGTCATGCCGCAAGGATACAACTCCCGCCCCGGGGCCGCTTACCCTTGCCCGTAAGCCGCATCGCCCCTGAAGCGTTGCGCCGCCTGGCGCACCACTTCGGCCAGCAGCGCTTCTTCGGTCTGCTTTTCGCGCAGCCATCTAGCATCGTTTTGGCCGCGTTCCACGCCGTGGTGCAGCATGTTGATGAATGAGGATGCCCCCAGCCGCTGTGCATGCCCCTCAATTTGCCGGAAGGTCTGCCAGATGTGCTCGCGCAGCGGCATGTGATTGCCAGTGACGGGATCGACATACACCGCGTCCAGCCCAAAGCGGCAGGCCTGAAAACGGTTGTAGGTGTAGACCAGGTAGTCGTCTTCTTGCGGCATGAAGGGCTGGTCATGCATGAACCACGCGGCCAGCGACTGCACAAACCCCGACAGCGCCGCCGCACGCGTCACGGTCAGCGGCGTGTCAAACACGCGGATTTCTATCGTGCCAAATTCAGGCTTGGGACGAATGTCCCAATAAAAATCCTTCATGCTTTTGACCACGCCGGTGCGCGTCATTTTGTTGAAGTAAGTGGTGAAGTCGTCCCACGTCAGTACAAACGGTGCGCGGCCCGACATGGGAAAGGCAAACACCGAATTGAGCCGGGCTGAATCAAAGGCCGTGTCTTGCCCTTGCACATACGGACTGGATGCCGACAGCGCAATAAAGTGCGGGATGTAGCGCGACATGCGGTGCAGTGTGAGCAGCGCGGTGTCCGCATCGGGGCAGCCCACATGCACATGCTGGCCAAAAATGGTGAACTGCTTGGACAGGTAGCCGTACAGTTCGGACAGTTCCCGAAAGCGCGGCTTGTCGTAAATGCGCCGTTCGTGCCAGGCTTGGTACGGGTGCGTGCCGCCACCGACAACGGCAATATTGAGCTTGTCGGCGCTTTTGACCAGCGCATCGCGGATTTGCGACAACTGCCCCAGCACCTCTGAAGACGACTGGCACACGCCGGTCGATATTTCAATCATGCTGGAGGTCATCTCGGGTACCACCGCGCCGGGCAATGGTATTTTTTTCATCAAGCGCAGCATGTCCTCGGCGTAGGGGGCCAGATCATAGTCATGGGTGTTGACGAGTTGTAGTTCCAGCTCAACGCCGAGCGACAGCGCATCCGATTTTTGAAAAGCTTCAAGACTCATAAACAGGTCCTTTGGGTGCTTGCCGAATATGCAGTTTGGGAGGCCGTGAGCTTTCGCCCGCGCGCGTGATGGCCAGCGTAGCCAGCACGGCGCCCAGAATTTCCATCAGCAAAATGGCGGGTAAGGCAATGCTGGCAATCTGTGCGCCCAGGACAGGCGCAGCCACAATAAAAGTAGACACCAGCAGCAGCGCCACCGACGACATGGGCGACATGGCACAGCCTACCCACAGTGCTTGTTGCCAGCTGGCACCGCTGCCCACATTGCCCAGCGCCACGCCCACAATTTTGGCCAGCACACGCACGCCCACCAGCACGGCTACCAGCATCGCCACCGGCCCGCCCCAGTCAGCTTGCGCCGCCACCACAGACACCAGCACAAACATCAGCATCGTCAGCATGCTGGACGCCGTGCCCATTTGCCGGGGCCACGACCACGGGCGCGGGTTGAGCTGCTTGAGCATCATGCCGCCCAGCAGCGCCGCCAGCGGGGCCGAGCCGCCAAAGTGTGCCGCCAGCGCTGCGCCCGCAGCAATCACGGCCAGCAGCAAAATGGCGGTGTTCTCGCTGGTCGGACTCATCACCCTCAGCGCCGTGCGCAGCACCAGTGCCAGTGCCGCAGCCACCACCACCGACAGACCCAACACCACCAGCACAGGGTAAAACGAGGTGCTCAGGGCAATGCTGGACATGACCTTTTCGCCCCTGGACATCATGCCTGCGCTGGCACTGCACAGCGTGAGTGCATACAGCGTGCTCAGGGTGGACAGCACCACGGCACGTTCACTGACCGGGCCTGATGCACGGGTGTCTATCAGCACCCGCGCCAGCACAGCGGGTGATGCGGCCATGGCCAGCATGGCCAGCGGCTGGGCCACATCATCACGCACACCCATGTAGTGCATGGCGTAATAAACAGTCATCAGGGTCAAGCCTGATTCAAGCAGGCTTTGCACCAGCACCATCGGGTTGTGCCGGAACCAGCGCAGCGGGATGCGCCCACCGGCTTCAAACAGCACCACCGCCACCCCCAGTTCCAGTAAAAAAAGCCCGATGCCTTGCAGTGGCCATACGGCGCCAGTAAAGCCTGCAAAACCGGCCAGCGCGCCTACCATGGAGTAGCCAATCACCTTGGGCAAGCCGGCGATACGCTGCACCAGATGGCCTGCCACGGCAGCCAATGCCAGCAGCACCGACCACTGCACAGTGGCCAGTCCGGCAGACGGCTTGATCCATTCAGCCCAGATTGTCAGAA
>Ga0075464_10000635_pt1 | contig 15531 bp, 12 predicted proteins | sample DEB19_08_DNA_5_FD_75068 | JGI IMG/M metagenome (GOLD analysis project Ga0075464, IMG submission 75068) | Aqueous microbial communities from the Delaware River and Bay under freshwater to marine salinity gradient to study organic matter... | ecosystem: Environmental > Aquatic > Marine > Coastal ...
GTGCTGATGTCGTATGGCGATGGCGCGGTGATGGGTGTGCCGGCGCATGATGAGCGCGACTTTGCGTTTGCCTTGAAGTATTCGCTGGTGATCAAACCTGTCGTATCTTTTGCTTCGGGTAAATCGGACGGGGCACCGGCCACGCCGGGCTCCTCATACGCCGGCTCAAAATCGTCACCCGGCGTGGTCGATGTCCCGTCCTTGCGTGTGTTTGACACTTCTGTTTGGCACGATTGGTACGCCGAAAAAGGGGCTGGTATTGCCGTCAACTCAGGGCCGTTTAATGGTTTGGCTTTCAAGCCTTGCGTTGATGCGGTGGCTGCTGCGTTGGTGGCCAAAGGCCTGGGCGAAAAGAAAACAACTTGGCGTTTGCGTGACTGGGGCGTCAGCCGTCAGCGTTATTGGGGCACGCCGATTCCGATCATTCATTGCGCTGAACATGGCGCGGTGCCGGTGCCTGAAAAAAACCTGCCAGTGATCTTGCCGCAGGACTGTGTGCCGGATGGTTCCGGCAATCCGCTGGTGAAGCACGAAGGCTTTCATGCGGGTGTGGTGTGCCCTGTGTGCGGCCAGCCGGCGCGGCGCGAAACCGACACGATGGACACCTTTGTCGATTCATCGTGGTATTTCATGCGCTACTGCGACCCGACAAACGAGCAGCAGATGGTCGGCGCCGGCACCGACTACTGGATGCGCGACCCATCGCTGGCCACCGGCGGCAGCGGCATGGACCAATACATCGGCGGCATTGAACACGCGATTCTTCACCTGCTGTATGCGCGCTTTTGGACCAAGGTCATGCGCGATCTCGGCTTGGTCAAGATTGACGAGCCCTTCACCAAGCTGCTGACGCAGGGCATGGTGCTGAACCATATTTATTCGCGCAAGTCAGACAAAGGCGGCATCGAATACTTCTGGCCGCAAGAGGTCGAAGACCTGCATGACGCCACTGGCAAAGTCATCGGCGCCAAGCTCAAAGAAGCCAAAGGCACGCTGCCCGCCGGCACGCTCATCACCTACGAAGGCGTGGGCACCATGAGCAAGAGCAAGAACAACGGCGTCGACCCGCAAGACCTGATAGGCAAGTACGGCGCCGACACCGCGCGCCTGTACACCATGTTCACCGCGCCGCCCGAAGCCACGCTGGAGTGGAACGACGCTGGTGTTGAAGGCTCTTACCGTTTCTTGCGCCGCGTCTGGAATTTCGGCGTCAAGCTCTCCGCCCTATCTGCAGATGAGGCTTCTTCGGTTGTTCAAGACAAAGACACGAAAACGCTGCGGCGCGAGGTGTTTACCGTGTTGAAGCAAGTCGACTACGACTACCAGCGCATGCAGTACAACACCGTGGTCTCGGGCGGCATGAAGATGCTGAACGCGCTGGAAGACTTCAAGGGCGAAGTCAACACCGCATCGTTGGTCGCGCTGCGCGAGGGCTTCGGTATTTTGCTGCGCTGCCTGTACCCGGCCACGCCGCACATCGCACACGGTTTGTGGGCCGACCTCGGCTACGCCGAGCAACACGGCGACCTGCTCGACGCTGCCTGGCCCGAGATTGACAACAGCGCGCTGCAGCAAGACGAGATCGAGCTCATGCTGCAAGTCAACGGCAAGCTGCGCGGCTCGGTCACCGTGCCGGCGGGCGCTGACAAAGTCGCCATTGAAGCCGCCGCGCTGGCCTCAGAAGCCTTTGTCCGCGCAGCCAATGGTGCAGCCGCCAAAAAAGTCATTGTGGTGCCCGGCCGGCTGGTCAACATCGTCATCTGAAGAACGGGAACATCATGCAACGTCGTCATTTATTGCTGTCCGCGTCTGCCGTGGGCGCCAGCGCCTTGCTGGTCACCACGGGGTGCGGCTTCAAGCTGCGCGCTGCGCCCAAATTCGCGTTCAAGTCGATTTATGTCAACATGGCAGAAGGCTCCCCCTTAGGCAACCAACTCAAACGCATACTGGCGTCCAATAACAGTCTCATCGTTGTCACCGCCCCTCAGCTCATGATGAGCTCCGACGTTATTTTGGATCCCTTGTTTGACCAGCGTCAAAAAGTGGTCACCGCGGTCAACGCGGCCGGTCTGGTGCGCGAATATAAATTGCGCTTGCTTTTCTCTTTTAAATTACGCACACCCGAAGGCAAGGAGCTCATTGCGCAGGCTGACTTGGAGCAGCAGCGAGACATCAGCTTCAACGAGTCTGCCGTGCTGGCAAAGGAAGCCGAAGAGGGCCTGCTGTACCGCGACATGCAAAACGACATCGTTCAGCAAATCATGCGACGCCTGGCGGCCGTTCCTTCGCTGTAAACCCACCATGCAACTGGCCGGCGCGCAACTTTCCGAACACCTTCAGCGCGGGCTGAAAAGCCTCTACGTCCTGCACGGCGATGAGCCCTTGCTGGTGCAGGAATGCGCCGACGCTCTGCGCGCCTTCGCGCGTGCACAAGGCTATACCGAGCGCACGGTGCACACCGCCTCTGGCGCGCATTTTGACTGGAGCGTCGTGCTTGCCAGCGGCGGCTCGCTGAGCTTGTTTGCCGACAAGCAGATCGTTGAAATCCGCATCCCCAGTGGCAAGCCCGGCAAAGAAGGCTCAGTCGCACTTCAACAAATTGCCGAGCGGGCGCAAGGCGACGACGCCACCTTGACGCTGGTGCTGCTGCCCCGGCTCGACAGCGCAACCGCCAAAGGCGCTTGGTTTGGTGCGCTGGAGAGTTATGGTGTCAGCATCAAGTTCGACCCGATTGACCGCCGCAACCTGCCGACCTGGATCGCCCAGCGGATGCAACAGCACAGCTTGCAAGTCGCCCCCGGCGAAGAAGGCCAGCGCACGCTGCAGTTTTTTGCCGACCGGGTCGAAGGCAATCTGTTGGCAGCGCATCAGGAAATTCAAAAACTCGCCCTCCTGTACCCGACCGTGAATCCGCGCCAACCGGCTGTACTGAGTTTTGACCAGGTCGAAAACGCCGTCCTCAATGTCGCCCGTTACGACGTCTTCAAACTCTCCGAAGCCGTGCTTGCCGGTCAAGGCCTGCGCGTGGCGCGCATGCTCGACGGCCTGCAGTCCGAAGGCGAAGCCGAGGTGCTGGTGCACTGGGCGCTGGCCGAAGACATCCGCAGTCTCAAACGCGTCAAAGACGCCATGGCCGCTGGCCGACCCATGCCCATGGCGCTGCGGGAAAACCGCGTCTGGGGCGCCAAAGAAAAACTCTTTGAACGGGTGCTGCCGCAAATCGATGACGCCGCACTGGCCAACCTGCTGCAAGCCGCCCACAAGGTCGACGGCATCGTCAAAGGTCTGAAGCAACCCGACTGGCCGGCCGACAGCTGGCAAGCGCTGCACCGGCTGGCCAGCCTGCTGTGCGCGCAGTGCGGCAAAATACACCCATGAACTCGACCGCCCTGCCTGAAGAATTGCCCCGTGACGGCGACGTTGCACGCCTGATGAACGCCCTTGGCGTCAAAGCCAAAGCCGCCTCGGCCCTGATGGCTAAAGCCCCGACTGCTTTGAAAAACCAAGCTTTGCTGACGCTGGCCGGTCTGCTGCGCGCGCAATTTGCAGCGCTGAAAACAGCCAACCAGCGCGACCTCGACCACGCGGCTGCCGCCGGCTTGGACGGACCGATGCTGGACCGCCTCAAACTCAGCGCCGACGCCCTGGAAACCGTGGCGCTGGGTTGCGAACAACTCGCCGCCATGCCCGATGTGATCGGCGAGATCATCGGCATGAAGCAGCAGCCCAGCGGCATCCGCGTCGGCCAGATGCGCGTACCCATCGGCGTCTTCGGCATGATTTACGAAAGCCGCCCGAACGTGACGATTGAAGCCGCGTCACTGGCCATCAAGAGCGGCAACGCCTGCATTTTGCGCGGCGGCTCGGAAGCCATTGAGTCCAACAAGGCGCTGGCCGCACTGGTGCGACTGGCGCTGGTGCAAGCCGGTTTAACGGCCGAGGCCGTGCAGCTGGTACCGACCATTGACCGCGAAGCCGTCGGCCACCTGATCACCATGCCGCAGTACGTTGACGTCATCATTCCGCGTGGCGGCAAGGGCTTGATCGAGCGCATCAGCCGTGACGCGAAAGTGCCGGTCATCAAACACCTCGACGGCAATTGCCATGTGTATGTCGACGACTTTTGTGACATCGCCATGGCCGTGAAGATTGCCGACAACGCCAAAACACAAAAGTACAGCCCTTGCAATGCCACCGAAGGCTTGCTGGTGGCGCGCGCCGTGGCGGCTGATTTTCTGCCGAAGATTGGCGCCATCTACGCCGCCAAAGCGGTTGAAATGCGCTGCGATACCGAAGCCCTCAGCCTGCTGAGCGCAGCCTTGCCAAAGGCCCATTTGAAGCCAGCCACTGAACAAGATTGGCACGAGGAATATCTGGCACCCGTCATCAGCATCAAGGTGGTGGCCGACGTCGACGAGGCGATTGCGCACATCAACCGCTATTCGAGTCACCACACCGACGCCATCATCACCCGTGACCACGGGCATGCACAACGTTTTTTACGCGAGGTCGATTCAGCGAGCGTCATGGTGAATGCGAGTACTCGCTTCGCTGATGGCTTTGAGTTTGGGCTGGGCGCTGAAATTGGCATCAGCACGGACAAATTCCATGCCCGTGGGCCAGTCGGCATTGAAGGCCTGACGTCACTGAAATACGTCGTGCTGGGTGAAGGCGAAGTGCGCACCTAGTGCTGTTGGGCTCTTCACTGCGCTTGCAAGCAGACCCAATGCCCCCAAATAATCCGAGGTCATGCCATTCATAATGTGTAAATGAAGCTCAGCCGCTTTGCACTGACAACAACAACCTGAAAGTGACCGCATGGTCCCCCACCTCATCACCGCCCTGAACGGCCCCATCAACGAGTTGGAACAACGCATCCTCGACTCCACGCCGGCCATTGAACGCTGGTTTCGCTTGGAGTGGATGGAGCATACGCCGCCGCTTTACTCGTCGGTCGACATCCGCAATGCCGGCTTCAAACTGGCGCCGGTGGACACCAACTTATTTCCTGGCGGCTGGAACAACCTGACCCCCGAAATGCTGCCATTAGCGGTGCAGGCGGCGATGGCGGCCATTGAAAAGATCTGTCCTGAAGCGAAGAATCTGCTGATCGTTCCCGAGAGTCACACACAAAATAGTTTTTACCTGTCAAACGTATTGCAACTCAAGCGAATCTTTCACCAAGCCGGACTGAACGTGCGTTTTGGCTCGCTCGACCCGGAGGTCAAAGAACCGACCACCCTGGATTTGCCTACCGGCGAAACCATCACCATCGAGCCACTGATCCGGACAGACAGGCGGCTCGGGCTGAAAGACTTTGACCCCTGCACCATCTTGTTGAACAACGACTTGTCGACCGGCATTCCGGGCATGCTGGAAGACCTGCATGAGCAGCACCTGCTACCGCCGCTGCACGCCGGCTGGTCGGTGCGGCGCAAGTCGCGCCACTTCCAGGCCTATGAAGAAGTCGCTAAACGCTTTGGTAAATTGCTCGGTATGGACCCGTGGCTGATCAACCCGATGTATGCCAAGTGCGGCGAAGTCAATTTTGCCGAAGACCTCGGCATGGACTGTCTGCGCACCAACGTCGACGCGCTGCTGACCAAGATCAAACGTAAATACAAGGAATACGGCATCAACGAAAAGCCCTTCGTGGTGGTCAAGGCCGACAACGGCACCCACGGCATGGGCATCATGACGGTGCGCGACGTCAAAGATCTCGACGCCCTGAACGCGAAGAGCAAAACCAAGATGAGCCTGACCAAAGACGGCCAAGCCCTGTCTGAAGTCATCATCCAGGAAGGCGTGCTGACCAATGAGCGCGTCAATGACGCCGTGGCCGAACCCGTGGTGTACATGATGGACCGCTATGTGGTGGGCGGTTTTTACCGGATCCATGCCGAGCGCGGCGTCGACGAAAACCTCAACGCGCCGGGCGCCAGTTTTGTGCCGCTGGCCTTTGTCGACAGTGGCCGTTTGCCGCAACCGGGCCAAAAACCCGGCTCCAGCAGTCCTAACCGTTTTTACATGTACGGCGTGATCGGTCGGCTGGCCATGCTGGCGGCGAGCTACGAGCTAGAAGCCACCGACCCTGACGCCGAAGTCTACGATTGAGCAGTGCGCGGCGCAGCATTCAGTTGCTGCACTGCAACAAAACGCAATAATTTAAGCCTATTGCGGTTTCCCCTCACTGACGCCAGTCCAGCTTGAGCGCAAGATAGGCGTCCCATTAGCAACCGTTCCCCAAGCATGGCGGGCGCCAGATTTCGGCCCCGCCTCAGACGAGGGGAATTCTTTGTGACAAGCTCAAAATCTTCCCTCTCGGCGCTGACCCTTGGCGCCATCGGCATCGTCTACGGCGATATCGGCACCAGCGTCCTGTATGCGGTTAAAACGGTCTTTGCCACCGGGTATGTGGACCTGAACCCGGTCAACATCTACGGTATTTTGTCGATCTTTTTCTGGACGCTGACCGTCATCGTCTCGATTAAATACGTGTTGCTGGTGCTGCGTGCCGACAACCATGGCGAGGGCGGCACAGCGGCTTTGCTGGCGCTGGCCTCCAATGCCGTCAAGGATCGACCCGTCTTGCGTCGGCGACTGCTGGTGGTGGGCATGTTTGGCGCGGCACTTTTTTATGGCGATGGCGTCATCACCCCGGCGATTTCGGTGCTGTCTGCCGTTGAAGGCCTGGAAATTGTCTCGCCAGCATTCACTCAATATGTGATTCCTTTGACACTGGTGATTTTGCTGCTGCTGTTCATCGTGCAAAAGCGCGGAACCGCCGGTATTGGCCAATTTTTTGGCCCGATCACACTGGTTTGGTTCGTCGCTATCGGCGTGCTGGGGGCACTGCAAATCGCCGAAAATCCGGCTATTTTGAAAGCCCTGAGCCCGCATTACGCCCTGCTCTTCATGTGGAACAGCCCGGGCACCACCTTTCTCATTTTGGGCGCGATCGTGCTGTGCGTCACCGGCGCTGAGGCGCTCTACGCCGACATGGGCCATTTCGGCAAACGTCCGATCCGGCTGGCCTGGTTTTGCGTGGTCATGCCGGCCTTGACGCTGAACTATTTTGGCCAAGGTGCCTTGCTGCTGAGCACGCCGGAAGCCGTTAAAAACCCGTTTTTCCTGATGATGCCCGAGTGGGCCTTGCTGCCGATGGTCGGACTGGCCACCATGGCCACGGTGATCGCCTCGCAAGCCCTGATCTCAGGTGCGTTCAGCGCCACCAAGCAAATCATTCAGCTCGGTTATTTGCCGCGCCTGTACATGATTCACACCAGCATCAAGGAAACCGGTCAAATCTACATTCCGTTTATCAACTGGACGCTGTTTGTCGCCATCGCCTTGGCCGTGGTGTTTTTCAAGTCGTCCGATGCACTGGCCACGGCCTACGGCATCGCGGTCTGCGGCAACATGCTGATCACCACCGTGTTGACGTTTTATGTCATTCGCTACGGCTGGAAATACCCGCTGGCGCTGTGCCTTGCAGCCACAAGCATTTTCTTTGCGATTGACTTTGCCTTCTTAGCGTCCAATGCGCTCAAGTTTATTGAAGGCGGTTGGTTCCCCATCCTGATTGCAGGCGCGATCTTCACCCTGATGGTGACGTGGGAAGAGGGCCGGTTCATTCTCAACAAAAAGCTGCGTACCGACTCGATTGACCTCAAAAGCTTCTTGGAAGCTGTTTTTGTCAGCCCACCGCTGCGTGTTGACGGCACCGCCGTCTTTTTGACGGCGGAGTCTGGTGCCGTGCCAAACGCCATGCTGCACAACCTCAAGCACAACAAAGTGCTGCACGAAACCAACCTGTTTGTGACCGTGCGCAGCCACGAAGTGCCGTGGATCAACATGGACAAACGCTTAGAAATCACGTCCTTGGGACGCCACTGCTGGCAAGTGGTCCTCAACTACGGCTTTAAAAATGACCCCGACGTACCGAGCGCGCTGCTGCAGATGCGCGGCCAAGGCTGCCAAATTGACCCGATGACCACCAGTTACTTTTTGTCGCGAGACACTGTGGTCCCAACCCTCGGCGACGGCATGGCGCCATGGCGCGAAAAACTGTTCGCACAAATGCACCGCAATGCGAGTTCGGCTGCAGACTTTTTGAACCTGCCCAACAACGCGGTTGTGGAGCTGGGCAGCAAAGTGGAAATTTAAAACGCGAAAACTGGCCGCAGGCGCGGCGTCTTTGTTTTTGTTGTTTTCCAACGGTTAGCCATTGCCAGGCCGCTTAAACGACCCGTCAGAGTGCAAAATAGCGCTCCCAAACGTAACCACACGCCCCGTATAGCCAGTGTTCGCCCCAAAAGAGGGCCTGGCCGCGTGACTATTTTGTGACAAGTTCCAAATCCTCCCTCACGGCGCTGACCTTAGGCGCCATCGGTGTCGTCTACGGCGACATCGGCACCAGCGTTCTGTATGCGGTCAAAGAAGTCTTCGGCACCGGCCATGTCACCTTCAGTCCTGACAACGTTTACGGCATCTTGTCCATTTTCTTCTGGACGCTGACTGTCATCGTCTCGATCAAGTACGTGGTGCTGGTGCTGCGCGCCGACAACAACGGCGAGGGCGGACTGGTGGCCATGCTGGCGCTGGCTTCGCAAGCCGTCAAAGACAAACCCCAACTGCGGGGCGTACTGCTGATCATCGGCATCTTCGGCACCGCGCTGTTTTATGGCGATGGCGTCATCACACCGGCGATTTCAGTGCTGTCGGCAGTTGAAGGCTTGGAAATCATTTCACCGGCCTTCAAGCAATATGTCGTGCCAGCAACATTGGTGATTCTGTTTGGTCTGTTTGCGGTGCAGAAGCGCGGCACCGCCGGCATCGGCAAGTTTTTTGGCCCGATCACGCTGGTGTGGTTTGCCGTGCTGGCGGTCTTGGGCATCTCGCAAATCATCACCTACCCGGCGATCCTCGCGGCCATCAGCCCGCATCACGCGGTGATGTTCATGTGGTCCAACCCCGGCACCACCTTCATCATTTTGGGTGCCGTGGTGCTGTGCGTGACGGGTGCGGAGGCGCTGTACGCCGACCTTGGGCACTTCGGCAAAAAACCAATCAGGCTGGCCTGGTTTTCTGTCGTCATGCCGTCACTCACACTGAACTATTTCGGTCAAGGTGCGCTGCTGTTGAAAAACCCGGAAGCCGTTAAAAATCCGTTTTTCCTGATGGCACCGGATTGGGCCTTGCTGCCGTTGGTCTTGCTGGCCACCATGGCCACCGTGATCGCCTCACAAGCCCTCATCACCGGCGCCTTCAGCGTCACCAAGCAAGTCATCCAGCTGGGTTATTTGCCGCGCCTGAACATCTTGCATACCAGCGTGCGCGACACCGGCCAGATCTACATGCCGATGGTCAACTGGGGCTTGTTTGTGACCATCGTGCTGGCCGTGGTGATGTTCCGTTCATCCAGCAATCTGGCTGCGGCCTACGGTATTGCCGTCACGTTGGACATGCTGATCACCACCATCTTGACATTTTTCGTGATCCGCCACGCCTGGAAATACCCGCTTTGGCTGTGCGTCGCCGCGACCTGTATTTTCTTCGTGGTCGACTTGGCTTTCTTCACCTCCAATCTGATGAAGTTGTTTGTGGGCGGCTGGTTTCCGCTGGTCATTGGCGGTGCCGTCTTCACGCTCATGATCACCTGGAAAGACGGCCGGGCCTTGCTCAACGACAAGCTGCGTGCTGATGCGCTAGACCTGACTTCTTTTCTTGAGTCGGTGTTTGTCAGCCCGCCTGTGCGCGTTGAAGGCACGGCGGTGTTTTTGACCGCCGAGCGCGGCACCGTGCCGAACGCTATGCTGCACAACCTCAAACACAACAAAGTGCTGCACGCCAAGAACCTATTTGTGACAGTGCAAAACCATGAAGTACCGTGGATTGGCATGGACAAGCGCTTGCAAATCGAGTCGTTGGGGCACCATTGCTGGCAAGTGGTGGTTCACTACGGCTTTAAAAATGACCTCGACTTGCCCAAAGCCTTGAAGAACATCAAGAGCCGTGGCTGGGAACTCGACCCCATGAGCACCAGCTACTTTTTGTCGCGTGACACCGTCATTCCGACCATCGGCGGTGGCATGGCGCCGTGGCGCGAAAAGCTCTTTGCACAGATGCACCACAACGCCAGTGGCGCGGCCGACTTTTTAAAGTTGCCAAGCAATTCGGTGGTGGAGTTGGGCTCGAAGATTGAGATTTGAACTTCGGGTTGACCTGCAGCTTTAGAAGTCTATTTTGAAAGGTTCACCTTCTCGCTGGTGAGGCTGCGCATAACTGACTCAACCGCAAGTTCAGCAACCTGCCAAAATCTCCGAACGCGATGTCGCAACGGCCTTCCTCTCTTTTGAACCTCACCCCCACCATGAACATCCTTTTCGTTGCCGATCCGCTGGAGTCTTTCAAGATTTACAAGGACACCACCTTTGCCATGATGCGGGAAGCGCAGCGCCGCGGCCACAGCATCAGCGCCTGCGAAACCAAAGACATCATGTGGCAGCGCGGTGCACCGGTGACGGCCTTTGTGCGTGACATTCAGCTGACCGGTGACACGCAAAACTGGTTCACCTCACAGCAGCAGCGCCCTGACGAACGGCCGCAGGCGCTGCGTGACTTTAGCTGCATCATCATGCGCAAAGACCCGCCGTTTGACAGCGAGTTTTTCTACAGCACCCACCTGCTGGAGCAAGCCGAGCGCGAAGGCGCACGCGTCTTCAACAAGCCACGTGCGTTGCGCGACCACCCCGAAAAACTCGCCATCATGGAGTTTCAGCAATTCATCGGCCCGACACTGGTGACGCGCGATGCCGAAGACATCAAACGCTTTCACGCCGAGCACCAGGACATCATCTTGAAACCGCTCGATGGCATGGGCGGCATGGGCATTTTTCGGGTCAAGGCCGACGGCATGAACCTGGGCAGCATCATCGAGACGCTGAACAAAGACGGCGTACAAAGCGTGATGGTGCAAAAGTTTTTGCCTGACATCGTCAAGGGTGACAAGCGCGTGCTGGTGATTGGCGGCAAGCCCGTGCCGTTTGTGTTGGCACGGATTCCGCAAGGCAACGAGGTGCGCGGCAACTTGGCCGCCGGTGGTCTGGGTGTGGCGCAAGCCCTGTCAGCCCGCGACCGTGAAATCGCCGAAGCGGTCGGCCCGGTGCTGGCGGCGCGTGGCCTGCTGCTGGCGGGTATCGACGTCATTGGCGACTGCATCACTGAGATCAATGTGACCAGCCCGACCTGCTTTCAGGAAATCTTTGACCAGACCGACTTTGACGTCGCGGCGATGTTCATCGATGCCCTCGAAGCGGCGCTGGCCACCCCGGCCTGAGCGCAGGCTAAACGACCAAAGCTCCGTCCACAAACACCTTCAATTCTCCGGCAGCAAACGGCAACCAAGTTTCGTTGGTGGTGAGCGGCGCGGTCACCACCACCGCCACACGATCACTCGCTTGCGTGTGTTCAGCAAAGTTAACGCTCAGGTCTTCGTCGCTCAGGGTGGCGTGCGCAAACGGGTGCCGGCGTTCCACATAAAAAAGATTCGTTGAAGCGTGCGCCCAAAGCGCCAAGCCGTTGCTCAGCATGAAGTTGAAGGTGCCGTGACGCGCCACTTCTTTGGCCAGCTCACGCAGCGTCAACGTGAGTTCAGCCACGCTGGGCACGCCCGCATGGGACTTGGCGAGCTCTTGCATGATCCAGCAAAAGGCGCGTTCGCTGTCGGTGTCACCAACCGGTTTGAAACCCGCGTGCAGGCGCGGATGAAAGTCCTTCAGGTCGCCGTTGTGCGCAAACACCCAATAACGCCCCCACAGTTCACGCACGAAGGGGTGACAGTTTTCCAGCGCAATACGGCCCTGCGTGGCCTTGCGAATGTGGGCGATGACATTGCGGCTTTTGATCGGATAGCGGCGGATCAACGCCGCCACCGGCGACTCAGATGCGGGCTGGTGATCGACAAAATGGCGCAAACCTTTGTCGCCCTCAGACCCGGCTTGACCGACCTTGTTCTGGCCTTCAAAAAATGCGATGCCCCAACCATCGGAGTGCAGATCGGTATGGCCGCCGCGCTGCGAAAAGCCGGCGAAGCTGAAGGTCACATCGGTCGGGGTGTTGCAGTTCATTCCAAGCAGCTGGCACATGTTGCGGCCAGCGGCTTCAGCTGCGCGGCTCTGACCAGAGGCGCCCGCCTGTTGACCAGTTATCACGTTTGACGTCGGTAATGATGATGTCGACCGATTCAGCCGAGCCGCCCAGCACCTCGACCGTGACGCGGGTGATCTCGGTCACCAGCTTTTTCTTTTGATCGAGCGTTCGGCCTTCTAACATTTCAATGTGGTACGTGGGCATGGGTGTCCTTGTGAGCGGGTTGGCGTCAAAATTCAAATGTGTGTGAGGCACCCATGATAAAAGCCTGCGACAACTTAATCCGTGCAGCCAGAAAATTGAGGTCTCAGCGGCTTGCGCCTCAACCTGTCAAACTTAAACGCTCGAAGACGCTGAGCTGCAAGCTTGCCTTTAATTTCCGTGTGTTTTTTCCCGCCTGCCCATCGAAAGTCCTTGCCCTTGCCCTCTCCACGTTCCCATTTTTCTTCACGCAGCGCTGGCGTCAAAGACCCGCATTTGCCAAGCTTGGCCGGCCGCGCGTACAGCTGCCAGTGCGGTCGCGCCGTTTTTTTCAGGAACAGCCAATGTCTGGCCTGCGGCACACCGTTAGGGTACGACCCGCTCAGCGCGCAATTGCGCTCACTGATGCCCGCTGACGCTTCGGCTAAGTCAGACGCAGCTGGCGCGCCAGAACTTTGGCAGACGTGGCATGTAGCCGAGGCGTTTGAGGACGGGGAGGCTGCTCCTGGCGCCCCTGATGAGCCAGTGGTTCAAGGGCCGCGCGCCGTCACACCGCCGCCAACCAGCTACCGCCGCTGCATGAATCTCACAACACCCGCCGCCTGCAACTGGCTGGTACCCAGCACTGACGCGTTTGGCAGCACAACCGGCCTGTGCCGTGCCTGCCAACTCAATCACCAGATCCCGGACTTGAATGACCCGGAACACCCTGACAACGGCCGGCTGTGGGGCTTGGTCGAGCTGGCCAAGCGGCGCTTGGTCTCAGCACTCATGGTGCTGGGCTTGCCCGTCGCCTCCAAACTCACCGAAGACCCCGAGCACGGGCTGATGTTTGATTTCCTGCGCTCAGACAGCGAAGGCGGACACGTCATGACCGGGCACGACTCCGGACTCATCACCATCAGCCTGGTCGAGGCCGACGACGCAGCGCGTGAAGCTGCGCGCCAAGCCATGCACGAACCCTACCGCACGCTGCTCGGGCATTTCCGGCATGAAGTCGGCCACTATTACTGGGACCGACTGGTCTGGGGAACCGACTGGATGGAAGGCTTTCACACCTTGTTTGGAGATGAAACCACCGACTACGCCGAAGCCTTGCAACGCCACTACGACAACGGCCCCGCACCCGACTGGAGGCAGCACTACGTCAGCGCCTACGCCAGCACGCACCCGTGGGAAGACTGGGCTGAGTGCTGGGCGCATTACCTGCACATGCGTGACACCGTCGACACCGCATCAAGCTTTGGCTTGAGCGCCAAAAAAATGCAACTCGAGTTCACGCCCTTTTCCATCGACGCGCTGTATCTACCCAAGCACCCCAGGGCCAAACGGTTTTTGGCGTTCTTGAATGACTGGACGCGGCTCACCACCCTGCTCAATGAGATGTCGCGCTCTATGGGTCAACCTGACTTTTATCCTTTCGTGTTGCCACGCGAAGTGGTCACCAAGTTGCACTTCATTCACCTGCTGGTGACCGCTGCGGGCGAGTCTTCGCAACAAGAGAAAACCGGCACCTCAGGCCTTGTTGCGCCGATGGCTCTGGCTCCAGGGAAAGCCCGCTCATAGGTGCTTAAATCTGCGGCATAGCAGCTGCAAACGACGCTTTCTAGCGCGGCCTCATCGAGCAACATGACATAGCCGCGGCTGTAACTGATGAGGCCACGTCGTTGAAAGGCGCTGGCCGCCTGCGTCACGCTTTCGCGCCGCACGCCGAGCATGAGAGAGAACGCTTCATGCGTCAGGAAAATTTCATTTGAAGCGAGCCGGTCGCGCGTCATCAACAAGGCACGCGCCAGGCGTTGCTCGACCGAGTGGTGGTTGATGCAAACCGTCTGCTGAGCCAACTGGCTCAGGCGCACATCGGCATAGCGGTTCAGCACTTCACGCAGACAAGGGCTCTGCAGCAGGTGCTGCTGCAAGCATGTTCGCGTCATGCGAAAGGCCCGCCCCGCCGCCTGCACACGGGCATGAAAAGCCGAACGCTCAACATCCAACACAGCCGAGGTGTGGAACATACCTTCAGGGCCCACTTGCGCGACAACCATGGCGGCGGCTGGCGCTGGCAAGATGACCGAGACAAAGCCTTCCACCGGAAACCACACGTGCCCTGATATCTCCCCCGCCGTACACACCATCGCATGCAGTTCGAGCTCAACCAGCTCGCTGTGATCGAGCAACCGTGCGCGCTCCTGCGGTGGCACAGTTGCAATCAGTTGATTCGCCAATGACAAATTTTTCTGCACCACACCGATCCTTCGTTTGGGACTTTCTCACCCGCGTCAACCAGCCGTGAGAATGATTGCACCCGCAATCAATGTCGGGCGGCGCCCAACAGTTCGTAACGCTCTGTAGCTTGTATGTCGGGATATGTCGGGGCATTAACGAATGCACACGTATTTTTTACAGATGCTTTTGCACAGTGCCGAGCTGCGGGCAGACAAGGTCGCTCAGCAGAGGTCATTGAAGCGGGTGCATGGATTGCCGCGCTTCGCTCGCAATGACGGATCTGAACTGTTCGCAACGGCGGGAAATCCCCGTCACTGAGAGCGAAGCGCGGCAGTCCATGCCCTCGTCCCGGCGCCCGGTATTTCCATCGACCCTCACCACCCATCGGCTGCCACGGAAAGTTGTGTGTGCCAGCACACGTACAAAAACAAAAGAAGCATGCTGCCGGACATTAAAGTTTTTGAGTGCTGCGCTGACCACTCTCTGTGTGAATGCTGCGCTCGCAAAATCCTGCTTGAAGGCCATGAACCCAACCCGTGTTTATCGACTCTCTTCACGCGCACTGACTGTCTTTGGTGCGCTCGCGATCACCGCAACAACGCTGTGCAGCGTGTCGATGGCGCAAGCTGTCAAGAATCCACAAGCCACACCCCGTTCCGGTGAGCCGGTCACGCTGAACTTCGTCAACGCAGAGATCGAGGCGGTCGCACGCACCATGGCCACCATCACGGGCCGCAACGTGGTGGTCGATCCCCGCGTCAAAGGTACGCTGACGCTCATCACTGAAAACCCGGTGGCGCCGCTGATCGCCTTTGGACAGTTTTCGGCTCAACTGCGGGTTCAAGGCTTTGCTGTGGTGGAGTCTTCCGGGCTTTACAAGATCGTGCCTGAAGCAGACGCCAAAATGCAGGGCGGAGCGGTCTCAGCCGGCGCAGTGCCGGGCAGCAGCAACCA
>Ga0075464_10000638_pt1 | contig 15495 bp, 12 predicted proteins | sample DEB19_08_DNA_5_FD_75068 | JGI IMG/M metagenome (GOLD analysis project Ga0075464, IMG submission 75068) | Aqueous microbial communities from the Delaware River and Bay under freshwater to marine salinity gradient to study organic matter... | ecosystem: Environmental > Aquatic > Marine > Coastal ...
ACAAACTGCCCAACGCCTAGGCGTTTTGCTTGTTTTTGCAGTTTTCAGCTGGTTTTGGGGTGACTTTTAGGTAACTTTTAGGGCTTTTGGCCAATAGATACGTGCGCGAGCAGCTCCTGTTTTTATAGCGGCTGAAATCTCCCCAGCACACAGGCCAATTGCCGCTACAGTCGATCCATGACGTCGATGTACAAAAGTTTTTATGTCCTGCTGGCACTCATCGGTGCTGCGTGTTGCGTGGCCCCAGCGTTCGCGCAGGACGACGAGATTGAAACCCAGTTCCGGCAAGTCAGCGCCGAGGAAGACAAAAAACTGCGGGCGATTTTGGCAGAACCGATTCCTGAGGGTGCCTTGCTTGAAACACTGCGCAAGCACTTCACCGCCAAAGATGCGGCCGCGATTCGCCTGGCTGAACCGATGCTTCGTGAAAACGTTCAGAGGGAAGCCATTAAAAGGCTGCCTGACCCGCATTTGAGAAATGATTTGGCCAATTCGCTTTTCCGGCGTGGGCTGATTGAAGAAGGCAACCTACTTAGGCAACAAGCCATACAGGGCACCGGCGGATTTAACGCTCTGATATTCAAAGCAAACGCAGCGTGCGATGCGTACGACCAGAATAAAAACGAGATCGCCAGACAAACCATGGCTGCCAACATGCTGGAGATAGCCAACCTGCGGACACAGGCGACGCAAACCTGGCAAAAACGAAATCTGGCAAGAAGCGCGCACCGCAATACCTATTGTTTGTCCCTGCTGGAGCAACGCTTTGGCAAAAATCAGGCTGCGATCGCGGCAGCCATTGAAAGCGAAGCGTATGCCCGAAGCGGCCTGGCCACCATCACGAGCAACGACGCGCCCACCATGCAACACTATGTCAGGATAGACGTTGCCAAGGGCATTGCCCGCAGGCTCCAGGCGCTTCGACAAGCAGGTCGTTTCGGTGACGCCGAGCTGGCGTTAGCCGACTACATGCGTTTGTCAAGCGAGATGGAACTGCCGGCCAATTTTTTATCAGGCATCTATGGGGCCGCAGCCGCCATCCGATTTTCGCAGCGGGAATTCAGCCAATCTGAAGCGCTGGCCCGCAAGTCTGATGCGGTACTTGCCCGCCTGGGTTATGACCCGCTGTCGGGTGGGCGGCCAGGGCGAGCCAACAGCGCTGCTGCTGCCTTGATCGGTCAAAAACAATGGTCCGCCGCACTGGCTATTTATCACCAGCTGGATGCGCTGGCAGGCATGGATGACAAGCTCAAGACCCGGGTGCGCTTTCGCTTTGACCGGGCAGTCGCCTATCTTGGCAACAAGCAGTACGCCAAAGCGGCAGAAACTTTCAGTGCGCACGCAGCCATCGTTTCGGGGCTCAATGGCGACTCCCACTTTTTTACCGCGCAAGCACGGGGCCTGCAGGGCGTTGCTTTATGGCACCTGGGTACGCCTGACAGCCGCGCCCAGGCCCTGCCCTTGCTAAAAACGGCTGTGCGTCACTACATGGCCCCAGCCAATGCTGAATATTTAGAAAGCACGGGTTATCGCAAAGAGCGGCGCGAGGAGGTGTTTGCCGCCTACCTGGAAGCGCTGGCCACCACGCCGGGTGAAAACGCAGTGGACGCGATTGGCCCGGCTGACTGGGTGCGTTCTGGCAGCGTGCAAGACGCACTGAATGACGCGGCCGTGCGTGCCGCAGCCAGCACACCAGCCCTGGCCGACGTGGTGCGGCGTGAGCAGGACGCTAAAAACGAAATCGCCGCGCTGCGCCGTTACCTCAGTGGTGAGGCCGGCGCCAGCGCATCACCCCTGCCCGAGATTGCTGCGCAGATGCGCACACGCATTGCCGCACTGGAGGCCGAGCGCACCAGGTACCAGCAGGAAATCAAAGCCAGGTTCCCCGACTACGAGCGCCTGGTGCGCCCCACCCTGCCCAGCGCACAAGACATTGCGCGCCAGCTGGACGTATCGCAGGCCTTGTTGATGGTGCTGCCTACAACTGACGCTGTTTACGTGTGGGCCGTCGCCAGCGACAGGCCCGCCGCGTTCGCGCGCGTCGCCATGCCGCAGGCACAGGTGAATCAACTCGTTTCGCGGCTGCGCAGCAACCTGGACTTTGCCAGCTTCAAGGGTGCGCCCACCCGGTTTGACAGTGCGGCGGCACATGCCATTTACCAGCAGCTGATCGCGCCTGTCAGCAGCACACTGCAAGGCAAAACGCAGTGGATCGTAGCAACCGGCGGGGCCCTCAGCCAATTGCCGTTTGCGGTGCTGCAAACGCAGGCAGGCACCAGCTCGGGCCAGGACGCGCCCTGGCTGATCAAGCAAGCGGCCATCGCCCAGGTGCCCAGCTTGTCGGCCTGGCTGGCACTTAAAACCATTGCCAAAAACAAGTCGGCCACGCAGGCATTTATCGGCTGGGGTGACCCGGTTTTTTCAAGCGCCACTGTCGCCAGCGCCGTGCCGGGCGAGCCCACCATTCGCAAGGTCGTCATCACGCGCAGCGCGCTGGTCGAGGACATCAGCACCGACAAAATAAGCACCCGAGCCAGCGCTGACGCTGCACTGCGCTACGCCGACATTCCACCCTTGCCTGAAACCCGCGACGAGCTGCTGGCCATTGCCAGCACCCTGGGCGCCAACCCAACCAGCGACGTGCTGCTGGGCGCATCCGCCACCCGGGACAGCGTGCTGGCCAGCAGCAAAAGCGGCCTGCTTTCCACGCGCCGCGTGGTGGCTTTTGCCACCCACGGCCTGATGGCGGGCGACTTGCCCAACTTGTCGCAACCTGCGCTGGCACTGGCATCGAGCAACACAGATGCCAACAATCCGCTGGCTCCGCTGCTCACGCTGGAAGATGTGCTGACCCTCAAACTCAATGCCGACTGGGTGGTGCTGTCAGCCTGCAACACGGCAGCTGCTGATGGCCGCGCTGAAGAAGCGCTGAGCGGCCTGGCACGCGGCTTTTTTTACGCCGGCGCACGCAGCCTGCTGGTGACGCACTGGGCGGTTGAAGGTGAGTCTGCCAAGGCGCTGACCACCGCTACCTTTGAACACTACAGCGCCAACCCCCAGGCACCCAAGGCTGAAAGCCTGCGGCAGGCGATGCTCCAAGTGATGGCGACCCCCGCATTTGCGCACCCGGCTTACTGGGCACCGTATGCGCTGGTGGGAGATGGTGGACGGTGATGGAGCGGCTGTTACTCGACCTCAACCCGCAGCTCACGCTCAGCCACACGCTGTTTTTCGTCTTGCACCTGCATGGTCAGGCGGTGTTTGCCCACCGGGATTTGCGCGTTGTCGAGTGAAAAACCTGTCGAAGTGACTTTGACGAATTTGGTGATGCGGTTGGTGATGTCGAACTTGAGCGCGCCGTACATCACTTTGAACGTGCTGGGGTCAATGGCGGCATCGCTTTGGGCTTTGAACAGCACCGCAATCGAAAACGGCGCCTTGACTTTCAGATCAGCCACGGGCTCGGGCTTGAGGATGTCAATTTGCGGCACCACCGCACGGGCACGCAGCGCGGGCTGCTCGTTAAAGCCGCCCTCGCCTTGGTAGGACAGCGCTTCTGCCGGGCTGATGAGCCAGTCCTTGGGTGCGGTTTGCGCATGCGCGGCAAAACAGCAGGCCAGCGCCGCCGTCAACACGGCAGCCGTCGTCAGTTTTTTCATTGGATTTCCTCAACAGAGACCATGGCGGCCCCAAATGCGTCGGAGCACAGGGGGTTGTTTTTACGGTTGCTGGCGGTCTCGCAAGCCTGACTGGTCACCAGCCGGGATGTGCCCATGAGTGCGCCGAGTTTGGCGCGGCCTTCCGCGTCATTGAGCGAGCTTGAAAACGGCCCGACTTTGCCTGCGCCCAGCTGGGTCAAGTCACGCGGGCCGTCGGCCACAAACACCAGCAGGTTGTTGTTGCCCGCAGGGCCACCCGCCTTGACGCGCCAGTTGGCGCGCGGCAGTTGCAGGGTTTGGCCGGCTTCAATCTTGTTGCTTTGATCCAGGTCGTTGGGAAACAGCATGTACACCGATTTGTTGTCTGAGCCCGCCAGCGCCACATACACATAGCCGGACTTGTCAGACTGAACCGACATTTCCAGCGTGTCCTGGGCAATCTTCAGTTGCGTCTTGGCCAGGCTGACAGTCACTTTGCGCTTGGCGTCACGCTGGTCAAACATCTGGCGCAGCGCCTGTGCGCCCGTCAGCGGGGCCACCGCAACAGGCGCAGCAACCGGGCTAGGCGCGGAAGGAGGCGCAACAGCGACCACGGGCGGCGGTTTGACAACTGCGGGTGGCGTAGCAGGCAAGGCAGGCGCTTGAGCCATCGGCACCGCTACCGGTAAAGCCACGGGCACTGCTGCAGGCACAGCAGCGATTTGCGCCTGGCTGAACCACGCAGGCACAAAACCCACATTGCCCGACAACATCAGGTTGTGCGGCTTGTAGTTGGCATCGTTTTGCATGCGCTGGTTGATTTTGGTTTGTGCGCACTGGCGGATTTCTTCCATGCTGATGGCGCCTGACTTGTCCAGATCCACCGCATCACGCAGCATGCAGTCGCGCACAAACTGGGTCGCCAAACCGCCCTTGAGTTCGTCGTCAAAACTGATTTCGTTGTCACGCGAGGCCGAGATATGAATCACGTCCTGCGGCAAGGCGCCCTTGTCGTTCAGCTCCACCATCAGGTTGCGGGTTTTGACGTTGACGGGGCGACCGCACTCTTCAGAAATCGACGCAAACTTGGGCCTGAGCAAGCCCTCGTCATTGGGGTTGCCCAAACCACGTGTGCGCATGGCGGGGGGAATGTTGACCAGGCCGCCAGAATGGCACGCGTCGTACATCACAAACAGCTTGTCGGTTTTGGCCGTGATGGTGCTCAGCAGGCTGGTCATCTCGCGGTTGGTGATGTTGCCCGACTGGCCGCCGTCATAGGCCAGCAGGGACTCCACACAGCCGCCAATGGCCGGGTCGTTGTAGCGTGTGCCGTGGCCTGAATAGTGAATGAAAACGCGGTCACCGTCTTGCACCTTCTGGCCCAGTTCGCGCAGCGCTTTGCGAATGTTGTCGCCGGTGGCCTGGTCGTCTTGCAGGTAGCTGATGTTGCTCGCGGGTACCTGCATGGCGGTGGCCATTTGCGTGGCGGATGCGCGGTCAATGCGTGCGCCAGGCAGCGGCGGTATGTTGGCTTCAGCATACCGGCTGATACCAATGATGAGTGCATGGCGGTTGATGCGTGCTGGCAGACTGCGCACGCCCAATGTCAGCACGGCGTTACCACTGGCTTGGCGGCCACTGGCCATACCTGAAGCGGTAGAGGCACCCGACGTTAAATTGACGCTGCTGGCGCGTACCCAGCCCGTGACTTTGCCGGCGGGCGATTCATGCAGCACCTGCGCCCAGCCGCCCTCAATGGCCACGACGGCCAATGCGGCACCCGCGGGCAATGCGGCCAGAACAACCGCACTGGCCAGCTTGTCGGCTCTGAGTTCTGTCGCACGCAGGGCGGTGGTGGTTTGCGCATGGGCGTTGCAAAAGCCCCATGCAAGCAGCAAGCCCGCGGCGGTGAGTTTCACTGTTTGTTTCATCGTGCTGACCCTTGTTTGTTATCCGTCGTTGTTGCTCTGGCTGACTCACTCGCCCGGGACCGCCGCCCACGCAGCAAGACATGCTTGCGTCAGTTTATCGCGTGCCAGGTTATCCGCCAAAGGCATCAGCGCCCCTGCGCCAGGCCGCAAGCGCGGCCCCAACAGGGCGACAAGCGCGGCACGGTTGGCCTGCAATTGCTGCGCGGGTCCCACCACGGCGGCATGGCACACCAGCTCGGGCCAGAGCAGCTTGCCCGGCCAGGCCACACTGGCATCTGCCACCACCACGCGGCAGTCTGGCGCATGCCTCTCCAGCGCGTCAATCAGCCTGTCAAGCGGCTCGCCCAGCCAAGGCTGGGCACCCTTGATGGACCACAACGCCATCGGTGCGCCAGGACAGGGACGGGGCTTGCGCCAATACTGCTGGCGCAAACCGTTCCAGTAACGCAGCACCGCCAAAAACAGCAGGGCCAGCGCGGCCGCCAAATGCAGGTCCAGAAAAATCGGCGTGCCATTCAAGCTCAAGTACCCCAAGCCCAGCAAGGCCAGAGGCAAAGCCACCAGCGCAGGGGCCAAGGAATCAATGCTTTTGAACTGCACCCACAACGCAATGCCCATGCACAGTGCAATCGCCAGCACCGCCTGTAGCCAGCGCGCCAGCTCGTGCACCACCCGCTGGTTGATGGCGTTGTCAATCGCGGTGGCCAGTGACTCCACGCCGGCTTGTAGCGGCGACAGCGGTGTGGGGTGAATGTCGTGCAGGCTGGCGGCTGTGGCGCCTATCAGCACCACCTTGCCAGCAAACGACGGCACCGGGGCCAGCGGCTTGTCACCCTCAGCCTGCGCAAACACGTCGGCAAAGCTGATACGCGGATAGGCCTGCGGCGCTTTGCGCCAGGCGATCAGCTCGTCTTTGTCAAAGCGTGCATGCCGCGCCTGGTCTTTGCCATCGGGTATCACACTGCTGGCAACTGCCGCCGCCAAGGACTGGATCTGGCTGCCATCGGGCAGGGTTTCGCGGTAGCGGTAGCGGCGCAACACACCATCTGCGTCCGGGTAGCCGTTGTTAAAGCCCATGCGCGCTGCGGCGACGGCTGGCAGCACGGGTGCAATCAAAGCTACGGTACTGGTGCGCTGTGAAGATGCGGCAGTGGTGACAGGTGTGGCCCACAAGCCGGGCAACTGGGCGCGTGTCAAGGCGCTGGTGCTGTCGTTGGCCGCTGGCAGGCGTGTCACGGCAAAGTGGCTGCGCGGGCTGCGCGCCACCGCCGCGTTGAAAGCGGCATCGCCGCCAGGGCTCAAGCGGTCCGCGTCTGAAAAAATAATGTCCCAGGCAATCGCGGCCGGTTGCTGCTTTTCAATGTGATCGAGCACGGTGGCCAGCGTGTCACGTGGCCATGGCCAGCGGCCGAACTCAGGCGCCATGCGGGCCAGCGTCGCCTCGTCAATGTCAATGATCACCATGCGTGCATCGGGCTCGGCAACCAGCACACGGGCGCGCACCATGGCATCAAAACTGGAGCGTGCCATGCCGCCCGTGACCTGGAACACCAGCACGTCAAGCAGCACCCAGACAGAAAACACACAGACCAATGTCCAGGTCACCCGCTGCGCAGGCAAGGCGCCCAGGCGCAGGGTCAGTCGTTCAAAGAAAGTGCTCAACGCAGCGGCTTAGTTCAGGTTCACAATGCGCACGCGGCGGTTTTCGGCGGCCAGCGGGTCAGCGCTGTTGGCAAGCTCGCCAGAGCCCTTGCCCACCGCAGCCAGCCGCGCATCGGCCACGCCGTTGCTGGCCAAAAAGGCACGCACGGCATCCGCACGCTGCTGGCTGAGTTTGAGGTTGTAGTCCGCGCGGCCTTTGGCATCGGTGTGACCTTCCACCGCGAATTGTGAGTCTGCCAGCTCTTTGGACTGCAGCGCCTGCGCCAGGTTGCTCAGTGCCTGCTGGCTTTCGGGCTTGACCTTGGCGGAGTTGAAGTCGAACTGGATCAGCAGCGACAGCGATGGTCTGGCGGCCGGTGTTGGATCCGCCACTTCCACCGTCAGGTTACGCAGGCTGCGGGTGCGCGGGGCGGGGACGGGCTGGGCTTTGAGCTGCTCGACCATGTCTGCAGCGCTGGGGGTGGCTTGGGCCCACAGGGGGGAAGGTAAGCCACTGAAGGCGGCAAAGCTGACGACAAAGGCGATGGATCGTGGCAAGTTGAGCATGGTATTTACTTTTTAGCTGCGGTCAGCTTTGAGGCTGACCAGTTCACGTCTGTCGCTGCGGACAATACGGCCACCGTCGCGGCCCAATTCTTCAGTTTTAATAAAAAATCCGTAACGGGGATCCATCCAGTATTTGTTCTTCAGCATTAAATTGCCGGCATAAATGGTTGTTTCAATCAGATAGGTTTGAAACGTGCCAGCCGGCACGGTAATCGTTTGTATAGCGGTTATTTTTGATTCCGACACCAACTCAAACTTCTGGCCATTAGTCGTGGTTTGCGTCGAACGCCCGCTCCATTTTTTGCCTACCTGGAGTTCTACAGGCACTCCCAAATTGGGTGGGTCAAATGTACCTCGCGCATTTTTGATGATGGCACTCAGCGCTGTCGCCACAGTGCTGCCATCGTTTAGCTCGATCACGTCGCCGTCGACACGGGTCACGCTCGCCGTGACTTTTTCACCCGGTACGTTGGTCAGCAAGTCGCTGAACCGAGCTTCATAAACATCGCCAACCTTGTAGCGCGGCCCGGTGTAGGCAAAACTGGCATCCTGCCCTTTGCCAAGGGCAGCAGTGATCTTTGGCTTGGCCAACTGGTCAAGCCGGTATTGCGCGGCCTCGGCCAAGTCGCCACCGCTGGGGTAGCGCTGCAAAAAACTGTAAAAGTCTTCCGGGTTGCTGCTGGTTTTAATCAGGTCCCAAGCCGCTTTTTCTTCTTTGAAGGCCAAGTCACGCGCCTGTTCTTTGCTCATTCTCAGGTCCGGCGCTTTGGTCAGAGCCGCCACGCGCTGGGCTTCCTGCAATCGGGCCAGCTCGGCTAGCCGCTGTTGTTCTCTTGTCTTGGCCTCAGAGATGAGGCGTTCCCGCTCCTTGACCTGCTCAAGCGCAAGCAGCCGTTCACGCTCGCGTGCCTGGCTTTCCAGCGCCTGGCGCTGCTGGTCTCTTGCTTTTGCCTCAGCCGCCAGTTTTTCCTGCTCAATCGTTTTTGCTGCTGCGCTCAATCGTTCGGCCTCTTTTGCCCGAACTTCAGCGGCTTGACGCTGCTGGTCCAGCACGCGCGCCTCCGCCTGCTGGCGTTCGCGCTCTTTGGCGAGCGCCTGTTGCTGTGCGCGCGCCAGTACCTCAGCTTCTTGCGCCAGACGCTTTTGCTCCCGCTGCCTGACTTCTGCGGCCATGCGCTCCAGTTCTTCAGGCTTGATGGTGTATTTCACGCCATCGTTGAAGAAGAAGTCGTCTTCAAGTGAGGTGGATTCCCACGGGATCTGCCGGCCCTGGCTTTGCTTGCGCACGTTCAGCCGCACGCGCTTGAAGACGTCCTCAATCTTGGCCGTGGGGCGTTTGAGTTCTTGCAGCAAATACTGGGTGTACAGGCCGTTGCCGGATTTTTCATCGCCGTCTTCAGCCACATTGCCAGGTGCGGTGGCGTAGGCCAAAAAGGTGCTGGGCGGCGCGTCAAGCTGCGCCAGCCCTTTGGCGGAGCTGGTGCTGCCGCCAAACGGGTTGTCGCGGCAGGCATCGAGCACCACGATGTTCATGCGGTTGCCAGCGGCTTTGAAAATATCCACCACGCTGCTCAGGTCAATCGTTTGTTGGGCCACATCGGCTGCGCTTTTCAAATTGGCATCCACGGGCACCATGTAGTTGCGCCAGTCCAGCTGCAAGCCGTGACCCGCGTAATACAGCATGCCCACGCCCTGCTTGCCTTTGAGCGCGTCACTGACTTTGGCGATGGCCAATGACATTTGCGCCTTGTTGCCGTCGCGCAACTCAATGACCGTAAAGCCCAGCCGCTTGAGCACATCGGCCATGGCCTGCGCGTCATTGGCCGGGTTGACCAGCGCCATCTTGCCGGGGTAGGCCGAGTTGCCAATGATGAGGGCAACGCGCACGTCGAGCGGGGCCTGGGCAGATGCGCAAACCACCGCCAGGGCAGACGCGACAACGGCCAGGCGCAGGGCCGGGGACAGACGAATGGCACGTGACACGCCGAGCGCTGCTGTAAGGACGCCGCGCTTTTTTGATGCCTTGATCAGCGCGGCTAGGATTGTTTTCAGAGGGCCTCCACCCGGAAGTTTGCGCTTTTGATTCTCGCGGAGAAACGTTCTGGACACAAGCGCTTACAAACCCGCAGAAAAAACAGCTTTTTTCAGGTTTTTGAAGCCGTTTTAGGCATGAAATCGGCCTCTAGGCCAATGGATACGTGCGCAAGCAGCTATAAATTAAATAGCAATCAACATGTCACAGCATCGCTGCTGGGTCTTCGCTGGCCAGAACCAGCTCAGCCCAGGGTTTGAGCTTGGTGGTGTCTGAACGCAGGATTTGCTGCTTGACGGCCAAAATTTGCGAGGGATGCATGGAAAAGCTGCGCAGCCCCAGCCCGAGCAGCAATTTGGTCATGGTCACGTCGCCGGCCATCTCGCCGCACACACTCACGCCCTTGCCTTGTGCGTTGCACTCGGCGATGGTGTCGGCGATCAGGCGCAGCACAGCGGGGTGGCTGGGGTCGTACAGATGGGCCACTGATTCGTCGGCGCGGTCAATTGCCAGCGTGTACTGAATCAGGTCGTTGGTGCCAATCGACAGGAAGTCAAAGTACTTTAAGAACATTTTGAGGGTCAGTGCCGCCGCTGGGATTTCAATCATGGCGCCCAGCCGCACCGGGCCATAGGGCACGCCCTGGTTGTCCAGTTGCACCCTGGCGCGGTCGATCAGCAGCAGGGTCTGCTTGATCTCACTGAGATGGGCCAGCATGGGCACCAGCAGGTTGACCTGGCCATGCGCCGCTGCCCTGAGGATGGCGCGCAGCTGTGTCAAGAACATGGGCGGATCCGCCAAAGACCAGCGAATGGCGCGCAGGCCCAGCGCCGGGTTCAGGTGCGTGTCCTGCGCTTTTTCCATCCGGTCAGACAGTCTGTCCAGCGGTTTGTCTGAGCCGATATCCACCGTGCGAATCGTCACCGGCAGACCTTTCATGCCCTCAATCGCCTGGCGGTAGGCGGTGTATTGCTCTTCTTCATTGGGCAGCTTACCGGCGCGGCCCATGAACAAAAATTCGCTGCGAAACAGGCCCACGCCTACCGCACCGGCCTTGACCGCACCCAGCGTGTCGCCCGGCAGCTCAATGTTGGCCAGCAGTTCGACGCGCTGGTTGTCCAGCGTGACGGCGGCTGTGTGCTTGAGGCGGGACAGGCGTTCACGCTCCAGCTCTCCCTGGCGCTGCTTGAAGCCGTACTCCGCCAAAATAATCGGCGACGGATCCACAATCAAAATGCCCGCATCGCCGTCAATGATGACCCAGTCGTCTTGTTCGATCAACTGGCTGGCACTGCGTGCACCGACCACAGCGGGGATGTCCATACTGCGCGCCACAATCGCGGTGTGCGAGGTTTTGCCGCCCACGTCGGTGGCAAACCCTGCAAACAGGCTCTCCTTGAACTGCAGCATGTCCGCGGGCGAAATGTCATGCGCGATCAGCACCAGCGGTACATCGATCGTGTCGTCCAGCAGCAGCCCCTGCTGCGACTGTTTGCGGCTGGCCCCGGCTTGCGCCACGGGTTGCATGGGTGAGGCCATGCCCTTCATGCGCCGCAAAATCCGCTCGACGACTTGCTCCAGATCGGCCTTGCGCTCGCGCAGGTACTCGTCTTCCATGTCGTCAAACTGGCGCGCAATGGTTTCGTACTGTGTGGTCAGCGCCCACTCGGCGTTGTAGTGGCGCTCGGTTATCCACTTTTTCACGCCGCTGATGAGCTGGTCATCTTGCAGCAGCATCAGATGCACATCCAGCAGGGCCGATATTTCATGCGGCGCATCTTTGGGCAGGTCGTGTTGCAGGCGGGTGATTTCTTCCACCACCGCGTTGCGCGCGACCCGGACGCGGGAAATTTCCAGGTCGGTCTTGTCCGCATCCACAAAGTAATGCGCCACGTCAGCCCGGCTGGACGCGACCAGCACGGCACGGCCTATCGCGATGCCGCGCGAGACAGCCAGACCATGCACTGAAAACGTCATGCTGCTCCCACGGTGGCTGCTTCATGCGTTTGAGTCAAGTCCGAGACGCGGAACCGGCTTTGCCGGGCCGCAGGCGGGGCGGCCCCCTCGGGGGGCAGGAAGCTACACACAGTGAGCGACCGTGGGGGCAACATCACTCGCCTTCGCCGAACTTGTCGTTGATGAGGGCGAGCAACGCATCCATCGCCACCTGCTCGTCCGCACCGTTGGTTTCAACCACCACCGTGCTGCCTATGCCGGCAGCCAGCATCATCACGCCCATGATGCTTTTGGCATTCACGCGGCGCTCGCCCTTGCTCATCCACACGTCGCAGGCAAAGCTGCCCGCCAGTTTGGTGAGCTTGGCCGACGCTCTCGCGTGCAGTCCCAATTTATTGCTGATGGTCGTGGTCGTTTGGATCATGTTTTCTTTTGGCTTGATTTTGCGGTGCGGTAATGGCCACTTGCATCACGCCCTGCGTGCCGCCAGCCAATGCACGCACCACAAGTGCGTCCAGTGGCTCATGGCGGTACGACACTGTGCGCAGCAGCATGGGCAGGTTGATGCCGGCAATGAGCTTAGAGTTGACCCCATCGACCAGTTTTTGCGCCACATTGCAGGGCGTGGCACCAAACACATCGGCCAACACCAGCGCGTGCGATGTGCCCATCTGGTTGAACAGGATACGTGCCTGGGCCAGTGTTTCTTCAGGCGGCATGTTGGGTTGTACGTCCAGCGCCACCACGCCCCCGGGGTTGTCCGGGAAGACATGCAGCACGCATTGGCGCAGGGCGCTGGCCAGCGGCGCATGGGCGATGATAAAAATTCCGTTCATGAAGTTGAATTATCGACTTTAGCGTGGAGGAAATAAGCGTATGCAGCCACACCGCAACACAAATACACGCTGAATGCCGCCTGAAAGCTGGCCACACGGGCCAAGCCGAGTGCCGCAAAGCCATCGACCAGCAGGCCAATGCCCCACTGCACAACGAACACACCGGCAAAAATCACCAGGCTAAAGGCCGACAGCGCACGCCCAGCCAGCGCAGGCTTGAAGGCCATGCCAACGGCGGGTTGCGACAGGCTGATGACTGTGGATGCCACGCAAAATACCGCCCAACCTACCCAGCCCGTGCCAGCACCGCCTGCAATATTGGCAGCCAGCGCCACCAGGCTGACAGGCACACCCCAGGTGATCAGCCTGTCGGTGTGCCAGCCTGCCCGGGCCAAACGCGGATTGACCAAGCCCCAGCCCCAAAAGGTCAGCAGCATCACGGCATTGAGGTAAAACAGGCCGGTGGCCGCCTCCAGCGGCGTGTAGCCCGCGACCTTGACCATCCACGGGCCAGCCCACAGCGTCTGTACGGCGACCAGCCCGCCGTAATTAAAGAACGCGAGCGGCGACATTTTTTGAAAATACCGGTTCTTCCAGACCGCGGCGTAACCATCCGGCGTGTCGGTTTTGGCGGCTGCGTCTTTTGTCCAGACCGGGACGACCAGCGCGATCACCGCCATGGCCAGCAGCACCAGGCCCGCCAGCACCCAGAACAGTGCCCGCCAGCCCACCAGCGGCAGCAGCCACTGAACGGGCAGGGTCGATGCCAGCATGCCCAGCGAGCCACTCATCAACATCCATGAGTTGGCGCGCAGCAAACTGGGCGCGTCCAGCCAGCGCCGAAAGCCGCTCAGCGGTGCCATCAGGCAGGCGCTCACTCCCATGCCAATCAGCACCCGCCCCAGCAGCAGCCCGGCAAAGCTGGTGGCCACTGAAAAGGCCAGGCAGCCCAACACCGCAACCGCCAGAAAGCACAGGATGACCCGCTTGGGGCCATGCCTGTCCAGCCAGGTGCCCAGCGGCAACTGCGTGGCGGCAAAGCCTAAAAAGTACCCCCCCGCCAGCAGCCCCAAATCGCGCGACTGCAAATTAAATTCCTGACTCAGTACCGGCGACAACGTGGCAATGATGGCGCGTACCAGCGCAGAGATGGTGTAGGCCGCGGCGAAGGCCAGGAAAACCACAATGGCGACTTTTTTATCCAGCAAACCAGACGACGCATGGGCTTTATTCAAACTTCAACCCCGAAAAAAAAGTGTCGGCCACATCGGGCGCGATATTGTTGGCATACATCACCGCCTGAAACACCATGGAGCCTTGCGCAAAATACGCGGCCTGGCTGCTGATGGGCTGACCGTCGGCGCGCTGGCCCGTGGCCTTGACCATCACCGCACCGCTGGCCAGACCGGTCAGTTTGAACGCGCCGCCGGGCGTGTTTGGGGTCGCCTTCATGTTGGCCAGCGTCGCGCTTTGCCACTGAGCCAATGCGGCGGCTGCTTTGGAGGCCTCTTTGACATCTGCCAGCGCCACGGCAAACGTCACACCGCCTGCGTCACAACTGAGCACATTCAACGCCACCGGCTGGCCCACCATGGGCACCGTTCTTTGCGCTTTATCGGGTTTGCAGGGCATCAGCAGACTGAGCCGCGTGTCCTCTGGCCGCACATCGCGCCAGTTGAAGGTCGGGTTGCAGGCCGCCAAGCCGGCCAGGGCAAGCAGCGCATAAATTGAAAATCGCATCGGTCGCATGATTGATAAGTGAACATGGCACTTTACAGGCAATTGACATCAAAGCGCGGCAGAGCTGTCGAATGCGCACCACTTGAGGGCTTTGATGAACTGCGCCATGCTCGTTTTGCACCAATGTGGGGGTGTTGCTTGAATCCACCGGGGAAGGGATTTTTGGCATTGACATGTTTGGCTGCTGCACCTTTATCAAACGGGCTGGGGCCGAGCAACTCGGCTGGCTGCCCGACCAGGTGCTGGGGCGCAACATGCATGAGCTGGCGCACCACACCCACGGGGACGGCGTGCAATGCGGCGAGCATTACCCCGAGCACCTGTGCCCGATCTTCAATGCCTTTCGCAACGGCTTGCCGTGCCGCATCGACAGCGAGTATTTCTGGCGCAAAGACGGTTCGTCGTTTGCGGTTGAATACTCGTCCCACCCCATCATGGATGGCGGCCTGGTGCAGGGGGCGGTCATCACGTTTGTGGATATTTCAGCCCGCAGACAGGCTGAAGATGCGCTCAAGCAAGCCCATGCGGTGCTGGAGCAGCGCGTCAGTGAGCACACCCACGAGCTGCAAGAAGCCTTGAGCCAGCTGCGTGAGCTGTCAGCCTATGCCCACAGCGTGCGCGAGGACGAGCGCACCCGCATCGCGCGCGAGGTGCATGACGAACTGGGCAGTCTGCTGGTGGCGTTGAAAATGGATGTGGGCTGGCTCGACAAACGCCTGAGCGAGCAACACCAGCGTGATGCCAACGCGGCCCAAACCATGCGGGACACCATGCGCGGCAAGTGCCAAAGCATGAGCCGACAAATTGAAACCGCCGTCGACAACGTGGGCCGCCACGCGCAGGCCAGCCAGGTGACCATCACGATTGAAGCCGCCCTTGAGTCCCTCAACATCACCGTCCAAGACAATGGGCGCGGGGCCAGCCTGGCTGCGTTTGAGGCCGCCGACGCTTACGGCGTGATGGGCATGCGCGAACGGGCGCGGCATTTATCATGGCCTGCAGGCCGTACTGCTGGACATTGCCCTGCCGGGTCGTGACGGCATGGACGTGTTGCAGGCGTTGCGAAAAGCTGGCCGCTGTTGCCCGTGCTGATGCTCAGCACCTACCCCGAAAAGCAATACGCCGTGCGCTGCATCAACCTGGGCGCGTCAGGC
>Ga0075464_10000639_pt1 | contig 15488 bp, 10 predicted proteins | sample DEB19_08_DNA_5_FD_75068 | JGI IMG/M metagenome (GOLD analysis project Ga0075464, IMG submission 75068) | Aqueous microbial communities from the Delaware River and Bay under freshwater to marine salinity gradient to study organic matter... | ecosystem: Environmental > Aquatic > Marine > Coastal ...
GTGAAACTATACAGTCGAATTCTCCGAATATTTCGTCGTATATATTAGGAAGTGTAGTTTCAAACCCGCTGTTTATAAAAGGCTGTCCGCAGCATGTCTGGTTTTTGAGAATGCTGAGTTTGTAGCCGAGATTTCTTAAAAGAAGCGCAGTTGCTTTTGCCACATGAGGGAAGAGTTCATTTATGTAACACGGAACGTGGAGGGCTATTTTCATAGCCTTCCTTTAATCCATATCGTTCGGATCAAGAGGTGGGCGGTTATCTTTTGGAGTAACAAGCCAGAAATGTCTAACTTCGCTTCTGAAGTTATCAAGAATGTATTTCGCTTTTTCGCTTCCCGTTGCGTTATAGTATTCGATTAATCTTTTTTTGAGGTAAATTTTAGGTTTTTCGTTTTCGTCGATGTCGATTCTTCTGATTTCGATGAGTTCCGCATTTATTTTATCTACAAATTCATGCTCTTTGTCGTAAACAAACGCAACTCCGCCTGTCATACCCGCACCGAAGTTGATACCTGTTTTACCGAGGATAATAACTTCACCGCCTGTCATATATTCACACGGATGATCACCCGTACCTTCTACGATTGCAACAGCGCCTGAGTTTCTTACGGCAAATCTCTCTCCTACAGGTCCAGAAATAAATAGTTTACCTGCAGTTGCACCGTACAGACACGTATTTCCTGCACCTGCGCCTTTTGCAGGAGTGATTATGATTTTACCTCCGGCCATTCCTTTACCTACGTAATCGTTAGCAACTCCCTGGAGTCTTAAGGTAATACCTTTACTTAAAAATACCCCGAAACTCTGTCCGGCAGTACCTGTAAGGTTAAATACGATACTGTCATCAGTAAGACCTTCATCACCGTAGTATTTAGCCACAACACCGCTTATTCTTGCACCGAAACTTCTGTTCAGGTTGCAGATTTCGGCTTTTACGACTGATTTGTGGTTTGGATTTTTGATTGTATCCATTACAAGTTCGAGCATCTCTTTTTCAAATTCGTTTTTGTCAAACGGTTCGTTTTCAACCTGTTTAGTGTTTACACCCTCAACCTGTCTGAATATCATAGAAAAGTCGAATTTTTTTGCTAAATCGATATCTTTAACGGTAATTAAGTCGTTTCTTCCGATTACTTCGTCAAGTGAAGTGTAACCGATTCTTGCCAGCCATTCTCTTACGTCTTCCGCAAGTGCAATGATGTAGTTTTTAACTTTTTCTACGTTACCTTTGAATTTGGCTCTGTAGTCTTCATCCTGAGTTGTAATTCCCACAGGACATTTGTTTGTCTGACAGCTTCTACAGAAGATACAGTCAACTGCCATTAAAAGGCTTGTACCGAACGCATAGTATTCAGCACCTAAAAGAGCTGCAAACATAACGTCTCTTCCGATTTTAAGCGCACCGTCTGTTTCGAGTGCTACGTATTTTCTTAAGTGGTTTTCTTTTAGTGCGTTGTGTGCTTCGATAAGTCCGATCTCCCACGGGTTACCCGCATGTCTTATAGACGTGATAGGAGCTGCACCGGTTCCACCTTCGCTACCGCTGATTACGATCTGATCTGCATAAGCTTTTGCAACACCGGCAGCGATTGTTCCGACTCCCGCAGTTGAAACAAGTTTAACGCTGATAGTAGCTTCAGGGTTTATCTGTTTAAGGTCGAATATAAGTTGTGCCAAATCCTCAATTGAATAGATATCGTGGTGAGGAGGTGGTGAAATAAGCGTTTTTCCAGGTGTTGTGTGTCTGAGTTTAGCGATGTAAGTCGTAACTTTAAATCCAGGAAGCTGTCCTCCTTCACCCGGTTTTGCACCCTGAGCCACTTTAATCTGGATCTCTTCCGCGTTTACAAGGTATTCAGGAGTTACACCAAATCTACCAGATGCAACCTGTCTGATTTTGCTCTGTTTGATTGTGCCGTTTCTTTTTTTGTCTTCCCCGCCTTCACCTGAGTTTGTTCTCGCACCCAGGCTGTTCATGGCTTCGGCTAAGATTTCATGCGCTTCAGGGCTTAGTGCACCGATACTCATAGCCGCACCGATGAATCTTTTGATAATGTTTTCGCGAGGCTCTACTTTATCTATTGATATAGGCTTTCTGTCGCTTTTAATATCAAGGAAATCTCTTATGTAAGTAGGGCGTCTGTTTTCTACAAGGTTTTTAAACTCTTCATAATCCGCTTTTTCGCCTGATTTGATTGCTTTAAGGAAAGCTCTTGTAACCTGAGGCGTAATTTCGTGATATTCTTCGCCTTTTCTTTGCTTAATAACTCCGCCAGGAAGTATTTTTTCTTCTTCAAATGCTTTTTGATGTCTGATATTAAGTCTTTCTTCAATGTCTTCGTAAGTAAGTCCCGGAAGCAGTGTTTTACTTCCTATAAAGCACTCTTCCTGTACTTCGTTACTTAGACCTATAATGTCAAACAGAGCCGAGTTTCTGTAACTTGCGATCGTAGAAATACCCATTTTTGACATAATTTTCAAAATACCTTTGTTAAGTGCGCTGTGTACGTTAAACAGAGCGTCGTCTCTGTTTAAACCTTTTTCGTCACATAATTGACACACAGTTTTAAATAAAAGATACGGATAAATAGCAGTAGCTCCGTAAGCGATCATTACAGCCGCGTCGTGAGGATTTGTTACCTCACTTGTAAGAGCCACTATACTTGTAAGGTGTCTGAGTTTTGCATCAAGAAGTTTTTTGTGAAGTCTTCCTATCACCATTGCCATCGGCATTGTTTTATGATCTTTATCAATTTCACTGTCATCAAGGAATATGATTCTTACACCGTTTCTCACGTCTTCAACAATTTTGTCAGTAAGTTCTTCAAGTGATTTTTTAAGATCGTTTTTAAACGCGGTAGAGTATGTTGCGTTTTTGTAATCACTCTCAAATCTCGGAGAAGTTTCATCACCGAAACTTTTAAGAACGCTCAGTTTAGTTTGTGTAAGAATAGGTGAAGTTGTTTTAATTCTTTTTGCGTGTTCAGGCGCTTCGTCAAGGATGTTGTGGATTTCACCGAATCCCGTGTTTAAACTCATTACGATTTTTTCTCTTAGTGAATCGATAGGAGGGTTTGTAACCTGAGCGAATTTTTGTCTGAAAAAGTCGTTGAAACTTCTGAAAGGATAATCGCTGAAACAAGCAAGAGGAGTATCGTCACCCATACTTCCTGTCGGTTCTTTTCCGTCTTCCATCATAGGAGTTATTACAAGGTTGATAATTTCTTTTGTAATTCCCGCATATCTTTGTTTATATATAAGTTCTGTCAGTTCAATCTGTTCATCAATAGCATACGGGTTTTCAATATATTCCTGAAGGTAAATCATATTTTCATTCAGCCATTTTGTATAAGGGTTGCTTGATTTTAGATATTCGTCTATATCTTTGTTTTTAAGAACCACGCCGAATTTCGTATCCACACCGATCATCTGGCCTGATTGGAGTTTTCCTCTTTCTACGATATCTTCTTCAGGGAAATCGATTACACCGTATTCGCTTGCGATAAGGATGGTGTCGTCTTTTGTAATTACGTATTTTGCAGGTCTAAGACCATTTCTGTCAAGTACGACTCCTATATATCTTCCGTCAGTAACACTAACGGCCGCAGGTCCGTCCCACGCTTCGAATCTTGTTGAAAAGTATTCGTAAAACGCTTTAAGCTCACTGTCAAGATATGGAGCGTTTTGCCACGGCATAGGAATAAGCGCTCTTATTGTTTTAAAGAAATCCATTCCGTTCATAATTAAAAATTCAACCATACGATCGAGTGAACTACTGTCACTTTCGTCAAATCTCACTATCGGAAGAAGTCTTTCAAGCTCTTCTTTTGTAAATACTTCAGATTTGATTGATTCGCTTTTGATTAAAGCGTTGATTCTGTTTGCCTGGATTGAGTTGATCTCACCGTTATGGGCGATGAATCTAAAAGGCTGTGCAAGTCTCCATTCAGGAAGTGTATTTGTAGAGAATCTCTGATGGAACAGTGCGAATGAGATTTTAAAGTCTTTATCCGCCAAATCAGGGTAAAACTCTTTAATGTGATTCGGCATCAATAAGCCTTTGTAGGCTATTTTTTTAGAGCTGAATGTAGGGATATAAAAATCTCTGTCTTCAATGAAGTTTTCAATCTCTTTTCTTGTTAAGTATAAAAGTTCTTCAAACCTTTTAATAGCTATAATTGAATTCGGAACGATAAAAGCATGATAAATTTTTGGAAGTGTTTTTAATGCTAATTCACCAAGAGCTTCCGTATTTACAGGAACTTCTCTCCATAATGCTATTTTTAAATCATTTTTTTCACAGTATTCTTCGATAATAGTTTTTTGATTTTCATTTTTTAAAAATATAACACCTATACCAAATGTATCAGGAAGATCAACTCCTTGTGCGTGAGCTATTTTTCTGAAAAAATCTTTAGGAAGTGAAAAAAGAAGACCGCTTCCGTCTCCAGATTTACCATCAGCCGCAATAGCGCCTCTGTGCATCATTCTCTCAAGTGCTTCGAGGGCTTGATTAACCATTTCATGAGTTTCTTTACCTTTAATATGTGCAATAACACCAAAACCGCAGTTATCTTTAAATTCTAACATTTTAGACATATATATTCCTTTAAGAGGTTATTAATCCGATTTTAATAATTTGCTAATTATAGCATATTTTGTAGGCGAAGTCCTGTTTAAAAAATTAGATAATCGATGTAGAGAGCGAGATTATATGGTTTTATTACGCAAATTTTGTTCTATAATCAGAAGGAGAATGTTTGAACCATTTTTTAAACGCTCTGAAAAACGGGCTGTATTCCGAATAACCTAATAAATAGGACATTTCCTCATAAGATATGTTTTTATCTTTAATCATAGAGAGGGCTAATTTTTTTCTAATTGTTTCAGTTACTTTTTTAAAAGTTGTATTTTCATTTTTAAGTTTCCGTTTAATAGTACTAACACTTATATTTAATTTTTCTGCTATTTGTTGTATTGAATGGTTGCCTTCCGGCATATTTATAAGTATCATATTTATTATTGTTTGAGAACAGGTATATGATGAGTATATCTCCTTTTTTATTTTTTCTGCGTGTTGAAGTAAATATTTGTATTTATAGTTAAGGTTTTTATTTCTGTTTTTGGTTAGGAAAACTTCTTTTTTTATAACAGCGTAATTTCTTTTTTGGTTGAAATTAATTACCGTATGAGGAAAATGTTTTGTATAAAACTTCATGTGTTTTGGTTTTGAAGAATAAAAGTTTATTTCTTTAATCGGAAAATTTTCCGTACCGCAGTATTCATTCACCCAGTTATAACAGATTTTCGCATAACATTCCGTAATACTAAAAGGCATTAAAAACCTCGGGACGATATCGAAATAAAAAATAACTGTATCATCATCAAGATCTTCCAGAGTTTCATGAATGTTGTTAATTAAAATAGCTAAAAAACGTTTAGACATTTCTACAGATTCTCGAAGGTTTTCGGTATTGAAAAAAAGTTCTCCAAGCAACCCGGCTTTTTCAGCTGTGAAATAATCGGCAATGATAAGTCCGATATTGCTTCTATCGGATGATTTTTCTATAGCACTCCATAATTTATAAGCTTTAAATATAGAAACTCTTTCACCATTTAATATCGGTTGTAATTCAAAACTTAGATTTGATTGCAGTTTTTCTAAATCCAAATCGAGTTTCGGGACTGTGTCAATTAAAAAATTATAAAAAAGCGGAGAAATAGAAAAACCGCTAAAAAGCAGTTTAATATCTTTACTGGTAAAACTTTCCAGTGTCATAACACCTCTTTATTATCCGTAAATAAATTTTTATATATTCAATAATAACATAATTAATTCGAAAAGGAGTAAAAAAGTAAATAATATGAGCCGAAATGTCATGGTTTATTAAGGGGCATATTTATTAAAATAGTATTAAAATTCATAAAAAGGTAAAGTATGTTAAAAGGTATGGGAAAAATACTTTTATTAAGTATTGCGGCAAGTTTTGTATTAGCTCAGACTATTAGCACTGAAGAAACATCTACCATAACAAGTGACGGAAGTGAGACTGTAACGGTCGAAAGCAGTGGGAGTATAACTACGGACGGTAACGACATAAACATAACAGGCACTTTACAATCAGGGTTAATCATAGAAAACAACGGCACCCTTACAAGTAATGATAATATGGGTATATATTTAGAACAAGACAATAACGGAACTATACTAAATAATACAAATGGAGTTATTCAGTCACATTCTTATGCCATAAAAGTTACAGGAGATAATGATTCTAATATCACCAATAAAGGCAAACTTTCAAGCACAGATTCAGATGGTATATTTGTTGCAGGGGATAATAATGGATATATAAACAATGAAGGAAATATTACCGCGGGTTTACGCGGTATCGAAGTGGGCTACGATAACAATAATATTATCATAAATAGCGGTAATATACAGGCAGCAAAAGGTATAATACTTTGGAATAATTACGGCGATATTAGAAATGAGGGAAGTATGGAAATTGACAATACTGCTATAGGACTAAATATAAATTATAGCAGTGGAAAAATAATAAATAAAGGCTCTATAGTTGTGAGCAATGACACCACCGGTATCATACTTAAAGAAAATTATGGGATCATTGAAAATACTGGTAATATTTATACCTTGGGCTACACTATATATATAAAAGAAAATAATAACGGAACAATTCTAAATGCTGTCAATATTCCAAGCCTCAATATTTCAAATACAAATAGAAATACTATATTTGTAAACAATAACGAAGGAAATATTACAAATCACGGCACAATTGTTAGTCTAAACGAATATGGCATTAAAGTAGATGAAGACAATATGGGAAATGTTTTAAATGACACAACAGGAACTATCGACTCAAACCTAAGTTCTATCTTTATTGGCAGCAATAACGACAACAACATCACAAACAACGGAACACTTATCAGCAGAAATGACAGTGGTATAAAAGTGGTAGGAGTCAATTCCAATCTTATCCAAAACAGCGGTGATATAAATGCAAGTGTTGGTATAAATGTAGGTACCAACGATAATAATGGAGTTATCACAAACAGCGGTAATATCATCAGCGATGCAAATGCTGGTATAAATATAAATATCACCAATAACAGTGGAATTGTCACAAACAACGGTATATTGACAAGTGATCACAACAACAGCATACAGATAGAGGAAAATAGTGGCACCGTTACAAACAATGGTAATATAACAGCGTATATTTATGGTATTCATATCCAAAATAACAATGGCAATATAACAAATAATGGTAATATAACAATTAAGAATTATACGGCTGATAATAATGCAATTATATATGTGTATGATAATAACGGCACCATTACAAATAATGGCAGTATGCAATCGACATATAATAGTATCCATATTCAAAATAATAACGAAGGCACTATTTTAAATAACATCAATAGTACTATCATAGCCAACATCAAAGGTGCTATCTATATAGGCGGCAGTAAAGCAGGAACCATTACAAACAGTGGAACTATAACAGGAAATTATTCACTACTGGCAAACAACTCCACTTCAGGCACATTCACCAACAACGGAACAGCCGAAGGAAAAATAGATGCAAGTGGTGTGGATGTAATAAACAATGGAACCATAAAACTAAATTCGAATGATACAATAGAGTCTAAAACCTACACCCAAAACTCAACAGGAACACTTGATGTGGGGGTATATATAGACAGTTCAATTCTCCGAGCTCAGACTTCACATATAACTACGAGCGGAGATATAACATTTAAAGGCGGTACCACAATAAATGTGAACTTTACAAATACAACAGATGACACCATAAGCAGATGGTTTGATTCTTTAAACGATTCAAATGTCAGCGGGTATAAAGATTTTAATAATTCAGAAGGTATAATAGCTCAAACAACAGATGGAAATATTAGTGCAGATACAGATTCTTTGAACTTTACAGATAATAGTATGCTACTAAGTTTTTCGGCAGAAAATAACGGGACGGTAATGAGTCTTATCGTAAAAAAAGCAGGCGGAGGGCTTGAAACTCTTGTAAATAAAAGCGGAGACACTTATTTGACCGGAACTGCAGAAGCATTTGATACTATATTTAGTGAACCAACAATAAACGAAGACATAGATGAGTTTTTAACAGTGCTTGATTCAAGAGCCAGTGATGAAGAAAAAATAAATGATTTGGCTGAAGTTACGCCAGTTAATACACTGACAACTTCTATTGCGGTATTGAGGATGAGCAATATGATAAATTCAATTATTGGTGCGAGACAGAGAGGTTTAAACTCAGGTAACAGTCTGTTTAAAGACAGAAATTTATGGATAAGACCTTACTATACTTATACTACTCAGGACGATAAAGACGGATATAAAGGGTTTAGCGCCTATACAAACGGGTTTGTGTTGGGAATTGACGGTGAGTATACAGATTCTAAAAGATTCGGGTTGGCGTTTGCTTATTCTAAAAGCGATGTGAATACTAATGATTTGCCACAGTCAAGTGATTTGGACGGTTATACGTTGATTATGTACGGTTCAAGACCCGTAGTTAATTATGAGAGTATGTTTTCTTATCAGGTAGGTATCGGTATGCAGAAAGTAAATACAAGCAGATATATAAGCGCAACAGGGCAGACAGCCACAGGTTCGTATAATGCAAAACTGTTTTATTTACAGACAGTAATGAATAAAAATATGCAGGTTAAAGATAAACTTTCTTTTATTCCGAAAATAAAATTAGCATATAAATATTACCATACTCCAAGCTACAGCGAAACGGGTGCCGGCGGACTGAATCTGAATATTTCCGGATACAACACTGAAGAGCTGATATTAGGTACCGGAGGATTGTTCTCTTATAAATTCAATCTTTCAACTGACTTTGAAGCATATGCGAATATTGATTATAATTTTAAAAATGACACCCAAAGCGTATCTGCAAGTTTTCAGGGTGCAAACGATGTGGTGTTTAACACTGACGGAATAAAAAACAGTGCAACTACATTTAACGGAGGAATGAGCGTGAATAAAAGATTGCAAAACAATACATCATTTAGTTTCGGATTTAATATTGATAAAAAAACAAGCGGGTTTACAAGCAGAAGCGTATTTGCTAAATATAATATGAAATTTTAAATGAAAAAATTTATATATTTTTTAATTTTTTTCTTTTGGGTGGGATGCGGATACAATATTCCCACACCTTCCCAACGAGTTGAAAATGCCGATAAACTTGTACAAAACAGGATGAAAAATCATATTTTCAAAACGAGTGAATTTAAAATATTTTCGTATGAAGGGAACTTATCTGAATGTAAAACTGTATACGTCTTTATTGAAGGAGACGGGCTTTCTTGGATTACTTCCGAGTTGATATCGGATAATCCGACACCTTTGAATCCCAAAGCTCTTAAACTTACATTAAACGATAAACACAGATGTAAAATCTATTTGGCAAGACCGTGCCAATATGTTAAAGATACAAAATGCAACTATAAATATTGGACTGATTACAGGTTTTCAAAAGAAGTAATACGGTCGTATCAGGAGGTATTAGACAACCTGAAACGACAATATAATATCAACTCGTTTGTAATTATAGGTTATTCGGGAGGAGGTGCCATTGCGGCTCTTGTTAGCGCTTTTAGAAACGATGTGGATCTGCTTGTGACAATTGCAGGTAATCTTGATACTGCTAAATGGTGCCGGCTTCATTATCTTTCACCTTTAAAACATTCTATGAATCCCGCTGATTTTACGGATAAACTTACAAATCAAAAACAGTTACATTTTATCGGAGCCGAAGACAAAATTGTAAATAAAGAGGTGTTTTTTTCTTATTATTCAAAATTTAAAAATAAAAAAAATATAAAATATAAGATTTTAGAGGGCTATAAACATAACAGCGACTGGAGTGAAGTTTTAGATTCGATAGAAAAATAATTTATTATATAATTCTCAAAAAATTAGGAAATAAAATTTGAGGGGATTTGTTTTAAGCACTGTCAGAGTCAGGGATGAGGATCTGATTGTAAGGATTTTGACACGCGATGAGGTTATAAGTTTATACAGGTTTTACGGTGCGAGGCATTCATACATAAATGTCGGGTATTTGATAGATTTTCATATAGAAGAATCCGCCAAAACGACAATCAAACGGCTAAGACACGTGACGCAGATTCCGTTTAAATTCCTTTTTGATATGAATAAAACGCTATATTTTAAAGAATATATCAGGCTTTTGAATAAGCATTTTACGGATGTAAGTAAGGTGGATTCGTTTTATTACGATTCTCTTTTGAAACTGTGTGAAAACCTGCATGAAAGAGATGTAAAAAGAGCTATAATTGAGCATTATGTATCGCTTCTCGAAAAGGAAGGTAGGCTTCATAACGACTTTGTATGCTTTTTGTGCGAGAGGAAAGTGGAAGAAAAAATCGCACTTGCAAGAAGCTACCTGCCCGCTCATGAAAAATGTATAATGAGCAGTGGGTTTGAGAGGGAAAAACTTGAAGTTTTGTTTAATGAAAAAAAGAGTATATTATTCAGTGACGAAGAAATAGACAGGCTTTGGAGGATTCTGGAACTTGGGATATGACGGATTGGTAAGGGCATTGTGGAAGTTGACAGTTGATGGCGGATAAACTAATAACTAATATACCAATAACCAATACACTAAATAAAGGAGCATAATGAAAGTACTTGTCGTAGGTGCCGGAATAGTTGGAATGACGCTGGCGTATGAGTGGATAAATAAAAATCCGAACGACGAAATAACAATAATTGATAAAGAAGCGCACGAGGCGTTTCACGCAAGCGGTAAAAACAGCGGTATTTTACATGCTGGGTTTTACTATTCGAGCGATTCTTTAAAAGCCAAACTCACAGCCGAGGGTAACGCCCTTATGAAAGAATTTTGTTACCAAAACGGTATAAAGGTCAATGAAACCGGTAAACTTGTCGTGGCTAAAAACGAAGATGAGGTTCAAACCCTTTACGAACTTGCGAAAAGAAGCATTGCCAATAACGCAGGTGCGTATCTCGTAAGCGAAGAGGAAGCCGAAAGAATCGATCCGAACGTGAAAACGCACAAATTCGCCCTCTATTCACCGAACACCGCAAGCGTAAACCCGAGGGAAGTCTGCTCGGTGCTGAGAAAGAAACTCGAAAGTATGGGCGTTAAATTCGTATTTAATATGCCGTATGAAAAGTACGCTGAGAGTTATGATTTTTTAATAAACGCTGCAGGACTTTACGCGGATAAAATAGCGCATCAAAACGGGGTGGGGCTTGAATATACAATGCTGCCTTTTAAGGGGCTATACAGAAAATATCTCGGAAGTGACAGGATAAAAACGCAGATTTATCCGGTGCCGAATATCAAAAACCCGTTTTTGGGTGTTCACTTTACGATAATGGCCGATAACACGATAAAAATAGGGCCTACGGCAATCCCGGCTTTTTGGAGGGAAAACTATACGATGACAAGCAGGTTCAGTTTCAGCGAAATGATAGAGATTTTATCACTTGAAGCGAAGCTGTTTATTAAAAACTCATTCGGTTTCAGGGATTTGGCACTGTATGAAATGAGATATTATATCCCAAGCAACCTTATAAACGAAGCCAAAAAACTCGTTAAAAAATTAAGGGGCGAGTTTAAACCTATGACACCGGGAATCAGGGCTCAGCTGCTTAACAAAAATACAAACGAGCTTGTTATGGACTTTCTGGTTGAGAGAAAAGAAAACCAGATCCATATCTTAAACGCCGTAAGCCCTGCGTTTACTGCGAGCTTTGCGTTTGCTAAATATGTGCTTGAAGAATTGAGAATGGAGAATTGAGAATGAAGAATGGAAAAATGTAGTCTCGGAAAAATTGCAAATTTTTTGGGCACAGAGAGTGTATGGTAGAATACATGTAACCATTTAAAAACCGGACAAATAACCAATACACCAATAACAAATATACTAATAACTAATTTTGAAAGGACAACATGAAAACGATACTTTTGGTAAAAGACGGAGAGCTTGCCGATTATCCGGCGGATATTTTAGTTGACGGGGAGGTCAGAAAAAGTTACAACCTCGAATTCGAATGCGAAAAAACGGGAGCGGAAATGGTGGTAGGCAGATCGATGCCGAGTATGATGATTAAAAAACTCAGAGATAATGGTATAATATTTGTAAAGCTAAACTCGATCGATGAGCTTGAAGGTCTTGAAATAGACGTAAACCTTCCTGATGAGTTTAGAAACAAACGCGGCTGGAAATGCGGCAAAAAAGGATTTTAAATGGAAAAACTTAATAAAGCAATAGAAAAAATAAAAAACGATTCAACACTTAACGATTTTGAAAAAGAAAATGCGATAAATCATCTAAAAGAATGGTATAACGAAAAAAAATCACTTTCCTATATTGAAGAAAAGTTAGAAAAAATATGGGAGAAGGTTTTACCTGTTCTAAACGAAGCGGGACTGATTTAGCGGATTATTACCGCTTTTATTTCAGTCATATCTTCAATTGCGAATTTAGGACCTTCCCTTCCGATACCTGAGAGTTTAACACCTCCGTAAGGCTGGATGTCGAATCTCAGAGTCGGAATATCGTTTATAATAACTCCTCCCGCTTCAAAATCATCGATTGCCCTGTTCATAAGATCCACTCTGTTGCTGAACATCGAAAACTGAAGTCCGTAAGGCGAATCGTTCATTTTTTCTACGGCTACTTCGTATGAAGGAACTTTAACTAAACTCACAATCGGTGCGAAAACCTCTTCACACACCACGTTCATATCATCAGTTACGTCCGCTAAAATAGTAGGCTCAAGTATGTTTCCTTTTCTTTTGCCCCCGGCAATAATTCTCGCGCCTTCACTAACGGCGCTTTGTACCCATCTTTCTGCTCTCATTGCCGCTTCTTCGTTGATTAAAGGTCCCATAAACTTATCTTCTTCAAACGGTCTTCCGACTTTAAGTTTGCTTGCTTCTTTACCTAATTTTTCGGCAAATTCTTCATAGATCTTTTCATCTACATAAATTCTCTGAAGCGAAATACAGACCTGTCCGCTGTTTGCGAACGCTCCTATGGCACAACGCTGTGCCGCCCAGTCAAGATCCGCCGAGCTTTCCACAAACGTGGCGGCGTTTCCTCCGAGTTCAAGCGTTACTTTTTTAATTCCGGCGCTTTGAAGTATTATTTTACCCACAGGCACGCTTCCCGTGAATGATATTTTTCTCGGGATCGGGCTTGTTACAAGTGCGCTTCCTACCTCGGCATCCCCGTATACCACGCTTAGGGCGTCTTTAATCGCATATTCGCTGTCAATAAAAAGTTTTGCGAATGCGTATGCGGTGTAAGGAGCTTCGGGTGTTGGTTTAAGCACCACGCTGTTTCCGGCGATAAGCGCAGGGGCTAATTTGTGAGCCACAAGGTTTAGCGGGAAGTTAAAAGGCGTAATCGCAACTACGACACCAACAGGCACCCTTTTATAAAAAGACGTTGTTTTAAATCCGCTCTCGGTTGCGTCTGTAGGGATAGTCTCACCTACGATTCTGTATCCTTCAGCCGCACATATTTCAAGGTTTTCGATACATCTTTGCACTTCAACCCTTGCCTGTGAAATAGGCTTTGCAACTTCAAGGGTAATATACTTGGCAAACTCTTCTTTTCTTTCTTTGAGTTTGTTTGCAATGTCTTTAATCCAGTTGATTCTCTGGTGAAGCGGTGAATTTTTGGTGTTTTTAAATGCTTCTTTTGCTGTTTCAAGCGCTTTTTTTGCATCTTCGGCAGAGCATTTTACGTATTTTGTGGTAACTTCTTTTGAATACGGGTTTATAATTTCCCCAAGCTCTCCGTCATACTCTTTCGAGCCTATAAGTTTTTTTGCTATAAGTTCCATTTTTGCTCCTTAAAAGGTACTAAAAGTTATATTTATAGTAATAATATCAAATTTTTGATAAAATTAGCCCAAAAAAGGATATATAATAATGAACGAAGCAAAACTGATTTGGATGGACGGTGAGTTTATTCCTTGGAATGACGCTAAAGTTCACGTATTGACTCATACACTTCATTATGGAAACGGTGTTTTTGAAGGTACAAGGGCATATCAGACTGAAGACGGCTTGGCGATTTTCAGACTGCAGGATCATACTAAAAGACTTCTTAATTCTGCAAAAATCGTGAAAATAGACGTTCCTTTCTCACAAGAAGAGCTTGAAGAGGTACAGCTTGAACTGTTAAGAAAAAACGATTTTAAACAAAACGTATACATTAGACCTCTTATATTTTTAGGTTATGGGAAAATGGGTCTTTATCATATAGGTGCGCCTGTACATGTTGCTATTGCAGCATGGGAGTGGGGTGCATATCTTGGTGAAGAAGGTCTTGAAAACGGAATTAGGGTAAAAGTTTCTTCAATTACGAGAAACCCTGTTAAATCTACATTCGGTAAAGCAAAAGCAGTTGCGAATTACCTAAACTCTCAAATGGCTAAATACGAAGCTATTGAAGCGGGATACGAAGAAGCTCTTATGCTTGATGACGAAGGCTTTATCGCAGAAGGAAGCGGAGAGTGTTTCTTTATCGTAAGAGACGGTGTTTTAATCACTCCACCAAACGACAATTCCCTTGAATCTATCACTCAAGCGACTGTGCTTGAACTTGCAAGGGAAAGAGATATTCCTGTTGAGAGAAGAAGAATTACAAGAGATGAGGTTTATATAGCCGATGAAGCGTTCTTTACGGGAACTGCAGCTGAGGTTACTCCGATCAGAGAAGTTGATGGAAGAATCATCGGAAACGGTAAAAGAGGGGAAATTACAAAAGAGCTCCAAGAAGCCTATTTTGATGTAGTGTACGGAAGAGATAAAAGCTACAAACACTATTTAACATACATATAATATAAAGATTATAAAATCTCAAATGAGAGATTTTTTCTCTTAATTCAAAAAAAGGAAATAAATGCCAGCAGATTTGAACGGTTGGATGAACAACAAAAACAATAACGACAAAAACAATAACAAATTCGAACCTCCAAAGTTTGAACCTCCTAAATTTATTCAGGGCAATAGCGGATTTGGTGTAATAATTATAGCGGTGCTTATAATTTTCGGAATTATGTTTAAACCGTGGGTGATAATTAATGAAGGTGAAGTTGGTATTTTGGCTACAACAGGAAAATTCAGCCCGAATCCTTTAAATCCCGGGTTACATTTTTACGTGCCTGTAATTCAAAAGGTGATTGTAGTTGATACTAAAGTGCATATGATAAGCTATAAAAGAAATCAGGAAGTGGGAACAATGCCAGACAGATACGGTACGATTAAAGTATATCCTGCAATTAACGTGCTTGATGCAAGGGGTCTTCCGATTACGGTGGAGCTGTCTGTGAGTTACAGATTAAACCCTAAAGAAGCTGCGTATGTGGTTAAAACATACGGACTTAACTGGGAAGACAAGA
>Ga0075464_10000640_pt1 | contig 15465 bp, 11 predicted proteins | sample DEB19_08_DNA_5_FD_75068 | JGI IMG/M metagenome (GOLD analysis project Ga0075464, IMG submission 75068) | Aqueous microbial communities from the Delaware River and Bay under freshwater to marine salinity gradient to study organic matter... | ecosystem: Environmental > Aquatic > Marine > Coastal ...
ATGGTCGAGTTTAAGATCTCTATCATGATGATAGAACATTCCCGTACCGACTGGTACAACCCTACCAAGAACGATGTTTTCTTTAAAGTCTTCAAGATAATCAAATTTACCTTGAATACTTGCTTCTGTAAGAACTCTTGTTGTTTCCTGGAATGAAGCAGCCGAAATAAAGCTGTCACTCTGGATTGCCGCTCTTGTAATACCTACAAGCATTGGCTCTGCAATTGCAGGTTCACCGCCGAATTTTTTAATTCTTTCATTCTCTTCATTAAATATTTTTTTACTTACCAGGTCACCTTCAATGAATTTAGTATCACCGCTGTCAAGGATTCTTACCTGTCTTAACATCTGGTTAACGATAAGCTCGATATGTTTATCGTTAATGTTAACCCCTTGAAGTCTGTATACTTTTTGAACTTCCGCAACAATATATTGCTGAAGTGCTTTTTCTCCAAGGATGTTAAGAATATCATAACTTGAAATAATACCGTCAGTCAGTCTCTCACCCGCATGTACAAAGTCGCCTTCGTGTACCAGGATTTGTCTGTCCTGAGGAACAAGATATTCTTTTACACTTGTTTCACCCTCAACTATCAGTCTTTGTTTACCTCTAACAGTTTTTCCGAATTTCACATAACCGTCAATTTCACTGATAATTGCCGGTGATTTCGGTCTTCTTGCTTCAAAGAGTTCATTAACCCTTGGAAGACCCCCTGTAATGTCGGCACTTCTTGCAACCGCTTTTGGTGTTTTTGCAAGGATATCCCCTTGTTTAACCTCAGCACCTTCTTGCACGTGGATAACCGTTTTAGGCTCAAGCACATATTCGAATACTTTTTCTTTGTTTGCAAGTAAAATTCTTGGCTGATAACCTTTTGGTAAGTACTCTTTTACGATAATTCTTGATTCACCTGTTAACTCATCCACCTGAGTCGTAACTGTAAATCCGTCGATTACGTCTTCGAATTTAACAACACCGTCAGCTTCAGCCAGGATTGGGTTAGCAAACGGATCCCACTCAGCAATTACTTTGCTCTCACCTTTAATAGGCTCGGCAATTAAATCACCAGCTTTAATCTTAGCGTTGTCATCAACAAGGATTTTAGAACCTCTAACGATATAGTATCTATCAGCCTCTCTGTCGTTTTCATCAACGATTACGGCAAACAGACCTTTGTATTCATTGTCAAACCCGATTTCAGTTCCGGCTTTAATATCGTAAATTCTCTCTAAATGATCCCCTGTAAGTTTATAGTATTTAACCATACCGCTGGCTTTTGCTTCAACTTTTAAAGGAACCGGCTCATTATCTGCAACTTTAAGTTCGGCACCGTATGGGATCCTTTGTGGGATATACCACGCTTCTTTAATAACTTCAACAATGGCGTCATCTTTACTAACTCTCGCATTCTTATACGGCAGATAAAGTTTCCCTTCTGTTTTACCCGCAATACCTGCAAGTTCAGTTCCCTTAACGATGTCATTTTTTCTTAACGAATATCTTTTAACTGTTCCGTCGTCACATTCGATTTCAACAAGCACTTCTTCGTGCTGAGTTTCAATTCTTACAATTCCGTCACACGGAGCTTTTAGTTTCGGCTCTACTAAAAGTACTGCAGCATTTCTTCTGTTTGCAACGATTTTTTTGCCGTCTCTTTCATATGTTTCAATGTTATAGTATCTGATGTATCCATATTTTTCAGCTACGATTTGTCTCTCTTCCTGAGTAGATCCCGCAATACCACCTGTGTGGAATGTTCTTAGTGTCAACTGTGTACCAGGTTCACCGATTGATTGAGCCGCTAAGATACCTACAGCCTCACCAACTTTTACAAGACGTCTTTCAGCCAGACTCATTCCGTAACATTTAGCACAGATACCTTTAGGCGCTTTACATGTAAGCGCACTTCTGATTTTTACTGATTTAACACCTTTTCTAACGATTTCTTTCGCTTCTTCTTCAGTAATTAATGTACCTTCAGTATAAAGCACTTCGTTAGTAATCGGATCGTAAACGTCATCCGCTAAAACTCTTCCGTAAATTCTCTCTTCAAGGCTTTCAACAAGAGTAGAACCGTCTGCAATATCAGTAACTTCAATACCTTCATGAGTTCCACAATCCTGCATGATTACTCTGAAGTTTTGTGAAACGTCAACAAGTTTTCTTGTAAGGTATCCCGCACTTGCCGTTTTAAGGGCCGTATCCGCAAGACCTTTTCTCGCACCGTGAGTCGAGATGAAGAACTCAAGTACGTTTAGACCTTCTTTAAAGTTCGAGATAATCGGTGTCTCGATAATTTCACCGTTAGGTTTCGCCATAAGACCCCTCATACCTGCAAGCTGTTTAATCTGAGACGCACTACCCCTCGCACCTGAGTCGGCCATCATATAAATAGAGTTGAATCCGTCTTTGTCTTTTTTCATAAGTTCCATCAGTTTATCTGCGATATCGTTGTTAGCTTTTGTCCAGATATCGATAATTTTATTATATCTTTCCTGATCTGTAAGTAGACCTTTTTTATACTGTTCCTGAACTTCTTTTACTTTTTTAAGCGCTTCTTCTACGATTTGCTGTTTTTCTTCCGGAACTACGATATCAGCAGCAGAAATAGATACCCCGACTTTAGCCGCATATTTGAAACCTAAGTTTTTAAGGTTATCCAAAAATTCCGCGGTTACTTTAAGTCCACCGTATTTATATACATAATCTACAAGGTTTGAGATATCTTTTTTCTTCATGATCTTATTGTACATCTCAACCGGTACAAAATCAGGTGCAATTGAATGTAAAATCATTCTACCAGGAGTTGTATCAACAACTTCGTTTTTAACTTTTACTTTTACTTTTGCATGTAAATCCACAGCACCTTCGTCAAATGCCGCAAGTACTTCTTCAGGTGAAGCGAACAGTTTATGTTCACCTTTTACTCCGTCTTTCATAAGAGAAATATAATAAATACCAAGTACCATATCCTGTGAAGGAACCGCAATAGCTTTACCCGAAGCTGGTAATAGAATATTCATAGAACTTAACATCAATACTTTTGCTTCGGCAATTGCTTCCTGGCTTAAAGGTACGTGAACAGCCATCTGGTCACCGTCGAAGTCGGCGTTGAATGCCGCACAAACAAGCGGATGCAATTGAATCGCATTTCCGTCGATAAGTACCGGATGGAATGCCTGAATTGATAATTTATGAAGTGTCGGCGCCCTGTTTAAAAGTACAGGATACTGATCAACAACTTCTTGTAGACATTCCCAAACTTCAGGTGTTTTTTCTTCAATATGTCTTTTTGCCTGTTTAATTGTCGTCGCGTAACCTTTTTCTTCAAGTTTACCGATTAGATGCGGTTTGAATAGTTCAAGCGCCATTTTTTTAGGAAGACCGCACTGATCCATTCTTAGGTTCGGTCCAACCACGATAACACTTCTTCCTGAGTAGTCAACCCTTTTACCAAGAAGGTTTTGTCTAAATCTTCCCGTTTTACCTTTAATAACATCACTTAGTGATTTAAGAGGTCTTTTGTTTGCACCTTTAATAGTGTTACCTCTTCTTCCGTTGTCAAAAAGTGCGTCTACCGCTTCTTGAAGCATTCTTTTTTCGTTTCTGATAATAATCTCAGGCGCATCAAGTTCGATTAGTCTTTTAAGTCTTTGGTTTCTATGAATTACCCTTCTGTAAAGGTCGTTAACATCAGCAACAGCAAATTTACCACCGTCAAGTGCAACAAGAGGTCTAAGATCTGGCGGAAGTACCGGAATTACTGACATAATCATCCACTCAGGTCTGTTGTCGGAGTTTAAGAAACCTTCAACAATTTTAAGTTTTTTCACAATGTCTTTTTTTCTTGCTTCGCTTCTTGTGTTTTTAAGCTCTTCTTTTAACGTATGATACATTTCAGCCAGATCAAGTTCTTCAAGCATTCTTTTAATAATCTCAGCTCCCATTTCAGCATGGAACCCTGTATCACCGTAAAGCTCAACAAGTTTTCTATATTCGTCTTCTACTAATACGTCACCTTTGTTTACGGGAGCGTCACCAGGTTCATATACAACGTATGCTTCATAATAAAGTACTCTTTCAAGATCTTTCATTTTAATATCAAGAAGCGTTCCGATTCTACTTGGAAGGTTTGAAACATACCAGATATGCGCTACGGGAGTCACAAGTTCAATGTGACCGAATCTTTCTCTTCTAACTTTAGAAGAAGTAACTTTAACCCCACATTTTTCACAAACGATACCTTTGTAGCGCATTTTTTTGTATTTACCGCAAAGACACTCATAATCATTTATAGGTCCGAAAATTTTTGCACAGAAAAGCCCGTCTCTTTCAGGTTTTAGAGTTCTATAATTAATAGTCTCAGGCTTTTTAACTTCACCAAAAGACCAAGAAAGGATCTCTTCCGGAGATGCTATTTTAACTTGAACAGCATCTATGTCTTTTGGTCTGTTCTCTTCATCCCAGTCAAGTTTTACGTACTTAAATTTCTTCATTGTCTTCTTCCTTTTTATAAAACTCTAAATCAAGTCCAAGTGCTCTAAGCTCTTTAGATAATACAAAGAATGTTTCACTAAGACCTTCAATCGGAACGTTCTCTCCTCTTGTAAGAGCTCTGTAAGCTTTATTTCTACCTTCAACGTCGTCAGATTTGGTTGTAAGCATTTCTTTAAGGTTGTATGCCGCACCGTATGCTTCAAGTGCCCAAACTTCCATTTCCCCGAATCTCTGACCACCGAACAAGGCTTTACCACCTACAGGCTGCTGAGTAATTAAGCTGTATGGTCCGATACTTCTTGCGTGAACTTTGTCATCAACAAGGTGATGCAGTTTTAGCATATACATATATCCTACATTTACTCTTTCTTTAATCGGCTCACCCGTTCTTCCGTCATAAAGCTGAGTTTTTCCGTCTTCCGGAATTCCGGCAAGTTCAAACAGTTTTTTAAATTCTTCTTCATTCACACCCTCAAATACCGGTGTTGCAAATTTCACACCTTTAGCCCAGTCTTGAGCGTATTTAAGCAGCTCTTCGTTTGTAAGTGAATCCAGAAAATCTTTATAATGTTCACCGAAATGTGCAACTTCAACGATTTCTTTCATTTTATTTCTAAGTTTATCCATCATATCGTTTTGTTTTTCTTTTAAAATCTCTTCGATTTGTCTTCCAAGGTTTTTACCTACAAGTCCAAGGTGAACTTCAAGAATCTGTCCGATGTTCATCCTTGAAGGAACCCCAAGTGGATTTAGAACAACATCAACAGTTCTTCCGTCTTCCATATAAGGCATATCTTCTTGCGGTACGATAATACTTACGATACCTTTGTTTCCGTGACGACCTGCCATTTTATCACCGACTTTGATCTTTCTTTTGTTAGCGATATAAACTTTAACCATTTTCGCAACGCCGTTTGGCAGAATGTCGTCTCTTTCAAGTACCTCAAGTTTTTCGTCATATTCTTTTCTAATGTTATCTTTTTCATTCAGATATTTAGCTTTAATATTTTCAAATTCCTGAACAGTCGCATCATCAAAATATTCCACCAAACTTAAAAGTAAGAATTTATTAATATTTACAAGTTCCTCTTTTGGCAGTTTTTCTCCTGCTTTATATGTTTTACCGTTAAGCTCTACATCTTTAATTAACGGTTTACTTGAAAGAAGGTTTGCAAGAGCTAAAACTTCTTCTTTATCAATAATACTTAACTGATTTTTATAAATTTCTTCAATTTTAGCTTTTTCTTCATCATACGCTGCTTTTGCTCTTTCATCAAGCTCATAACCTTTTTTAGTGTAAACTTTAACATCAATCACCACACCTTCCATACTTGCAGGTGCATAAAGAGAACTGTTTACAACATGCCCTGATTTATCACCGAAGATCGACTTAAGTAATCTTTCCTCAGGTGTCGGTTTTACATCACCTTTTGGTGAAATTTTACCAACCAAAATCATTCCAGGTTTTACGTATGTTCCGATTTTAATAATACCGCTCTCATCAAGGTGAGTTAAATATTCAGGTTTTACTCCAGGAATATCAGCCGTAATTTCTTCAAGTCCGTGTTTAAGCTCTCTTACTTCACAAACTTCTTCATAAATATGAACCGATGTATAAACATCGTCTTTAATAATTCTTTCGCTTAGAACAATAGCATCCTCGAAGTTATATCCGTTCCACGGCATAAACGCAACCATAACGTTTTTACCGACACCAAGTTCACCGTTATCCATATTTGGACCGTCGGCAATTACGTCACCGGCTTTAACCACATCACCTTCTTTTACGATAGGTCTTTGGTCAAAACATGTGTTTTGGTTTGTTCTAAGGTATTTTTCAAGTCCGTAATGGTCAATATACGCACCGTTTTCGTCTTCACCTAAAATATAAATATTTTTAGCATCTACTTTAATTACTTTTCCGCCTCTTTTGGCTTTAACAATCTGCCATGCATCACGTGCTACGTATTTTTCCATACCTGTACCAACCATAGGTGCTTCGCTTCTAAGTAGAGGAACACCCTGTCTTTGCATGTTCGATCCCATAAGCGCCCTGTTGGCGTCGTCATGCTCAAGGAATGGAATAAGTGATGCTCCAACCCCTACAATCATTTTAGGATTAAGGTCATAAAGATCAACTTCTTTTTTATCAACAAGGATAATTTCACCGTCTTTTCTTGCTTCAATTAAATCATCAAGAATTTCACCTGTTTCTTCATCAATTTTAACAGATGCAGGTGCGATTGTTTTTTCTTCTTCCTGAGTAGCTGTTAAATATACCACCTCATCTGTTACACGACCGTCTTTTACAACTCTGTACGGAGCTTCGATAAATCCGAATTCGTTAACTTTTGCATAAGTTGATAGCGTGTTAACAAGACCGATGTTTTGACCCTCAGGAGTTTCAATAGGACAGATTCTTCCGTAATGACTTGGATGAACGTCCCTGATTTCAAATCCAGCTCTCTCTCTTGTAACCCCACCTTCACCAAGCGCAGAAAGTCTTCTTTTATGTGCAACTTCACTTAATGGGTTAGTCTGATCCATAAACTGTGAAAGCTGACCTGTTGCAAAGAAATCAAGTATCGTTGTTGTTACAAGTTTAGTATTTACAAGATCCATCGGAAGTAGGTCATTTACATTTGTAACTGTAGTCATTTTATCTCTGATAGTTTTTTGCATTTTTGCAAGACCGTCTTGAAGCCTGTTCGCAAGAAGCTCACCGATACTTCTAATTCTTCTGTTACCAAGGTGGTCTCTATCATCAATCTGACCTACACCGTTTTTAACTCCGATTAAATATTGGATAGTTTTGATAATATCTTGATATGTTAAAACTGTTACATCATCAGGAACATTAAGACCTAATTTGTGGTTCATTTTCATACGACCTACTTTCGTTAAGTCGTATCTTTCCGGATCAAAGAATAATTTTTCAAACAGTTCTTTTGCTGTTTGAGGTGTTGCAGGTTCACCCGGTCTCATAACTTTATAAATTCTGATTCTTGCTAAATCATTTTCGTTTTCAATACCTTCAACCTGTCTTAATATTTTTAGTGTTTCAATATCTTGATGGAAAGCTCTAAGAATTGAGTCATCAACACCTTCAGCCAAGTCGTTTACAATTTTAAAATCTTCTATTTGTGATTCAATAATTTTTTTAAGTTTAACTTCATTAAGCACTGTTAATGTATCAAATAAAACTTCACCAGTTACCGGATCATATATAGGTTCAGCTAAATGTCTGTCAAGTAATACTTCAATAGGATATTCGACATATTCAAGCTCTTCTTGAATTTTTTTAAGTTTTCTGTCACTCAGTCTCTTGCCTGCAGCTAAAATTATATTACCATCAGGATCTTTAAGGTCGTAATCAAGTTTACCGCTTTGAAGAGCTTTTGTAGACATTAAAAATTTGTTATCTTGAATCTTAATATCAACAATAGGATAAAACATTCTCAGAATATCTTCTTTAGAATAATCCATAGCTCTAAGAAGTATAGTAACAGGTACTTTTCTTCTTTTGTTAACTCTTACGTACAACACATCTTTTACATCATATTCAAAATATACCCAACTTCCCCTATCAGGAATTATTTGAGCAGAATATAATAATTTATTAGAATTTTGTGCTTCTTCTTGTTTGAAAATAACACCTGGACTTCTATGTAGTTGGTTAACAATAACTCTTTCTACTCCATTTATAATAAAACTGGTTCTTTCCGTCATTAAAGGAATATCTCTAATATAAAGAGTTTGCTCTTTAATATCTTTAATACCTATTTTTTCACCTGTTTTTTCATCTCTTTCGTGTACGATTAGTCTGATTTTAATTCTAATAGGTATAGAATATGTAAGACCTTTTTCCATACATTCTCTAACAGTATACTTTGGTTTTTTAAATTCAATACCGGCATACTCAAGAGTAATTCTATTTTGGGCATCTGTAATTGGAAACATAGATTTAAAAACTTTATGAATACCACTTTTTTCAGGCTCTTTTAGATTTATAAAATCTTGGAAAGAGTTTTGTTGTAAATGTAGTAAATTCGGAATATCCAATATTTGTGGGATTTTAGAAAAATCTAATCTTAATCTATTGGCTGATTTTAATTGGTTTAACATAGGCTCTCCTGCGCAGAATATTTAGTAGAGATTTGTATATATATCAAAATATACAAAAAAAAGCAAGGGGAGAAATTATTTAACTTCTACAGTCGCTCCCGCTTCTTCAAGTTGTTTTTTAATTTCTTCAGCTTCTTCTTTGCTTACAGCTTCTTTGATTGTTGAAGGTGCACCATCAACGATTTCTTTAGCTTCTTTTAGTCCAGCACCAGTAATTTGTCTTACAACTTTAATTACGTTAATTTTTTTAGCACCAGCATCTTTAAGAATTACATCGAATTCAGTTTTTTCTTCACCAGCTCCACCAGCAGCTCCACCAGCAGCACCTGCTACAACTGTAGGTTGTGCGCTTACATCAAATTTCTCTTCGAATAGTTTTACTAATTCGTTTAATTCTTTAACTGTTAAGTTTTCAATAGTTTCTAAAATTTGTTCAAATGTACAAGCCATAGTAACTCCTCCTATTTTTATTTAATTTTATTCAGATTCTTTTTTTTCGATTAATTTATTTAAAGCCCATGCAAATTTTGCAACAGGAGCTTTCATCATAAATGCAACCATTCCAAGTAATTCGTCTTTTGTTGGAAGTTTACTTACTTCATCAACATAAGCAGCGTCTTTAACTTCACCTTCGATTACCGCACCTTTAATTTTAAACGTGTCTTTGTTTGCAGCTGCATGTTTTGTAATAATTTTTGCAAGAGTGATTTGGTCTTCACCCCAGATAAAAATATTGTTTTCTTCAAACTCTGCTTCAATACCATTGTTAGCAAAAGCGATTCTTGCAAGAGTATTTTTAATAATTCTTGCTTTACCTTCAGCTTCTCTAACAGCTTTTCTTAGAGCCTCTAAATCTTTTACTGTCTGACCTTTGAAGTCTGCGTAAAATACGCACACTTCATTGGTAAATTCTTTTGAGAGCTCTTCAACGATTTGTTTTTTTAATTCTTTTTTCATAAAGCTCCTTTCACTTAGACTCGGCAGGAAATTAAGGGCCAATCCCACCTGCTTTCTAAGTCATTTAGACTTAGGCCAAAGCCTTTTTTATTTGTATTCTGTTAATTCGTTAACGTCAAGTTTAACACTTGGGCTCATTGTTAAACTTAGAGCCGCGTTTTGAATATATCTACCTTTAGCACTTGCAGGTTTCATTTTATTTATTTTTTCGATAAATGCGACAGCATTTTCATAAATTTTTTCAGCATCGAAACTTGCTTTTCCGATACCTACGTGCATATTACCTTTTTTGTCAACTCTGAAGTTTACCTGACCAGCTTTTGCGTTTTTAACTGCCTGTGCAACGTCCATTGTTACTGTGCCAGTTTTAGGGTTTGGCATAAGTCCTTTTGGTCCAAGAATTTTACCAAATCTACCAAGTTTACCCATCATGTCTGGTGTTGCAATTAAAATATCAAAATCAAGATTTCCGTTTTGAATCATTTCAAGTACTTCTTCTTCACCAACAATATCTGCACCAGCTTCTTTAGCTTCGTCAGCTTTAGCACCTTTAGCCAATACTGCAACTTTTACAGTTTTACCAGTTCCGTGAGGAAGAACTACACTACCTCTAATCATTTGATCCGCATGTCTTGGATCTACACCAAGTTTAAGCGCTAATTCAACAGTTTCGTCAAATTTAGCAGATTTAAGTTCTTTTACTTTCTCAGCAGCTTCTTTTAAATTATATACATCTTTGTCAATTTTTTTAAGAAGCTCTTGATATCTTTTTGAATGTTTCTTTGCCATTTTCTCTCCTACGCAAATTTTTTGCTTCCACGCCAGTGGTATTAGTCTACTATTTCAATTCCCATACTTCTTGCACTACCAGCAAGGATTTTCATTGCTTGCTCAATATCGTCAGTGTTTAAGTCTGGTAATTTTTTTTCAGCTACTTCTTTTAATTGAGCTTTTGTAATTTTTCCAACTTTATCTTTAAGTGGATTTGAACTACCTTTTTGAATACCAGCTGCTTTTTTTAATAAATCAGTTGCAGGTGGTTGTTTAGTGATAAATGTAAAACTTCTGTCACTAAATACAGTAATTTCAACAGGAATTGTAAAGCCCATCATATCTTTAGTTTTTTCGTTGAAAGCTTTACAGAATTCCATAATGTTAATACCTCTTTGTCCTAATGCCGGACCAACTGGAGGTGATGGATTTGCTTTACCTGCTGGGATTTGAAGTTTTAATACTTCTACTACTTTTTTTGCCATCCCTTATCCTTTATACTATTTTTTCTACTTTTGTGTAATGAATTTCTACCGGAGTGCTTCTACCAAAAATTGTAACATTTAGTTTTAGCATTCCTTTTTCATAATCGAAATCTTCAACTTCTCCTGTGAAGTTTGCAAACGGACCTTCATTAATTCTAACAATTTCACCTTCTTCAAAAGAAACTTTTGGTTTAGGTGCTGTTTTTGTTTTTGCTTTTTCGAGTATAAGCTCGATGTCTTCTTTTTTAAGAGGAGTTGGTTTTTTAGATTCACCAATGAATCTACCAACTTTTGGAAGAGATTGGATTTTATGCCAAAGTTCAGTATCTAAATCAGCTTCTAAGAAAACATATCCTGGATAAATACTTCTTTCAAAAATTTTCTTTTTACCATTTTTAACTTCAATAACTTCTTCGGTAGGTACAATCACTTCACCTATTACATCATGAAGATTTAATTCATTTTTTAAATTTTCTATAGCTTTTTTAACACTAAGCTCACTTCCAGAATATACTTGTAATGCATACCAGTTCATATGTTTCCTTATAATACAGCTTTTAAAATACCACTCATTATTAAATCAACTAAACTTAAAAATAGTGTCACTACAGTTACTACAACTACTACTGAAATAAATGATTGTTTAATTTCAGTTGTTGTTGGAAAAATAACTTTGTCTAACTCGCTTTTAGCTGCTTTAACATAATCAATAAATGTTTTTATTTTTCCCATGTTACCTCTTCCAAAAATTGGTTGATGGCAGGGCAGGAGGGACTCGAACCCCCAACAAGCGGTTTTGGAGACCGCCGCTCTACCATTGGAGCTACTGCCCTACACGTGGAGCGGGCGACGAGACTCGAACTCGCGACCCTCAGCTTGGAAGGCTGACGCTCTAGCCAACTGAGCTACGCCCGCTCATTTAGACCTGCCTAGCAAGTCTAAATGAAAGGGCAAAAGCCCGAAAATTAAAGTTTAGATTCTTTGTGAACAGTGTGTTTATTACACCATTTACAATATTTTCTAACCTCAAACTTTTCAGGATGTGCTCTTTTTTCTTTCGTAGTGTGGTAATTAAATCTTCCACACTCTTGGCATTTTAGATGAATAATTTCTCTCATCTTTATCCTTTAAAAATAAGGGGGAAACCCTTATTCGATAATTTTAGTTACAACTCCAGCACCTACAGTTCTACCACCTTCTCTGATAGCGAATCTTGTACCTTCTTCAAGTGCAATTGGAGCGATTAATTCAACAGTTAATTTTACGTTATCACCAGGCATAACCATTTCTACACCTTCTGGAAGAATTACGCTTCCAGTTACGTCAGTTGTTCTGATGTAGAATTGTGGTCTGTACCCGTTGAAGAATGGTTTATGTCTACCACCTTCTTCTTTAGTTAATGCGTAAACTTCTGCTTCAAATTTTGTATGAGGTGTAATACTTCCAGGTTTTGCAAGAACTTGTCCTCTTTCAACTTCATCTTTTTTGATACCTCTTAGAAGTACCCCAACGTTATCACCAGCTTGTGCTTCGTCCATTTCTTTTCTGAACATTTCGATACCAGTAACTTTTGTAGTAACAGTAGGTTTGAATCCAACGATATCAACATCATCATTTAGGTGAAGAGTACCTCTTTCAATTCTACCTGTTACAACTGTACCCCTACCAGAAATTGAGAATACGTCTTCGATTGGCATTAGGAAATCTTTTTCAGTATCTCTCTCTGGAGTTGGAATGTATTCGTCAACTGCTGCCATTAGTTCAAGGATTTTTTCACTCCATTCACCAAGTTGTCCAGCTTTAACTTCTTCAAGTGCTTTAAGCGCTGAACCTGCTACTACAGGAGCGTTATCACCGTCAAATTCATATTCGCTAAGAAGTTCTCTAACTTCCATTTCAACAAGTTCAAGTAGTTCTTCGTCATCAACCATATCCATTTTGTTTAGGAAAACAACGATTGCAGGAACACCTACCTGTCTTGATAGAAGGATGTGCTCTCTTGTTTGAGGCATAGGACCATCAGTAGCTGCAACAACTAAGATAGCTCCGTCCATCTGAGCAGCACCAGTAATCATGTTTTTAACGTAGTCTGCGTGTCCTGGACAGTCAACGTGTGCATAGTGTCTGTTTTCAGTTTCATATTCAACGTGAGATGTATTAATAGTAATACCTCTTTCTTTTTCTTCAGGTGCGTTGTCGATGTTATCGTAATCTTTCATTTCAGAAAGACCTTTTTGTGCAAGAACACCTGTAATAGCTGCTGTTAAAGTAGTTTTACCGTGGTCAACGTGTCCAATTGTACCAATATTTACGTGTGGTTTGGTTCTTTGGAATTTTTCTTTTGCCATTTTATTCCTCCATTTAAAATTTTTAAAATTAGCTCTATAAATATGAACTCCAACAAGGCCTTGCTGGAGCCCATAGCCGGGATTGAACCGGCGACCTCTTCCTTACCAAGGAAGTGCTCTGCCACTGAGCTATATGGGCAAAAACACTGCTAGCAATGTTTTATAAAAAAACATTAGTAATTACGGGAGTATATGAGCAGACAACAATTATAAGCAGTTTGCTCAGCTCCCAGTTTGTCATGACTGGAGCGGGCGACGAGACTCGAACTCGCGACCCTCAGCTTGGAAGGCTGACGCTCTAGCCAACTGAGCTACGCCCGCTCAATGGTGGTGGGGGAAGGATTCGAACCTTCGAAGGCGAACGCCAACGGGTTTACAGCCCGTCCCCTTTGGCCACTCGGGAACCCCACCAGTTTAACTGGTCAAACGCTGATATAGATGGAGCCGGCGAAGGGACTCGAACCCCCGACCTGCTGATTACAAATCAGCTGCTCTAGCCAACTGAGCTACGCCGGCAACTCCAACTTGTCTTTGTGGACTGAAATTATATGCAAAATGAACTTACATGTCAAGAGTTTTTTTCTTTTTTATAAAAAAATTACATAATTTTTTCTAAACAACATTTTTTCATTATCTGTTGCATTAATTTAAAAAAAATATTCTTTTTACTTTTAAATTCCATAAAACATATTTTTGAGTCTTGAACTGTAACTAAATATATGTTTTCATTATTTATTAAATTTGTAATCCCAAAAATTTCATCTTTTTTAATTTTTTTTAGAATTTTATTCTCTTTTAATGCTACAACCTCTCCTTCAACAATATAAATCATTTCATATTTATCGATAACACTTTTTTTATTTAATTGTTTAATTTCAATTTTTTTAATATCTTTGTCTATGATATAATCATCTATATCCTCTAAAAATTTAACTTCTTTTTTAATATCTATATATTTGTTGTTAGTTAATGATAATAAATATTCCGTTTCTTCTTGTGTATATTCTGTAAATAAATTCATTCTATTACCTTTAACACTTTTTTTAAATAACTATACCAATCACCATTAGAGCTCTTTGTTTCGTCTATATTTTTCAAATAATAATTTATAAATGTTTTAGTACTGAATCCTCCATCAATATTAGATGCTTCAAAAAATTTCCTAATTTCGTATGATTCAGATGCTTTCAACCATAACAATTTTTCATAATAATATAGTTTTACATTAATTATTTTTTCAAGCTTTTTCAAATTAATCTCTCTTAACTTATTAAATTTTGGAATAAATTGTTTTCTTTCATAATTTTCAAGATCAATCATACTTTTTCTTATTTGAGCATATTCATCTTTAATTTTAGAAATATAATAAATTGAATCGACATGTTGCTTTTTTAATTTTTTATATTCCGTCAACTCTTTTTCATTTTTTGGTACTTCTTTAAATCTTTTTAATTTAATCTCAACATCAAGAATAGTTTTATTATAATTTTCTATTTCGGTTTTTAAGAGTTCGTATTTGCTTTTTAATTCCTTATATTTATCAACTTCCATCAAATAGTCATTAAAAAACACATATTCATCATATTCAGTCTTTTTTTTAAACATCTTACAATATGTATACAAAGAGTGTACATCATTGTATAATTTGGAAGTCAAACCTTTTAACAATGTATCATCAATATCAGATAGAAAGTTTGTCGCAGTATCAATAAATCTTTTTAACTCTATATAATTATGTTTTGGAAATGTAAACTTATTGGTAATTAAATAATTAAAATGAAAATTATTAATTTTTTCAATTTCACCGAAATATGTCTCCATAAACTCATCTAACGTCATCCCCCACCCTTATCCCATTTTTATTCATTATAATAGCAAAAAAATTTTAAATGTATAAGATTAATATTAGAATGAGTTATCTCTAAAAATAAATAAAATTTAAAGTGTCAAATATATGTAATAAAAATAATAATAATGTTAAAAACTAAATGTCAGATATATATTATTTAAATAAAAAAACACGTATTGAAGAATTAATTTAAAAATAATTATATATTAGTATAAAGCAACATAATTAAAAAGAGGTATTAAGGCAATTAGATGAGAAAATAAGTAAACTTACGAAGTAAAAAATATATAGTATTAAATTTAAAATTAAAAAATAAAAACAAATAAATAAGAGTAATAAAAGCAAATAATTAAAAAGTAAGTAAATAAAAAATAGATGTAAAAAAAATAAAATAAATTTATAAAAAGATGAGAAATAGAGACAATTAACGGA
>Ga0075464_10000641_pt1 | contig 15457 bp, 20 predicted proteins | sample DEB19_08_DNA_5_FD_75068 | JGI IMG/M metagenome (GOLD analysis project Ga0075464, IMG submission 75068) | Aqueous microbial communities from the Delaware River and Bay under freshwater to marine salinity gradient to study organic matter... | ecosystem: Environmental > Aquatic > Marine > Coastal ...
CGGCGGAAACCATTCTCATCGTAGCGTGATTGGTTTCCCATGTCTCCACCATAGCCTTGATCCATGGCCCCCATCATCGGCTGCTGCAGCGGCTGCTGGTCAAAGCCAAACTCCTGCCCCATGAAGTCCATGGGATTGAGCGGGCCTTGCGGGAAACTCATCCCCAGCACGGTGCCCACAGGGATGTCATGAGGACTTTTGTAGAGTGGTGCTTGCATAGGTTTTTCCGTTGGGTGTGTGCTGGACGTTCGGTTAAAGCGATGGCTGTTTCAAGGAATAACGACGGTGATGGATTGCGGATTGCTGCTGTGATCGAGATAGCTGATGGTGGCGGTCGATGTGCCTAGCCCGTTGGTTCCATTGGTTCCGTCTGCGCCATCGGCACCGTCCGCGCCATCGGCACCTGCAGGGCCTGGATCACCTTGCGGGCCGGGGTCACCCTGTGGGCCTCCAGGATCTCCGGGTTCACCTTGCGGTCCGTCTGCACCCGCCGCGCCCGTGTCTCCTGTGCGCCCACGCTGCGGCTCGATGCCGTGACGCATGACACGCTGCTTGAGTTGCACATGGTTTCCCTGCACGGTCACGCCACGTCCACCTGTAAGCACGGGCGGTGCCAGCAGGCGCTCACGCACTTCATTGAGGCGGTCAATCATCGGTAGCTTGGCTTGGGGATGTAAAGCGGGATGGCGCGCTTGCGCACGCGGTAGTAGCCACCATTGAGTGGCACTTCGGTATCACTGAAGTAATGGTCATCCCAGCCGGTCATGTTGGTAGCGGGAAAGATGTCGCCGCCCGTTTGGCGCTCGCGGGCATTGGGCGTGCCAAAGCCATCCACCAGCGTGCCGCCGGTCATGATTTCCGGGATGGTCACCAGCGGATGCAGGCAGCTCAGGCTGCCACTGCTGCCCAGGTAATTCCAGCTCACCGTGGTGGGCTGCGGGGTGATGCTGCTGAACTCGGTTTCCGGTGTTGGCTCGGCATTGAAAAACTCTTCGACCGTAATGGAGGTCTCGTAATTCCCACCGTCGATGATCTCCACCCTGTCCAGCACGCGGTCCACATACTGACTGCCCGTGGCCGTGGCGATCTCATAAGGCACCGTCGCGTCCTCGATGGCATACATGGCGCGCATCCAGTCTGGCCAGTAGTGCGGCTCATGGTAGGTGCGCGTCTTGAAGGGCACGCGCTGCTGCTTGGCGGTCTTGGGCTTGGCAAAGGTGAAGGCTTGATAGCCAGCGGGGGCCTCTTCCGTTTCGGTCAAAAGGTAAAGGCCAAAACCGCGATTCAGAGCATCCGCTTTATCGACACCTGGCATGAAGTCTTTGAGTGTGGTGCCCGCAGCCGTGTTGGTGGTGTCTTTGAAATACTTCTCCGGCACATACAGCACGCAGGACCGCTCCGCGACATTGGGCGTGCGGAGCGTCTTAAACGTGCAGGGTTCTTGGTTTTCAAGCGGCATAACTTTAAGCAACATCGAGCACCACTGCCAGATCCTCACCCGTAGGCACATGGCACACATGCCCATCGGTGCAGACAAACAGCCACACACCAAAGCTCTCGCTGCGGTGGCGGGGTGAAACATGGCCCACGCGGTCATTGAGCTTGCTGATGCCCGGCACTGTCACGGCACCGCCTTCTGCAATATAACCATTGGCCACACTGGATGCCCCCAGCGTGGATGCAGCATAAGCGGCGGCTGAAATTCGGGTGCTGTCAAAGTCATCCCGGTAGGTGCCCGTGGGCTGCAAGCTGAGCACCGGCACGTCGAGATGGCCGTGGAAAATGGCGGTGAGTGTGCCAGCGGTGGCGGTGGCATTGGCCAGTGCCTCGGTGGTTTCCCAGATGGAGGTGCTGGTATTCCATTTGCTCAAAGCCAGAATCACCGTGGTGGCATCTTTGATGGCCACAATGAAGCTGCCACGCGGGATGCCCGCGCAACTGACCATCATACCGGGATGCAGCGCCGTTGTGGCGTTGACGGTGAGCACGTTGCTGCCACTGGATGTCGAGCAGCCCGTGAGGCGCACCGGATCTAGCACGCCCTCCACGCGGGCAATGATCTTGCCGGTTTCATTGGTGATGTTGTAGTTGGGCATAAAGGGAAGGGGGGATAGGAGTGCTCAGTCGTGACCTCGAATGGCGATCACCAGCCACAGCAGCACGGCAGTGCCCGCGAGGAACATGCCGGTGTAGAAGGTGAGGTCGCTGAAGGTCATGGCGTGGTGATGGCGGTGGCGAGGTTTTGGCAGGCCAGCAGCATGAGCTGCTGATCCAGGATCAAAGCGAGGTCTCCGGCGTGATCCATGAAGCCAAGCTCGATGAGCACGGCCCGTGGAAAATTCAGCACGGCGAGGCGGCTGTGCTGGGATGCGGACTCGAGCTTGATGCCGCGTGACTTGGTGCCGAGGGCGGATACCACGGCGTCATTGCAGCGTTGTGCCAGGGCTTTGTTGGACGTGCCACGGTAAAACGTCTCGGTGCCATGGGCCGTGCGGTCCGCTGCATTGCAATGCAGGGAAATGAACACGTCGCACTTGAAGCGTTTAGCCGTGGCCACGCGCTCATTCAGCGGCGCGGAGTCCAGTGAATCCTTGCGCGTGCGAATGACGGTGTGACCCATGCCTTTAAGGATGGCACGCAGTTCATTGGCCCAGTCCATCACGATGGCCGCCTCCGTCACGGGTGGCACACTGCGCACGTTGGACACGCGCACCTCCGCACCGGGATCATAGATGCCGCGTTTGCGATTGCTCATGCCGTGGCCTGGGTCGATGCAGATGATCATGGTAGTGTGATGGGATTGAAAACAACGACTGTCCGGCGCACGCGGCGAAACAATTCATACAAAGGTTCCGTGAGGCTGGCGAGACGCTGAAAATAAGCCGTGTGCTCATCACAGTAAGCACGGCGGCCCGTGGTGTGAGTGGCGGGTATCTCTCCGCGCGCATCATGGCGGCACATATCACAAGTTCTCATGATGTGGAAAGGTGGTTGGCTTCACGTTCAGCGCGCTCTTGATCCCCCAGCGGTGTCTGATCCGTCACGGGGGCAGGGTGCTGTGCATGCTCATGCAGCGCATCACTCAGCGCATTGGCGGCTGTGCTCACATCCACCGGCACACTGGCCGTGCGGTTGAGGGCATCGAGCAAATCTTGGGCGGCTTTGACAATTGATTTCATGTTACTTGCCGCTGACGAAATGGAAGTTGGCCACCTTGAGGCGAGCTTGCGCCACGAGATCCAACGCCTTGGAGATGGCCACGGTGCGCGCCATGGCTGCCAGTGGATTCTCAGGAACAGGGGATTTCTCCAGCTCAATGAGTTTCTTCTCCGCCGTTTGCAGTGCCACCTCCGCAGCAGCTTTGCTGGCAGCCTCAGCAATTTGAATGCCGATGACCTTCAGTTCTTCTTTGGCCGCGTCTTGCTGCAGGGCAGAGCATCCAATGCACATGGTCAAAGCAAAGCATAAAACCAGCGCAGGCAGTTGATCCCTCAACTTATCGATGTTGAAGCTCTTGTTGAGCTTTCCATCATCGAGGATGTCACCAATCGCAATGATGCCCTCCTTGATTCCCAGCATCAGCACGCTGGCGGCGAGGGCGTAATTGATCCATGCCTGCGGGATAGTTCCCGGTGGCACCAGTGCCAGATATTGAGCACCAGCAGCCAGGCCAGTGACGACGGCCACGACGGCCAGTAAGATGCGGAGGATGATATTCATGTGGTGTTGTTGTTCGAGGATGAGGTTGGTGCGTTGATGATGATTGTGGCGTTTGATGAGCAGCAATCGCCGATGGTGTAACCGAGCGCTCATGACTCGGGTGGGGTTGATTTGCCGGGCGGTTTCGCGTGACAGAAGCCTGGTATGGCCTTTTCAATGGCGGTCAGCTTATCCAGATTCTTCTGCTGAATCTCAGTGGTGCTGTCCGTGAGCTTGAGCTGACACGCTGCCATGGATTCTTGGCGTGCGATGTAGGCTTTGACGATAGCCTCGGCGTGTGGAGCTGCCATCAGGATGACTTTTCGTAACGTGTAGGCGACGACCGCCAGCCAAGCTCCGGGGATACCAAACGACTGCAACAGTGGACCAATGACGCTCTCCAAATTAGGCGTCGCAGCCTGCGCAATGGTGAGCAGTTCAGCGGTGAACATCACCGCCAATAGGGTGAAGGATTCAAGGATGTGAAAAGGGTTGTTCATTGAGGTGAAAGGGTGTTGTTGCTCATAGAATGCTCCCTGGAGACCCACTGGTCCCTGGCATACCGTCGCTTCCGTCTCCAAAGTTTGATGCGCCATTTGATCCTGCAGTTCCAGTATTCCCGCCATTCACGCCATTGCCACCACTGCCGCCACTGCCGCCTGTTGCTGTCGAGGCCGTGCCACCAAGTCCACCATTGCCGCCGGCTCCACCCGCTGAAGTGAAAGAGGTGCAGGACGCTCCACCTAGCAGTGTTAGGTTGCCGCCATTGCCGCCATTGCCGCCGTCTCTACCGGCTCCACCATAGCTGAATGCATCCCCACCATTGCCACCATTGCCGCCATCTTGGGGTTCAGTTGGTGCTGCCGCAAGTCCACCATTGCCACCAGCTCCACCCGTGGCGGCGTTGGCGTTTCCACCATTCCCACCGTCGCCACCAGCGCCACCACTAAGGTTGGCGCTAGAAATCGTGACGGGGCCACTCACGGTGATGGCGCGGCCAAAACCGCCTGATGTGGCGGCTCCACCCTCGGTCCCGTTCGCATCGGCCGGTGCGCCATCCCCTCCGTTCGCTGGAGGATCATAGGCTGGCGCATTACTTCCATTGCTGCTCGAAGTTGCTGTGGCGTCCACGCCATCTATCCCATTGCTTCCATCAGCTCCTTTTGCTTCCAGGGTTGTGATGACCACAGTGCCAACTCCCGTGATGGTTGCCGCTGTCGATGTTTCTGAATTGCTATCCGTCCAGCGCAGATCGCTGATCTCAACATCCTCCAGGGTGAGCGAGTCCGCCTCGCCCTGCATGACGAGTTGACCCGACATCACATACCCACCATCTGGTGATGGCGCTTTGATGGTCAGCCCCGCGTCTGCAAGTGCCACACTAACCACTCCTGAGCCGTCGCCATCGCAGTCGTCCAGTAGCCATAGCGTGCATGGCACCCCAAGCGCTTCGAGTGCGTCCAACGCGGCTTGGCTGCTGCGATACGGCAGCGCCGGGTTATTGAGGGCTGCTGAGCCGTCGTTTCCTGTATTCAGCAGGAACGCGGTGTTTTCATACGTCACGCCACCGCCACTGCTGCCGCAGCCAAGCAGCGACAGTTGCGACATCAAAGGTGATGAAGGACGGCGTAGCATGGGAGCAAGCGCTTAGCTGGCGGTGGTGAAGGTGATACCGGCCGCCACGCGGGAGTGGGCTATAATGAACCAACTGGTGCCGTCACTCCACACGGTGATCATGTCACCCGCCACGGCCTGGCCATCGGCAAAGGTCACGGTATCATCGGCGGTGCCGGTATCGCCCGCGGCATCGGCAGCGCAGACTTGCATGCCCTTGATGATGTTGGCGCTGGCATTGGTGACCACGGTGTAACTGGCACCGGAGGGCGCGGCTACCACAATGAAGGTGAAGCGCAGCCCAGCCGCCGGAGCAGGCAGCGTGCTGACAAATTCTGTGGCGCTATTTAAGAGGAAGGTGCTGCCGGACTCAGCGGCGGTGATGACGTTGGTAGCCGTGACACTCTCGGTGAACTCGGTGTAAAGCGGCGTGGTGATCGTGAGTCCCGTGCCGATGGTCGATGTGCCGGTGGCGGTGAAAGCGGTGATCGTCGGCGCGGTGAGCGTCTTGTCCGTGAGTGTCTGCGTGCCGCCGACAGTCACGACGCTGGCGGTATTGGTGCCTGCGGTGGTCACTCGTAGATCTCCGGTGCCTACCGTCAAGATGCCGCTGGTATGCGTGGCTACCCAGTTGGTATTGGCAAAGCGCAGCGTGCCACCCGTGGCCAGGAATAAATCGCTGAAGCCCAGCGTGGTGGTGCCGAGGGCTGCTGCGTCATTGGTGGTCGGTTGCAGCACCGCGTCAAAGTTATGCGCGCTACCCTTGAAGGTATTCACGCCCGTGGAAGTGATGAAGGTGCCCGAGCTGGCGGCAAAGGTATTGGCCGCGCTGCCGCTGGCAGTCAGGCCGGTGGCGATGACTGGCGAAGTGAGCGTCTTCGCCGCGAGGGTCTGCGTGCCGCCCACGGTCACGACGCTGGCGGTGTTGGTGCCTGCCGTGGTCACACGTAGATCACCCGTGCCCACGGTGAGGATGCCACTGGTGTGGGTGGCCACCCAGTTGGTATTGCCAAAATGCAGCGTGCCGCCAGTCGCCAGGAAGATGTCACTAAAGCCCAGGCTGGTGGTGCCGAGCGCCGCCGCGTCATCCGTGGTCGGTTGCAGCACCGCACTGAAATTGTGCGCACTGCCGCCAAAGGTATTCACGCCCGTGCTGGTCTTGAACGTGCCAGTGCTGGCAGAGAAATCATTGCTGGTTCCTCCGCTGGCCGTCAAGCCGGTGGCGATGACTGGCGAAGTGAGCGTCTTCGAGGTGAGTGTCTGAGAGCCGCCGACAGTGACGCAAGACGCGGTATTGGTGCCTGCCGTGGTCACCCGTAGGTCACCCGTGCTGACGGTCAGGATGCCGCTGCTATGTGTGGCGATCCAGTTGCCGTTGTTGATGTTGATCAGCGCACCACTGGCGAGGAAGAGATCACTGAAACTCAGCGCCGAGGTGCCGAGGGCTGCCGCGTCATTGGTGGTCGGCTGCAGCACCGCGTCAAAGTTATGCGCCGAACCTTTGAAGGTGTTCACACCCGTGCTGGTCTTGAACAAGCCCGTGCCTGCGGAGAAATCCCACGCGCTCGATCCTGTAGCCGTGATGCCGGCCGAGAACGGTTGTGCCGTTCCCCAGACCGTCGAAAGCGTGATGTAAGTATCCGCGCCGCTGCTGTCCGAGAGTAGCTTTTCCGTGCCGGACAGACTGGTATCCGCCGCGCGGCCCGTGACGGCTGCATGGACACCGGGCGGGGCGCAGAGAGCAAGAGAAAGGCAGGCAGTGAGGGCGAGTTTGAGCAGGGGTGTTTTCATAGGCTTGGGTTTTGGAGAGAGGGGAGCGCGGGCACTCCTGCCCGCAGAGTTTGGAAATGTTATTCAGGGAAGTCGATGTTGATAGGCAGCTCGACGTAATCGAACTCATAAGTGGTGTTACCACCCGCTCCGGTGGTCATCACCAGCGCAGCACCCGCCGCGCAGCGGAAATAGCCATGCGGCTTGAAGCCACGCTCAAAGCCACCATTGGCCGTAAGTGGATAAGGCCCACCCTTCACCACCGTAGCCTCAGCGGCGATCTTGCTGCCAAGTGAGACTGCTGTGGCTGCATCAGCCATCAGGAACATGGAGAGAATCAAGTAATAGGTGCTGCTGTCCGTAGGGGCCGCGATAATCGCGGCATCCGTCTGGCTCTGCGCGATGGCAGTGCCTGCGCTGCGTGCGTGTTTGATTTGAAAGCGTTCACCGTTCTCGGAGAAGAAATCATCGCTGATAATGTTGCGCACATCCAGTGGTTCTCCGGCTTCGTTGGCAACGTAGGTTTTACCTTTGGCAGTGACAGTGATCATGATGGTGAGAGTTTGAAGAGATTAGGATTTGCGGCGCAGCCACCAGTGGTTCTGCACGCGCTCAAATTCGATGGCGGCCAGATCGTCGCACATGATCTGCGCATCTTTACGGCGTGCGCCAGCGGTGGCGTGCTGGCCGGAGCTGCGCCAGTATTCCGCCTGAGCAAAGGCCAGTGCGGCGTCTTTCAGCAGCGTGATCAATGTGGTGCCAGTAGCAGCACCGTCCCACTGCGGGCACACGGGACGCCAGAAGCCATACACACCGGCATTCCAGGTGCTGCCCACAAACAAGCCGTTCTTGGTTGAGCTGGCTTCAATCCACTGCGCGGAGCCCGTATCCGTGCGCGGATCGACGCTCCAGAAATTGAACACATGCGCGTTGTCGATCGAGGCGAAGTCGATCACGCCTGATGCCACAGCGACCGCGCCTTCCTCCCAGGAATCCTCCCACATCACACCGTTGTATTGCCAGGCGGCACGGTATGCGGCGTTGAGGTGGATGACCATGGTAGTCCGCTGCGCTCCCGCCACATCTGCGCCGGGTCCGTTGCCAGTGGACTGGCAGAACTCGTCAAACAGGCTCAGGAACGTGGTGGCGGTGCGTGCCATGGATTACTCAGTGGGCGGTGTGGTCGTTTCGGAGGTTGTTGCATCACCGCTGCTTTCGGCAGGCTTGGCGGTGGCTTCTTCAAGCAGGGCCTTGGCGGCATCCAGCTCGGTGCGCAGGGCCAGCACAGCGGCTTGAAGCTCCTTCTTGTCGAGCTTCTTGATCTCGGCGGGCAGATCCTCGGCGCTGGCAGTGGAGATGCCTTCCGGCACTTCATGCTTCACCGCACCACCAACGAGCGGCAGACGCTTGGTGTCGTCAATGATGATGCTGGCGTGAGTGACCTCGCAGGTGCCACGAATGTTATTGACGAGCCTGCTGGCGGCGACATCGGCGGCGGTGTCGAGACCTGTGCCGACTTCGCCACGGCCTTGAATGAGAATGGAAAACTGTTTCATGATGATAAGGATCAGGCAGCAGCCTGAGATGGGAGGATGGATTGAGTGAAGTCTGGCCGGATGATCTGTGCCTTGCGTAGATAGCTGGGCTTCAGACACATATGTTGATTGTCCGCGATCAGCTTGCGGATAAAGGCCTCGTCATAGACGAAGCCGGGGGCGTATTGGTGAAGCCAGGCATTGAGCTTTTCACCGATGCGCATGGTGCATTGTCCCAGACCATCCTCCGCACGATGCTGGCTTTGATGGTTGGCGATGGAGACACCCAGTTGTTCCACCAGTGCGTCCGTAAGCTGCTCCTCCGCCGCCAGCTTGTAGATCTCCACCCATTTCCGTGCCATGTCCGCATCTCCGCCAAGGGTTTGGCGGAGTTCATCCATGGTTTCGGAGGTGATGTGAATCTTGAGCATGACGGGAAGGAGCTGGCTTACTTCAGCGGGTGAACCTCTGGGAGAGGATTGATCCGTTACGCATCGCGAGCGAAGCGGGCGGAGACCTTCGGCACATACTGAAGGCCAAAGGTGTGGATGATTTCACCCTTCTTGCCGCCGCCGGTCTTATCGAGCGGTGTGGCCGTTGGGGCTTGGCGCATGCGCAGGCAGCCGAAACGCATATCTAGGCCGATGGCCTCGGAAAGCTGCGTGCCGGTGTCGTGACGCAGCCATGGGTGCAGCTCAAAGCGGCACACGCCTGCATCACCCACATAGGTGTCAATCGTGGCGGTCACGGTCTTGTCCTTGGCTTCCTGATTGAAGCGGCGCACGGCGGTGAAGTCGGAAACCGTGGGAGTGAGCAGGCCAAATTTGCTCACCTTGCCTTTGAAGGTTGTGGTGCAGAGCACATCAAAGTTGATCTTGCCCTTCATGGCATTGTAGGTGGCATTGAGAGGCGCATTGATGTTGTCCTCAGTGAGCGTGTAGTCACCACCAGTCACGGTGAGCGTGACGATCTGCGCAGCCGCCATGCGGAAGGCGGCAGGCACAATCGTGGCGGCGTCCGTTTGCACGGCGATACCAGCGGTGTCCACCAGCAGGCGTTCAAGTCCACGGGTGCGGAAGGCGGTGGTTTTGTTACCAGCCTGAGCTTCCTGGCCACCAACGATGACGTATTCCGCTGAACGCAGGCACTTAAGTAGGCCCATTTTCATCTGGTAGCCATACTCATCCTTCTGGTTGGTGTTGAACACCTGGTTGCCCTGGGCCACTTCGCCGACGCCGAACTTCTTATTGTAGTGCTGCATGCGTCCATACATGTTGGCACGAGAACCGTAGCTTTCAGCGGTGCTGGCATCGAACTCGGTGCCTTCGGCATCACCCGTGTTGTCGGGGCTGTCCGGTGCATCGAATCCATAGTGGAAAAGTGTGGCGTCCGGCGAGTCTGGGCCTTTGAAAAGGCGGTTGTAGAGAATGGTTTCAGAGAGGTCAATGACCCCGCGAAGAACGTCGTAAACGTCTGGCTTGATGGTGAGCTGTGTGCCCTGATGAACGATCATAAAAGTAGGTGTTTGGGAAAGGGTGTGTGCTGCTGAATCAGGCGCTCATGAAGAGGCGCTCCAGTTGATCCTGGGCTCGCTTGTCTCCGGCCTCCGCGTCCGCTCGCAACTTATCGAGCGCGGCCTGCGTGAGCGGAGAGTCCGCCTTATCGCCTTGCGGCGCTGGCTTCACAGAGGAGCCAGTTTTGCTGCCAGCCGCCGGTTTCTCACCGCTCGGCTTTGCCTGGGTTTTGGCACCCGGCTTCACTTCCACGAACTTGATGCCCTGCTTCAGCTTCTCGCGTTGCTCGCGGCCTGCTTTTGCATCGGCGAGGAACTCGAGATAATCCGGCTCTTGCACCACATGCTGAGCGTAGCGGCTTTCCCGTGTTGCCACGGTGGGCTTGACCAGCTCCAGCACTTTATCGGCACCGATCTCCTTCACACTGTCCGCATAGCGCTTCAGGTAAGCCAGCCTTGCGGCTTTTTGACCATCGACTCCACGGATGAGCTTGCGGTAATGCGTGCGAAACTCCGCCACTTGTTCAGCGGTGTATTCCTGCGCGTTCTCGCCTTTGCCATAAAGTCCGCCTTCACGGTGGGTATCCAGCCAGTCCAGCTTCTCTTCGGCATCATCGATCACGGCAGTGGCGTGCTGTTCCACCTCGGCCGCATTACGCGCCTGGGCAAACAGGTTGCCAGCATGAGAGGGCGTTACCACATCGGGCTCAGCCTTCTTCGCCTCAGCTTGCTGCTTCAGAGTTTCGTTCTCGCGTTTCAGCTCGGGATTCTCTTTCAGCAGTTCCTTGATGCGCTTGCGCAGGCCGGGTGAGAGCTTGGCGTTGTCCAATCCCTTTTCGAGATCGGATTTCGGTTCAGCTTCTTCCTCAGTCGCGGTTTCTTCCGTGGCTTCCTCGGTTCCTGTTTCCTCCTCAGCGGTGGTTTCAGTCTCCTCAGTCGTTTCGGTTTCAGCCGTTTCCTCGGTGCCTTGTTCTTCGTTCGTGGCCTCTTTCTGCTTCGGGGCTTTGATTTCCACGGTTTGGCCCATGAACGCGGCGGTAATATCCGCCTCGCTAAGCTGCTCAAGTCCGGGTGTCAAAGTCAGTTCGGCTTTCTGCGTCATGGCTGGGCTGGTGGCCTTGGCGGCGGCAGCAGCCGCAGCGTTGGCATTCCCGGACATAGCGGAGCCGCTGCCAGTGGCGGCTGAATTGGATGGGGCAGGCGTGGTGGTCATAGCGGGGGCATGAGCACGCGGGCTCAAGTGCCGACAGTCCACCACGGGCCGCGCGGTGCGTCACGCCTCCGCATCCCCGTTTCCCCGCTTCTAGCCGCTTTCTCTGACTTCACCCAAAATCACGCTTGACGATCAAGAAAAACCCGTCTGAGCGACCTCTCGCCCAAACGGGTTTCCACCTCACACACGGATTCAACCAACAACCATTCAGCCTTCCGCGAGGAAACTCTTCAACTCATCATCCACCTTGGCACCCTCCAGCAACGCGGCCAGATCCACGAGTAAATCATCCATGGACTGCTTGGCACCCAACTGAAAGCGCGTGTCCCGCCCTTGGTGCGCATCACCTTGAGCTGCATCCATGCACGCAGCCCGCCGTCCGGCGATGATCCAAAGCAGCGTCTGCACCGCCACGGCATCCTGTTTCCCATGCAGCGCGGTTTGCGCTTCCGACAACGCGGGCTGTTTGCGGCACAGTTTGGGAAGCTCGATGACACGAGGGCGAGGGCGTCCAAAGAGAAGAGTGAGGATTCGTTTCATAACGTCTTATGCTGCGGCCAGTTCTTCAGCCGTGTTCGCTTCCACGCCCGTGCGTCCGGTCACGGCATTCACATTCTGCTGCTGGTCCTGGAACTTCAACCAGTCCGCTTCCTTCTGCATGAGGAAGGCAGCCACGCGGTCTGTTTGCAGCTTCTGCATGTTGTCGGGGATGGACTGCCATTCTTGCAGCACCTGCATGCGCATCTCAGGTGCCGACACTTTCTCAGGATACTGAAGCGGGATGCCGGACATGATCTTGGTGATGCGCTGCTGCTGCTCATCAATGATTTGAGAACTGGCGGCTTTGTTGCTCATCACAAGGCGGCTGGCCCACGCGGGGGCAAACAGTCGCATCATCATGTTCATGCCTTCGTTATGGTTCAGCACGCCGCCGGGATCGTTCTGCATGGCCATCTGCCACACCTTCATGAACTTCTCCGCGCCATCCTGATTGAGCCCGTCCACATGCAGGCCGATGGAGATGGCAGCCGCGCCCTGGAGCTGATCGCGCCGCGCATCCAGATTCACGGGACGGCCATTGATGCTGCTCACTTGAAGCACATCGATCTTCTCCTGCAGCAGCGTCCACATGAGCTTGAGGCGCTCGGACAGCATGCGCTTGGCCCGCATCATGAGGAACTGCCGATAGGCCCGCTTGTCTTGAGGATCGGTCGTGGGGCTGTTGAAGTAGTAGTCATCCACCAGCTTATCCACCATCTCGATGAGTTTGATGGTGCCCATATCCACCTCGGGCACGGTCATGAACTGGCTGCCCTCAAAGCTGTTACCACTGCGCTTGGCAAACAGTTCTTTACCGGGCGAGATGCCGGCATGCACACCAGCGGTGCGCAGCAGCGGTGGATTGCTGCCGAGCTGGCCGCGGCTGCCTTCGTTGTCCAGGCTGTCTTTGATGAAGTTCTGCTTATCCACCACGATCTCCGGCACGCCACGCGCATCCATGGCGCGGTTCACAGGCTCGCTGGTATCGCCGATGATGGGCAACTCGGTCAGGTCCGTCATGCTCCATTCCAGCATCACGTCGGGCATGCTGGGATGAAAGGCACCGCGATACACCATAGGCCTGCCAAATTTGTCCGTGATGCGGCGATAGACTTCAATGAAAAGCCAGTGCGGGAATTTGTTCAACGCCTCCGCGCTCACCACCAAGCCGATGCCCATACCGTTCAATCCCCAGCCGGGCATGTCCGCGCCGATGGCGGTGCATAGCTCGGTGAAGAATTTGTTTTGGTAGTTGGCAATGAGTGTTTCAAGATCGGCTTTCTTCCAACCACGGCGCGCGGCATGCTCTCGCAACTCGGTTTCGTTCTTGTAGCGCGGGATGTAGATAGCATCCGTTTTACACTCTCCGCTCATCGTGTTCGGATGGATGCAGTTCACCCATGGAATGAGGGTTTCCAGTCGCACCATGCAGCCGTCATCCTTCGGTGCGGAATACTCCGCCTCGGCAGTCGGGTCATCGCGGAGCTGACGCAGCACGCTGGCGGCTTCCTTGTTGGAAATGCGCTCATCCATCGCCCGCACATAGGCCAGCGCCCATTCGGTGGGCTTACCAGCGGAGGCCAGCACCGTCTCAATGTTCACTGTCACTGTTTCCGTAATGACCTGCATGGCTTGCTCCGTGAGCACCTGTCGCGGGTCAATCTCCGCGCCGCCTGCTGCATCCATGGCGTTTTGCATCAGATCATCCTGCGCACGCTTTACAATGGCATCCATGAGCTGCTGCACATTCATGGTGCGCAGCTCATTGCGCACGGTAGTTTCGACTTCGACCAGTTGCAGCGCATAGCCCAGTTCCCATTTGCAGATGTCGAACAGTTCGGACTGATAGCTTTGATGCCGCTCCCCTTCATCGCGGAAGTAATCGAGCGTGTTCTGCCAGATTTCCGCCAGATCCTCACCACCGGCTGGAGCACTCGCCGCGCGGCGCGGTGTGATGCGCACATCACCCATGTCATTGGCAGCACTCTGGATCAGCATGTGCAGGCGCACATACTTGTCCGCCGTGTGAACGCTCAGGATCGGCGCACCCTTCCAGCGCCAGGCATTGCCCTCAGCATCCTTGCCATCGGCTTGGCGGCCATCACTAAACCGATCCTTCTTATCCCACAGGCAGCGGCGCACGTTGTGGCAGTGCTCCAGTTTGTCATACACATCCTCCGCGCTGGCGGCTAGGATGTGTTCTTTCATCTCTTCGATGAATAGAGAAGCCTTGGGCGTCTGCCCAGGCTCCAGCGTCGTGATTCGGTCTTCGGTGTCAGCGTTCATGGTGGCGTGTCCTCTCCCAAAGGCCACGTCCATGCCGGACGCGGGTAGTGTGGGGGAAATGGCGTGACGGTCAAGCTCTCTCTTTTGTGTAAAGGGCCAGCACCTCCACGCGACTGAATCTCCAGCCAGTGAAATTCCTGAGCTTGACCAGGTGCAGCACCTGTCCGCCCACCAGCTTGCGCACACCGCCGCGCCCATCTCGGGCAAAACCCCAGTGTTCCAGCAGCCGCGCCACTTCATGCGTGCCGATCATTTCCGGCGCATCAGTGCCGACGAGATGCCTCAGATCATGCGGCACAGGGATGAGAGAATAAGTTGGTTGGATCATAAATTTATCGGCCTCCACTGGTGAGTTGCACATCTCCCTCATGCTCCGGTGCCGCCGCCAGCAGGATGCGCAAGGTGTCAATGGGGTCTTTCCAGGCGCTGCCACTGCTGCCAGACACGGCATAGCCGGGATAGCTTTGCAGCGCGCCGATCAGATTGGTGCAGTGAGCGGCGATCCATAGCGACGGGCCGCGCCCGCGCTGCGGATCAAATTCGATCCAGCCGCCGCTTGCCTGATTGATCACACCGCGCTCGCGGTCCCACATCAGCATGCTGTTGATGTTCTGCTCACCGCTGAGCACGTTATCGGCCGCCGCGTTGCCACCAGCCTGGCGGAAGTAAAGTTCATTGTCTTCCATCCACTCGATGATGGTCTTGCTCTCTTCCTGTCCTTCCACCACCGTGTTGGTGCTGCGACTGTCGGAAATGCGGCGGCCGTAAATGTCCAGCATGGTGTTTTCCAAGCCGCCACGTTTATCCTTCAATCCCTGCCAGTCTGCCAGCTTAGCCTCGATGCGGCGGATCTCGGCGGCTCGGAATTGATAACCGCATGGCCACTGCTTCTGCGCGGCACCCTTGATGCCAAGTCCGTTCTTGCCGCCACTCTGCGCCCACTCGCAGTCCTCTCCCGTGTAAAGCGCCGCACTGGGAACGCTCACGATGTCATTGGTCTGCGGATACTCATGCGCAATGAGGATGTCACCCGGCCACATCTTCCCGTGGGCTTCACCGAGCACGAAGGCCCACAGTTGGAACCACGCACGGCCACCGCTGGCGTTCGGGTCCTGGCTCATCCACCATGTGCCTTTCTCATACGGCGGCAGCCATGCAGGCACCGGCCGCACATGCACCTGCGGGTTGAAGTTCGGGAAGGGTGAGTCTGCCGTGCCCTCGGCGATGCCGTAGCACTTCCACAACTTCTTCGCACGCGGGCTGCCGATCTCGGTTTTCTTCATGCCC
>Ga0075464_10000642_pt1 | contig 15457 bp, 22 predicted proteins | sample DEB19_08_DNA_5_FD_75068 | JGI IMG/M metagenome (GOLD analysis project Ga0075464, IMG submission 75068) | Aqueous microbial communities from the Delaware River and Bay under freshwater to marine salinity gradient to study organic matter... | ecosystem: Environmental > Aquatic > Marine > Coastal ...
ATAATTCTCACGCATATACCTTAGAAAGTCATCAAAAAATATTTTTTCTTGTGGTTCTAATTTTTCGTAAGTTTTGCCATTTATTAGCCATTTTCCGTTTGATTTTTTGATAGTTATTTTTGACATAATAGTATAATTAAAATTAATAATATTCCTAAAATAAACCCTAAGCAAAAACCAAATATCAAACTGATAGTCGATTCGTATAATTTATCTAGTAGGTTGTTTAGCATGGCTGATTTAATAAAGTTTCACACAATTGAGTAATTCTAACTGATTTCTTAACGGTAACGTCTGTATCGTCTAAAATCGATTGTATCTGCTCGGCTACCTTGCGGTTGCCTTCAACGAAATAGGCGCGACATTTAATAAATGCTGGATTCATTGGTTCGGCTTGAATAAGGTCGATGTGATCTAAATCAAACCTATTTAAAATAGTATTTTCAGCAGTAGGCATAAAGTATTCCGTCGATGCTTTAAAACGCTTAGGATTTGTTTCTGCTGGAGCTGGAATATTAGTTGCTGAGATGTTGTTAACTGGAGCTGGAGCATCGATTGAGTTTGTAGTTGTAGGTCCGTTATTCGTAGGTTTATTAATAGTTACCGTTTCTACCTCAACAACTGGAGATGTAGTGACTGATTGACCAGTCAATTCTGCTAGTTTGCGTCTCAATTCTTCAATTTCTACATCTTTTGATTTTTCAATTTCTGCTGCAGCATCTAAAGCGTTTTTAATAGCAACCGCCTGAGCTACTAAAGCGTCAAATTCCGCATCAGTTGAATTTTCGATTTGAGAAGGTAAAATATACAGTGTTCCGATTTGATATACTGTGCCGTTGAACACCATGGGCACGTTAAACAGTTTTGATGTACGTTCGTTGATTTTAGCCACCTTCAATCGTTGTTCCTCAGCTATTCTAAGAGCCTCAGCGTTCTCAAATTTAACTATTTCAGCATTTTGTTTGTCGTATGCTTCACGTGTAATTTTGGCTGTAGACGAAAGAAAATTATCTAAGGTAGATTTGAACGTGTTTAAATATTTTTTTGCTGTAGCTTGAATCCCTTGCGCTCCATCAATAGCAGTAGATGCTTTAAGTAGTAAAGCACGTTGTTTTTTTGCCGTTTCAAGCGTTTTTTTATCCGTTACAATAATTAACGGGTTTTGTTTTACGATTTCGTGCTGTTGTTCGTTAAGTCCTAATAAATCTGTAATTCTATCAGGAGTAAGATTTCCGATAGTCTCCAGCGATACTGGTTTTTTTACTGGTGTAGCCGGGAGCGTTTCAGTTGCTGGAGCTGGAATTGACGCCTCAGACGTTGGAGCTGGTTGTGGAGCCGATACATCCTGAATAACATCGTCAATATTAACCTGATTAGCTGGCACTGGCACTGGCACTGGCACTATAGATATAAATGAATTCCACACTTCATCAGTATCGTTGTCAACTGAATTTTGAGTTACGGTAAATCCGTTAAATTCAAATTCTTTTTTTGCGTTTTGTTTAAATCCTAATTTACCTAATTGGATAATTCTGTCTCTACTTCTGTTAATTTGTTCCATTGATTGTTTTTTTACATTGTCTAATTGTTCAATCCATTGCTCTATTGTTAGGTTTCTTTCGGTACATATTCTCAAATCTTGACGTAATACATAAACAGATGACTTATCACCATAGTAAGCGCATAATTTACCGATTTTCACATAATCGAATTGCGGGAACTCCTTAGATAGTTCTACATGGTCATCGTGAGTAACATCGTAATTACGTAATGGTTTTTTATCATTTTTAATCGTGATTAAATCCGATAATTTAAGCTGAGTTAATTCTACGAACTTTTTAAAATTAGTAAGGTCTGAATTATCACCACCAAGATTAAGTACGTCGATTTCGTGCCAAATATCGTCATAACCTAATAGCACGATAGTTTGGTTCATAATTCCAGAATTCAGAAGGTTTGCAATTGGATATTCTACGCCTTCGAGAGTTACTGTATCGGTGTTACTGGATACTGAAAATGTTTTTGTTTTTTTTAATTTCATTTGGTCTGTAATTTAGTGTATTAAAGTTCTAAAAATATTTAAGATTATCCAAAAGAGGAAAATCCAAGCGATTGTAAATTGGTATTTTTTGTAGGTGAGAAATTTTTTCATTTTATGTCGTTTTTTGAGTTTTCAAAATGCTTAAAATCTTTACATCCTTGTTTTGCTTTATTGATTTTTGGATTTCTTATTTTACAAGTTTTTTCCTTATCACAATAACCGCAACCTATTTGTTGTGATTTTTTCATGAGAACAGTTTTATTAGTTGTTTTAATTGATTTATGGTTTTACAGTTTGGTACATCAATCCAATTATCATCGATTTTAATTTCAACGTCATCAATGCCTGAAACCTGAATTACAAAACTTTCGGTTTCGAGAGTAAACTCTGTGAAGTGTATTTCTTCCTCAATATATGAAGTCTCTTTAAATCCTAGTTTTATTAAATCTGATTTTTTCATTATTTTGTTATTTTAACCACTCGGATGTGCGGTCCAATTTTAGTATGTGATTAGTTTTATTTTGCAGTCCGAGTGGTGGTTAATATTTTAATTCTGTAAAATTAATATATTATTTTTACATAAACAAATTTTATTTATATAAATCGATTTCAGTTTGTGTTATTCCAGGATTCTCATAGTTACCGAAAATAAATCGAGTGTCAATTTTTGTAGCACGAGATTTAATTCCGCTTGCAAACGTTGTTGGTTCGGTTTTAAATGCTCCATCAACACGAGTAAGTATTGTTTGATAATTTCGAGCGTATGCAGTGTTTTGAAGCAGTTTTGATATGTATTCGGAACTATCGGAAATAACCACCGAAAATCCTTCGATTTTGATTCCTATACGTCGAAGTGATTTTTTAGCCAAATCAACAGATATTAACAACATTTCTTGCTGGTCGACAACATCACCACGAGCGATTAACACAATTTCACCTACGGTACGTGTCATTTTGCCGAATTGCGTTTCAATTATCATTTCACCATCCATTATTTTATTGATGACTTTTATTTCGTCTCTTGTGCTTTCGGCTAATTTTTCTTCTGACCAGTCACGCTCTTTTATCCATTTTTTAGCCTCATCCATAGAAATAAGTTTCTCAGAAGTCAAACTATAAGCACCAGCAAGTAATGCACCTAACTGGTCACCAGCACGCTGGTTGTCTAATTCAGATGCAGCAGCATTAGCAAACGTCTTAGCATTAGTTAAAATAACAGGTAACAATGCAATTGATCGCGATTGAAACGATTGCACGAATTCATCTGTAACGGTTTCGTAGTACATTTGTAACGTTTGTTCCCACATTGATTTTTCTCGAGTATCTTTTTTTATTTCTAAAACGGTGATTCTAGATATATCGGAACGCTGAGTTAAATTAGCTCCAATCGATGCAAAAGCAAAGCAACTACGAATATTGAATTGATGTGCTGAACCTCCAGCACTACCTTTAATAATTTTACCGCCATCAGAAGTGGAAGAGGCTCTCATAATTCCGAGTACTGCTTGCATTCTTTCCATTGCTTTTCGGTCCTCAGATTCCGCCTCATCAAAAACAACTGGCAATGCATCTGCTTTCAAGTATTGACGAATTCCAGCCTCTGTGGTTTCGCCTTGTGCGTCTACAAACATTTGACCTAAAAATCGTTTTACAAATAATTTCATAACTTCGGATTTTCCAGTACCTGACGAACCAGTGAGCCATAAATGAGGTCTCCAGTTAAGAGCACCTGATAGAGGAGCTATTACAATCCATCCAGCAAGTAAGCGAGCGTTTATTGAACGAGCCCAATTTAGACGCTCCAGCAAAGTAATTAATTTATATGCTTCGGTTTTATCGAGTTTTGATACGGGTTGAAATCCTAGCTCTTGACCAGTTTCGTAAATGAATTTTGTTTGAAATTTTTGAAAGTCAGTATAAACACCATCAACTATAAGAGAATTACCTACGTGAATTACTGGGTGTCCATTGTCCATCCAAGCACCACGACCACGTATTTTATTATTATCGAAAATACCGCATTTCATGCATTTAGTTATAAGGTCATCGGCAATCGTATTGATCTCGAATTTAACCGAACCTGAGCGATTTTGTTTAGGATATGCACCCTCCCAATAATTTAGTGGTGCGAGCTGTAATAAGTTTGATACAGATATTCCTCCAGCAGTAAGTTTTACAATTACGTTGGTTCTATAAACAAAAAAAACATATACATTTTGGTCGTTATTTTCAAAACCTAAGCATCTGAAATATTTATTTTTCATTGATACCGTATCAAACTCAGAGACTGGAGCTTCATATATCTCAGACACGGGAGCTGGTGGCGGTGGCGTAGGAGCTGGAGTAGTTTCTGTATAAACTGGTTGAGGTAATTCGTTTGGTGGAAACTCGCTAACTTTAGGTATTTCGATACGATTTGCTTTAAGGTATTCCAGAGCCTCCTCTGGCGTCCAAGTAGCGTCTGCAATATCCCATTTTTTAGGAAAATCCACAGAGTTTGCAATGCGCTTAAATGATGCGTTTACTATTTCAGCGATACCAGTTATACGTTTATATGTTTTGGTTTTTTCGTTCAAATTCCAGCCTCCAAACATACAATGAATGCCCGGTACATCATTATCGTTCCAAGCGTATATTTTTCGATTTTCAAGCACTGAAAAATCAGCAGACTGAACACCGTCAGCTCCACCCATCCACGTAGTGACTACATATTCAGGAAATAATATTTTTCCAGCATCGGCAGTTTTTTCGCCTTCAACTAATAGGATTATATCGTTAGGTCGTGAAGTTATTTCGTGTAGGTTGTATAATGGACGTGGTTTATCGAATGACATCCATACCCAGCGTGTTTGCTCACCATTAGTTTTATAAGTATAGGGTATAACGTCTTTTTTGCCGTCTGGTAAATTAAAACGGCAAACGTAACCTATAACATCACCATTAGCGTTATGATACGCCCAAAATGCCGTAGGTTTACCATAATCTCGAAACTCTACATTTTTAACGTCTGGTAATTTATCCTGAGGAGGAATTAATGACGTCCATTTAGGTTTTTCGATACGTGGTTTGAAAGTCGATTGATTGATTTCTAAAGGTGAGCCGTTTGTAATGAATTTTGTCGCCTCAGGAATAGTGTAGCCTTGTTTGGTGAAAAAGTCGTACATATCGCCTCCAGCATCGCAAGCAAAGCACTTGAAAATTTGCTTATTTTCACTGACTTTCATAGATGCGTGGTGGTCGTCGTGAAATAAGCAGTTACCTACCATTTCAGGACCTTGTTTTTTCAGCGATACGTAGCGAGATATGACGTCGACAATGCTGTAGTTTTGTTTGACTATTTTAATATCCATTGGGTGAGTGGTTGTAAGTGGTTGTATTATAAGTTTAAAAACGATTTAGCTTCATCGTCCGAATGTGCTATAAATGCGATTCCTCCAAGTGAGTTAACCATATTTATAAAATTTATCTGTTCTTTAGAAGTTCGTCCGTTTGGTTGTTTTACTTCGATAGCGGTAAATATAGCAATTTTTTGTCCGACCATATCGGAAGTTATTTCGGTTGATTTCATGCCAATCAAATCGGAACTACCAACGCATAAACCAGCGTTAAAAAATCGTGCGTTTTTTATTAAAACGTCTCCAGCTTCAACGTTTACGGATTGACGTTTAGTAAATTTCACAGATGCGCCAATCCAAGCCGAACCAGTATTATTTCTGAATATTCTAATGTTTGGATTTATGCCTATGGCTAGCATAATTTTTCTTACTATATTGGTTTCTTGCATGGTTGTAATTTTAAAACGGTAAATAATTTTCGTGTTCTGGTGGTAATTCTGTGTAGTGTTTATCTACATTATTATATTTCTCGATATTTTTATTCAATGTCAAAATCTGAATATTCCAAATATGATAACCATACTGGTTTTTTACTCTATCAATCGTGCAATTTCGACCTCTCATACCTTTTTTTGATTATATAACCCGTTTCGTTGCAAAATCCCCTAAACTGCTATAGTGTTATTGTGAAGTCTTTACAACGTCTTAGCGCATTATTTTTAAAATTCGCATACCTATCATAAATCGGGTCAATCATTCGTCTGTGCCTAGCATAATGCTTACTGCATAAACCAGCTTTGCGTGGGTATGGTTTATTTTTGCATCCGTAAGCACAACAGAAAACGCCTTCAATTTTCTTAGGCTCTGAAATTTTAAAATTTATATGCTTAGGGACAAACATAATTATTAATTTTCGATTCTCTAATTATGTATGGCTCACTTATATAATTTTCAATAGCTTGACTTACATAGTCAAATTTAAGGTCTAATAAACGGCAAATTTCTAGTTTAGTAGTTCCTTTAATGTGAAGTTGAATTATTTGTATTTCCATATCGGGTAATTTTTAAAATTCATTGTAAGCTGTAATATCGCTAAATTCGTCTATTATTTCAGTGATTACCTCATCTACTGCCTCAGCATCAAAATCGTTGTTTACATCAGCAAATAAACCTAATCCAATTGGAGGAGGTGGCGGAGCTGGAGCAGTGATATTTTGCAGTTTCTCTAACTTCTTAATTTTGCTCATATAAACGTGGTTTGCCCATTCTGGTTTATATCCTCTCTGTTCAGCTATTTTGAGCAAATCCTCCAGCGTTTGTGCTTTGCCTTGCTCTATCTTTTTTTGCTTTTTAACGATATCATTAGCGGTGATTTCCTTAAGTGTTCCTTCAACTTGCTTAGGCGTAGCATCTTTGATTTCGTAAACGTGTCCACACGTAGGACAAACTGGAGATGGTTCGTGAACCGAGAAACAACTCAAACACTGCTGAACTCTTACAGCCACTTCTTTGGCTTTTTGGTTACGTTTCTTTTTTTCGCCTTCTAACGTCCAGTCTTGCTCCTGATATGGTAATCCGTGTTCTTGAGTGTTACCTACGTGGTCTAAAATGAACGCATATTCTTTGCCTTCACAAGGACGTAATGCTCTACCTACTTGCTGTAAGTATAAACCTTTTGACTTAGTAGGTCTAAGAAGTATAGCACATCCGATAGCTGGTATATCTGTACCCTCAGAAATCAGATCGCAACTACACACACCATCAACCGAACCATCTGCCAAACCACCTAGTATTTTTTTTCTCATATCGTCGTCCATTGAACCATCGACGGAATAAAATCTGTAGCCTGAGTTTCTAAACTGCTGAGCTACGTGTTCAGCGTGAGCCACAGAAACACAAAATACTACAGATGGAGTTCCTGAACACAATTCTTTGTAATGCGACACAGCGTCTCCAGTTATTTTAGGCTTATCAACTAATTTAGATAATTCGTCCTTCTTATAGTCTCCCATCTGAGTGTGAACACCTGATAGGTCTAAATGTTCGGGTGGTCCAAAAATTCGAGGTTTAACTAAAAATCCTTCGTATATTAATTGTTGTACTGACGGACCAATAACAAGCTCCTCAAACATTCCTCCAAAATCCTTTCCTAATCCTTGACCGTCTGCTCTTATAGGAGTAGCGGTAACACCTAATATTTTGGCGGTATTAAAATGCTCTATAATTTTCCTCCAACTACCAGCAGTAGCGTGGTGCGCCTCATCTACTATAATTAAGTCAGGCACCCAGTTCATTGCACTAAAGTAATTCAGACGTTTAATTATAGTTTGCACGCTGGCTACTTGTACACAATGATTGAAATTAGGCGTATATAATGGATTTATAAGTCCGTGTTCTACATCGAATTTAGACAAGGCGTTTGATGTTTGGCGTAGAAGTTCAACCCTATGAACTAATATTAAAACTCGTTTACTTTTGATGCTCATTTTTTGAGCTATAAAAGTAAAAATAACCGTTTTACCGCCTCCAGTTGGTACAACCAGTAAAACCGAATTAATTAATAACTTGAAGCACTCACGAATCCCATTAACGCATTTATCTTGATAGTGTCTTAGGTTTATCATAGAGAAGGTTATTCAGTTTTTTCGGCTATTAGCTCATCAATTGTTTTATTTATTTTTTCTAATTTCTCAAACGCTTCGGGTTCTTTTCGCTTCCAATTTGAAATTGTTGCAGAAGGCACGTTTGCCAGTCGAAACACCTTATATATATTAAGGTTGTTTTTTTCGCATTTTTTACGGATTTGGTCTATTTTTTTCATTTTGTATTTTTTAACGCTGTAAAAATAATATATTAATTTTACATAAAAAATTTTTTTATTACATTTTTTTGTTTTAGGTTTGCGTCATAATTTAATAATTTAATCACCCGAAATTATGAGAGTAGAAAAAAACGAGTACAGAGCTGATGAATTACTTCCTATTTTAGAAAAAAATCACGCCTACGGAATTGAAAAATTTAAACGATTAGTTGATTTTTAATATGGAAAATCTGTTCAACTTACCCGCAATATCAAAAACTGGAATGGATAAAATATCAATTAGTCCGTTAGACTATTGGTATGCTTTTGAAAATCCTAATCGTGCGCCTTATGTGAAATCTGACGACGTTATTTTTAATGAAGCTCTTAGATGCGCTGTTTTTTCTCCTAATGAATTTTCGGCTATTTATGTAAGACAGCCGATCATTAATAAAAAAACTAACTTAGGAAAATCGGAGTACAATTCATTGATGGAATTAACGCAAAAAAACAATCAGATTTTATTGAATTACGATGCTTTTGAGAATATCAAAAAAATGCAAAATGCGTTATTATCACACCCAACTTTTAAAAAACTTAATATTGGTAAAGTCGGTGAACCTTCAAGGTTTATAGACAAGGAATCTGGAGCAGTAGTTAAATTTAAACCACATTTTATAAATCCGTCGGGCATTATATTAGATTTGTCATCTACTAAAGATGCTTCGAGTAATACATTTATTAAAGACTGCGCTCAAATGAATTTACATAAACGTGCTGCACTACAATTGGATGCATTGGATTTGTCAGTTTTTGTGTTTATACGTGTTGAAACCTCAGAACCTTACAAAATAGGATTTCATTATTTAGATGACCGAGCTATATCGTTTGGACGCACTCAGTATCGTGAAAATTGCAAAGTATATGCTGAGTGTCTTAAAACTGGTAAATGGAACGGATTGAGCGAAAAAATACAGCCAGTTAGTTTACCTGAGTGGGTTTATAATAAAATTTAATAACCAAATAATTAATTTTAAAAACTGGCGAGTTTACGCACTAAAATCATGGAATTAAAAGGAAAAATTAAGCTAGTAACGCCTGAGCAACAAGTGACAGATAGTTACACAAAAAGAGAAGTTGTGATAACTACTGATGAGCAGTACCCACAACACATTAGTATTGAATTTTCACAAGGAAAATGCAACAATGAAATCGACCAGTTACAAGTTGGTGAGGAGGTAACTATCGGAATCAATATCGGTGGTCGTGAATGGATAAACCCACAAGGCGAGGCAAAATATTTTAACAGCATTAAAGGTTGGTCTGTTAGAACAAATACTGGAACACATACAGCTGCGCCAACTGGTACACCAGCACAAACACCACCTCCAGCAGCCGCACCTCAAAATACTGCGCCTAAACGAGTTTTAACTATGATTGCAACAGATTTTACCTATGAGAGTTATAAACTTGCTGGGTGGACGGATATACAATTAATCGAGGCTGGTAAGGCTAAATATGTAAATCAGTAATTATGGAAAATTTACCAAAAGCACCAATAGTGCCAAAAATAGAGGATTTATACTCAGATGTAGAGCTCGCAAAATCAAACGACTTGTTGATGTCGTTATTAAACCAGCCACCTAAGGAGGAATGGGTTAAGGTGCATCCTTATATTGCTGGTTACAGATATTTGCCAATTGACAAAATCGAGTATCTTTTGAAGAAAATTTTCAAAAAATATCGTATTGAAATTCTTAGAGAAGGCAGTTGTTTCAACGGAGTTTACGTAATTGTGAGAGTTTGGTATCTGAACCCAATTACAAACGAATTTGACTACCACGATGGAATTGGAGCTAAAGAACTTCAAGTAAAAAAAGGAATGTCTGCTGCTGATTTATCGGCTATTAATTCGGGGGCATTACAGATGGCGTTCCCAATAGCAAAAACAGTCGCTATAAAAGATGCTTGTGACCACTTCGGTACATTGTTTGGTTCTGACTTAAATCGTAAGGATGTGATGTTTATTTCGCCTGATGAAAAATTGATTGACAAATCGATTATTGAGAAAATAAACGACGAGGTATCGGTAAACGATATTGAAGTAGTAGCTCCTGAAATCGTAAGTCCTATAAACGAGCCATTGTTTACTGAAACTGGAGAGTTGAACTCTAACGCTTACGTTGCACCTCCTCCAACAGCAGACGTTGCTCCAGCTCCGATTACTCCTCCAGTAGATTATGATGATTTTTAGTGTAGTAGATTAAAATAATTCATTATATTTGCAACTGCTCTTAGGGTGAGAGAATTGAGCTTTTATTGTTAAAACACGCTTTCGGGCGTGTTTTTTCTTTATAAAAAAAACCTCCAACAATCAAGTGGAGGTTTTCGGAATCAATTTTTTTTTCTAATCTAAGGATATAACTTCAATATGAGCTTTTACGTTACTGAATGCCGTAGATATTTCGTCTGTTAGCGTGAAAAAAAACTGAGTAGCTGAATAAGCGACAAACGTAGGAGCGTAAACTCTTTTGTGTTCTACTCCACTTCCAGTTCCTACAACACCATATTCTAATGTTATTCTAACGAAATAATTTGTCGAACCCATTGTTGCTGGCAATGTGACTAAATATGTTGTTACATTTTCGGCAGCACTTCCCCAGTTCACAACGCATGATGTCAATTGACCTCCTACGGTTTTTGTTCCCGAAGTTTCACCCGGATTCAATCCCGAAATAAAACCTCTAAATTTAGGAATATGAGGCTTTACCAAATCATATAAAAATTTAGTTCTGTTTGCTAATTGTAACAGTGGTTCGTTACTTTTGCCACCCACACCACCCTCTACTGGGTCTGTGATTTCTAACTGGTATATTCCAGTCTCCCAAACTGGATTCTCTGGTTGATTTGCCATGATTTATATTTTTAAAATGAAATTGTCCAATTACCATTCAGAATGATGTCCGAATTTTTTACAATCAATGCTCTTACTTTTCGTGCAAATAACGTCGTGTCCTCACAAAGCAATCCAAACTCTACTAAATTCATTCCGTTTGCCTCTGATGAGCCTAATGTCCAGTCAAATTTTACTGATGAAATCGTAGGATAACTAACCGTACCTAATGATTTTGTAAACGCTCCAGTAATAGCAGTATCACCTCCAGCTGGAGCAGTTCCATTAGTTCCGAATGCTATTTTTGTAAGTTGTTTATCTGGGTCAGCCGAACCAAGTAACTGCATCACAGATTGACGACCAGTATTTACGACTAAATTTGGATCAACATAACTTTCTAATATTTTTCCAGTATGAGCGCAAACAACTTGCAACTCAAACCTACCTTTAAGGTTGTGGATTTTTTCTTTCATTATGGTAAATTTATAATTGTTATTTCTAAACTATCGTGAGATTCTAAATATTTTTGCGAGCCATCGTGTAAAAAATCACCATTGTAAAATCTAGCGATATACCCTAAGTCCTCATCCATTGTAGGAGCTTCATAAACAATGTTCAACTCGTCACTCAATTTTGTATCTGATAGTACGTCATTTATTCCAATAATGTACGATATTCCTTCTAGGTACGATCTTACTGGTTTATACTCCTTAATTAATTTTGCCAAATTGCTTTCAGCTATACCATCTATCGAGATAGTATCTCCGATAGTTGTTTCAATCGAAAATCTAGCCCAATCTGTAGCGGGGTCACCTGTATCGATTCCTTCAACTAATGTAGCGTCTTGAAATCCTACAGCAATCATAGCTTGACGAATCGACCACACGGTACCCATATAGCGTTTTAATTCGATTGCTTGCTTAATAATCGCACGACGCTGTTCATCTGTGGTGGCTAAAAAATAACCTCTAAAACCTTCTATATCGAATTGACGTGCTAGTGTTGGCAGTGCCGATGCTGAAACTGTATCGATAACGTAAACAAGTAAGTTTTCAATTTCGATATCGTTCATTCTCTGAGCTACCATAGCATCGAACGCTGCTAAATGAGGTACGTTAGAAATTGAATCGGCTAGTATGTTATTATTGTTTTGGCTCATTATCCTACGTTTGTACCCGATACGGTAACGGTTATAGTTCCTATGTTTGCAAATTCGGTCTCAGCGATAATTAAATCGGCTGACGGAGTGGTTACATTTGCTTTATAAACGCCATCAATCATGCACAACGATTTTATTTGGTCTATAACTACATCTTGACCTAGTAATTTTCTACGACCATTTTTAAATGTCAATAAATTTTCTTCTACAACTGGTAAAATATCAGCTTGCACAGCTCCTTGATATAAAACCAAATTAATAACTAAATTAGTTGCTACTGCAGTAGGTGAAGTTACTACAACTGTATCGCTTAACGGACGTATTTTTTCGTCATTTAAAACAACCTCAACAGCATCTAATATTTCGGTCGGAGTAGTCGATAAACCTTCGACTAATGGAAAAACTTCTACGGTGCCAGGAGTAGGGTTTGTAACCGCCACATCAATAATTAATGGTGATGCAGATTTTGCCCAAAATTCGTAAGCCTTATACGGACCAGCTACCGAAAAACTATTCGGAGCTAATTTAATTCGTTCACGCAACGCGTCGTCGGTTTCTTGGTCTGAACCACCACTGGAAACGGTCGTGTTTGATGCGCTGGCTAAATATGGTTGTGGGTCTAATATTTCGGTAATAGTTCCAATAGCATAATCGTTGAATAATACACCGCTCGTTTGAGCGATTGCAACAACCGAAACGGTATCGACACCAGTTAACACTGAATAGTCTTGTGTGAGCTCAAATGTAGCTCTACCATCAACAGATTGAACTCTCAACCCTGAAGGAATTACAATATCACCGTGACCAGCAGTAAGTGTTAATAAAATAGTAGTTTTAGCCGATTGTGGAATTAAACGAGTTACACCTACCAGCTCCCCTAAAAAATCAATCATAGGATAACGAGCGAATGCAACTAAATTTTGCAATGCAGCATCCTGAATCTGATTTCTAAGAAGTGATTCGCGATAAGCAAACGCATTGATTAGTAGCGTTTCCACTTGCGCTGGTTCTAGCGTTTTACCCGTTCTAGCCTCATAATCTGCTTTCATTTCAGCGATTATCGTTTGAGGGTCACGGTTTATGAATTCAGGAGTTGGAAGTGCCATTTTAAAATCGATTAATATTTTGTAAATATAATAAATTATTCAATAAAAAAAGCCACCCAAATTAATTAATGACTTTCCAACTTAACTAACCAATTTTACTTCGCAACAAAAACCCCTAAAATGAATGCAGGAATAGTCGCTATTTTCCAAAGTGTTTTTTTTCGCTTTTCTTTTTTTACTTGTGCTAAATTATTTTCAGAATTTTTCTTGTGCAATTCAGATGCTTGCTTTTCGAGTGCGTAAGCAGTCAATGAATTATTATTTTGAGTTTCTAAATTTGAGTTTTGAGATAATAAATTTTTATTAGCTGAATTAAGCAAGCCGATTTTTTCGTTTAATTTATAATTTTCTTTAATCGCTCCTTTACCTACTTCTAAATCGATTATTACAACTTCAGATGCAACGCTATCAAGTTTAACGTCCATAACTTCCGATTTTCCATATATTGAATCGAAATACGCTTGTTTTTGATTATTAGTATATGTTTTTACCTCTTTTATTTTTTGAGCTGTATTTTGACGTAATTTAACTAAATCATTAGATACTTTATAAACTAATTTTTCAATGTTTACGTATTGTGATTTTTGATCCGCTAACTCTGATTCTAATTTTTCATTTTTTAGTATTTCAGCTCCTGCAATATTTGATAATGAATCTGCTTTTTTTGTTGCTAATTCAGAAGCCAAAACCGCATTGTTTTCGCTATTGCAACTTTTACCATAAGCAAATATTAAGATGATTAAAACTGCATATTTCCAATATCTTGAAAATAGGTCTTTTACTATTAATTGATTTTCTGTTTTCATTTTAGTTATATTTTTGGATAAACGATTCCGCTATCAGTTATTGTAATTCCTCTATCAACTCTTGCTTTTAATGTTTTCCAATCAAAACCAAAGTCCATTTGAAAGTGAGGAGCATCTTTAAATGATTTCCAATCTCCACCCCATTCCCAACCTCTTGACTTGAATAAGTTTGTTACTTCCATCCAATCTGCTTTACTATCCTTGTCAAAGTCTTTTATCATTGACCAACTTGCTTCCTCGAAAGTACCGTTTCCATCATTATCATAAAGCATCACAATATCAAAAGCTAATCCGTAATTATGAATTGATTGACCACCTTTAGCATTAGTAACTTTAGGTCTTTTGTTGTAAAGAGCATCTTGTTCCGCATTGGTTCTATAAACATAAGCCAATCTTAATCTTGCTCCTTTTCCAAGCAAATTATTAGCATCGGTGTAATCTCTTAACAATTGCGCTCTTACTTTTGGATGCGCTAATTTAATTCTTTCTAATGATAATGAATCCATAATTATTTATTTGCTTTTTTATATGTTTCAAATTCTTTTTGCAATTTATTGTGAGCAGTTTTAAGACCTTCGCAAAGATTTTCTAAATGTTCGTTTTGCTTTATTACTTCTTCGTGTTTAGCCATTAACTCATTGTACTTCTTGTCCAATTCGTCGTATTTCTGCATCCAATATAGAGATTTTTCAACTTCTCTAGTATAAGCAATGTTCAAATCGTTAAATTGACCTTGAAGCATATTTTGAGATTTTCTTAACTCAGTAAATTGATCCGTATAGCTTTTTATTATTTCTTTTAACTCAGCGTTTTGCTCTTTTAACTCGTCTTTTGATTGCTTAATATCATCAAGAAGCCCATCGTACAATCCGCTAATTTTAGTAAGCAAATCTGCTTTATTATTTTGTCGGTTGACTACATAAGCTACAATAGTAGTTAAACTTCCTCCACCAACTAATCCTTGCCAATTTTCTAAAATCCACGTCATAGCTTACTCTTCTTTTGTAATTTCTACATATTTAGCTTGTAATTGAGCTGAAATTACAGCGACAATAGCTCCAAGCATTTTTAGTAAATTCAATTGATTTGAAGTTAAATCTAAAGTGCTTGTAAATTGAGTAATCATATCTGAGATTAACGCTAAAACGTAAACTATAACTACTGCATTTCTTTTGATGTATTCTAAAATTTTATTCATTTTAATTCTTGTTTTAAATTATTATACTTTTCTCTAATTATTTTTCGCTCGTTTACTATTTCAATAGGCACTTCAATTCCTAACTCTTGTTGTCTTGTGTACGCCCAATCAGTTTTTGA
>Ga0075464_10000643_pt1 | contig 15457 bp, 11 predicted proteins | sample DEB19_08_DNA_5_FD_75068 | JGI IMG/M metagenome (GOLD analysis project Ga0075464, IMG submission 75068) | Aqueous microbial communities from the Delaware River and Bay under freshwater to marine salinity gradient to study organic matter... | ecosystem: Environmental > Aquatic > Marine > Coastal ...
CAATGGATAGTCTAACTGATAATGTATTTCTATCTTCTTTTGGAAGACGGCATAAAAAAGAAGGCCTAAGCCTTCTTCTCGATTAAGTTATGCCAACTGATTTCTACAAGATATTTTTTTGCTTCGTGTTGAAGGTCACTGTGGTAACGTTTGTTGGTTTTGTAGCCAGATAAGTTGATGGTCTCTAGGTCATCCAAATACTCAGATGTCGTATCCCCATCGACAATCTCTTTTTCAAGTGCGTCCATGTCAAAGTCAACCGCCCTGATCACCTTGGTCATTTTAATGACACAGATCTTATCAGGGATAGTCTTAGCGATAGTCTCGTTGACATCATCTCCACTACCATTGCAAACCACGTAGCTACAAAGTCCAGCACCCGTAGGATGTCGGTTGTTGTTGACGAAGGTTTCAAAGACCTCATCATCACCACACAACATGAGATCACCAGAGGTGTCTACAGGGTATTTTGACAAGACGCGATCTGCGCTAGTTAGGTTTTTAGGACCTAACAGACCAACTTTGGATAAGAGCTTTTTGGCCTTATCTATTTTGCCGTCTACAACGGCAATGATGAGGATGACTGACATGGTGTAACTCCAGTGTTTAATGCAGGGGGTGATATATAGTTTCCGTATGACAAGGGGTGTTGAAGAGCTGCCGCCATAGCAAGTTGCATCCCTCCTTCACGATCTTTCTGGTGCAGATGTGGTAGCAATAACGCAAACATATAACGTTGACGAATCGGTAACTTTGAATCTACAATCACGCTCATACTGTTGCGGTAAAATGAGCGATAAGAAGGAGAGACTTCAATCTTTTCAAAGACTCGATAAGGGTGTTCACCAATAGGCGGAAAACCGATCTGGATTAATCCAACCGCACCAAATATCCCTGAACGTAACCAACCTTGTCCATAGCACTCAGACAGGTACATTCTACCCCCTAATAGATTGATCGCCATGATCTTGTCTTCAAGTAGTGTTGTGGGAGGATGGTTCACCGCATGATCAAAACAGGCAATCGTATTGGTGTAGTAGTCCTGCACACTATTGGGTTTAACAGGGTACCTAGACAACACTTGTTTAGTGAACAGATTAGTCTTACAGTAGACATTGTACTTAGAAAAGAAACCAAAATCAAATGACATTTTAAACTCCTAATCGTCCTTTAACTCTTCATTATGATAAGGGTTTCTCGTAATATTTTTGATAATGGAGGACGAGATGTCGTCATCATTCACAGACCTAAACGCATTGTTTAAGCACCATTGTCCAAAGATGGTTGTTGATGAAAAGATGGTCAAAAAATTACATGCCATGATGTACGGCATCGTCAATCGCAATGAAGACCATATTCATTTCTTTGGTGGAAACCTGACTGGCGTTCACAAGATGCGCTTTTTAACAACAGACAAGAACCACTTCTTCTCTGAAATCATGTCAATGGAAGATATCTCACAGGCAACCAAAGACATCAAGACCACCAATGGGATTAACCCTGACTGGATTATCTCGTCTGATCTATTCAACATGGCGTGTTTGTGGTTGTCCCACAAAGTCATGAACTCCACCTTAAAGGATAAGAGCAAAGAAGATGCACAACTCTACATCTACATGCTCCTGCACTTTAAGTTCTTGGGGTCTATGCTCAGTCGCTTCTTCCAATACACCGTAGATCATGACACAGCCAAAGCAACCTACGACGCTCTGTCTATGAAGTTCTCATTGAAGAAACACGGTACTTGGTTACGGTCGTTAGAGGCACGTTGTAAGGATATCTACGCCAAAGACTCGATTCGTTACAAAACCATCAAATCGTTCGAACCTACCAAAGAAGTGGTTCGGATGATCAACGACATTGAGAACCGACTACGGATCCGTATTCGTCGTATCTATGCCACCATGCAGTCAGTCATTGATAGTGACAGACGACATCAGACTGTCAGTGGCTCTATTCAACTCGATGGTGAGATGGTGATCAAGGATGTCATTCGTGACCACTCCCAATACGAGAAGTATATCAGCCGAATACTACTCTCCCCCAACGACCTGATTAAACCCGAGTTCGTAGAGGTGGTATCGCGTGAATATCCAAGCGCACCAGAACATGCGATTGTCCAGTGTCTTAAGCACGCCTCTCATTTGGCCAAGTCAAATGATCGTAGTCTAAAGACCTACGTTAACATCATGTGTATCCATGTCTTTGAGCAGATGAAGGATAACCCAACCACTCTAGGACGGGCACTAAAAGATCCTATCTTCTTCATTTCGTCTATGAAGAACCTATACAATGCGTCAAAGTCCAGTAACCCTTTAGTCTTAGAGATGCGGGAAATTGCACTTAAGGTAGTCACAAAGTCTGTTAAGATTAAAGATACTAACACATTGATTTCGTTAAGAAATGCGGTGATGTTGTACTTGATTCTTCGGATGTTTAACAAAGACAGAAAGCAATAGCATAACGAGCATGGGGCTTACGCCCCATGCTCTTTTTTATAACGGTCAATACATGCGTTAATTGCAAACGTATGTGGGTAGGACGTACCATGCAGACACCAAGGTCCCATGTGAGGAACCGTCCAACTCAATCGCTTCTCAACAATAGAGCCAACGTAAACGGTAATGTCTACTTCGTACAAATATCCAACCTTGTCGCGCATGTACCATTGGTCATAGCAAGTAATAACGCGGATTTGTTTAGATTCAAAATGAATCACCTTCAGAACCTTATCATTACTCAATCTAAGGGTTTCTCTCTTCACGTTTCCTGTGTAACTAAAGTCCGATGCGCTCCGACTTCTGGTCACCACAACAAACCGTCCAATCCTCGATAAAAAGAAAAGGACAAATAAAGCAAGAGTTCTTTCCACTATACCCCCCCCCTTATTTCATGTCGTGAACCTCCCGAGCACGACTAATAAGTGCATCAATACTTCCAATGTCTTCCTTCGCTCTTCCATTGGCGCTTAGCGACTGATGCTTTGATTTAGCCATTCGTATAATGGCGGATGTCGTATATGGACAACTGATACTTTCAAGTTTTTTAACCAAAGACAAGATCTCTTCCTTAATCGCCATATCTCGTTCATTAAGAAAGGCATTCTTTGGAGAGGTATCTTTCTTCGCATCAGGAACCCACGAGTTAGCTTTGAAGTAGGGACGTTCGATACCATACGCTGAGAGGTTTTTGGAGTGAATTAACATCCAATGCGTAAGCATCCAGGCCACAACCATATCGTCATGTCCCAGCACCGGGTGGTCAATACGATCATCTTTCTTCTCAAGACCCAGTACCTCCCCAATCAACCTTTCGTCATTCATAGAATAAGCGGAGAGTTCTGCCGCTTGTTTTAGTGTACCGGTGTACAACGCATCTCTGGAATGTCTTCCACGTCCTGCGGTGATGAAACCACAGCACCGTTTAAACTTGGCGTGCATCTCTGTAGTCCAACTAGACACAGGCGCGCTCCACTCATAGCGGATCTCATTCCAATCATCCGAGTCAACAATCGTATTGTAAATACGCGATATCGGATTAACACCTGCACTGACCAATAGATGAATGACCCCATCAATTAGGGTACGACCTTGATCCTTACATTCAGGAATCAATACCATTGCTGGATTAGCAATCATCAAGTCGCCCAACATCTGGATGTACATGTAGACGTTAGTTTCGTTGATACAGGCGGTACCAATTACCTCAGCAGTCCAAGTATCCGTAAAGACCAAAGTCATGGCATCTTTACCGATCGCTTGTGATGAGTCGTTACCAACAACCACTTTGCGTTCACCTAGAATTCTTGCAACCTCTGCTTTTGACTTATACCAGCGAATCATGTATTCTTCGCTAGTGGTTTGAACGTACTTCGGATCCATCTGAGACGATGAGATGTCGTTAACCAGTTCCGGAGGAAGTGGATGACTGACGTTACCTGCTGTCCAACGGTTTAGCAAGTCACGGTCAATCTCTTCACCTTCTAGACGGTTTTCAACGATCTTTCTTTTTAACCAGCGATCATCATGTCCAAGTTGCAAATAACCCATGGTGATGTTAACCAAGATCCCTTTACCTGGAGCATTAGCAACAACACGACGATGCAAATGTTTTTCATTAGCGCAGTCATATAGGTTTTCAGTAAAGTACATGGCATCTTCTTTGATGCGATACATGAACTTACCAGAGTCTGTATTGATCTTCCCTGCTGTTGTGGTATAGCTCGTACAGTAGAACGACCCGCGTGCCTTAGCGATATCACGCTTAGTACTACCGGACTGTAGCATGGATTGTAGTGATTCACCAATGTTTGGCGTAAAGGGGCCTTCATCGTCTCTGTTAATCTCTGCGGTGTGTCCCCGACCTACCTTCTGGGCATTCTCAATCGAAGCCTGTCCCACAAAGAAGTTAATTTTGTTCTTGTTGGCAACAAAAGTAATCTCTTCTTGGTTATCCTTGTCTTTACGATGGTCATGGATGTTCAGATAAGACGGTAGAAGATCGCGCATCCCTTTAATCCGATCGACGTTAGACTTACGGAGCTTATGGTCTTTGGTCAACTTGTTAATGACCACACCTTCTCCTGCAATACACGCCACATGTAAGTCCAATGAATCATCCACAACTGACTTACCAGCTTGTCGAATCATGACCAGCATGTAGTCAACGTGATTGTAGAACGACCACATCGCAGCAAGGTTACCGCGGTTCGCCCGAAAACTTGCACCGGTTTCGCTGCCGTCCGGTACACGATGAACCTCTCTAAAATAATACCATGGATTTCTTATACATTCTGTTTTGATCTTTGCCATCATCAATGGATCAAGTCCAGGGTCTCTTGGGTCTACCCCAATCAAGTCCGTATCGAGTAAGGCAAGATGCCAGAAGTAGTTTGAGATCCCAAAAGCACGAAATACGTCGAAGTGAAATAGCCATGATTCATTGCGAGTTTGTTCATGAATTACAGCATTTGGATGGTTTTTCCAATCATCTAAAAACAAGATGGCAGGTTTCATAAGTTCCCCTTTTGTCATACGTCATAGAGAGTTCTGGCGGCCAATGGCCGCCAGAAAAGCTTGGTTTATCCTTAAAGCTCGTTCAAAGTAAGCGACATCATGGAAAGTTCTTTAATGTCGGCATTACTCATATATACAAACTCAAGTCGGATGTCCTGTCCTTGGACGATGGTGACATCAACATTATCAATTGGCGACAAGATGTTTTCAATTGGAATGGTACGTTGCCATGTCTCCCCGATTCTTACCCGCACATGGGTTGGACTGATTGGTCCAGTTTCAGTGATGGTATTCACCAGCGGAAGGGTGTCGATATACATGGCATTGATCCATTCAGCTAGAACGGACAAGCCACTGTCGACTCTGACGCGTCGTCTACCTGCGTTATTAGGGTCATCAATGTATGTGGCTTTCTTGCCTTGGCCTAGTACCAGACCAGGTGTATACTCGATCGACCAGTATGTTGGCGCAGTACGCGAAGAACCCTGCGCATTTAAAGAGATTTTAAACTGTTGAACGTGGCGATAGAAACGATAACGACCAGAGGCATTTTGGAGATTAAGCACAACCCCAAGTGATTGTTGGACGCTATACAAAGTGCCGTTGAACACAGTAGAACCCGCGGCAACTTCAATGAAATTCGTCACCTCAAAGATGTCCATGCGTTCTAGGCTGTACAGGAAGTATCGTAACATCCATCGAGGACTACTGCCGCCAATCCATGTCGGAACAACGAACAGTTTGACATTATAGATCAAACCCGAATCCGAGGTAATGGCACGAGCACGATACTCGACATTAATGGTTCGATCCGGTGTTGGTGACGTTGTGGCTTCGCCAACCTCATCGACCGCCAACTTATAGGATAGCAGTAGATTACTAGACCGACCTGATTCGCTAGACAACAAATCATTTAGGCCATAGACCTGAACACGAGTACCATCAATCGGCAGATTCAAGACGACGCCGTCGCTATACAAAACACGACAACGCAACGAATCGGAACTGATAGTAATCCCGACAGGGTACTCGAGCATACGACTATCGGTGACAGAGATAAAGTCAGAAATCAACTCAACACTTCTGACGTACCGTTTTGAACGATCCGCTGTCGCAATTGTGTCAGTATTGTAGACCACAAAAGTTTGAACTTCAAGTACTGTGCCATCTAATGCATATACGACACCAGTAACGCTATCGTAGTTTGCAACCCCTTCGCTGCTCCATGCACGCACGGGAACTTTTACTGTCAGGTTATCCTCATTTGGCATGTAGACGGCTTCAAGAGGAATATTCTCAGATGTTTTGTTTCCTGAAGGATTGTACATGGCACTGATCGCCAGACTCTCTCCTTCAATAGATGTGCCTTTGAATAATTTGACGTATGCAGCAGCACTATTGTAGATCAAAAACCGACGGTCAAATGACATGGACATCGGTAGGCGACTAGAGTCGATTAAGACCCGCATCTTTGTAATACCTGCTGCAAGCGTACCTCCAATGACACTGTCGCCTTGGGTGGCGTTTTGGTTTTGAACATTGACCGGTTTAAACACCGGAATGAACGTGATCGGATCTACAGAAGAAACTTCCTGAAATCCTGCGGTGGGACTGTATACAAGGTTACCGGTTTCCACTACAATATTGCCAGTGGAAGTTGGGCCAAGGTAGACTTGGCTTAGCAACCAGACACCTTGTGTTCTGGCGGATTCGGTATCTAAAATAGGCACTGGCATTTTACGATGCTCCAATGTTAACAGATTGTGACAACATGGTGTTTCCGTTTAGATAGTTCCTGACTAGGTAGTCTAGGAAACTATATTGTTTTGCGGTGACGGTCACAGGTGCGTTGTATTGATGTGGATAAACAACAACATAGTCTTTGTCTAGTGGTTTGGTGCAAGGATCAAACGCAAGCAGATATTTAAACGACGAGATCCATGTCTCTACTTCCGTATTCCCATAGCGCCCCTGTAGTGTCGCATCTGCAAATGAGCCTTGATGTACCATCGCATGAATCACGAAATTCAAGAATGGACTGAATAACCGATAACGATCCCAGTTCACGATTGGAAGTTCAGGATCAAACATATCCAGTCTTGGGGTCATGTAATCTGTGACAGCACGATCAACAGCCAACGATTTTGCTAAGAAGCTTGCGGTTGTTCGGTCGTCAAGATACGGTTCTACTGGTGTCAAGTAAGAAACGGATTCGTAAGGAAGACCGTCAGTCACTCCAAACAAAAGCTCATTCTCTGCAAACGAGACTTCGTCAGGCAGGTAAGTCATCCCTGCAATATTCACCGAGATACTACGACTCGCTCGAATATCGTATCTTTGGTTGACGGATAGCACGCCACCTTTAACGAACCCAAAGTCAAGTTTCTGATACGGTGCAATTGTTACTGGATCACAAGTACCATAGGTTCGAATGGTAATCACCGTCTGCGTCGGTAGTCCAAGTGGACGTTTACAGATCACGATCTTTGGCCAGTCTAAATGATAGTCTAAACCATCTATTAGTTTCAAACCATTCATGAACACATCAACTGTTCCTGCTGGAATAGATGACCGTCCATTCAAAGTGTTTGTTCCAACCCATGAGTTGGTGCTGGCAATAGTAAACTCCATCTTACCAGAATAACCAGTAAGTGTTATAGGAGGAGAGATGTCGTAGCACAGGACATGACCATTTCTTCGATATGCGGGATATAAGCCGGAACTGTTTAACAACGTCCAATTCCACACTATCCCGTTTCCAGTTTCTTGGTAGTAGTTGTTTAGTCCAGTAACATCTTGCCATTTGCCATTCGGTGCACCAGAAACCAAAGGACAGACGTAGGCACGGTATCCCCAGTACTTACCAAGAAGATCGTTGACGTTTTGTCCGTAAATGGAACCATCAGTGGTCTCACTCAAGGTGGCATGAAAGATTTCAGTCAAGTGCGCATCAGTGCTATATTGAGCCGGAAGCAATTCATTCACTGTAGGGGTGTTGTTAAAATACCGCCCCTTCAGAAGACGATCGTTGTCGTAAACAAATACCGTCTTTGCTGTGCCACCAGTTGGAATAGGGTTTCTATACAAGTCACTCAAGATAGGAGCCAAACCAGTATTTGGGTCAACTGCTTTGTGAATGACGGGTTCAGCTTGCATAGTCACCACGTTGTATCCCAATGCATTGGCTACCAGCGGCAGCAGAATTTGTTTGTCGGCAGCCCCCATCAATTTACAGTAGTCGGAGTTCTCCAGTTCGTCAGCACGCCATTGTAGTAATGTAGAATTTACACCCGTCATTGCTTCCAAGCGAAGTGCTCTTGGGAGTTTGTACAGTTCATTGACTTCGTTGAACTGGTGTGGAATACCTCTTTTAATCGACGCCTTCCGGATCACTGCCATTAAGTACAAAGAGCCACGATTTGAGAAGAAGCCGTGACGATGGATCAGGCTTTCAATTTGATCACTATCGACTGCCCATGCGTTGTGTGTGACTTGTCTGACAATATTCTTGGCATACCTGTTAAGAATCGTACCTTTGAACTGTTCCTGACTTCGTCCATTGATCAAATAAAAATCGACGTCATCACAGTATTCAATATACTCAGCACCGTCTGACAAAGACAATACTAAGTATTTGTTCTTTCCTCCATCTAACTTACTTCTAAATGACGGAAGACCAGAGAGCTTGTGATATTCGATGCGATCAACCGTACCATCAAAGGTCGCCGATAAAGTCTTGCCAAGATACAATGCTGGTTGATAGGCCAATGGTTGCTTCATGACAAACCCATCGGCAAAGAAGACAAAAGACTTGCCGTTAAACTGTCTTTTTAATTGGATGAGCTGACTGTTGAAGACAAAGTAGTCATTTGCAACATCAATCTTTTTAGACAAGGTCCTGACTGGCTCAGAACTATATTGCTCGCTTTCCCCTAAGAACTCACTCGACCCCAGATAAGAATTTTTATAGAATCGAATGAATAGCTCAGAATCAGACAATCTAGTCTTTGCAAGATAGTTCTCTTGGATACTACCAATACTCATGGAGTAAGTACCGTAGTCTATTGGCAGAGTTTCAACGGCTAAGACCAAAGCACCATCTGCTAAAACTTTCAAATAGCAAAGATTCAACGGAACAAGCGCACCATTGTCCAGATAAATAGTCACGATCGCATCGTTTTGTTCCATGATGAATGGAACATTTGCCCACACGTCTTTCGACATGCCGTCTAGACCAACGGAGGAGCGATCTATGGCACCGATATGGTACAGATGGTACCGACTATCCGGACTAGACCCAACACCAACTGGAAGGCCAATACGATGCCTTCCAACTACCACCATATCTTTAGAACCGATGTAACCGGTAGCACGATGCGGCTTAAACGTATACTGTCGATCTTGAATTGGCTCACACCATACTTTCTTCATGGCATAGTTGAGTAAGGTTTTCATGTTACCTCCTAGAGGCGATTACTTGGCACTGACATCAACGGTCTTGTTGAAGTTGCCAATTAATACACCATAAGCTGCTAAGAATGATTTTGCATTGGTAGAACTCATTCGAGGTTTAACGATTTCCCCTAATGCACTTCTCATCGCACCATTGTTTGTCATGGTGTTCTTCAAGATTACGTTAAACACCACAGGACTTTCTAAAGCAACCGCGCTGGTCAGTCTTGGGTCGTTAGCGGAAATAGAAGTACCCACCAAAACAAACAAGCCATTGACGTCTACACTCGCAATACGAGCATCACCGGTCTTCTGTTTTAACGCCTCTACAAAACCAGACAGCTCTCGAATGATTGGTAGATCACTACAGATGGTATTGATTACAGTATATTCAATACCCGTTACCTGCTGAACTGATGAGATCAGACGAGTGTAGGCAATTCGATCCAGTTCTTGCTCAGTGTTTTCATTGTGCATACAGTACCAGTAATAGACCGACAGACACAACACGGCATTTTGAGCATCAATACTCAGCTTCATGGTACGATTGATGGCACGAGTGATCCATTGGGAGAATACCCAAGCAGGGAATGTACCTAAAGTCAGTAATCTTGTTGAACCCATCTCATCAGCAATCATCTGAATGACTGCTTTTTCTACACTGATGTTGTAGTTACTGGGTGTATTGATTCGATATTGGTTGTTTACTGCGTTGGTAATGCTGACAAAAGGACGGACATCCACAACATAGTTGATTCGACCGCCACTAAGCTCAACAATAATTGGCTGAGAAAAAGCCGGTATCTGCATGGAACCCGGAATGACCTTTACAAGATTGGCCTGTCCGTTCCCACGCTTGATTGTTACAAATTGAGAGCCAGGACTTCCGCTCTCTGCCATGATAATCCCGCGGGTCACCATCTGCTCTAACTCACCCAAAGGCACGATTTTACCAGCAGTTGTTTTATACGGTTGGGTACTCATGATAGCGCTCCACAATAATAAAATAATACACCATATATGTTCCTATTAATATGATGTATCTCTCATACAATCAACAAGCGACACAGAGGAAGCGATATGTTAAGCACTAACCCCTCAATGCGGCGTTCTACGCCGAGAATGATTTATACTGGTATCAAGAAAGGAATCCGAGGATCAATTCCGTTTGAGTCCTCACCAGTTACCCAACACGTTCCGCAGTTCTTTTTCCTTGCCGAAAAAGGCGATGATGTGCCCCGTCTGACGCAATCCCAATACTTCACTGCGTTATATGGCGATGAGACACTCAATCCGAATTCTGATTTCTTTCACCATCCGTCACTGGGTCTTCGTGTTGCTTTAAATCGTGGTCAGACGATTTTGGCAGAGCGAATCATTCCACCCAACGCTAAAAAACCAATGATCCGTTGCTCGATCGAACTGATCCCTGCCGAAATGCCTGATTACGAACGTAATGCCGATGGCTCATTTGATTACGATGTAGATGGCAATCCAATTTCTAACGGTACAGTAATCAAACACAACGTGATTGTGCACTTCGACCGTGATATGTATGCTGGCAACGAGTTGCAATTTGGCCGCGCCGGCGGGTCTAAGACTTATCGTTCCGGTTCTCTGGTCAGCTCACTAGACACCAATGTATCTCTAGGCGAAGTCAACGGACTACCACAACAGTCGATGATCTATCCACTGTTTGATGTAGAGCACGCTGAATTCGGTAAAGGTGGCGACAGTACTGCAATGTTCATTCAGGCATTGACCAGTACCACTTCCCCACAGATTGACCTGACCACCATGCGTGCCACTGGAGTGTTCCCATTCCTAGTGACCTTGAAACAACTGCCGAAGAATTCTGCCATTCCCGACATCATCCAGACGGTGACCGGTGAAGATTCCATGCAGATGTATCTGAAGGACAACATCAGCGATCCAATCACTGGCAATCAGATCGGTTTTGCAGATACCTTCATCCGTAAGTATGGCGATCCAAGTGGCGTACGTCGCAGCAAAGGTCCGTTTGGTCGTGTCCACGTCTACAGTCAAAACCTGACCGAGATACTGGATAAACTGGTTAACGGCGCAACCTATGGTTCTGTTGTTGTAGAAGGCGAAGCAAGCTACTCTGCTGAATACCTAGCAGTCGGTGGTGACGTTGACTACTCCAATCCAACAAACCTGCATCGTCTGAACTTCCTGACCGGTCTGGACGAGAATGACATTCCGATGTATTCGTTTACCACCCAATACTCTGCTCACTTTGGCGGCATGAACGTCGAAGACGGTGCGTTGGTATATGCCACTGGCGGTAACGATGGTTTGATCTACGACGCCACTGGTAAAGCGGATCGTTGGGCTAACCTGAAGTTGCTGGACGATCTGACCCGCAATCGTTTGAATGCGTTTGGTGTACAATCCCAACCAAACATGTTGAATATTGTTCGCTATCCAGTCACCGCACTGTATGACACTGGCTACTCAAAGCTTACCAAAGAAGCAATGATGGCCGTAACCAGTCGTCGTAAAGACGTCTATGTGATGACCTCGTTGTCACGGGTTGCAGAATACATCACCGTTACTAATAGTGGAACCGGCAACTCAACTGAAGAGTGGACACCAATGCCACGTCAGACCACTGCGCAGTTGCAGTCTTTCGCAGCGTATCTGTACAGTCGTGCACAGATGATCCCAGAGTCCACTGTTGACGGCACTGATGCTTCGCGGATCATGATCGTTAAAGGCGAAGGCGAGTCGTTTGACCCAAGCTACCCACTCAGAACATCGTTCATCTTTGATGTGATTGACAAGTCATCTGCCTACTTCGGTAGCACCTCGGGTAACTGGGATCCAGCCAGCAACTATGCTGAACGGGATAACAAGAACCTGTTGCTGATCGGCAGCATCGACGAAGAGAATGACATCAGTGAACCAGTGGCCGATAACCTCTGGGAAAACGGTTGTATCTACCCGCTGTTCCGGACACCAGATACCTTGTACTGGCCGTTCCTTCGTGGCGTACATCGTGACCCAACTTCGCCATTGATTGCGTTGGAGTTCATCGTTGCCTGTTGTACTGCGGTGAAAGAAGCCAACAGTGTGTTTGCTGATCTGGTTTCACTGGATCTTCCGCCTAACGTATTCGTTGAGCGGTCAAACGAAGCACTGTCACAACGGCTTGATCCGAAGACTCGTTTTGCAGGGTCGTTCGAGATCCGTGTAACAACTGAGATCACCTCGGCCGACGCGCAGCGGACTTACTCATGGACGACAACCATCGAGATCATTGCACAGGGTTATCGTACTGTTAACCGTCTGCAAATCGTTGGTTCTAGCGCAGACTTCCAAAACGCAGCATAAGGAGAAATCTAAATGGTTTCAGTCGTATCAAGCATCCTTGGCTCTCAAGCGTACAACCGTACGATGGGCGCTGAGGGTATGGTGGATCCTAGTCCACTGGGTCAATTTGGTATCATTGCCAACCCCAAACGCTGGGCTGCAAACAAGCCAGCGGTTACCCAACACGTCATTGGGCGCGTATTAACCTCTCCACGGGGTTTCAATGACCTTCCTGAGCCAAAATACTGGCATGAAGCTTGGAAGGCACTGATCGAAAAGCACGCGCGTACCGTGGATGGTCTGGATCAATCTATCACCACTGAAAACGTGGAGATGGCATTTGGTCGTGACGGTAACATGGTCGAAGTGGCATCGAAAACCACCATGGCGAAATCAAGCCTCTCGATCGGCATCACTGATCTTGAAGGCTATCCAATGCAGCACTTCGTGTCTGGTTGGATTCGCATGTTGGTCAAGAACCCACAGACTGGCTATCCTGACGTAATCACCTTGCGTCAAGATGCTCGTCCTACCGACTTCCTGTTGGACTACAACGCAGGTTCGGTGTTGTGGTACGAACCAGACCCATTGTTCCGTTACCCTGTACGGGCATGGCTACAAGTCAATGCTCGTCCAAATGACACCCTGCCAATTAAGTCTCGTGCCGACAACACTGGTGGTGCTGGTGAATTGGTAGAAGGTGATATTCCATTCACTGGGATTTACTTCGTGTCAAAAGGCGTGTATCAGTTGGCAAAGAAACTGATGCAAGCAACCCCAATGTACGGCATTAGCCCAATCGTTGCGCCATCTATCATTGATGACGTTGCTGCGGACATTGGCTCGTCGTTCACTGGTTCTAATGATGACCTGCTTCGTGCGCAGAACGAATCGCTAGGTTATTAACAAACACTCATGAGGGCCTAATTGGCCCTCATGTTTATTTACCGTCACTGGAGATTAAAATGTTATCAAGACCAAGACTGATATACGATGGTGTTAGTAATTCAGCACCTCTTACTCCCCCTATAGAAGACTTCCAAGTCCCAGAATCATCACATACGCCATTGTTTTTAATCGTGGCAGATCGTGGGGATTACCGTCCCACCATGTCAGACCTAAACACACTGTCGTCTAAATACGGTATCGGCAGCTTAACTACAAACCCACTATCCAATCACCACATTGAATCTGCTATCGCGCACTTAGAGAACGGTGGTGTGGGTAACATCCTGCGTTTGAAGATTGCAGGAGCCACAAAAGCAATTGCTCGTTTGTCTATCGTAGTGGATGCAGAAGACAATGACTCTCTTGGTTATTACTTCACAGTTACTCGTCCAACAACAATGGCGACAGCGTTAGTCCAAACTGTGGGTAGTAAGACCACCTATCCAATCTTTGATATTCAATACAAAGAAGATGGAACATACGGCAACAACATCGGCTTTGATATACAGTCCGCAATCAACGGTTCGCGCTTTAGCCTTTCCCTAGAGGAGATCAATCAATACATCACCTCAAAAGGATTCCCATGCGTAGTTAAAATGGTTGAACGACAGGGTAGTCAGAATGTCACATTAGCTGTTGGTACTGGTACTGTAGATGGGACGCCAGACAATGTCCTGATGGAACTCAATCGCCAATGCGGCAATCGCTTAAATACTCACACTTACGCCGATTCAATATGGGCACTACAACAGATTATTTTTGATGCCGAAGAAACATTCCCCATCACCAATGAAAGTACCGAGATAAATCGTCCGTCTGATGTTGACATTTTTGGACACACAGATCAATTTGGTATCCCGTACCAGTCGACTTATCCTATCGACCATAGTAGTGAGTTCATCCTCATTGAAGGGAACCCATTCTTCTTATCGGGTGGTAGTAATGGCCTACCGACAACAAGTCCGCTAGATACGCTAAATGCATATGACGATGCGGTATCAGAGTTCTTGTCTACTGATAACCTCAGCGTATTGGTTGATCCAATCCAAGCGCCGTTTCGTTCGTTCTATGATTCAGGGTTTTCACTCAGAACAAAACTTCGTTTGTTTAACCTGAAGAAAGTTCGTCCCGAGATTACATTGGTGATCTCTGCTTATTCAGTAGCAGATTATGTTGGAGAAGAGATCACACCTCCTCCATCTGGAATCTCATGTGATGGTGCAGAAGACGAATTATTTTTCATACTGGCGACAAACTCACTAGAGGATACATTTGAACTCACCTATGAAATTAACGGCGTTGAAACCGTTTTGACGGGGCTAACCCAAACCAACCTTCGAGACAGACTGGCCGAGATCCCAGGAATGGAAGCAATTGCTTGGGGATTTACCTCTAATGATGGAGAAGAGCAACCATGAACAAAATCAGAGACTATCTAAACAACGATGCGGGTTTTTTTGGGGGAGGATTATACGAACAAACTGGAACTTTAACAGGCTCGTTTGTGTATCTCTCCCTGAAGTGGACGGGAGAGTCTCCGTTTAGACTAACGATCAAAAGAGAGGATACTACAGAAAACGAGTACCCTATATTTGATGTTGGTGGTGTACCCGTCATCAATGAACTAACAGAGTCTACAGTTTTCATGAACAATAGTTCCGTAGTTCATGAAGACCTTGTTGGTGTTGGCGAATGGTTCTTTAAAC
>Ga0075464_10000644_pt1 | contig 15446 bp, 14 predicted proteins | sample DEB19_08_DNA_5_FD_75068 | JGI IMG/M metagenome (GOLD analysis project Ga0075464, IMG submission 75068) | Aqueous microbial communities from the Delaware River and Bay under freshwater to marine salinity gradient to study organic matter... | ecosystem: Environmental > Aquatic > Marine > Coastal ...
GCGGCAGCGCTGCCGTATTGTGGACAATCCTTGCATGAATCGCCGCCGCCAATGGGACATTTTTTGCAAAGTCATCGACAACTTTGGGGACATTGGCGTCTGCTGGCGGCTCAGCGCCGACTTAGCCGCACGCGGCGAAATGGTGCGTTTGTGGGTTGACGACGCCTCCGCGCTGAGCTGGATGGCGCCTGTGGGCGCAACGGGTGTTGAGGTGCTGCCATGGGTGCAGTCCGTTGAATCCACTGCGGTCAGCGCCCTGCTCACCAAGCAACCCGGCGACGTGCTGATAGAAGCCTTTGGCTGCGACATTCCGCCTGAGTTTCTGACGCTTTGGGTGGCCCAGCCAGCGAAAAGTCAGCCAGCGCGCTGCTGGCTGAATCTTGAATACCTGTCGGCTGAAAGCTATGTCGAACGCTGCCACGCCATGCCCTCGCTGGCCAGCCACGGGCCGGCAACGGGCTGGACGAAATGGTTCTTTTACCCCGGCTTCACGCCCCAGACCGGCGGCTTGCTGCGCGAGCCTTGGCTGATCCAACGCATCGCAGATGTTGAAGCGCAAGCGAAGGAAGTGCAGCCGCCAAGTGACACGCCCCGGCTGCGGGTCTCGCTGTTTTGTTATGAGCCACCTGCACTGGCCGCCTTGCTAGCCGAATGGTCGCGCCACGGTTTTGCCGGTCAAGCAGTCGAACTGCTGGTGACAGCAGGACGGACTGCGCAAGCGGTCAAGGCGGTGCTGAACCAGTGGCAAGCCGACCCAGTAAGAATCGAATCAAAACTGCTCAACATCACTTGGCTGCCATGGCTGAGCCAGACCGAGTTTGACCAACTGCTCTGGCGTTGTGACTTGAACTTCGTGCGCGGTGAAGACTCGGTGCTGCGCGCCCTGTGGGCCGGAAAACCCTTCATTTGGAGCATTTACCCGCAAGAAGACGGCGCGCACCTCCCAAAGCTGAAGGCTTTTTTGCAGCAACTGGACGCACCCGCCTCGCTCAAAGCCTTTCACCGCGCTTGGAACACGGCGGGTGACAAACTGGCTGCCCCCAGCGCCGGCGACCTGGCCGACTGGCGCCAACACGCCAAGGCGGCAAGGGCGGCGCTGCTCAGGCAAGAAGACATGACAAGTCGACTGCTTCAGTTTGTGGCTAAAAACCGCTAAAATCAGAGGCTTTTGGGGAATTGGCGGTCTGGACATCCAGCTACTTTGCACCCCGCTAACTCGTCGCATCACGCCAGCGCCAACCCGCTCAGGCTGCGGCCATTACCTTCACATTCCTATGAAAATCGCTCAAGAAATCCGCGCCGGCAACGTCATCATGCACGGCAAAGACCCGATGGTCGTGCTGAAAACCGAATACAGCCGCGGCGGTCGCAACTCCGCCACGGTGCGCATGAAGCTGAAAAGTCTGATCGCCAACTTCAACACCGAACAAGTCTTCAAGGCCGACGACAAGGTTGACCAGGTCATCCTCGACAAGAAAGACTGCACCTACTCTTACTTCGCCGACCCGATGTACATCTGCATGGACGCCGAGTACAACCAGTACGAAGTCGAAGCCGAAAACATGGGCGACGCCCTGCACTACCTGCAAGACGGCATGGAACTCGAAGTCGTTTTTTATGACGGCAAGGCCATCTCCGTCGAAGTGCCAACCAGCGTGCAGCGCGAAATCACTTGGACCGAGCCAGCCGTCAAAGGCGATACCTCCGGCAAAGTGCTGAAGCCTGCCAAGATCGCCACCGGTTTTGACATCGGCGTGCCCATCTTCGTGGCGCAAGGTGACGTGGTCGAGATCGACACCCGCACTGGCGAATACCGCAAGCGCGTTTAAAGTTTGAACTTAACTGGCGGTGCAATGCCGCCAGTGTTGAGCCTTTAAAGGTCGGTTGGCTGGCCGACAATAGGGGTCATGAAATCCACTCAAGACCTTTCCGACAGTCCCCTCGCCGACGCTTGGGCTGAACTGCAAGCCCATTCCAATCAAGGCTATGCGCTGAACCCCGATGCTTATCGGCTGGCCTTTGCCGACCCCGAATTTTTGTTGCGCCGCGAAACCCGTGGTTTGCGCATGCAGCTTGAGATGCTCAAGCCGGAATCAGAACAGCAAGCGCAAGGGGTTGAAAACACCATCGTCGTTTTTGGCAGCGCCCGCTTCCCAGCGCCAGAGCAGGCCCACCAAGCCTTCGTCTCAGCTAAAAAATCAGGCGATGTGGCAGCCATCGCATTGGCTGAAAGACACGTTCGAAATTCAAAATACTACGATCAAGCGCGTCTTTTTAGCCGACTCGTGGCGGCTCACAGCAAAGCTCGCCCACCCCAAGAGCAATTGTTCATCTGCACCGGTGGTGGCCCTGGCATCATGGAAGCAGCGAATCGCGGCGCACACGAGTTGGGCATGCCCAACGTCGGCTTGAACATCGCCTTGCCGCATGAACAAAGTGCCAACCCGTATGTGTCGCCGTCGCTGAACTTCAAGTTCCATTACTTTGCCATGCGCAAGATGCATTTCATGATGCGCGCCAAAGCGCTGGTGGCTTTTCCGGGCGGTTTCGGCACGCTTGACGAGTTGTTTGAAGTCATCACGCTGGTGCAAACCAAAAAAGCCAAACCCGTGCCGATTGTGTTGTTTGGCAGCAGTTACTGGAAGCGTTTGTTCAACTTTGAGGTGCTCATCGAAGAAGGTGCCATATCCCCGGAAGACTTGGATCTGTTGACCTATGTCGACGATCCGCAAGACGCTTGGGACGCCATCAAGGACTTTTACGAGTTGTAAAGTCAGGCGCCATTTGGGTCGTGCTGGCTGCCAGGCAAACTGTCTTTCAACAACCAAGCGGCTCGCGCGCCCATTGCAACCACCGTCCCGGTGATCCAGAACACGCCGGCCACACCAATGATGGCGCCGGCCGTGCCAAACAGCAAAGGCATGACCACGCTGGAGGCGTTGATCGCCATCAGGCGCAAACCCAGCGCTTCCCCATGGCGCGCCTCAGGCGTGAGCTGGTGCAACATGCTCATCACCATCGGCTGCACCATGCCGAGTGTCAAACCCAGCAGGACGGAACACACACCCATGGCCAGCGCGGTGCTTGTCAACGGATACACGCCGAACAGCAGTCCGGTGATCAGCATCGCCGTGCACAACACAGCCCACTCACGCACGCGGTTAGCGATCAAGGGCAAGAGCATGCGCACAGCCGCTGCCGACATGGCGAAGGCACCCAGAATCGTGCCGATCACCGAGGCTGGAATACCGCGCTCAAAACCCAGCACCGGCACCACAAAAGTGTGCACATCCCAGCATGACGACAAGAACCAATTGACCAACATCAGCTGCCTGAATTTCGGGTCGTGCAGCAATTCCCAAGTCTTTGTCGGCGCACTGCCCGGCACGGCAAGGATGGGCGGCAATTCCTGCACGCGCCGCAGCAACCACCAACTGGCCAGCGGGAGCAGCGCCATCATCAAAAAAGCCGCCCGGTAGCCCGTCACGCTGCCCGGGTCTGTGCCTACGTGGTCAATCAACAAGCCCGCTGAAAAGGGGCCGATGAAATTTGAAATCGCCGGTCCAATGGACAACCAGCTGAAGACCTGACGAAGCTGCAATGCGCCATGGGCTGCGCGGCCAACATGGCGTTGCAACGCGATCACCGCCGCGCCCGTTGCGCCGCCCGTCATTAATGCGGCAAAGCACAAAACAGGGAAAACCGGAAAAGCCACGGCGGCACCCGCACCCGTCATGGACGCTAACATGCTGAAAATCATCGGCTTGCGCAGACCGTGGCGATCGGCATAACGGCCTGCCGGCAACGCCAGGAAAACCTGCGTCAAGGCGAACAAAGCCAACAACACACCCACTGCCGCCGGGCTGTAGCCCTCGCGCAAAGCCAACAGCGGTGCCGCCATGCGCGTGCCCGCCATGCAAGCGTGCAGACAGATCTGCGCCAGAATGATGCGGGCCAGTTCTCTTGTCATGTCTGACCGCTCATTGGGTAGGCTTAATCCGCGTCACGGTCCAGCGGGTCGAGGGGGATCAGTCGGGCAGACTCGACTTCAGGCAAAGCCTCGACCTGCCGCAGCGCCTTGCCCATGACACGGCTGCGCTGCTCGGCGCTGTTCAAAGTGTTCAGCACCGTCTCGGTCTGCGACTTGACCTTGGCCAGCACGTCTCCAAACTTGCCAAACTCGGTTTTGACCGCACCCAGCACTTGCCAGACTTCGCTGGAGCGCTTTTCCAATGCCAGAGTTCTGAAGCCCATTTGCAATGAGTTGAGCATGGCCAACAAGGTGGTCGGGCCCGCCAGCACCACGCGGTGATCACGCTGCAGCGACTCCATCAAACCCGGACGTCGCAGGACTTCAGCGTAAAGACCCTCGGTCGGTAAAAACAAAATCGCAAAGTCGGTGGTGTACGGCGGCTCGATGTATTTGTCGCTGATGGATTTGGCTTCTAGGCGAATGCGCGACTCCAGCCCCTTGCCAGCGACTTCGGCACCCGTTGCGTCAGCGCGCTGCTGCGCATCCAGCAAGCGCTCGTAATCTTCGTTCGGAAATTTAGCGTCAATCGGCAACCACAGCGGCTCGCCTGAATCACTGCGGCCGGGCAGTTTGATGGCGAAGTCCACCGTGTTTTTGCCGCCCGGACGGGTGGCAATTTGGGCGGCGTACTGGTCGACCGTGAAGACCTGTTCGAGCAAGGCGGCAAGCTGCGCTTCGCCAAAAATACCGCGCGTTTTGACGTTGGTCAGCAGGTGCTTGAGGTCGCCCACGCCCTGTGCCAGACTTTGCATTTCACCCAAACCCTTGTGCACTTGCTCCAGCCTATCAGCGACTTGCTTGAAGCTTTCGCCGAGCCGGGTTTCTAGCGTCGCCTGGAGTTTTTCGTCCACCGTCGCCCGCATCTGGTCGAGCTTTTTTTCGTTGCCTTCCTGCAAAGCCGTTAGCCGCTGCTCGACCACCAAACGCACTTCACCGAGCTTGCGCTCGTTGCCTTCAGCCACCTGCCGCAATTGTTCGTTCAAGCCATCAGAAAAGCGCTGCAGCGTCTCAGACACATGCTGCTGCATGGCACCGAGCTGCATGCGAAAAGAATCGATCTGCTCGTTCTGCGTGCGCGCCACATCGCCGGACTGCGCCAGCAGGGCTTGCTGAAACAGCGACAGCCCTTGGGTCAGATCAGCGCGGGTGGCGCGCGCGCTGATCTGCACCTCGGCGCGCAATTCACGCTCGAGCCGCTCGTTGGCCGAGGCCAGATTGGTCAGCTCGTTCAGCACTTTTTGCGGGTCTGCAGACCGCCCGCGAAGCTGCACGACCAGCAAAGCCAACAGCAGCAACACACTGACGACGGCTAGCACCAACAACGACCATACAAATACATCCGACATGAAGACCTTTTTGAACCGATAAAACGCTCTGAATTACTTGCGCGCCAGCGCAGCCAGATTGAGTGGCGTCAGCGCAGGCTTGCCACCGAAAAAGGCGATCAGGTTGTCAGCCGCCAAAGCCGCCATGGCGAGCCGTGTCGGAATCGTCGAGCTGGCGATGTGCGGTGTCAACACCACGTTCGGAACCTCCAACAAATCAGGGTGCACCTTGGGCTCGCCCTCAAACACGTCCAGACCCGCAGCTGCGATGACTTTGTTTTTCAGCGCTTGGGCCAAAGCAGCGTCGTCCACAATACCACCGCGGGCGATGTTCACCAGCGTCGCGGTGGGTTTCATCATGGCCAGTTCAGCCGCGCCGATGGTGTGGTGCGATGCAGCAGAATAAGGCAACACCAAGACCACGTGGTCAGCGGTTTTCAGCAGCTCTTCTTTGCTGACATAACTCGCCTTGCAGTCTGCTTCCAGCGCCGCATCGAGGCGCGAACGGTTGTGGTAAATCACCTTCATGCCAAAGCCGTGCGCGCCGCGCTTGGCAATGCCTTGGCCAATCCGGCCCATGCCCAAAATGCCGAGTGTGGACCCGTGAATGTCGGAGCCGGCAAACATGTCAAAGCTCCACTTGGTCCAATGACCAGCGCGCAAATAATGCTCGCTTTCAGTGATGCGCCTGGCCGTCGCCATCAGCAGCGCAAAGCCAAAGTCAGCCGTGGTTTCGGTCAGCACATCGGGCGCGTTGGTGGCCAACACGCCCGCAGCGGTCATGGCATCGATGTCAAAGTTGTTGTAACCCACGGCCATGTTGGCGCAGATTTTGAGATCCGGACAAGCCGCCAGCACCTCGGCGTCAATCCGGTCACCACCAGTTGTGAACGCGCCCTGCTTGCCCTTCAGGCGGGCTATCAGATCGGCCTTAGACCAAGCCGCGTCAGCCTGATTCGATTCGACCTCGAAATGCTGCGACAAGCGCTCGATGATTTCAGGAAAAACAGCGCGTGCGACCAAAATTTTGGGTTGGCTCATGAGGGTGTCCAGGTTGGTGAATTGACGAATGAAATTGAAGACGGCACTGAAAATTTAAAAAAAACACGGGTCAACGAAACCAGATGAGGCTCATGACGATGAACAGCGGCACCAGAACGGCGCAGGACCAAGCCATGTAGCCAAAGAAACTGGGCATGCGGATGCCGCGGTCTTCAGCAATCGCTTTGACCATGAGGTTGGGCGCATTGCCAATGTACGTGTTAGCACCCATGAAAACAGCGCCGGCAGAAATCGCTGCCAGGGTGGGGGCCAGCGTCGTCATCAAGACCGCCGGATCGCCGCCTGCAGTGTTGAAAAACACCAGGTACGTGGGCGCGTTGTCTAAGAACGAACTCAGCAGCCCGCTGGCCCAAAAATACATCATCGGATCGGGCTGGCCGTCGGCGCGCGTCACGGCAGACACCACCGCACCGAACGGTCCGTGGACACCGGCCTTGAGCATCGTTATGACGGGAATGATGGTGAGAAAAATACCCGCAAACAACTTGGCCACCTCCAGCATCGGTCCCCACGAAAACTGGTTGTCCGTATGCACGCTGTTGGCGGTGATCTTCAGGGACAACAAGGTCACCAGCACCAAGCCGATATCACGCACCAGTCCGGGCAAACCCACCTCCGTGCCCATGACGTCAAAGACCACCGGTGACTTCCAGAATCCACTGAGCAAGACCAGCGCCATCACGACGCCGAGCAAGCCAAAATTAGCGACGCCGTCAAAGCCAAAGCGCCGCGTGTCGGGCGTCGGGTCGACGGGCATGACGCCTTCCCGCTGGTAAAACCAAGAGTCGAGCACAAAGAAAACAGCCAGCAGGCTCAACACTAAAAACAGCGCTTCCGGCAAGATGTGCTGCACCGTCCAGAAGAAATCCACACCCTTCAAAAATCCAAGAAAAAGTGGCGGATCGCCGAGCGGTGTCAAAGAACCGCCGGCGTTCGAGACGATGAAGATGAAAAACACCATCACGTGCGCCCGGTGCTGACGGTTGTCGTTGGCACGGATTAACGGGCGCAACATCAGCATGGACGCGCCCGTTGTGCCCATGAAACTGGCCAACACGGCGCCAATGGCCAGCAAGCCCGCGTTCAGTCCGGGACTGCCATGCAGGTTGCCTCGGATGTGAATACCGCCTGCGACCGTGAACAAGGCAGTCAATAAAACAATGAAGGGAATGTATTCAGCGAGCAGCGCGTGCGCCAAGCTGGTGCTGGCCATTGAAGCGCCGTAACTGAGCCCGAAAGGGACAAAAAATGCCAAGGCCCAAGCGGCGGAAATCTTCCCGTAATGGTGATGCCAAACCTGCGGCAACAACAAAGGCAGGACGGCAATCGACAACAAAATGCCAGCAAAGGGCAGCGCCCACCAAACCGACAACTGACGCCCGTCAAAGTCAGCAGCCCACGACAAACTTGGCGACACGACCCAAAATGCCAACACGGCAATGCGCTGCAAAGCTTTCACGAACGCCTTCACTCGATCTCAAAAACCTGCCGCAAATACGCCAGGTATTTCACGTCATCACACATGTTTTTGGACGGCGTGTCTGACACCTTGGCCACCGGCTGTCCATTGCACTGAACCATCTTGATGACAATCTGCAGCGGCTCGTAACCGAGGTCATTGGTCAGGTTGGTGCCGATGCCGAAGGCCAGTTGGCAGCGTCCTTTGAACTGGCGGTACAGCTCAATCGTTTTCGGCACGGTCAGGCCGTCGCTGAAAATCAAGGTCTTGGTACGCGGGTCAACGCGGTTGATGCGGTAATGCTGGATCAAGCGCTCGCCCCAGGCGAACGGGTCGCCGCTGTCATGCCGGGCACCGTCAAAGAGCTTGCAAAAGAACATGTCGAAGTCGCGCAAAAAGGCACTCATGCCGTAGACATCACTCAGCGCAATACCGAGGTCGCCGCGATACTCTTTAGCCCATGACTCAAAGGCAAACACTTGGCTGTCACGCAACCTGGGGCCCAACGCCTGACAAGCCTGCAAAAATTCATGCGCCATGGTGCCCAGCGGGGTCAAACCCAGCTTCATGGCAAACAGCACGTTGCTGGTGCCAGCAATTTGACCGGCCGTGCCCGCGCCCAGCCGCGCAGTCAAGGTGCGCAAGACCTCTTCGTGCCAGGCCCGGCTGAAGCGCCGTCGGGTGCCGTAGTCGGCGATCTTCAGCGCACTCAGGCCTTCGCCTTTGAGTTGCTCAATCTTTTCGTCCAAGCGTCGCCGCCCTTCCATGACGTCGGGCAGCTTCTGGGTATTACGGAAGTAGACCTCGTTGATGATGGCGAGGATCGGAATTTCAAACGGGATGGTGTGCAGCCAAGGACCTTTGATGGAGACATCAATCTCGCCCGAGGCCAAGGGCGTGACCGTGACATATTTTTCATTCAGCCGGAACAGCCCCAGAAAATCCACGAAGTCACTTTTGATGAAGCGCATGGATTGCAGATAGGCCAACTCCGCGTCTTGAAAGCGCAGAGTGCACAGCGCCCGAATTTCCTCACGGATTTCGTTGACCATCGGCGCCAGCGGGCTGACGCCCGGGCTGGCCGCATTGCGGCACTGAAAACGGTACTCGACCTGGGCACCCGGAAATTGGTGCAACACCACCTGCATCATGGTGAACTTGTACAGATCGGTGTCGAGCAGGCTGGTGATGATCATGGCTGAGGGCGAGGCCGCGGGTGAGCGCGGCTGGGTCTGCAAAAGTGAGCCGAGGGAAGTGACTTGCTGAAAAGATCAGCCGAGGAAGTCGACTTCAAACAACAGCGTTGCGTTCGGTGGAATCACACCGCCCGCACCGCGCGCGCCGTAGCCCAGTTCAGCCGGGATAACCAGGCGACGCGTGCCACCGACCGACATGCCTTGCACGCCTTCGTCCCAGCCGCGAATGACTTGACCGGCACCCAGCGAAAAACCAAAGGGCTGGCCACGGTCTTTGCTGGAGTCGAATTTAGCGCCCTGCACGCCGTCGTTGAAGAGCCAGCCGGTGTAATGAACACTGACGTCTTGGCCGGCCTTGGCAATCGCGCCGGTGCCGAGCACCGTATCTTCGTATTGGAGGCCTGATGGGGTGGTGGTCATGGTCATGGGAAAAAAGCTTTCAAAAGAAAATAAAACAACCCTGACTTTACCCGCAACGCGCACACGTCTTGGCTCAGTGATGGCTCATTTCACCCAAGTGGTGAAGTCTTCTGCGCTGACGCGGGGCGTGTGAAAAGTGTTCACCAAGGCCGACTCGTCTGCATAGCCTAGGGCCATGCCGCAAACCAGCATGTCGTCGGGGCCAGCGCCAATGTGCGGCAGGATGATTTTGGCAAAACCGTTCCAGGCAGCTTGCGGGCAAGTGTGCAGGCCATGGCCACGGGCGGCCACCATGAGGGTTTGTAAAAACATGCCGTAGTCCACCAAGCTGCCGCGGTTCAAGACCCGGTCAATCGTGAACATCAAGCCGACTGGCGCATCAAAAAAGCGGTAGTTACGCTGGTGCTGGGCGTGCATCTTGTCTTTGTCGCCCTTGCCGATGCCGAGCAGTCCATACAGACCCCAGCCGTTTTCACGCCGCCGGTCAATGTAGGGCGAGACCCATTTTTCAGGGTAATACGCGTACTCTTCCTTGTACTGCGCGCCGAGCTCGGGATTGTCTCGGATCGCGTCATGCGCCGTGCAGACCTTGTCGACCAATGTGTCGCGGCTGGCGCCCTGCAAGACGTAAACCTTCCAGGGCTGGGTGTTGGTGCCCGACGGCGCCCGGCTGGCGACCTCCAGCAAGTGCATGAGGATTGACCGCTCAACGGCTTGGGGCAAAAACGCCCGCGCCGACATGCGGCTGGTGATGGCTTGGTCGACCGGCTTCACGGCATTCGTCGTGTTGGAGGGGCTAATAGTCACTTGAGGCGGTCCAATTTTGGTGGCTTGATTCAATACAAACGTCACTGCAAACTTCAGCGCAAACGGATTTCCATGATGTCGAACTCCAGTGCATCACGATAGGTTCGCAGTTCTCGCTGCGCAAGATACAGCAGAATTTTCGGCGCATGCGCTTTGACCACGCGCGGCAACAAGAAACCGATGGCGATCAGCGGCAAGCCGGCCAAGCTGTAACCCGACCAACTCAGCGCGGTGCCAAGTCCGATGATAGGCAGCGCAATACCGACGACGAACAGCCGGTGCTTGATGTACTTTTGCGCCTTGTCTGGATTCACGATCAGGCTAAAACGGCCAGCCGGCAGGCCCGCACAAAACTCTTCGTGCGACACCTCTACCTGACGACCCGCGTCAGAGGCGGTTTCAAAGGAAATTTCGGGCATGCTGATGTTGTCTCCATGGCTTTTATTTTCAGGCACCTCAGGCACTTGGGAACTTGTCCCGCGCTCTTCATTTTCCGCCCATCTTAGGCGGTCAAGCCTTGCCACTTCTCCCAGTACGCCAAGGCGACGCGATAAGTGTTCATTTGCACCTGCACGGTTTCATCGATATCAACCCCGTAGCCACCGGCCATCGCCATGGCCAGCGGTATGCGGCGTTGAAAAGCCCAGTCAAACACCCGCCGGTCGCGCGCCTCCAAACCGTCGAAGCTCAGACTCAATCGGCCCAGCCGATCCCCCTCAAACGGATCGGCCCCCGCCAGATAAATCACCAGCCCCGGCTGAAAACGCCGGTCCATCTCGTCCAGCGCGTGTTCCAGCGCTTGCAAGTAATCAGCGTCATTGCAGCCGTCCGGCAAGTTCACATCGAGGTCACTGGCTTCCTTGCGAAAAGGAAAGTTGTGTTGGCCGTGCATCGACAAGGTGAACACACTGGCGTCAGCCTTGAAGATGCTGGCTGTGCCATTGCCTTGGTGCACATCCAAATCAACGACCGCCACCCGCAAGGCCGGCCGCAGGTGTCCGTGACGCCTGGCCCATTCGGCCTGCATCAAGCGGGCCGCCACCGCCGCGTCATTGAAGACGCAAAAACCGCCGCCTTTGTCTGCGCTGGCGTGGTGCGTGCCGCCGGCCATGTTGGCCGCCACGCCCTCTGGCTTGGCTTGCGCCCCCCCATTCAGACCCAGCGCGACCCGTGCCGCTGCAATCGTGGCACCGGCTGATCGGCGTGAACGTTCGACCATCTCTGGGCTCCACGGGAAGCCGATCTCGCGCAGGGCGAGAGCCGGCAATTCGCCGTTGGCCACCGCGCTGATGTACGCCGGATCGTGCACCAGAGCCAACTCACCATCGGTTGCACCCGGGGCTTCATGCATCGCCACCGCGCTTAACTCGGCCCCCATACGCTGGCGCAGGCGTGCGTACTTCGCCATGGGAAACCGATGACCGTCAGGCAACGGCAATACAAAGTGATCCGAGTAAAAAGCTTGCAAGATTAAGCGTCCATATAAAGCGTCAATAGGGATTCGTGAGAGCTCAACATTGTGACCCGGGGTCACCGGTCTGACAGCCTATTAGTTGAGATTAAAACGGTCAGAAAGACCATTCCGTGCGGCCTAGAGGCGCACATCTAAAATGTTGCATTGCAACAAAAACGGCTTGCAATCGATATTTGAACCTCTATACTTTGCCTCATGTTGCAGTGCAGCAATTGGGGATTCGAGACATCACCCTCCTCAGCTGAGCAACTAATTTTTTAACTCACAGGAGATTTGAATATGTTGACCGCTGAACAAGTTATGACGTCCCAAAAAGCCACCATGGAAACCCTTTTTGGCCTGACAAACAAGGCCTTCGAAGGTGTTGAGAAACTGGTCGAGCTGAATGTGCAGGCGTCCAAAGCCGCCTTGGCTGAAACGGCCAACCAAACCCAAGCACTGATGAGCGTCAAAGACGCGCAAGAGTTGCTGGCCATGCAAGCCGGCCTGATGCAACCTCTGGCTGAAAAATCTGCCGCCTACAGCCGTCACCTTTACGACATCGCCACCAGCACCAGCGCAGAACTCAGCAAAGCCTTTGAAGGTCAAGCCACTGAAGCTCAAGCCAAATTCATGGGTTTGGTCGACGGTGCCGCTAAAAATGCGCCGGCCGGCTCTGAAACCGCCATGGCGGTCATGAAAAGCACTGTGGCCGCGGCCAACAATGCCTTTGAGTCGGTTCAAAAAGCCGTCAAACAAGCCACCGACATGGCTGAAGCGAACTTCACCGCAGTGAGCAACACCGCTGTCAACGCCGTCAAAGCACCGGTTGCCAAAAAGCGTTCCTGAATTTTTGAGTTGTCTCCTCGGGTCTCCGGCAAACCTCGCGTTTCCAGACCCGTTCAAAGCCCGCCTTGTGCGGGCTTTTTTTGTGCTGATGAGTGGAACTAGCGCAACGCCACCGAAGCGGCTTCCAACTTCAACCTGAGCGCCGGCAGCGCCGCCAACATGGCTGCCCGGCCCGCCTCAATGGCTTTGAGTCTGGCCGAAAAATCAGCGCTTTTGAGTCCGACCAGGGACGGCCGGATGATGATGTCAGCGTCTTTGAGTTCGTGCTGGTTGATGCTTCGGCCCATGATCGAAAAGGTCTGCAGCAAGATCTGCAAGGTGTCGTTGGCGGTGTTCTCCTCGGGGACCGTCGAGATATCCACTGCAATCACCAGTTCGGCCCCCATCTGCCGCGTAAAACGCACCGGCACCGGTGCCACCAAACCGCCATCCACGTAGTCGCGTCCACTGATCCGCACCGGCACAAAAACACCCGGTACGGCACTTGACGCGCGCACCGCCGTGCCGGTGTCGCCGCGTCTGAACAGCATCGCTTGACCATTGCCTAGGTCGGTCGCTACCACGCCCAGCGGGATGCTCATTTGGTCGAGTAAACGGCCACCCACAGCCTCATTCACATAACGGCCCAGGGCATCGCCGCGAAACATGCCGCGCCCGACTAAGGGCAACATCCAATCGGTGATGGCGACTTCTTCAATCGCCAAGGCGGCTTTTTGTAATTCGGCGCTGGACTTGCCACTGGCATACAGCGCGGCCACCAAACTGCCGGCCGACGTGCCAACAACGTAGGACGGACGCAAGCCGGCTTCTTCCAACACAGCAATGACGCCGACATGTGCAAAGCCCTTGGCGGCACCGCCGCCCAAAGCCAAACCGATGCGGGGCAGCCGCTTGTTGGCCAACGGTGACGCGTCAGGCAATACCGGTGACACGGGCGATACCGGCGCACCGACAAAACCAGCGCAACCCGCCAACATCAGCACGAGGGCAACGACAGTGAATCCAAACAGTGCGCGCAAAACGACTGTTAACGGTGCGGACAAACTATCGGACAGCGCTTCGGCGGGCTGACCGGCCGACAGCCCTGCAACAAGATGGCTTAATTTTAAGTTATTGAGAATTATTCGTGTTTGCATTAAACTAACTTCCATCGCAACTTTCACACATCGACCCCATGTCCCATCAACCGATTTTTACCAGCCTCGTCACTGTTGCCCTGCTGGGCTTAGCGGGTAGCGTGACAGCGCAAGAGCAGGTGCTGAACCTGTATTCTGCCCGTCACTACCAAACAGATGAGGCGCTTTACGGGAATTTCACCAAGGCCACAGGCATCAAAATCAACCGCGTGGACGCCGACGACGCCGGGATTTTGGCCCGTCTGAAAGCCGAAGGCGCGGCCTCGCCAGCCGATGTGATCTTGCTGGTCGATGCGGCACGGCTCGGCAAAGCCGACATGGACGGGCTCTTTCGCCCCATCAAGTCAGCCATCCTAGAGGCGGCGATCCCCGCCCAACTGCGGGCCAAGCCCAGCGCTGAAGGAACGACATGGTTCGGCTTTTCCACCCGTGCCCGCATCGTCGTGTACAACAAAATGCGGGTTAAAAAAACCGATGTGGACACCTATGAAGCGCTGGCCGACCCGAAAAACAAAGGCCTGCTGTGCACCCGCTCAGGGGCGCACCCGTACAACCTGTCGCTTTTCGGTGCTGTCACGGAGCATCTTGGCGAAGTCAGAACTGAAGCTTGGCTGAAAGGCCTGGTCGCCAACATGGCACGCGCACCCAAGGGCGGCGACACAGACCAAATCAAAGGTGTGGCCAGTGGCGAATGCGGCGTGGCCTTGACCAACAGCTATTACCTGGCGCGCATGATGCGCTCGACAGATCCTGAAGACAAAGCCAATATTGAGAAGATCGGCGTCGTCTTTCCGAACCAGCAAACTTGGGGTACGCACGTCAACGTGGCCGGCGCGGCTGTGGCCAAAAGTACGAAAAACCTCGCTAACGGGGTGAAGTTCATGGAGTATTTAGCCAGCCCGGCAGCACAAAATTACTTTGCTGACGGCAACAACGAATGGCCAGTCGTGGCCAGCGTGAAGGTCAACAACCCGGCCTTGCAAGCCATGACCGGTGGCAACTTCAAGTCGGAAACGATCCCCATCAGCGCCGTCGCCAACAACCAAACCAAGGTGCAACAAATGCTGGATCGCGTCGGCTACAAATAAGCAACGTGGCTCTGCCGATGCGTGATAATTGACCTTACGTCAACGTCAACCAAAGGATCACCCATGGACATCGCAGGCAAGGTTTTCATCGTCACAGGCGGCGCATCAGGACTCGGCGAAGGCACGGCACGCATGCTGGCCGCCAACGGCGCCACGGTGGTGATTGCAGACATGCAAACTGAAAAAGGCGAAGCCATCGCCAAAGACATTGGCGGTGCCTTTGTTCATTGCGATGTGAGCCAGGAGGCCGACGGCCAAGCCGTCGTCGCCAAGGCCGTGTCGCTCGGCAAGTTGATGGGCCTGATCAATTGCGCCGGCATTGCACCGGCCGAAAAAACCGTCGGTAAAAACGGCTCGCACTCGCTGGCCTTGTTCAGCAAAACCATCACGGTCAACCTGATCGGCAGCTTCAACATGATTCGATTGGCGGCTGAAGCCATGAGCCAGAACGAACCCGAATCTACCGGCGAGCGCGGCGTGATGATCTCGACCGCATCGGTCGCGGCTTACGACGGCCAAATTGGCCAAGCCGCCTACAGCGCGTCCAAAGGCGGCGTGGTCGGCATGACCTTGCCGATTGCCCGTGACTTGGCGCGCAACGGCATCCGTAACATGACC
>Ga0075464_10000645_pt1 | contig 15444 bp, 9 predicted proteins | sample DEB19_08_DNA_5_FD_75068 | JGI IMG/M metagenome (GOLD analysis project Ga0075464, IMG submission 75068) | Aqueous microbial communities from the Delaware River and Bay under freshwater to marine salinity gradient to study organic matter... | ecosystem: Environmental > Aquatic > Marine > Coastal ...
AGTGGTGGTGCTTTGGTCAATCAAGATGGTAAATTGGTAGGAATAAATACTGCCATAGCCAGTGAAACTGGGCAATATGCAGGTTATGCTTTTGCTATTCCAAGTAATTTAATGCAAAAAGTAATCAATGATTTACAAAAATATGGAACTGTACAACGTGGAGTTTTAGGTGTTGAAATTTCGGATGTAGATGGCGAACTAGCTGATAAATTAGGTTTGAAAGAAGTAAAAGGAGTTTATGTAAGAAATGTAAAAGAAAACAGCGCAGCTGAAGAAGCAGGTTTAAAATCGGATGATGTAATTGTTTCGGCCGATGGTGTTGATACCAAAACTACTCCAGAATTACAAGAGATGATTGGTAAGAAAAACCCTGGCGATATAGTAAAAGTAAAAGTAATTAGGGAAGGAAAAGAAAAGTTTTTTGATGTAAAATTAAAAGGCTTAGACGGAAAAACTACTTTAAAAATTGCGGAGAAAACGGAAGTAAACAAAGCTTTAGATACCGATTTTGAAACGCTTACCCGCGATGAAAGATTGAAATTAAAAATTGCCAGTGGCATTAAAGTAAAAAACTTTGGGTCTAAAAGTATTTTAAGAGCTGCAGGAGTTCCAATTGGTTTTGTAATTACAACTATTGACAAAAAAGCAGTGGCAACTGTAAACGATGTAAAAACAGCATTTGAAGGTAAAAAAGGTGCAGTTTTAGTGGAAGGAATAAAAGCCGATGGCACCCAAGATTATTTTGCTGTAAAAATAGCGAGTAAATAAACTCAATAATTTTAAAAAAGCCGACTGTATGAAAATGCAGTCGGCTTTTTTTGTGGGTATCAATTTAGCTTTGTTATTTACCCGTCTGACGCCTTGGCAAAGCAAAGGCTTTTTAAGCGTCTGACGGAATAGGAATATAGACCTGACAGGTTAAAAAAAACCTGTCAGGTCTTTAGTATCATCATTCCTTAATAAATTTACTACTCAATTTTGCATTAAAAACATCAACTACTTGAATAATATAAACGCCTTTGTTTAATTCATCTATTGCTATTTCATTACTTTTAGTATTGGTGTTTTCTAAATTCACTTGTTTAACAAGTTTTCCTAGTACATCATAGATATATATTTCTTTAATGGCTGTTTCGGAAGTAAGGCTTAATTTGGTGGTAGCGGGGTTTGGGAAAATACTTATTCTATTTTTTATGATTTCTTCATCTACACTATTTGTAGGGTTATTGGTTAGGTAAAATGAAGTTAAATCTTGCGTGCAGTTTCCTGTGCTATCTGTGGTAGTAACTATAATTGAAAAACTGTTGGGTATTTCTTTAACGATACCCAAAAAATTAGTGTCTGGCCTAAAATTATAATCTAAATCTGCTGTTATGTCTACGTGTAATAAGGTATCATTTATTTTGGTAGTAATAATGGTTGGTGGTATATTAAAAGCTTTAATTGATGGCACGTTTACACTGTAGTTTCCCAAACCTTTTGGGTTAATAAAATCTGCTTGATAATTTACCTTATTATCTGTTTTGGGTACATACTTAAAATAAATTCCATTATTATCTATTTTGGCACCTGATGAATGTATAAAATAAGGCAATTTTTCATTTATTACATGCAATGTAAAATCAAAATAAGTGCGGCTAAATAGTAATATTTTATTCCACGAATTATTTACAAAATGATCCCTTACTCTAACCTGTAAAGTATAAAACCCGGTATCTAAGGTGCTAGGAATATATATATCGCCTGTTTTTGTATTTATTTTTACACCTGGTAATAATGGATACCTTGGTTTAGAATTATCTTCAATTTCATATTCAAAAACTAAACTATCATGAGAATCATCCCTATCAAATAAATTAATTACGTTCGATTTGCCTTTTTCAATTGTTACCAATGGAATATCCTTAAAATAAGAAGAATTATCAACAAAACCATTGATAGCAACTTGTCTTAAATCTAAACGAGCTATCAACTCAATTGAATCTGGTACATTTTTGCCTTTGTATTTTATATTTTTGTTTTGAGAATGTGGAATCACTGCACTATAAAGCTGCCACATATCAGTTTGGTAAATAACTTTTACCATGTTATTGCATAAATTGGTTCTGGAACTGATTTCATAATCAATTGGAGTCAATTTGCCTGAAATTTGTGAAATTCCTCCAGTAAACGAAATAAAATCGGGAATTATATCTGTGTTTTTAAAATAAATAATTACTTCGAAAACATGTACTATTCCGACATTATCTAAATTATAATTTTTGATATAATTTCCGTAAGTATAAGATGTTTGAGATTTACTTGTTATTGCAAAGCAAATTAAATTAAATAAAGCAATAAATTTTAAGTAATTAGTTATTTTAATTTTCATGATTTGGTGGTTTTTTTAGTTTAAAAGACCTATAAGGTTTTAAAAACCTTATAGGTCTTGGGTGTTATTTTATTCTTTAATAAATTTAGAACTGTATTTTGAATCAAAAATATCAATTATTTGAATAATATAAACACCTGCGTTTAAATCATCTATTGTTATTTCAGTTTCTTTGGTTTTAGTGTTTACAATATCTAGTTGTTTTACTAATTTACCAACTAAATCATAAATATAAATTTCTTTGATGGCCGTTTCGGAAGTAAGGCTTAATTTGGTGGTAGCGGGGTTTGGGAAAATACTTATTCTATTTTTTGTAGATAATTCATTTACGCTATTTGTAGGGTTATTGGTTACATAGAATGAAGTTAAAACTTGGGTGCAGTTTCCTGTGCTATCTGTGGTGGTAACTATTATGGAAAGGCTGTTGGGTATTTCACGTACTTTTCTGAACCAAAATGTATCTAAATAATAAGTACCAGTAACATTTAGGGTAATACTTATACGCAAAGTAGTATCGTTAATTTTGGTGTTGGTATAGGTTTGAGGTATTTTAAATAGTTTAACTGAAGGTATTTCTACACTATAATTACCTAATCCTTTAGGGTTAATGTAATCAAGCTGGTAGCTAATGGTTTTATCGTTAGGTAAGGTACTTAGATAATTTATGCCCATAGTATCTTTTTTGACAGTTTTAGAATGTATAAAATAAGGCATTTTTTCGTTGGTAACATATAATGTAAAATCAAATAAAGTAAAACTTTGAAAAGCAATATCTCCAAAAGAGTCGGTTTTAAAATAATCCATAACTCGTACTTGAAGGCTATAATAGCCAGTATCAAGTGTGTTAGGTATAAACATATCGCCTGTTTTGGTATTTAATTTCATTCCAGATAAATTTGCTACTTGACCAGTAAACATTACGCTTTCATTTGGTAAAATTTGCGAAAAAATCAAACTATCATTATCATCATCTTTACCAAATAAATTAATGGTGTTCGATTTACCTTTTTCTATGGTTACTAAAGGTATATCCTTAGAATAAGATGAATTGTTCTCATTACGACCTTTCCCATAAGTTGTTGCGGATAATCTATAAGCAGGATCAATTGAGTCAGGCATATTTTTTCCTGTATATTTAACTTCACCTGTTTCAAATTTTGCTGTAGCTGCAACAGTGCTAGATGAACCAGCCCAAATTCCTGTTTCATAAATTACTTTTGTTATGCCATTGCACAAATTTACTTGAGCAGTTTTAACATATTTTGTTGGATCACTACTAGATTCAGGATATTTAATACCTGCACGAAAAATAATGGAGTCAGGAATTATATTTTTGCTATTAAAAAAAACGACTACTTTATAGCTATGAATATAACCTAGCCCGTATTTGAAACAATCAATGCAGTGGTTTCTTACATAACCGCCATATAAAGGAATGGGTTGTGAGTTACTTGTGTACCCAAAAAACAGAAGTAATATAAAAATTATTAGTTTTTTCATGGTATTTTATAGTTAAATAGACTAAATAGAAGGGATATACTCCCTTCTATTTAGTCTATATTGTTTAGTTTTTTTTCAATTTTAAAAAAACCTTAGCCCTAATTAATAGAGCTAAGGTATAAATAATTAATGAATTACAATGAATTTGTTGCTTAAAGTTGTATTGGTATTTTGATATTTTACAAAATAAATACCTTTACTTAGATTTTTAGTATCTATACTTTCAGCAAAACTATCTTCATAAGTTTTATAAGTTTGAATAATTTTGCCGACAGCATCTATTACGGTAATTGTACCATTATCGGTGTTAGAATTTTTGGTACTTAACTTAATATTTAAAACAGTGTTAGTTGGGTTAGGAAATACTTCCAATTCTAAACCATTATTAGCTATTATGTTATTCTTGTTTATGCTAGAAGTCAAAGCTGCTCCCAAAGGATAGCTTTTAGGAACAGTAACATCAAATTTTATTATTTTACTTTTTACTACTTCATCCATTATATCAAGTGAATCATCACTCATTTTAGAACTTAGTAAAATAGTTGTTTTATATTTATTTGAAATATTATTTAAGCTGTATAAATACCTATTGCTATTCGCAAAATCTTTAGAATTTATTGCAATCTTTATTTCAAAATTGCTTGGTTGGGCAAAACAGAAAAAAGTAATAATTTGAAGTATGCTGACGAGTATCGCTTTTTTCATTTTTAAGTTATTTACACAAAGTCAAATAAAACATAATTTAAGTTGCAATCCATAATAATTTAAAAAACCCTACAAGTCTTGCTTGTTTATTTTACCCGTCAGACTCCTTGGCAATGCATAGGCTAATTAAGCGTCTGACGGAAGTTGACTACCTCATTAAAGTTACATTTTGTTTAATGGTTTCGGTGGGTTTGCCTTTTAGTTTATAGGTTATTTGTACCACATATACTTCGTTGGGTGCATTTTTTCCATCCCAACCTTGTAGGTAGTTTTGACTGTTAAATACTTGTTCGCCCCAACGGTTAAATATGGTCATTTCAAAGCTTTCTAGTTCTGTGGTGGTAATGGTAAACACATCGTTTACTCCATCTTCATTGGGGCTAAAAGCATTTGGGATAAATAGTTGTTCAGGGCAGTTTTCTGTAACGGTAATTTGCTTACTCGTTGTACAGTCATTATTATCGGTTACTTGTAGCAAAAAAGTTTGTGCCATGCTGCTATAAATAATTTGGCTGGTTTCATTGATAGGCTTCCATAAGTAGCTTTTAAATTGTCCGGCATCTAAAGCAATTTTGGCTATTTGGCTAAAACAATTGCTTGTATCTTGCAATGATTTGATAACAGGTAATGGATTTTCAGTAATGTTAAAAGTATCGGTAGTTTGGCAGGGTGGATTGGTTTTAATTACCCAATACAATCCGGGTTTGTTAATGCTTATTTGAGGTGTTTGTTCGGTGGTATTCCAAACATATTTTTGTGCATCTGTTTTGCCAATTATAATGGAGTTGTTGGTGCAAAATACAGTGTCTTGGTTTTGAGTGCTTGGGCTAGTTATTTCAGTTACATAGAACGAATCGGTAATGAAACAATAAATAGGACCACGGTTAACCCAATAAGTTCCACCTTTGTTTGTGCTAATGCTTGCTGTGGTATCTCCAGTATTCCATTTAAAAACTTCCACCGCAGTTGCGGGTGTGGCTTTCAGTGTTTGGGTGGTTCCTGAACATAATTGTATATTAGTTATGCTACCAGGAGTTACATCATAGGTTACTACAAAACTATCTACATTTACACAACCTAATGAATCATAAGCATAGGAGCGGTAGTTGCCAATTGCGCTCACACTAATTGTTGGGGTTGTATCTCCTGTGCTCCAAACATAACTTTTGCTTTTAAGCGTGGGCTTTAATAATTCTGGAAAATTAGCACAACCTATATAATGAGTAGGTAATAAGTTTACACAACTATCTAAACGTATATTATCTATCATGGTATAATTGAATGCGTGTTTTTTATCATCTCCTTGAGATAAATACAAATAAATATATTTATAAGTATCATCAGCTATAAATGAAACTGCATAATCCCTATACCCAGCTGTATCTTTTACAAAAAAACTATCTATTTCTCGCTCTACTTTTTTATTGTTTTTGCTTAGGGATAAAATCACTGGAAATTTGGATGAAAAATTATAGAAACCATTATATACTCCAATCGTTAAATGAATGGAATAGATTTTGTTGATAATTAAAGCCTCAGACAACAATAATACTACCTTATTGATTTTTGAATATCCAGTTCGTGTGCCGTTGTTCATTGACTCAATAATCAAATAAGTTTTTCCATCTGGGACATTTAAAGGTGTTTCAAGATATAATGTTTTAGGGACATAATACCAACTTGTAGATAATGTATCCGTATATTCTCTATAACTACTAGTTGTTTGTGTTTGCAAAGTATCTTTGAATATGGTGCCAACACTATAACCTCCAATTGTGTCTTTTGGTAGATAATCAACATAATCGATTTTCAAATCTTTAAATACATTACTTATTTTTCCTACCACATATCTGCAAGGCACCTTATTTATTTCAAAGCTACCGTTTAACACATGCTGAGCTTTGGTTTGGTTATTGGGAAATGAAAAAACCAAACTCAACAAATAAATAATAAGGTTATAATGTTTTTTCATTGTTTATTCAAATGTATAATTTTTTTTCAATTATTTAGTAATAAGAGCTGACAAGTTTTAAATCTTGCTAGCTCGTTGATTTGAATTACCCGTCTGACGCCTTGGCAATGCATAGGCTAATTAAGCGTATGACGGGGTTTATAAATAAAACTCACTTGTTATATTTTTATAAGCTTCCGTTTGTGAATTATCATCATTGTAAATGATAAATTCTGCTGTGATTTTCTCTTCTTGTAGCAGCGAAAACTCCATGATCATTCTATTAGGTTCCTTACTTGGTTTTGGTTTAATAAAGATTTCTTTATTTAAAAACAATCCTTTTTGAATGGCTAATTCTTTAAAAGTGATTGCTTCCGCAATGGGTAAAATAAGTATGAATTTCCCTGTTTCACTTAATAATTTTATTACTGAATGAATTAAATCCTCAAACGACAAATCATTGTCGTGCCTGGCTTTGGCGCGTTGGATATTGGCTATACTGAAATTGTTTTTACCTACAAAATAGGGGGGATTGCTGATGATTAAATCATACTTATTATTTGGAGCAAAACTTTGCAAAGCACAGCAATGCGCTTGAATTTGATTGCTAAACCTAGAGGATGAAAAATTATGATTTGCTTGTAAAAAAGCTTGTTCATCTATTTCAATGGCATCTATTTGAAGTGCATTGTTTCGTTGCGCAAGCATTAACGATAAAATGCCCGTTCCTGTTCCAATGTCCAAACAATTTACAGCATTATTGATAGTAACTAAACAACCCAACAAAACACTATCGGTGCCCACTTTCATGGCGCATTGATCCTGATTTATTAAAAACTGTTTGAACTGAAAATAGTTATTTGCCATTTAAAAACTTTTACCAATTACCAATGTTTTTTTCAATGAATCTGTAGTTCCATCGGTATTAAAATATTCAAAATTTACCACATAAATTCCAACGGGTAAGGATTGGTTTTTATCACTTAATCCGTTCCAACTTACTATTCCCTCCGTTCCCAATGGTGCATTATTTAAAAGCATTTTTACTAAATTTCCATTGCTGTTATAAATATTCAAATTAGCGGTATAGTTATTTTTATTGAATTGATAAGTAAAGTTCACCAAATCGTTTACACCATCGTTATTTGGAGTAAAAACTTCGGGTTCAATGCTTAAAAATTCAGCATTGTTATTGGATTTCAAGTACTGAGAATTTTTATAAGTTGGCGTAGCAAAATTACTGGTACTTGCTGCCGATGTCCAATTACTTCTATCGTTTGTTTCTCTAGTAAAATCAATGCGTTCCAAGCTTACACCTTCCTTGTTATCAATTAAAGTAAAGTGCATTTTATCGTCATATTTTAGTTCATCAAAAATGGTTTCAGGTTTAGAAAATAGCACCAATGTTCCTTCCTCATCGTTCATACTTGGCAATGTTTTTAGCGTAATAAAATGATGGTTGTTTTGGACAAAATATTGTTGTTTGATGATTTCTGGATTGGTGGTTAGCACATAATAATTTTGGGGTAAAAGCATGTATCCTGAATCGGCCAAAGGATAAAAATTATCGATTAAGTTTCCAGCATTTCTATTGCCTATCCATAAATTTTTGATGTCAATAAATTGATTGGTTTTGTTGTAAATTTCTACAAAATCAACGCCATCGGTTCTTGGATTGAAAAGTATTTCGTTGATAGCAATATCGTTGGTATCAGTGGGTTTTGTTAATCCAAATTCAAAATTATTATCAGTATTAATTGTATTTCCTGCACAATCATTTCCAGCATTTATTTTTAAAGTATAAACTTGATTTTGTTTCAAACTATCTTTTAATTTCAAACGCAGTGTAGTCAAAAAATCATCCTTAAAATCAAATACAAATGAACCGCTTAAGCTAGGATTGAATGTGAAATTATTGATTTTACATGCGCTCAAACTGTCTAATGTTTCATTGAAATATAATTCAACTGTATTATTATTAACTGGATAAATTCTATCAAGCATCGGTAAAGCGCGATCTTCGTTCGTTCCTTTTACAGAATTTTGTTTTCCAATTGTTCCTCCATTTGTACTTTTACTTGCAGACCAATTACTGGCGATTCCACATGCATTTTTAGTGTCAATCATTTCTAAACTCCAACCACCATCAGCTTTCACATTGTTATGATACCAAGTTTGTTTATATGCTATTTGATGAATGATATGGTTGTTTTCGTTGAGTAAAACTATTTCATCATCCATACTTAATGTTGGAAAATTAGGCACTGATATTACATTGTTAAAACTAGAAAATAAGGGCAATTTACTGTCATCACAAATCACTAAAAAACTATCAGGATACAATTGAATATTTCCAATGGTAGTAATGGTTGAACCTTTTTTTATTTTGTAATTATTTAAGGAGATAATATTTTTAGAACGGTTAAAAACTTCCATGTATTCAGCATCTGGCAATAGTATATTTGGCTTCGGATTTGGAGAAATTTCAGAAATAATAATATCGTTTTGCTGCGCTTGCTGAATAGGAATATATGTAAAAATTACACTTGAATTATCTACTATTTTATTCATGGAACAATCAAAAGCTGAATCAATTTGGAGGGTGTAATTTTGCCTATCCAGTAAAGCATTATTGAGCAAAATAAATAAAGAATCATTTCTAAAACCTGAAACAGTTTTTGATAAAATTGTATTTCCATTAATGCTTAAATTTATGTTTTGAATTGTACTCAAATCCATTTTTTCATTGAATACAATTACTAAGTTCTTATCATCTTTATAAAACCAATTCTTAACCATTGGTTTAGTTGTATCAGGATTCAAGTTATTATAAAAATTTATCTTTCCTGGTGTTCCTCCAATTGGACTTTCAGTTCCCAACCAATTATCAATTCCTTTACACAAAACATATGGATTAATTAGTTCTAAACTCCAGCCACCATCAGCTTTAACAGTCGATTGATACCAACTCAAATCGTACATAATTTTATTGATAATTTCTCCTTTTGTGTTTACTAATTTAACCAAATCACCTTCATTATTTAACCCAACCAAAAATGGAATTGCTAACGTTTTACCATAACTTTTAAATAAACTTTCGTTAGCAGGATTTGTAATAATTAAATATTCTTTGGGCTGAATAATGTAACTAGGAATTAGTGAAAATCCTGTTAAATCAAATATTTTCCAATTACTAATATCTATTGGATAATTAGTTCGGTTATATAGTTCAATGAATTCTGCATCTGGCATTCCTTTACTTGGTGTTGGGTCAGGCATCAATTCATTGATTACAATATCGTCAATACTTGGTTTGTAAAACAAAAAATTGATATTGGTATCTGGCATTATATTATTGGACAAATCACTTATGTTTTTTATTGTTAACACATAACTATTTGTAGAAATAAATGCATTTTTAAAATTAACAATTATACTTTTACCATCGCTGCCAAGTACTGTATTTGTTATAGTTGGAAAGGTTTTGTCTAATTCAAAATCAGTTAAATTTCTTCCACTATTTGCAGCTAATTTTTCGTTAAAATTTACTTGGATTGTACTATCATTTACAAAAGAAAAGTTCTCAATTTTTGGTGGAATTATATCAAAAATTGGTTCGCCTATGTATATATTATCTATATAAAAGTTTGATACATTTCCAGCAGTAAATCGTGCAAATATTCCTGCAAAAGAGGTAGAGCTAAAAGTAGAATCAAAAGCATTTCCCTCTAACACAAAATTTCCATTTGCAGTTGTATCACTGTATAAAATCCAATTGCCTAAATTGTCCCTATTTACTTTAATATCAAGTAAATTATTTGTTTTATAAACAGTTGCTGGTCTTCCAGCAATAATGCGAGTTCGTTTTGCGCCTTCTTGTTTGTAAATACTAATAGAATCAGTGTTTCCAGTGCTTCCTCCAAATTGAATATAGTAACCGTTTAAATTCCCTTTTAGGTTTATTTGGTCCGATGCTAAATAAAATCTGCAAAAATTTTGTGTACTTGGACTAAAATTAAACCGAATAAAAAAACGCCATTCTGTATTATTTCCAAAACTAGCTTGGGTACTTAAATTAATGTCTTTTGAACTTCCAACTGTTCCTTTGCTTTGCAATTGTAAACCGGTATTAACTTGCCAAAGGCTGTCATCACTTTCCCAAGTAGGGTTTGATGAAAAATTTCCATCAGAAAAATCATCAATTACTTGCGCATTTATAGTAAAGCACAGTAAGATTAAACAGGTAAAAACAGTAATTTTAGATCTCAATTTTTTTATTCGTTTAGCCAAATACAAATCCCATTAGCCCTAATAGGATTACCAATTAGCGTTTTTTGGCTAATTCCATCTAAGTTAATTTCATTGCTATTTGCTATCAATTTCCATCTTCCTTTTAAGTTCATTTTACGCGTATCAAAACTATTTGGTTTGTTATCGTTATTAATTAAAACCAATATTTTATTTCCAATCATGTAACCAAGCATGGCTTTATTTTCAGGTAAAATAAATTGTATAAATTCACTTGTATAAGCACTTGGCGTAACAAATCGTATCCTTAAACTTTCTAAATTATTAGTATTTTTTGCAGGTAATGCATCAATTAATGGTTGCAATATTTGCGTTCTTAATAGGATTAAACCTTGCCAATAAGCAAGCATATTTTTAAAATTACTATTTTGATATGGTATTACTTTTGATTTAGATTTTGTGTTATTTCCTTCTGCATTTTTCCCAATATTTTCCCATACAAATTGGTTGGCAGCTCTCATATTATAAGTGTCGCGTTTACCATGAAAATACAATTTACCACTGGGAATTTCTTTTACAATTTCTTTTAAAGGTGCAAGCCCTTTGCTGCGCATAAACTCGCTTCCACCATGCATTACAATTGGTCCTGGAGTTGTAAATAAAAGTGTTGCAGCTATTTTATAATTGTATTCATCTACCCCAAAACGGCCATCAAAATTATTGGTTCCAAACTGATCTGCTAACGCAAAATTATCGTGAATATCCAAGTAATTAATGGCACTATTTATTTTTTTTTGAGGAGGAAAAGTACAGCTCAATCCTTTAAGTACATTTTCTCTCTCCTCAAAATTTCCACCTGCCCAACCTCTGTGTTTTTTCTTGTCGGATAATTCAAAAACAGGACCTTTATATGCATTCCTGGTGTCATCGTTAAAGTAACAAATAGGAGCTGAATCTTTATACCAATGCCAATTAGGATTTTTGTTGTATTCTGGATCGTTGCTATCAATCCAAGGTTCTCCGTATATAATAATATCGGCTGGCAAAGCAGCTTTAATTTCTAATAATGTTTCCTTGTCTGTTTGTCCAGCTAAATCAATTCTAAAGCCATCCACTCCAAATTCTTCAATAAAATGTTTAAATTGATCAATAATCCAACGTTGTGTCATATAACGATTTTCGCTTTTGGTTTCGTTGCCATATTCTCCAATATGTTCTAAGTTTTTGGTTCTATAATAATATTGCTTATCAAAAGCATTGAAGTGAAACAAATAATTTCTTGCATCCATATTTTCGGCAGTATGGTTAAAAACAAAATCAACGATTACAGCAATATTTTTATCATGAAATTTTTGAACTACATCTCTAAATTGTTTTCGTTCATCTCCAGGCATGGTACCTTTTTGTCGGTAACGGCTTTCTATGGCAAAGCTATGAGAAGTGCGGTAACCCCAATCGTAAGTTTCGTTGGCTATACCTTGCTCTATCATGTATTTATCTTTACTAAAAGCTTTCTTCCATTCATCTTTTGGCCAATTAAGCATTTCTTGAACAGGCATTAAATGCACAGTATTTATTCCCAAATTCACCAAATGATCAAATCCAATGGCATAACCTTTTGAATTGGTTAAACCCGAAACGCCCATACCAGCAATGGTTCCTTTTAAATCATTTGAAATAGGTAGCAAATCAGTAAAATCTTGCACATGAACTTCATAAGCAATTACTTGTTCTAATCGTGGACGGCCGTTAATCAATGCTGATGCTGGAACTGTTTTTGGAGTTACCATGCAAGCGCCAAAACCATCGTCTGTTACCCTTGCATATGGATCACTTATGTGCACAGGATTTGTTTCATAAAAAAGGTTTCCAGGATCCTTAAAACCATGCACAGTATAGTCGTACCAAACGCCTTCTAAGTTTTCATTAACCATTGTTTCCCAAACACCTTGATCATCAACTTGCATATCAATAGTATTGTAAGGAGTTTTTGAGTAAAAAATGTCTTTATCACTTTCGTCAATTGGTTTGTATAAATACAATTTTACCATGGTTGCCCTTGGGGCAAAAACCCTAAAAGTAGTTTGTTTATAGTCAGCTGAAACATTGGATCCAAGTTCTTTATCACTTTTTAAATTTTTAAACCAAGCATCGAAAGTACATAAGGTTTTGAGTTTAAATTTTGGTATTTCAATATAATAAACTCTTCGTTTATCAATGGCAGTTTTGGTAGAATAAATAACTTTAATGATACCATCTTCTTTCAATTTTATGGTGTAATTAATGGTGTCAAAATCATTGTCTTTTATATTAAACGATGTTCCTTCAATTTCTGTCTTTTCGTTATTGGAATTGGTTAAAATAAAATCGGATTCAGAAAAACTTTCTTTTTTTGGCAAGCCAATTAATGTTACTTCAATGTTATTGTTATCAATTATAGTAGCTTTCATTCCAAGCGGTTCAATGCCTTTCATAAAAATAAGGTTTCCACCATCTACATTGGTTGCATTTGTAGCAGGGTCTAGCCACTTTCCTTCATCAATTCTAAACTTAAAAGCCGAACTTGGCTTTATAATTTCAAAATTGGGATTATAAATTTTTATTGTCCAAATTCCATTACCTTGATTTATTAAAAACCACTTTTTTTCGTCCATGTCCTGACTCCAATTACGGAATGAACCAGTAATTATTACTTTATTTTTAATAGAAATGTTATAATCTTTTTCATTAAAAATAAAGGTAGTGGTATCGCCTTTATGCTCGTATCCATTGGGCTGAGCTATGGTAACAATGTTACCAAAAACAAAAATCAGTAAATAAAAAACACTTTTCATAAAGGCGAAAATCGGTTTTTGTATTGAATAAAAATATATTTGCCCAATAAAAAAATGATAATAACAGCTATAAGACATTTGCGCAAGTGGTTTGCCCAGTACCCAACAGCAAAAAAATTCATAAAATTTGGCATTGTAGGAACTTCAAGTACCGTGGTCAGTTTATTGGCTTTTTGGCTACTTTCATTGCAATTTCCTGCACTTAATTTGCTAACAAAAGCAGCAGGTTGGATTATGGGTTTCTTTGTTGGATTTACCTTAAATAAATTTTGGACTTATGTAGATCAAACTGATGACGGTGAAAAATACCTCATCAAGTATATTGCAGTATATGCTGTTACATTTTTTATCTACTTAGGATTTAATGTGTTGTGCGATCATTATTTGTTTCCAAACATTTACATTGCCAGTATTTTAAATTCGTTAGGATGGTTACAAAGTGCAGCTTGGACTAATAATAACGGCCCTTTGGTATCCAATGTAATTTCTATTTTACTCAATGTAATGCTTAACTTTGTTGGTACTAATTTTTTAGTATTTAAAGTTCCTGGGCCAAATGAAATATTTGACTAATTAATTGTCTAATCGGTAAATAAAAGGCAATTTAAACTGTACTTTTATTGGTTTGTTATTAAGCAAACAGGGATTTGAAAACTTCATTAATCTTAATACCCTAACAGTTTCTTTATCTAAAATGATATGCACACCTTTATTCACTCGAATATCTTTAATAGTTGCGTTTTCATCTACAATAAATGATAAATACAATTTGCCTTGAATGTTATTTTCTTTTGCAAAAGCTGGATAATTAATTTTTTCAGCTAAAAACTCATAAATATTTTTTTCTCCAGAGGAAAGTACTGGTGCTTTATAATTGATAGTATCGTTATTTTCAAAAAAATCATTAACCAAACTGTCTTTATAACAATCATTACAAAAAGCATCTGAGTAATTAATATGGAAGTTATAATCAATATTAGTTTTTTCGTATTCCGAAATCCAAATACCGAAAGGTTCATTTCCTTTAAAAGTTGAACTCCTAATAGTTTTATCGTTATCTATTTCTATAACTTCAATAGTTATTGTTTCATCTAAATTCTTGTAAATAATTTGCTTGTAATTTGCTTTGCTTTCAGCAACCTCTTTATTCAAATATTTATCTTTAAAAAAACGTTCAGTTTTAGTTTGAGCGTTTAAAATGAAAGTAGATGCAATTATTGAAAATGCAAAAAGGAATAATTTTTTAATTTTTGGAGAAATCATAGAGCAATTTATAGGTTTTATTTAAAACTGAGCACTTCTCTTATTTTTCTCAATTTGAAACCTAAAATGGTCGTCTAAAACTACCAAACTATTATCAAAATGGTTATTATTATTTACGATAATATCTGCTTGAGATAAAAACGGTAAAAGGTACTTTTCGTAAGCTGGCATTACGTGATTATGCCATTGATAACGAATATAAGAATCCGGAATATTACGCTCTGCAGAATCACGTTTTAAACGCCTATTCAATGCAATTGACTCATCGGCTTGTATGAATATTTTTAAGTCAAATTGATTACGAATTGCCTCAGAATAAAAAATAAATAAGCCTTCACAAACAATTATTGGAGCAGATTTAAACGTTAAAAGTGGTCCAACTTGGTTTTCGTGTTGAAACAAATATTCGTTTCTGTAAATGGTTTCGTTATTATGAAGCTTCTCTAAATCAGCGGCAAAAGCAGCTAAATCAATGCACTCGGGTAAATCAAAATTAATATTTCCTTCTGCATCTAATTGGTGTTCGTAGGAAAGTTTGTAATAATTGTCTTGGCTAATTACACAAAGTTCAT
>Ga0075464_10000646_pt1 | contig 15433 bp, 13 predicted proteins | sample DEB19_08_DNA_5_FD_75068 | JGI IMG/M metagenome (GOLD analysis project Ga0075464, IMG submission 75068) | Aqueous microbial communities from the Delaware River and Bay under freshwater to marine salinity gradient to study organic matter... | ecosystem: Environmental > Aquatic > Marine > Coastal ...
CGAGCAGCAGGCCGTCACGGACGCCGCATCCTCGCGCCAGTGGTTCACGGACTACCTCGACCGCCTGCGCACCGAGAACCCGGCAGCCTATGACGAGCTGGTGGCGTACTACGAGCGCCCGCGCACTTCGATCGCTGGGGCACTGGACGAGCCCGTAGGCGCGATGGGCGGCGGTGCGATGCGCGCTGCTGGCGATGAGCCGACCGTAACGCTGTATCGAGGTGACGCAAACGCTACTGGCCCGCTGGCACTCAGTAAGACGCGCGTGCGGGATCGCGTTTCACAGGGTTTGTACTTCTCGTCAGACCCTGACGTTGCACGCGGTTTTGCGCGTGGTGATAGCGGCCAAATGACGGAGATCAAGGTTCCGCGTTCGGTTCTGGACACCATGATCGAAAACGATCGCGTACTTGATGCAGGGATCGTTGGCAGATATTACGACAATCTTCGTGCCAGTGGTCTTACGTCAGACCAAATTGGGGAGTTGTCTGGATGGTCTGCTAGCAATCCTCGCCCGATTTCTTATGGTGAGATTGTGGAGCGCATCACAGAGAGGAATGTTGGGGATGTAGAGTCAGCGCGCAAGGCTCAGACGGCGCTGCGACGCGCATTAACAGATTCTGGAATTAATGGCGTCCAGTATGACTTCAAGGGGACGCCCTCCTACGTGTTCTGGGACGAGCAGGCGATCCAGCGCCTCCAGCGTGGCGAGCAGTTGAAGCCGCCGATGCGGGCGATGGGCGGCGCGGACTTCACGCCCGAGTCCTTGCAGACACTGATCGACGCGAAGAAGGCGTCAGGGCTCACCCCACAGCAGATTCTCGCTGACCCCGAGGTACAGGCGGCACAGCGTCAGGTGTTCGCACTCGACGTACCTGCCGTGCCGAAGGAGATCGCACAGGAGCCGCCTACGGGCATGAGCCCGCTAGCAGCAGCGTTCGAGACGCGACTACGCGAGGCTACGGGCGCTCCTACGGCGCAGACAGTGGAAGACGCGCTCATCCGTGCGCGGGCCGCTGACCCGGCAGAGGCGGCGTATCTGGCTGCTCAAGAGTTGCCGCCTCCGCCGGCAGGGAAAGTGCGGCTGTATCGCGGTGTTGGCTCGAACATGCAGCCAAACCCTGCGATTCCGCGTCCCGATCTTATCGGAACGGAAGGCGGTTTCTACACTGCTAGCCCTGAGCGTGCGTCACTGTTTGGAGAAGTGCAGTACGTAGACGTTCCACACGCGGTAGCTGATGCGAGCCGTGATCCGATGCGAAGCGGAGATTTCATACTGCCTGAGCGGTATCGATCAGGGTCAAGGCCGCTCAACCGTGCGCGGGCCGCTGACGTGCCTCCTGTGGCCGCTGACGCCGCTCTGTCGCGAGCAGAGCGGATGGCACAGGCACGCGCGGAGTTCGCGGCGCGCGGTGGCGCGGAGCCACGGAATGCACAGGCGCTATCAGCCGTGGAGCGCTCGCAACAGAACTACCAGAACGCACAGACCGAGTTTGCGCGGCTGACGCAGGCCAAGCAGGTATACGAGACAGCCGACTTCCGTACTGCAGATGGCGTGCGTGCGGCTCGTGCCCAACTTCGTGCGCTCGGCATCCCTGACACGTGGATGGACTTCAACGTTACGCAGGCGCTAGCGGACGCGCGCACAGATCTCAGTACCGCTAAGAAGGCGTTGGACTCTGGCGTTACGCCACCAGCATCAGCATGGCTAACGAACCCACTGATCGAATCGAACGCTATCGCGCAATCGGACCCGTTCAAGGTGTTCGACCGCGCACCCGGTGACCTGCCTCCTGTGCAGCCACAGGGTGACATGCTGCAGGCGCGCATCCCGAACCCGCTCCCGAGCCCGGTGCGCGCCACGAATAGGGCAGCGCAGGAGGCGGGGACACGCACCGGGAACCTGCTGCGCCCGCGTGGACTGGAACAGCTCGGCCCTGACGCCACGGTGTCAGACGTGATCGGCGTGGCGCAGGACACGCGGCGCATGGTGGGATCGCAGCAGGTGGCGCTCACGAGCCGTGGGCAGACGTACCTCGACGCGCTGGGGCCGACCGTGCAGGACGGCGCGGGCAACTACCGATTGCGCAACGTGATCAAGGCGGATGGTGCGCCGGCACTCATGCAGGACGTGCTGGAGAACCCCGGACGCTACACACTCACCCCTGAGCAGGCGAAGGCCGTCGCGGACTACCAGGCCCTCGTGCGTGACGTGCGAGCAGAGCCGGAGATGTTCGGCGTCAAGGTGCGCACCACCGACCTCGAACAAGGGCAGGGCTACATCCCTCGTCAGGCGGCGAAGGACGCAAAGGGCGCGGAACTGACGCGGCCCGGTGCTGCCTCGCCGGGATCGCGGCTGCGGTCGATGCGCGAGCAGGGGCGCGTGTTCCGTGATGCGGAGCAGGCGGTACGCGCGGGCGTGGTATACGAGCACCCGCTGACGGCGCTTCAGTCCTACGTGCGTCAGAACCTCGAAGGCGCTGGCAATCAGCACATCGCGAACATGCTCAAGACGTTCGGTGAAACGGCAGCCGAGCGCGTTGATCCCGGTCTGCGTGCGCAGGTGCAGGGTATTCGCCAGCAGATTTCCTCGCGGCTCCAGACGTTTCGTAATCAGACGGCACGCGGCGGCGCTCAGGAGCGCGCTGCGACGGATGCTGAGCGAGCTGCGCAACGTCTGGAACGGTTGTCACTGTCCGCCGAGACGCGTGCGGTGCTCAAGAAGGCGAAGATCGAGGAGTTTGACGTATCCACGCCGGACGCGATCCTCGATTCGTTCCCGAGCATGGATGAGTTGCGAGCGCAGGCGGATGCGACCCGTGCGCGGATTTCCACGCGATCAGGTGAGCGCGGCCTAGCGCAGCGGCTTGGCGAGCAGGAGGCGCTGATCGCGTTGCGCTCTGCCGCCGAGCAGTCGGGCGGCGACCTCGATCGGATGCTCGACATCGTGAACGAGTTTGGGGAGCAATCGGCTCGCTATTCGGAGTACGCAGCGCCGCGCGGAAGGATTCGAGGGGCCACTGCTCCCGCGTTCGGGACGCCGGAGCGCGTGCAGTGGGAACTTGACCGCAAGGCAAGCGGAATCCACAAGCAGCGTGGCGGGATGCGTGGTGGCGGGGTGGACGCGCCGTTCTACGGGCCTGAGTCGTCTTACCGCACGTATGACACCATCCTCGCGCACGCGCTCGATAACTCCGCAATCGCTACCTCGCGGATTCCGTCTACGGAGTCAGCGATCCGCGCTGCCGATCGCGAGTTGAGGGTACTGATTCGTGAGGCGCGGGCCGCTGAACGGCTGGCGGAACGGTCTGGGACGCGTGCCGCGCGGACGCTTCGCCAGCGCGATGCTACGCAGCAGGAGATTTTGCGACTCCAGGATATGCGCGACCTGCTTGCGGAGCGGTGGCGCATGGCTCAGGAGCGCGCAGCGCAGACTCCGGCAGGCCGGATGCGCATCGACCCGCAGGCTGCTCCCGCGCTGATCGGCACGGACTTCGCAGAGGCGGACGCACGCCGCATCTCTCGCTACTACTCGAACGGCATCCTGCCGCAGAACCGCGTCGGCGACGTGCTACGCGGCTTGCAGCGGGTGAATCAGACGATCGTGCCGATGCAGGCGATCGGTGACGCCTCGGCCACGCTGAAGCAGTTGGGGATGGTGCTGCCATCGCACCCGATCAAGTTCGCGCAGAACTTTGGGAAGGCGGCGCGCGACCTGTTCCCCGGTGGACAGGCGCGCTATCGCGAGTGGCTGGCCTCGCCCGAGGTGCAGGATGCGTCGAGTCGAGGGCTGGCGCTCACGGGCTCAGGTGGCGTGCCGAACGACTTCTATGCCTCGTGGCTGGAGCGGGTGCCGGGGCTGCGGCAGGCGCAGCAGCACTTCGAGATGATCTCGAACCGTAACCGCTTCGACGTGTTCCAGCAGGACGTGGACATGCTGCGCCGCACCGGGCAGCGCGTGGACGACGCCGCGATGGAGAAGGTGGCCCGCAACGCTAACCGCATCACGGGCGTCTCGAACAACCGCGCCACTGACGCGGAGACACTGACGCAGTTCTCCGCGAACTGGATGCGCTCGCGACTGGAGACGCTGACGAAGGCGCTCACGGACGGCAGCATCGAGGGGCAGTTGGCGCGTTCCTACCTCAAGAACTACGTGTCCACGGGCCTGATCGCGGCGGGAGCGGCGGCGATGGCGCAGGGCCGCGACCCGCGTGAGGTGCTGAACCCGATTCAGGTGCGCAACGGGCGCTTCCAGTACAACCCGAACTTCGGCACGGTGCGCGTGGGCGGCGTTGACTACGACATGTTCGGGTCATTCTCCGACCTCGCTCGGCTCACTATCATGGCTGCGGACGCGGGCTACGGGGCGATCAAGGAGCGCGACCTGCTGGAGCTCACGAAGCCGCTCATCTACGCCGCGCGCACGAAGGGATCGACGTGGCTTACGACCGGGGCGGACTTGGCGTCTGGCGAGAACATCGTGGGCGACGCCACGAACTCGTGGACGTACTGGCTCACGAAGCCGATCCCGATCAACGCGGCGGTGGCTGTTCGCAACGAGCAGGAAGGAAAGCCGTTCGGGCCGTCCGCGCGTGAGGCTGCGGCGCAGTTCTTCGGAGCACGTGCCAGTCAGCTCTCGCCCACCGAGCGCGTCCAGCAGGGCGAGTACGGCCAGATGTCCCCCACGCAGCAGTTCAAGGCGATCCCCGCGCAGGCGTGGCAGAGCGCGGTGGAGCGGGCTCCCGAGCAGTTCAAGGGCGCACAGCAGTACCAGTCAGCCGGGGCGTTCTACCAGGCGCTGGTGGACGAGTACACGAAGGGCTGGATCGAGCGTGGCGTGTCGCCGCTGGAGGCCGAGGTGAAGGCCCGCGCGAGCGCCGAGCGCCATCCCGTCTATCGTGCCTACCTCAACGCCCGCAACTACTACGAGGACGAGTGGACGAAGGCGAACCCGGAGCAGCGGCAGGCCGACGCCGAGGCGCAGTTGAACCTCCCGCCGAGCGAGCGGCGGAACATGCCGCGCCAGCGCGAGCGTCAGATCATCCAGCAGAGCCAGCAGAGCGGAGCGAGTCGATGACCAGCGCCACCGTGAGCCCTCCCCTGACGTGGGTGGTCGTGTACCCGCGCTGCCGGGTGTGCGACAAGCCGCAGGCGACGACCGTCGAGAAGCAGCCGGGGATCGCCGTGCGGATCACGTTCCGGTGCGATAGCAGGCGATGCGGTGAGATGCAGCGGCAGACGCTATAGACGATTCCGTAATATGTCGCTAGACTAGGCGGCAACAAGGCACCCCGCTCATTGGCGTTTCAGCCCTACCTCGCAGGAGGTGGGGCTGTTTTGCGTTGTGCGCGGAGTGAAACCCTCGTGAAAGGGACAGTGACCGATGCCTGACGACACCGTAGACGTTGCAGAACCGGCCATTTCCGCGTTCGGCATTCCCGCCGACGACACCGCGCAGGACGAGGCCACGCCTCAGCCTGACCTGCAGGACGCCGACGTAGACGCCGACCTCGGCACTGACGACCTGCCCGCTGCGGAAACCGAACCAGCGCGCCCGAACCTGTCCGAACTGCTCAAGGGACTGTCCGACGAAGACCTGGAGAGCCTGCCCGAAGTTAAGAGCCTCGTTGCCCGCAAGGGGGAGTCCTCGCGACAGAAGGCAGAACGTGAGGCGACCGCCAAGATCGAGGCCGCGAATCAGCGGTATCTCGCGTCTGGCGAAGCGTTCACGGAACTCCAGCGCCTCGCAGCAGAAGCCACGCTCGATGACAACGGCTTGCCCGTGGTCGATCGCGCGAAGGCCAATCGGCTCTTCAACCTCATGCTCGACGGCGGCTCCACGGCTGCGGTCACGCAGATCGCCAACGTCCTCAACGACGTCACCGGCGAGGGGTTTGAGTTGACGAAGGCCGAACAGGATCAGGCTGCTGCCGCTCAGGTGCTCTGGGCGCAGAACAAACTCGACCCGTCTCCGCTGCTCCGTGCATGGCTTCCCGCCGTGCTGCGGGCGCACACGACGAAGGTCAAGGGCGATCTGCGCAAGGAGGTCGAGGCGGAAGTCCGCAAGGAGTACGACGCCAAGTCGAAGTTGGACACGGCGAAGGCCGCGACCGACGGACGCAAGGCGCAACCCGGAGCCACCGTCGTTCCTGGCGGCGCTCCCGGACAAGCAACCGGCACGGAGTTCGAGCAGGCCGCCGATCGCATCCGCAAGGGTGGACGCGAGGAGCTGCAGCGCCTGACCGGACTCACCATTTAGAGGGGATAACAGGTTATGCCGTCAGGCGTTACCACCAGTATCTCGCTCCAGGACAGCATCCCGACGCTCATCGAGAGCGCTCGTCTGGTTCGTGAGTTCACCAACGTTATGAAGCGTCTGGTGGACACGCGGCGTCTGGCGAACGGGCAGGGCCGTACCTGGAACGAGATCGCACTCAACAAGCTCACCGCGCAGGGCGTCTCGGAGTCCACTGACCTCCGCGACAACCCGCAGGAACTCGTGGACGCGCTGTTCAGCGTCAACCCGACGATGATCGGCCTGTCCGTCAAGTTCACGCGCAAGGCGCAGCGGGTGATCAGCCCCAACGTGGCGGCGGAGACGGGCGTGCTGGGCCAGCGCGCGATTGAGCGCAAGAAGGACATCGACCTGCTCGCGGCGGGTGCGGCGGCGACGACCGACCTCGGTACGGCCGGCAATCCGCTGACCTACGGGCTCGTCTCTGCGGCGTCCTCGCGGGTCACGGGCAACACCACTGAGCCGTATGACGGCCCGAAGTACCTCGTGGCGAAGTCCTTCCAGATCAAGGACCTGCAGGACGAGATCGTGGCCGGCCTCGGGACGTACCCGGTGCCGACCGGCATCTCGCAGGACGTGTACCGTCGCGGCTTCACTGGCACGATTGCCAACGCCGAGGCGTACACCGACGACAACATCCCCGTGAACTCCTCGGATGACGCGGTAGCGATCGTGTTCGGTCGCGAGGCGATCGTCTGCGTCGAAACCGAGATGCCCTCTGCCTACACGGAGTTCGTCCCCGGCTATGGCGGCGGCACGGACGTGATGTACCACTACGACGAATACGGGAACGGCATCCGTCAGCAGGTGTGGATTTACGCCATCACTGCCGACTCTGCCGCGCCCACGAACTAAGGGGAGGAGAGGAACATGAGCTCCTTCGCAAGTAAGGGCCGCACGCTCATCGAGGGCGATTTCATCGGCGCGGCAATCGACCCGGCGTTCGCCGGGACGACCGAGAACTCCGGCACGGCGGCACTGCTCGTCGCAAAGGGCAACGGCGTCGTCACGCTCGTCACTGGCACGACCTCGGGCAACCGTTCGGCGCTCACGTCTGGTCTGAACCAGAAGGCCGAAGACGGCACGATGGTTTTCACGGCGATCGTGCAGAACCTCACGGCGATCACCACGCGGGCGCTGTTCATCGGCCTCACCGACACGGTGTCGCTGGAGAACCCGATCGAGATCAACGGCGTCACGATCACATCGAGCGCCACCGATGCCGTGGGCTTCGTGTACGACACCGATGCCACCACGGATGTCTGGTACATCCAGGGCGTCGCCAACGACGTGGACACCACGCTCAAGTCTGCGGTGAACCCGTACAACGGCGGCACCAAGGTTCCGGTGGCGGGCACGTACAACGAGTTTCGCATCGAAGTCAGCACGGACGGGGATGCCAACTTCTACATCGACGGCGATTTCGCCGGCACGGTGCTGAACGCGGTCACGCCGACCGTGCTGCTCACCCCGATCGTGCTCGTGGAGACGCGCACCACGTCGGCGGCGACGGTCTACGCGGACTTCCTGTCCAACGAGGCTGGTCGTGACCAGACTCCGTAGCGCATAGCGATGGCGGGTGGGGGCTTCGGCCCCCACCTTCCTCATAGTCACGTCCCGCCGTAGCGGGCGTGGGGAAGGCCCAACATGGCAACGACGGATCGCCCGCAGGGGTACACCGGATGGAAGTGGTCAGCGGGTTCGCTGCTGGCACAGTTCCAGAACACCACGTTCTTCACGGCGAGCGCATCGGCGGTCACGCACGCGCTCGTATCGACATTCACTGCTGGGCTGCGGATCGGCACTGGCGCGACCACCGCAGGCGTGTTCGGTCTGGGCACCCCTGAGTAGGCAACGGTTGCCGGAGGCGTGCTGACGGTCACTCGCCCCTACGCGAACGTGCTGCCGGAATCGTCCACGACGGACACGGTGGACTCGATCACCTACGCGGCGGCAGCAGAGGGCGACCTGCTCTACCTGATGTCCACCGCCACCAACACCATCACCTTCGACAACTCGGCCACGATGCTGCTTGGTGCGGCAACGCGGGCGGTTGCCCCCGGTGGGTCGATCACCTTCCAGAAGGTCGGCACCACGTGGGTGGAGCGACAGTTCCTGACGGCGGCGAGCTAGCCATGACGCTGCTTGGCGCAAAGCGCGATCTGCTGGTGGTGCACGAGTCCCCCAATCGGTGGGAGCGTGCGCTGGCGTTGTTCGAGTTCGAGGACTACGGACAGGACGGTAAGAGCGTTCGGCGCTGGCAGCGCATTCGCATGTTGCGCGGGGACCGAGTGATCGACTTCGATCGTGACCTCGGCCCCGCGTCTAACCTCACAGCAGGCCCGCTCGTGGTGGTGGGGGCGCTCGACTGCTCCGACACCGTGGGCGAGTTGCAGGACGAGGCGGACGCCGAGCGTGAATCGCTTGGCCTCGCCAAGTTCCTCGCGGAGAAGCGTGAGCAGTCCACCTTCAAGCGCGACCTGATCGAACAGCAACTAATGACTGAGGAGTACCGGAAGCAGCACCCGGTCAGTGCCCGCCATTTCGTGCGGCGCTGACGAGTGGGCTGCGTCTCAAAGGAGCGGTAGATGACGACCGAAGTGATTCAGAACGAGATCGACGTGGCGCAGGCGGCCTCGGCCATCCGCGCGCTGCTGGGCACTGAGGACACCGTGGACGACGTGCTGCGGCAGGCCCGTGGCGCTGACGGCGGGTTCCAGTCCAAGCAGGCCACGATGGTCACGATCTACAACCGTTGGGACGGGCGCACGCAGGAGGTTGCCGCGTACCAGGCTCCAAAGACGCTGGCAGAGCGGTTCCCGCGCGACAACCAGACGTACCCGCCAGAGGTGCAGAACCAACTCGCGTGGGTACTGGGTGAGCCGGAGCGCGCTGGCGAGTTGAAGCGGCGTTACGGCCCGGTCACGTTCGATCAGGCGCTCCCGTGCTACTTCTCTCCGGAGCAGGCCGACGACCTGATCCTCGGTGACGTGCAGGCGGCGGGGATTCCGCTGCACTGCATGAAGCGCAACCGCGACACGGGCGAGGCGATCCGCTTCACAGACGAACTCGCGCGGCAGGCGCACATGAAGAAGCATCCACGCTCGATGGAAGCGCTCAAGACCTACCGCGACCTCAAGGCGCAGCGCGACCGGGCGAACGCCGAGGAGACGAACAACCTCACGCTCACGAAGCTCGTGGAGATGCTGCTGGCGCAGCAGTCGGGTGCGCCCGTGCAGGCGTCAGAATCGCGTCATGCGGCGTCTGAGACGGTCGTGGAGGTTCCTCCGCGCATCTATGAGTCCGAATACAAGTGCGACGACTGCGGGCAGTCCTCACCCACGGGTGCGGGTCTGGCGGCGCATCGACGCGCGGCACACAAGGAGTAGCAGATGTCGACCACTGTCGTCACAGACGGGTTCCCGATCGGGTCGAGTGATGTCAAGGCGACCCTGATCGCCGGCCAGGATGGGACGAACGCGCAGGCGATCCTCACGGACTCGACTGGGCGGGTGGTGATCTCTCCTGGCTCTGGCGTCACGCCAGCGTTTGCGGCGATTTCCGGTGCCAGTTCCGGTGACAACACGATCGTTGCGGCCAACGCCACCAAGAAGATTCGTGTGTTCGCGCTCGCGATCGTTGCGGCTGGCGCGGTCAACGTGCGCTTTGAGTCTGCGGCAGGCGGCACGGCGCTTACGGGCGTGATGTCGTTCGCGGCCAACGGCGGGTACGTGCTGCCGTACAACGAGGCAGGGTGGTTCGAGACGGCGGTGAATGAACTGCTGAACATGGAACTGGGCGGGGCCGTGCAGGTTTCCGGCCATCTGACGTACGGGCTGGTGTAGCAGATGGCGATCTCGCTTGTCGCAGTCGGCACGACCGCACAGATGGCGGCGGGGTCGATCACGCTGGCGGTGCCTGCTGGTACGGCGAACGGCGATCTGCTGATCGCACAGGTGTCGTCTTCGGACACGGGTGCATCGAACCCGCAGACCGGGTGGAACACGCTGATCATCACGCAGGCCCGCACAGGCGAGGACTGGGCGTGGTACTGGCGACTCGCGGCATCTGAGCCTGCGAACTACACATGGTCGTGGGGTGCTGGCTCGGGGCCTGGGAACATCATCGCGTACCGAGGCGTCGATCAGGTGACACCGATCGACGTGGCGGCAGCGGCTGGCACGGCTGCGACATCGGGCACCACGCTCACGGCACCAACGCGCACTACGGTGACGCCGGGTGCGCTGCTGGTCGCGGCCTACACGATGCGCACGCTCTGCACGTTCTCACAGCCCACCGGCATGACGGAGCGGTACGACATCTCTGGTTCGGCGGTGTGGTCAACGTCGCTCAACGACCAGGTGATCGATGCTGCCGGTGCCACGGGGACACGCGCATCTACGACCAGCCAGACGATCAACTTCGGTCGCGCGATTGCGTTCGGCATCCGCCCCGCTGCTGGCGGTTCCAAGAACATGCTGCTGATGGGGGTGGGGTAATGACGACGACCCTCAAGGCGATTCGCCAGCGCATGTTCGAGCTCGACCGTTCGCTGGGTCGCGCGGTGCCGATCGCCTCGCTGACCACCACCACGGCGGTCGTGACCAGCCTCGCCACGGGGTCGGTGCAGTCCGGGCGGTACAAGGACAAGTTCATGTTGCGGCCCGATGCTGCGCTGTCTGGCGGCGTGGCGGTGGATCGGGTGCGGTTGTGCTCGAACTTCGCGTCCTCGACGGGCACGCTCACGCACGCCGGGACGAACTATGCGGATACCACGGCTACGAACGAGACGCTGGAGATTCACGAGTACGAGCCGTACCTGATCGACACGGCGATCTCTGCGGCACTGGGTCGCACGCGCTTCGTGGACGAGTCGGAGATGCAGTCGCGCTCGGACGGCATGTACTTCTACGACGAGTTCTCGTGGATCAAGCAGCCGTCCGAGTTGATCGCACTCGGTAAGCGCGCCATGCCGGTGCTCACAGGCAATCGCCACTTCTACCGCTGGGGAATCGTGGACTCGTCTGGCGTCCTCCAGCCGGACACGTGGACGATCGCGAACAACGCGCACACGACTCCACGGACAACCACGACATATCGAGGCCCATACGCGCTCGACGTGCGCACCGTTGGTGGGGTTGTATGCACGGTCGGTCAGACGATCTCGGCGCTCTATCTCGGTGACAACATCTACTCGCTGCGCGGCCAGACCGTTGTAGGGTTTACCGTAACGCAGACATCCGTCGCATCGCAGATGCGCGTGCGCATCACATCTGAGCGCGTGGACGGAACGGTTCTCTCTACTACCAACTCGTCCTACCACACGGGCTCTGGCTCGTGGGAGGAGCTGACGGCATCGCACACAGTTGATGACGCTGCCGAGGTGATTCGCGTCAGTGTGCGATGCGAGATCAATGGCAATGCACGCATCTCGGAGGGTGGCATCGTCTACCAGGAGTTGTCGGACGCGGTGCGCATCGACAACGCACCCACGCACTGGTACTGGAACCAGTCGAAGGCGCTCCAGAACCCGATCGCATGGGCAGACGGCCCGCGTCAGGTCAACACGCAGATCATCGTGCGGTCACAGCGCCCGTACCCGGAGTTCAACGCGACACGGCTGGCGAACGGGCTGGCGGACGCAGACGAGACGGACTGCCCGCTCGACCTAGCGGCCTACAGCGCGCTCGCGGAGTTCTACGAGTCGATGGCACGGGTGAACGGCGGCAACCTCACGATGCGCCAGAACGCGCTCGACTTCGCCGGGTCGCGTGACACGTTGCAGGCACAGCACCTCGCGCTCAATGACGACAACCCGCAACCGGGGATGCGCATCTACAGCGGCGAACAGTACGGGACAATGCGGAGGATGCGATGAGTAACGTGTTCACGGCGGGGCGCGGTATGAACGCGCAGGACTTGACGCGCCTTGCGGCTGGCGTCGATGGCACCTACGCCTTCCCTGCTACCGCAGGTGGCGCGGTCACGGTATCCAGCGGCATGACGGTGGCGGTCGCAGCGATCGTCGGTGGCGCGGTCACGATCAACGGCACGATCGTCGCGACGGCGTATGTCGCCGGTACGGTCACGCTCGATGCCGCTGACCCGACGAACCCGCGCATCGACTCGATCTACTACGACACAGCGGGGCTCGTGGACAACGCCACGGGCACGGCGGTCGCCGTCACGTCTACGACCGGCCCGGTGTCTCCCACGCTCTCTGCGACACAGATTCGGATCGCGGACATCTACGTGGCAGCAGGGGCGACCACGATCTCATCGGGTGACATCACTGATCGTCGGCAGGCGGTCCAAACGGCGTTCGCCAGCATTCGCGCGCTGTTCCGTGCGTCGCGGCGGCTGATCGCAGAGACGGCAGCGGTCGGGCAGACACTCAGCACCACCGACACGATCTACAACCTGCCTGGTACGGGTGGCGCGCTGCAGGCAACCGCAGTGACTGCGCCGGCGATCACGAACACCGCTGCCACCGGAACGACGGACTCCTACGCCGCAGTCGCCACGGGTGCGAGCGGGATCATCTCGTGGGGATTCCACACCACGCGCGGCGCGATCGCTGCGGGAACGCTGGGCGCGGTGGTGCGCCCGGACAAGAACCCGATCATGATGATCCGCTGGTTCCCCGGTGCCTCGAATGCGAACCTCACGACGACGATGGCCGGGTTCCTCGCGGGCGGAGCATCACTCTCGGACACCGCGAACGGCGCGTACCTGCGCGCGAACACCACGGGCAACCTGTTCTTCGTCACCCGACAGGGCGGTACGGAGACCACGACCGACCTCGGCGCGCGTCCGACCACGCCGACCTCCTACGAGATTTACACCGAGGACGCGGGCGTGACGTGGTACTGCCGAAACAACACGACTGCTACGTTGGTCGCCACGCACACCACGAACGTTCCCACGGCGACCACGGCGCTGGCTTACGCGGTCGGTGCGCGTTCGGCATCTGGTTCGCTCAACGGCTTCAACCTCACCTATCTGCGCGTCGAGTGCGGGATGGGGGCGGCGTAAATGCCGTACATCAAGTACGCATCGGCACCAGCAAGCATCGGCACGGGTCGCGAGGCGCGCTATGCTGCTGTGCATCCCGATACGGGCGTGTGGATCGCGGAGGTCGATGTTGCCGTGGCGGGCGAGAACGTGACCGACGCGAAGGAGCACGCGGCAACTGTTTCCGCTGCCGAGGCGTATGCGCTCGCGAACCACCCGCAAGACATCGAGACTCCTCCGCCCATGCCATCTCCACTGGAGAGCATGTCAGAGCGCATCGACCAGATCGTGGCGCTGAACAAGCTCATCGATGCTGACGTGGTTCCGCCAATGGAAGCGAGGGGATAGTGCCGCAGGGCCAGCCCGTCCAACTCAACGACATCCAGTTCTTCGTCCGCGTGGACAAGAACGGATTCCCCATGATCACCGTGGGCGAGCGCCCCTCGCAGTCCTCGGACGCGGGGCAGTTGATGATGGCGACGTGGCGCGTGGACGGTCACGACTTCAACTCGTTCGAGAACATCCCGTCTGGTGGCGAAACGGGGTTCCTCGGTCGCGGCTACGGCGCGAACACCGATGGCCGCTGGCTGGGCGTCGATACGCTCGGGCCGCGCGTGCAGACGACGACACTCAGCACCTACGACCAGGGCATCGGCATCGGGCGTCCCGGTCCCGCTGGCGCGTCAGACGGCATCCCACAGAACAGCGGGAACCTGCTTGGCTCGACGTTCCTGCTCGGCCCGATGGAGGTTTTGGCGTCCTCGTCCAACGCGCTCGGTGGCGCGTACGGCATGGCGATCATCACGGCGAACGGCCACACCTACGGGTACGTGATCCGTGGGTCGCGACCGGCGAAGGTTGACCTGTCTGACTTCACGCTCAAGAACGCTGGGCTCGTGCTCAATGCGCCGGCCACCGACATCATCGACACCGTACCGCAGGACATCACCGTGGGCGCGGAGGTGAGCATCGGCATTGGCGAGACGCTGCCATACACGACGCTGCAGGTATCGAACGTGGGTGCGCCGCCGACTACCGATACATGGCGCGACAACAACGATGCGGAGCCAGCGGAGATATTCGGAACGGCTCCCGACCGCACGATCCTGCTCGCTGGCCAGAACATCAAGGGCAACATCCAACTCGGGTCAGTCACGATGTACAACCCGACGTGGAACACGATCAACTCGAACCTGCCTGCTGGCGTGAAGCCAACCGGGTTCGTGATGGACGGCAACCTCTACCTGATCGTCACGTCCGACGGCCCGTACATGCTCGACGCGAACACGCGCGAGTTCTTCCCGGTGATCCCGGAGCTCGACAACGACGACCAGAACGGCCTGCAGACGGATACGTGGTTCCCGGTGGGGGCGATCATCCCGCTCCACTACTCGCTGCGCTATCAGCGGTTCGGGTCGGGGTCGTCGTTCGGACCGGAGACGTTTGCCGCGAACACGAGCCCGGTGCAGGGGCAGCCGACCGCCGTGGCTGGGTCGCCGCGTGAGTTGTTCACGACGCAGTACAACCCGCAGACCGGCAACTCGTACCTCATCGCGTGGTACACCCGTGACGCCGTGGACGACCGCTTCACCATCCAGCACTCATCGCTGCTCTCGCCGTTCGTGATCGCGGAGTTCACCTCCAAGCAGTCGCGGTTCCTGCGCTGGCTCGGCACCGTCAACGGTGTGCGCACGCTCCCGGCGCTCACTGGTGGGTGGGGCTCTGACCTGTTCCACATCGACTGTGGGCGAACCTCGCGCTGGATCGATGACGCCTCGTACACCTACGCCACGTCTGGCACGACCTACCTCACGGAGATGCGCCGCCAGCCGGGGCTGCTCAAGGACATCGAGTTCATCGACTTCGAGTGCGGCGGCACGATGGATGCGAACAAGACCGTCACGGTGGGGATCGCGATCAACGGCGGCTCCTACGTGGACTTCACGGCGGTCACGTCCACCGGCTCCAAGCGCCAGTATGCCGTCAACGGATCGGGCGTGCCGCTCACGACGCTGCAAGGCGCGAACCGCCTCACGCCGCGCATCGTCTACGCCTCGAACAGCACGACCGCCGTGCCGCAGGTGCTCGGTACGCTGCGCGTCCACTACCGCACGCGCCCCA
>Ga0075464_10000647_pt1 | contig 15432 bp, 15 predicted proteins | sample DEB19_08_DNA_5_FD_75068 | JGI IMG/M metagenome (GOLD analysis project Ga0075464, IMG submission 75068) | Aqueous microbial communities from the Delaware River and Bay under freshwater to marine salinity gradient to study organic matter... | ecosystem: Environmental > Aquatic > Marine > Coastal ...
ACCGGTTCTGGTAAATCCACCACACTGGCTGCCATGGTGGACTGGCGCAACGAAGAATCCTTTGGCCACATCATCACGATTGAAGATCCGGTGGAGTTTGTACATCCGCATAAAAACTGCGTCATTACCCAGCGCGAAGTGGGGCTCGATACCGACAGCTGGGAAGCGGCGCTCAAGAACACGTTGCGGCAAGCGCCTGACGTGATTTTGATGGGTGAGGTACGTGACCGTGAAACGATGGAGCACGCCATCGCCTTTGCTGAGACGGGCCACCTGTGCCTGTGCACCCTGCACGCCAACAGCGCCAACCAGGCGCTGGACCGGATCATCAACTTTTTCCCGGAAGAGCGGCGCGCGCAACTGCTGATGGATTTGTCGCTCAACCTCAAGGCCATGGTGTCGCAGCGGTTGGTTCCCAAACAGGACAGCAAAGGCCGGGCTGCCGTGGTGGAGGTGATGCTCAATACGCCCCTGATCTCTGACCTGATCTTCAAAGGTGAAGTCTCCGAGATCAAGGAGGTCATGAAGAAAAGCCGCAATCTGGGCATGCAGACTTTTGACCAGGCCTTGTTTGATGCTTTTGAGAACAACGTCATCACCTACGAAGACGCTCTGCGCAATGCGGATTCTGTGAACGATTTGCGGCTGCAGATCAAGCTCAACTCGCAGCGCGCCAAATCCATTGATCTGGCGGCAGGCACTGAAAATTTTGCGATAGTCTAGCCACCTGCCGGGCCGTTTTGGCCTGGCTTTTATTCCTCCCTCACCGAAAGCTTTACATGCCATCCATCCATGCCAGAACCTATGAATCCACCAGTCCGCAGAAAGTCGCTTTTTTAGGCTTGGGCGTGATGGGGTACCCCATGGCTGGCCACCTGGCGACAGCAGGTCAGCATGTCAGCGTGTACAACCGCACCGCGGCTAAATCTGCTGCGTTCTGTGCCGAATTTGCAGGCAGTACGCACGGCCTGACCCCCAAAGCTGCCGCCAAGGATGCCGATATCGTGTTTTGCTGCGTGGGCAATGATGCGGATTTGCGCAGTGTGGTGCTGGGCGCTGAGGGTGCTTTGGCCGGCATGAAGCCTGGCGCTATATTTGTCGACCACACGACGGCTTCCGCCGATGTTGCGCGCGAACTTTATGCCGCCGCCAAAAGCCTGGGCCTTCACTTCGTGGATGCCCCCGTTTCTGGGGGCCAGGCAGGCGCACAAAATGGCGCACTGACAGTGATGTGTGGGGGCGATAGCGCAGCATTTGATGCCGTTAAACCGGTCGGCATGGCGTTTTCAAAAGCCTTCACGCTGATGGGGGGAAGAGGCTCTGGCCAGCTCACTAAGATGGTCAACCAGATCTGCATTGCCGGACTGGTGCAGGGCTTGAGTGAAGCTGTGGCTTTCGGCCAAAAAGCCGGCCTGGACATGAACCAGGTGCTGGATGTGATTGGCAAGGGCGCAGCGCAAAGCTGGCAGCTCGACAACCGCGGCAAGACCATGGTGGCCGACAAATTTGATTTTGGTTTTGCGGTGGACTGGATGCGCAAGGACCTGGGCTTGGTGCTGGACGAAGCCAAGCGCAACGGCGCGCGCTTGCCTGTCACGGCACTGGTGGACCAGTTTTATGCGGACGTGCAAGCCCTGGGCGGCCAGCGCTGGGACACCTCCAGCCTGATCAAACGGCTGAAATAGTACCCCCCACACTCGCCCACTTCGTGTGGCTCATTGCCACCCGAGGGGGCTCATTTTTCTAGGGACGGCCTGTCGAAAAATTGATCAGTTTGTCGCTGGCTTGGCGCCAGCAGGTGGCGGCTTGGCCGGTGCGGGCAGCAAGCGGGCCAGCTCGTCTTCGCTGATGATGTCGAAAATACGGACCACTTTTTGAACACCTGAAGTCGAGCGAACCAGATTCGTGGCGCGGTCGGCTTCGCGCTGCGTGACGCGGCCCATCAGGTAAGTCGTGCTGCGCTCGGTCACAACTTTGAAAGCATTTGAAAACAGGTCTGACGCATCCAGCAATTGCGCCTTGATGCGGCCGGTGATCAGTGTGTCAGACGAGCGCTGTGTCAAGTTTGAGTTGACTGCCACCACCAGTTCATTGACCACCGACGTGACGTTTTCGACGCGCGACACAATTTGTTCCACCAACTGTTTGTCTTGCGCCGTGGGCACCTCGCCCGTCAGCAGCACCTGGCGGTTATAGCTGGTCAGGTTGACATGGCCTCGATCTCCCAGGTTGCTGCGAATGCGGCTGGTGCCGCGCAGCTCAATACCTTCGTCTTCAAGCTGCGCACCCGAGGTGCGGCGGTCGGTGACCACCAGAGTACCGCCTGCGGCAGCGCCACCAATCACCAGCGGCACGCAGGCGGTGAGTGAACCCACCAGCAGCGCAGCGCACACGGACAAAACCAGAGGTTTGAATAAAACAGATTTCATACAGAAGACTCCTGATCGCCAAGTAACTGGGCATCCACACCGTCACAAATACAGTGCAGCACAAGCAAATGAACCTCCTGAATGCGCGCAGTGCGTTCATGCGGCACACAGATATGGACATCGGTTTCACGCAAGGCGTGGGTGATTTTTCCGCCGCTTCGACCCGTCAGGGCCACCACGGTCATGTCGCGTTCATGCGCCGCTTCAATCGCGGCCAGCACGTTACCGGAGTTGCCGCTGGTGCTGAGCGCCAGCAGCACGTCACCCGCGCCGCCAAAAGCACGCACCTGCTTGGAGAAAATGACATTGAAGTCGTAGTCGTTGGCAATCGCGGTGAGGATGGAGCTGTCAGTGGTCAGCGCAATGGCTGCCAGCTCGGGCCGCTCGCGCTCGTAACGCCCTACAAACTCTGCTGCAAAGTGCTGTGCATCGGCGGCAGAGCCGCCATTGCCACAAGCCAGCACCTTGCCGCCACTGGTCACACTGGCCAAAATGGCCTGTACGGCTGCGGCAATCGGTTTGGACAAAACTTGTGCCGACTGGTACTTCAGGTCGGCGCTGTCAATAAAGTGCTGTTCAATTCGTTGTTCAAGCATGCGCTAATGATACCGGGTCATGTTGAAGATAAAAACCGGGTCGTCAACACATCGGGTCACAAAAATTACTTTTTTGACGCAGGCGCAGCGCTCAGGGCTTGTGGGTCCAGCGCGTTCAAATGATCGTAGATTTGCGTCATGCCCTTTTTCAGGCTGGCCACTTCTTTCAAGCCAAAGCTGTGGATGGCCATGTTTTCAAATTCAAGCGCCAGGGGAATCAACTGTTCCACCAGCTTGCGGCCTTGTGGTGTCAGATTGATGGCCACCACTCTGGCGTTGCCTTCCAGCCGATGCCGCGTCACCAGTTGCCGGTCCTCAATCACACCGATCAAGCGCGACAGGGTCGAGAGCTCCAGGTTGGTCACATCGCTCAATTCGCTCAGTCGCTGGTCGCCCCGTTCATGCAGCGACGCCAGCACCCGGTACATCGACACCGTGATGTCATGCGGTTTGAGCTGCTGGCTGAACAACTCCCCCATGCGCGCACCGACCCGGTTCAGCAGATAGGGAAATGAATTGGCTAATTTGTACATGACTTGTGTGCCCGTTTAAAAAGCATCAAATGCCGAGCGCAGCCACTCAATGGCAGGCGGTTGCCCGTCAGCTCGCCCGCCCTGAATCAGCACCACATCAAAGCGGCAGGGCGGCAGGGTTTTGTAGCGCATCAGGTAGTGCCGCGCTGCGAAAACAATGCGCTGCTGTTTGACAGTGCTGATGCTGGCCCCTGCGCCGCCGTGGGATGCGCTGGCGCGCGCGCGTACCTCGACAAACACCAGGGTGCCGTCCTTGTCGCGCATGACGAGGTCAATCTCGCCGCCGCCCCGGCCGGGTGTCCGATAATTGGTGTCCAGCAAGCGCAAGCCAGCGCTTTGCAGGTGTGCCAGCGCCAGGGCTTCAGCTGCGTCACCTCGAACCTTGGTGGTAACCTGACTTGCAAGCTGACCTGCCGGCTGACTTGTTGGCGTTGCCGCCCCCTCTTTTTTGGAAAACCACATTGAACGCTTCCTTCGACCTGGCCCTGAGCGCAGCAAAAGCTGCTGCTGGCATGCAGCATTATCCGCAAGGCATGTTGTATGTGGTGGCCACGCCGATTGGTAACCTGGCCGACATCAGCCTGCGGGCGTTGCATGTGCTGCAACTGGTGGATGCCATCGCCTGTGAGGACACGCGCCACACGCAAGGCCTGCTGCGCCAGTTCGGCATTGAAAAACCGTTGCTGGCCGTGCATGAGCACAACGAGCTGCAAGCCGCTGTGGGCGTGATTGAGCGCCTGCAACGCGGCGAGCGTGTGGCCTATGTCAGCGATGCAGGCACGCCTGCTGTGAGCGACCCCGGCGCCCGGCTGGTGGCGGCGGTGCGCAGCGCCGCCTTGGGTGTGATGCCCCTGCCAGGCGCGAGCAGCGTGACAACAGCGTTGAGCGCAGCGGGTATGAAGGTGACTGGCGTGTCTGGCGATTCAGGGTTCGTGTTCGTGGGCTTTTTGCCCAGCAAGGCCGGTGAGCGTGACCAGGCTGTTGCCGCGTTGCTTTCAGAGTCGAAATCCGTCGTCATCATGGAGGCGCCGCATCGGATTGAGGCGCTGGCGCAAGCATTCACCCCGCTGGGGTCACGGCTTGTCACCATTTGCCGCGAGCTGACCAAACAGTTTGAAGAAATCGCCACCGTTGCCGCCGACCAGTTGGCAAGCTGGCTGGCCGCCGGGGCGCAGCGCACACGGGGCGAATTTGTGCTGGTGCTGCACCCCATGCCTACAGCGGCACCCAAAGAAGACGGCCAGCGGGTGCTGCAACTGCTGCTGGCGGAACTGCCCCTGAAAACCGCCGTCAAGCTGGCTGCAGAAATCACCGGCGCGCCGCGCAATGACCTGTATGACGCGGCGTTGAAATTGAAAAATAATGAATCCGAACGCTGACAAACTCTGGCCCGGCCCGCGCTGGGCGCTGGCCGTGTTGCTGGCCCTGTTGGGCATGTTGGGGCCCTTTTCGATTGACACCTACATCCCCGCATTTGCCGGCATCGCCAGGTCACTGGGCGCCACGCCGGTGCAAATGCAGCAAACCCTGTCGGCCTACTTGTTTGGTTTTGCTTTCATGAACCTGTTTCACGGTGCCTTGGCCGACAGCTTTGGCCGCCGTCCGGTGGTGCTGTGGGGCATTGCCATGTTCACCATCGCGTCAGCGGGTTGTGCGCTGTCGCAAAGCATTGAGCAACTGGTGTTTTTCAGGGCGCTGCAAGGCCTGTCAACCGGGGCAGGCATTGTGGTGTCGCGCGCCGTGATACGCGACATGTTTCCACCCGCACAAGCCCAGCAGGTGATGAGCCAGGTCACCATCTATTTTGGTGTGGCGCCGGCGCTGGCCCCCATCGTTGGCGGCTGGCTGTTTGTGCTGCTGGACTGGCACAGCATCTTCTGGTTTTTGACGGGCGTGGGGTTTTTCTTGTGGGCGGCCAATTACAAGTATTTGCCTGAAACGCTGCACATCGACGAGCGCCAGCCATTTGAGGTCAAGCATTTGCTGCGCGGTTATTGGCAACTCACGTCCAACCCCCGGTTTTTGCTGCTGGCGTTGGCCAGCGGCGTGCCTTTTAATGGCATGTTTTTGTATGTGTTGGCTGCGCCTGCTTTTTTGGGTGACTTGCTGAAACTCGAGCCCACCCAGTTCTTTTGGTTTTTTATTCTCACCATCAGCGGCATCATGTCGGGCGCCTGGCTCAGCGGCAGGCTGGCGGGCAAGAAGGCGGCCAAGCAGCAGATCAAATACGGTTTTGTCATCATGCTGACGGTGTCGGTTCTGAATCTGATCGCCAACCTGTTGTTCACGCCGCAAGCGTGGTGGGCGCTGCTGCCGATTGCGATTTTTGCTTTTGGCTGGGCGCTGATGGTGCCGGTTGTCACGCTGCTGGTGCTGGACATGGCCCCTGAACGGCGCGGCATGGCATCGTCATTGCAGGCGGTGATTGCATCGACTGCCAACGGCGTTGTGGCGGGTGCACTGGCCCCGCTGGTGATGCACTCTGGCGTGGGCCTGGCAGGCGTATCACTGGGCATGATGTGCATTGGCCTGGTCGCCTGGCTGTACCTGCACCGCCGCTGGCCCGACATTGGTCGTAGTATTGCCAGTCACGAACCCGATTAATCACCATGACAAGCTCAGCCAACCCGCGTCCCAACACCCGATTTCTGCTCGCCCATCCGGCGCACTTCATCGCTCTGGGCTTTGGCTCGGGCTTGAGCCCGATCGCCCCTGGCACGGCGGGCACGCTGTGGGCCTGGCTGGCTTATCTGGTGATCGCGCCCAGCATGTCCAGCGCGCAAATGGGCTGGCTGATTGCAGCGTCAACGCTGGTCGGCTGGTGGGCCTGCACGGTCACAGCTAAAAACATGGGCGTACTGGATCCTGGCAACATCGTGTGGGACGAAGTGGTGGCCTTCTGGCTGGTGCTCTGGCTCATCATGCCCGCAGGTTTTACCGGGCAACTGGTGGCGTTTGTGCTGTTCCGGTTTTTTGACGCGGCCAAGCCCGGCCCGGTGGGCTGGGCTGACCGGGTCTTCAAGGGTTTGGGTGCGCGCGGCGGCTGGGGCATTTTGTTTGACGACTTTGTGGCGGCTTTTTGCACGCTGCTGGTGATTGCGCTGTGGAGGTTCTGGTGACTGCCAACATGCCTACGATTTCACTATCAAATCAGGAGCTGCTCGCGCATGAATCTATTGGTGTTTTGGCCGATTTGATGCTTAAAAGTGGCCTTTTTCTGGCCACGGCAGAAAGTTGCACCGGCGGCATGATCGCCGCTGCCTGTACCGACCTGGCGGGGTCAAGTGCCTGGTTTGAGCGCGGCTTTGTGACTTATTCCAACGACGCCAAAACCCAGATGCTGGGTGTGGATGCCGCCCTGATTGCGCAGCACGGCGCGGTCAGCGAGCCCGTTGCCCGCGCCATGGCCTTTGGTGCGATCCGCCATTCTGCCGCGCAGGTGTCGGTGGCCGTCACCGGCGTGGCCGGGCCCACGGGCGGCAGCGCGGCCAAGCCGGTGGGCACGGTCTGGTTTGGCTTTTCTGTGCAAGGGCAGCTGACATCCGAGCTGCAGTGCTTTGCCGGTGACCGCGCGGCCGTGCGGCTGGCCACGGTGCAGCATGCCGTCAGGCGATTGATTCAACGGCTGGCATAAGCTGACACCACCGCGAGCCGCCATGCACACAGCAAGCCGCCGCCGCTGGCCCATCTGAAAATTTTTTTGTCACACGAAAAACGTGAAAGGGGTTGACATGAGCTGGTTTGACAATTTCGAGCAACGCAGTTTTGAGGTCAACGGTGCATCCATCAACGTGCGGTTTTCCAAAACCACGCCCGGTGAGATCCAGCGCCCCGCGCTGCTGCTGCTCCACGGCTTTCCGCAGTCACATGTCATGTGGCACCGGGTGGCACAGCGTCTTGAAAAGGATTATTTTCTGGTGCTGCCCGACCTGCGCGGCTATGGCGATTCGTCCAAAACACCGGGCCTGCCCGACCACAGCAACTACAGCAAGCGCAACATGGCGCATGACATCGTGCATGTGATGGACGCGCTGGGCATTGACCAGTTTTACCTGTGTGGTCACGACCGCGGCGGCCGTGTCGCACACCGCCTGGCGCTGGACCACACCGCGCGGGTTAAAAAGCTCTGCGTCATCGACATTGCGCCCACACTCGACATGTACGACGGTGCCACGCTCACCGCACCGTACATGGAATTTGCACGCGCTTATTACCACTGGTTTCACATGCTGCAGCCCGCGCCGCTGCCCGAGATCATGATGGGTGCCAACCACCCCGAGACCGCCACCGCCTACCTGCACGCCAAGCTGGGCGGCTGGGGCAGCGCGGGGCTGGGCTACATCGAGCCGCAGGCGCTCAGTGACTACGAACGTTGCTTTTGCAATGCCCAGGCGCTGCATGCCGCCTGCGAGGACTACCGCGCCAGCGCCGGCATTGACTTGACCCATGACCGCACGGGGCGGGCGCAAGGCCACCAGGTCGCCTGCGACATGCTGGTGCTGTGGGGTGCACGCGGCGTGGTCCACCGCCTGTTTGACCCGATGGCCCTGTGGCAAGCCCAGTGCAGCGGTCGGGTCAGTGGCCGGGCCATGGCGGCGGGGCACTTTATTCCTGAAGAGCTGCCCGAGGCGACAGCCGCGGCGTTGGCTGCGTTTTTCAGGTAGTTTTAGGCGGTAAAGCCAATGGATACCTGTGCGAGCAGCTATAAAAAATAGAGCGCCCGCGAGTTCACTCTGGCCTTAGCTGCGCCGCGACGGTGGTGTCTGCCCCTGGCATCATGCGGTGATGGAGCTGCAAGCTGGGGTTAAACATGCTCGACGGGTTGCCCGACGTGCTGCGCGGCTGATGGTGTGCCTGCAGCGCTTTGCCCGGTCTGGTCGTCAGCGCGGCGGCAAAATAAAGGCAGGCCAGATCGCGATTGAGCAGCTCGTGCGGCAGTCCGGTGCGGTCAGCCAGGTCGACAAAGGTGGCAGCCTGTATTGACAGTTCGTGTATCACCAGCAGATGCGAATCGGCCAGCCATGAGACCGGGATATGCGGCGATTGGCGCAGATAAATCACCTCGCGGCTGTAGCGGATGGGCAACACATTGCGTTGGGTGTGCTGGGTATACCGCCAGCGCAGTTGGGCCGCATCGGTCATTAAAAAGCTGTTCGGAATGGCGTGGCCTTCCACCGGGCGTTTCTCCCACAACGCATGTTCATACTGTTGCGGGTCGGTATCAGGCAGCATGCCAATCTTCCAGGAGATCAAGTCCATCACCGCCAACAACTTGCTGCCGTGCAGGACGTGGTATGTGGCGGCTCTGAGTTCCGGTTCACGTTCAATCAGTTGCTTGCCCAGCATGCACTGCGAGCGCAGTGACGCCAGGCACCGCTCAAATTGTTGGAGGACGGTTTGCACGCTGTCCGGCGATGAGGCGTCAAACGTCAGCCGTGGCACCATGGCCTGATTCTTCAGGGGCAGTGAAAACGCCAGGGGCCGATCAATTTGCTGCAAATCCAGCGTGATGGCCTGCTCGGACGGCAAGCCCGCCAGAACGCTGACACTGTCAATGCCTGTGCCTGTGCTTGTCGACAGGGGCAAAGCGCGGGTTTTGTCACCGCAAACAAGCCAGGCATCGGCATCCGCCATCAGGCCAGGCCGCCACACAACGGTTTGTACAGGCAGCGCCTGCACCATTTTTTCGATTTTCTGGCGCTGGCCGGCGTTAAAACCGATCATCCCAAAGCGCAAAACGGGGATGTCGGCATCGCTGCGGGCGTGCGGCACCTTCACCTGAGGAGGCACAATCTTTTCCTGTTGCAAGCGCCGGAAAAACATCCGTGGTGGGTCGCCATGCCGCTATTTTTTTTCAAAACAGCGGTTTTGGCAACCCTCTGGACGAACCAGGCCATAGGCCGTAGGCCGTGTGGCATCTGTCAAGCCTTGGTGCTGACCGCTTGGCGTGGCTTAAAACCCTGAAAAGGGATTATTAGATGGGTGGCGCAGCCTGCCCGTCCGGCGCTGAACGGCAGGGCCATGAGCTTGTTGATGTGCCTCATCGATCAGGATACGACCAGGACACTATCTGGGGACTACCTGGGCCACAGCACCCACAGGCGCAGTGACTGGTTGACCTTGGCCGCAAACTCGCCCGCCTCTTGGCCCGTGCCGGCAAAGTAGTCGGCCCGCACCGCACCGACAATGGCGCTGCCGGTGTCTTGCGCAAACACCAGCTTTTGCAGGTTGCCCGCGGGCCCGCGTGAGGCCAGATAAACCGGTGTGCCGTAGGGCATGCTGCCGGGGTCCACCGCAATCGAGCGGCCCGGCGTGAGCGGCACGCCTTGTGCGCCTCTGGGGCCAAAGGCCGCGTCCAGATCGCTCAGGGGTTCTTCCCTGAAAAACACATAGCGCGGGTTGCTCCACAGCAGCTGCTGCACACGCTGCGGGTTTTGCGCGGCCCAGGCTTTGGTGGCGTCGGGCCAGGGGTTGATTTTGGTCACGCCCTGGCTGAGCAGCCACTGGTTGACGCTGCGATACGGCTGGTCATTGGTGCCCGCAAAGGCCACGCGAACGATGCGCTGCTGGCCGTTGGGCTCAACAATGCTCAGGCGGCCGGAGCCCTGGATGTGCAGCAGCAGCACGTCAATCGGGTCGGCCAGGTAGGCGATTTCGCGGCCTTTTAATGCCGCCTGGGCGTCGGGCAGGGTGTCAATTTCTTGTCTTGAAAACCAGGGCTTGCGGCTGCCCAGGCCCGCGGGCGCTTTGTACAGCGGCACCTCGTAGCCATTGCCTGGCTGGCGGCTGGCTTTGAGCAGCGGCTCAAAATAGCTGGTCAGCAGGCCTTCAGCCACACCCTGAAGCGATTCGACCCGGTACGGCTGCAGCTGGGCCACCATCCAGGCGCGCTGCTCCTCGGCCGGTGCAATGCTCAAGCGCCGCGCTTGGCTGCACAGCGGGGCAAACGTGGGGCCGGGGCGCTCACAGCTTTTCAGCCAGGCGTTCCAGGCTTCAAACAGGGCGTCGTCTTCAAAGCCCGGCAGTTCGGCCCAGCGCACCGGCACCCAGCGGCTTTTGGCTTGCGTGATGACCGGCGGCAGCGGGCCGTTGTCGTCGCCCCGGCTGATGCTGGCTGGCGGCGTGGTGGCGCTGGACGGCGATGCAGGAAACGTCGGCAGCGGCTGCTGGCGCACCGCGCAAGAGGCCAGGCACAGCGTCGTGGCGATAATCGCTGCTGTCCTTAGCCATTTGTGAAGGTGTGTCATGTCTTTATTGTTGCTTGAAGCGCTGGGCGCGCTGCTGCTGCTGGTGTTCATTGTGTGGTGGACGATGTTCTCGGGCCGCAAAAATGGTGAATTGAAGGACCGCAGCCCTGACAAAGACAAAAACCAGTCTGAAAAGCCCTGAAAACGCCGTTTTAGGGCATCAAATAGGGCTTCAGGCCAATAGATACATGCGCAAGCAGCTCCTGATTTTATAGCGAATGCAGGGGCCTATCGGCCTGCTACTTGCTGACATCGCGCAAAAAATTGGTCAGCTCGACGGCGGACTTGACGCCCATCTTGTCAAACACCCGGGCGCGGTGCACCTCCACCGTGCGCACGCTGATGTCGAGCTGGTCAGCCACCAGCTTGTTGGGCAGGCCGTTGATGACCAGTTGCATGACGGCTTTTTCGCGGTCGGTCAGGCTGGCCAGGCGGGCCTGCACGCTGCTGCTGGCGCTGTTCTGGGCCAGTGCTGTTGCCGACTGGGCCAGGGCTTGCTCAATGCGGTCGACCAGGGCGTTGTCTGAAAACGGCTTTTCACAAAAATCAAACGCGCCTTGCTTGACCGCTGCCACAGCGGTGGGGACGTCGGCGTGGCCGGTTAAAAAGATCACGGGCAGTGTGGGCAGCAGGCCGTAGCCAATCAGCTTGTCAAACATGGCCAGGCCGCTCATGCCCGACATCCGCACGTCCAGCAGCACACACGACGGCGTGCGCACCACAAAGCCGGGGGACACCCGCGCGTCAAAGTCTTCGGCGCTGTCAAAAAGCTCGCTGGGCAGGCGGCGCGAGCGCAGCAGCCAGGCCAGAGCCTCGCGCACACTGCTGTCGTCATCAACGATATAAACGGTCGCGTCTTGTACGGGTTCCATGACTTGTCCTGCTCAAGGTGAAAGGTGGGGGCCGTCGACAGGCAAGGTAAAGCGAAAGGCGGTCCCCCTTGGCTGCACCGCTTCAAAGACCAGAAAGCCGCCGTGCTGTTCAATCACCGTGCGGCACAAACTCAGTCCCAGACCCATGCCCTCGACCTTGGTGGTGAAAAACGGGGTGAACAGCTGGTTGGCCACCTCGGGCGCGATGCCGTCGCCCTGGTCGATGACGGCAAACTCGACCCAGCGGTTGGCGCCTTTGGCGGCAGCGGGCCGCACCTGCAGCGTCAGCACGCGGTGGGCGGTGCCTTGCAGATTTTGCATGGCCTGCATGCCGTTGCGTGCCAGGTTCAGCAGCACCTGTTCGACCATGGTGCGGTCACACAGCACCGCGCCGCAGTGGGCGTCGATGTCTGTGACCACCGTGACTTGCAGTTTGCGTGCCTGCAGGCTGACCAGCGGCATCACGGCTTGCATCAGCTCAGCAGGCGTCACGGCTTCGCGGGTCTGGTCGCGGCGGCGCACAAAGTCGTGCACGCTTTTGATGACCTTGCCTGCGCGCTCGGCTTGTTCGGCAATGCGTTTCATGGCCAGTTCAAGGTCGGCCGCCAAAGGGGTGTGTGGCGCTTGCGGCGCATCGTTCAGCAAATTCAGGGACCCGACAGCGTAGCTTGAAATCGCAGCCAATGGCTGGTTCAGTTCGTGGCTGAGCAAGGACGCCATCTCGCCGACCATGGCCAGCCGGGCGGTGGCTTGCAGGCGGTCCTGGCTGGCGCGTGAAAGTTCTTCGACCCGGCGTTGTTCGGAGACATCCAGAATCGCGCTCATCCAACCGGTGTGTTTGCCCACCGCGTTGATGAGCGGCGCTTCCATGATCAGGACGGGAAAGCGCGTACCGTCGGGCCGGATAAAGACCGACTCGTGGCCTTCCCGTGGCAGGTTGTTGCCCGCCAGGCGGATGGTCTGCCGCTGCTGATAGACATCGGCCAGCTCGGGTGGCCAGTAGGGGGAGGGGAAGCTTCTGGAAAGCAGGTCTTTGGCGGGAATGCCCACCATCTGGCAAAAAGCCGGGTTGACATAGGTGATGCGGCCCGACAGGTCACGTGCCCGCAATCCGGTCAACACCGAGTCCTCCATGGCCTTGCGAAAGGCCAGCGCTTCCCCCAGGTCATGCTCGACTTTCAGGCGCCGCCGCATGTCACGCGCCAGCAAAAACAGCACCGCCATCAGCGCCAGCGACATGGCCGTGAGGAGGGCGGTCAACACATTCGGAAAAAGCCCGGGCAAGCCCAGCCGGCTTTCCAGCCGCAGCACCAGCGTGTTGCCCGGCAAGTCCAGCAACTGGCGCGCCACAAACACCCGGCTGCCGCGTGTGCTGGGACCGTACAGCGCCAGCCGTGTGCCATCGGCTTCGGTGAACGACAGGCTCTGCCCACGCGCCAGCTGCTTGCTGACCAGCTCGGCCATCACGTCTTGCAGCGCGTAGGTGGCCACGGTGTACCCCGCCAGCTGCCCGGCGGTGACGATGGGCAGGCAGACATCCATTACCTCCATGCCCAGACCATCGGTTTGCGGCACAAAATAACTGGACGAATACGCCGCGCCGCTGACGCGTCTGGCGCTGGCGCAGGCAGAGGCCACATCGGCCTGCGCGCTGGCGCGGCCAAAGCGCTCAAAGACGGCGGTGCGGTAGGGCGTGTTGACCAGGCTCAAAATAGCCAGCGTGTCGCTGCGCCATTCCAGCCGCATGATCTCGCGGTGCTCGCGCAGCAGCGCGCTGGTGCCCAGCAACCAGGCATCCCCACGGGGGCCGCCTGACTGCATGGCCTGAAAGCTTTGAATGTTGCGCGTCAGCCCGGTGCGGATGTCGAGCACGGCCTCCGCCGCATCGCGCTCCAGCCGGTTTTCTATCTCACTGCTTTCATAGCGGCCCGCCAGCCACACCAGCGTGACCAGCAGGCTGAGCACCAGGGCCACCAGCAGTGCCCACAACACCGAGCGCCGGATGCGCAGCAGGGGCTGAAACAAGTTGCGCATGGAACTCATAGCCATCGGTGCTGGAGTGCGGGCAGTTGCGTGCGCCATGCTGCCAGATGTGCCTTGTCGATGTCGGCCAGCACCACACCGGGCCCCTCCTCCTGTTGGGCCAGCACATGGCCCCAGGCATCGACCACCATGGATTGGCCCCAGGTGCGGCGACCGTTCTCATGCCGCCCGCCTTGCGCTGCGGCCAGGACACAGGCCAGGTTTTCAATCGCGCGGGCGCGCAGCAGTACTTCCCAATGCGCCAGCCCGGTGGTGTGGGTAAAGGCGCTGGGCACCAGCAGCAGATCGGCGCCATCCTGTGCCAGCGCCCGGTAAAGCTCGGGAAAGCGCAGGTCGTAGCAAATGCTCAAACCCACGCGCCAGGTGTGGCCGTCGATCGACGGCACATCAAAGCTGACGGGCGCTGTGCCCGGCATCAGCACGCGTGACTCGTCATAGCGCTCGGTACCGTTGTCAAAGCAAAAAAGATGCATCTTGTCGTACCTGGCCTTGCACTGGCCTTGCGGGTCAAACACCAGGGTGCTGTTGTAGACCTTGCCCGGTTCCGGGGCGGCAAGGGGAACCGTTCCGCCCACCAGCCAGAGTTTGAAGTCGGCCGCGCACTGGCTTAAAAAATCCTGCAGCGGGCCGCTGCCGTAGGGTTCGGCGAGGGTTAGTTTGTCGGTGTCTTTGCGCCCGAGCAGGCAAAAATATTCAGGCAACACCGCCAGCTCGGCGCCCGCGTCACTCGCCTGGTCCAGCAGTTGCCGGGCTGCGGCAAGATTGCGCGCCACATCCGGTGTGGAGACCATTTGAATCGCGGCAACTTTCATGGGATGTGCAAGGGACAGGCCTCAGGGTGTACGTTCGACTTTGGTGATCTTCGGGTCCGCCCAACTGCCGTCGATATGAAACTCCTGCGTGTTGGCCTTGATGAGTGGCTGGCGCAAAAAATACTGGGCCAAAAATGTGCCCAAGCCAATCACTGGGTTGATGGCGGCGGTGATCAGCGAGGCGGTACCCGCATTGATCTCGGGCACCACCACCACCCGCAGGTCCTGTGTTTCCTTGGCAATGTCGGCGCTGCCTTCCATCAGTACGGCAGCGTTGACGCCCTTCATTTGCAGGTTGTTGGTGGCTGCAATGCCCTGGTTGATGCCGACGTCGCCGCGCACAAAGTCAAACGCAAAACCTTCAGAGAACACATCCCGGAAATCGAGCGCCAGGCGGCGCGGCAAAGACTGCAGGCTCAGCACGCCCAGCAGCTTGGCAATGCCAGGGTCGGCCTTCAAAAATTGTCCCGACTCGATGTTGACATTGAACTGCCCGCTCATGCTCGGGTAGTCTAGGCTCAGCGGCGAACCGAGCCAGGCAATCTGGCCTTCCATCTTGCCCTTGCCGCGGCGTATCACGTCCACCATGCCAAAGCGTTTGAGTAACTCACCCGAGTCAGCGATGTCGAGCTTGAAATTCATCACGGTGCGCCTGCGCTCGGCCAGCCTGCGTGGCCCGGCGGAAGGCGTGCCAGGCGCCTGGGCATTGACAGCGACCCAGTTGCCCGAGGCTGTCAGCACCGCCTCGGGTGTGATGACGTTGAACTTGTTCAGCCGCCATTCGCGTGTGGCAGCAGGCGCTGTAGCCGTTGACGTGACTGCGCGGTTGACCGCATCAATCTCAACCCGCCCGAATTTCTTGCCGCGCAGCTCCAGGTCATTGACCACAATGTCGAGCGC
>Ga0075464_10000648_pt1 | contig 15419 bp, 21 predicted proteins | sample DEB19_08_DNA_5_FD_75068 | JGI IMG/M metagenome (GOLD analysis project Ga0075464, IMG submission 75068) | Aqueous microbial communities from the Delaware River and Bay under freshwater to marine salinity gradient to study organic matter... | ecosystem: Environmental > Aquatic > Marine > Coastal ...
GAAAAAGAAAGTTTTAAATTATCAGAGGTTAAAGATTTTATTTTACTAACATCACAATTAGTTGAAAAAACTTATGATAAGATTAAAATGTTAATTAAAATAAAAGAAGAAAAATTATCAATAGAAGAGTTTGAAGGATTACCAGATAATAATGAGGTTGATGATATAACATTTCTTATAAAAATATATTAATCATGAAGTATTTACAAACACACGAAGGGTTTATCAATAAGATAAAGACATTTATCAAAGATAAAATTAAAGAACAAGAACCTAATACTGAAAATAATGTTACTGGTTCAGAAGAAAAACAGTCTGAATTTAAAGAGTTTGTAATGGATTCTATTACTTATTTACAAGATGATTTTAATGTAAGTATATCATTTATAGAAAGTTCATTTGAAAGAGGATACGGTGGTGAAACTATACATGGTGAAAGAAAAACAGAAACCAGAATTAAAGTTAAGAAACAAGTTAGACAAGATGATGAAGGTGGTATAGAAGAAACTAAATTTATTATTGATGATGTTAAAGATCAATTATTATTTATGGTAGATCGTGTTATGAAACATTATAATATATTAGATGTTTATTTTATTTATAAAGAACAAATGAAACTTATGTATGGAGATGATGAAGAAATACCTTTACCAAATATGAGGGATCTTACAACTGAAGGAAAATCACATAAACTAAGTAAAGAGGATTTTGAAAAATTATCTTTTGATACAATAACTTCTGAAGTAAATGTTATATTCAAATTATTATAAAAAACCGAGTACTAACTCGGTTTTTTCATTTATTTTATTTTTTTTCAAAGTCAAATCTTCATTTTTGAGGAAAATTTAGAGAAAAAGAAAAATAATGTCAAACGTTAAAAAATATATATACTCGTAAAAAGATTATTCAAAATGGGGATTAAAGAATTTAAGTATAACGATAAGTCTATCACAACAAAATCAGAAATTTTAAAGAAATTAAAAGAACTGGGATTCAATTGGCTAATTGATTCTGAAGTTGAGGATGCTATTGTAGAAATTAAGAAAGATACTTTAATTTGGCATGAAGGTATTTATAAATTCGGAAATTGGAAATACGGCATATTTAAAAATGGAGGATTCTATGGAACGTGGGAAAATGGGATTTGGGAGAAAGGAGTCTTTAAAGGAACTTGGAAGAGCGGTTTGAATAAACCTATCTAGATAAAAATAATTACTTAACTATGAAAAGAAAAAAAACTTTACTGAAAGAAATTGGAACTAAAATTATTTATGACAATAACACAATTATAATTAGCAGAGAAGGAAATGAATGGTTCTTTGAAATAGGAAAAGAGTTAACGACAGATTTAGGAGAAGCAGTTTCTTTATTATTAAGAAATTGTGATGTAAATGATCCAATTTGGCAACTAGAAACTAGAGATATAGATACAGATAATGTATCACCAGAAAAAAGTTTATACTGGTTATCAGGTGGTGAAAGAGAATGGAAAACATTAGAACATTATAACAGACCTTGGTGTGACTGCTATTTAGAATTCCAAGAAGAGTTTGGGTTTTTAGTAATGAGTATCATAAACAGATCTAGAACACTGGAAGAAATGAGAAAACACTTCATCGAATACTTAAACTTACCAGTATTATACGATTTTGCACTAAGTAAAAAGTTATTAAGATAAAAAATTAAAAACTCACTTTTTAGTGAGTTTTTTTTATATATATGTTATGGAATCAAAACCTTGTATTAAATGTCAAGTAGAAATAGAACTTGTAAAAAATAGAAATATTTGTAAGGAATGTCTTAGTATTCATAAAAAAGAATACTATTTAAAAAATAAAACAACTATTAAAGATAAATCAAAGAAATACTATTCAGTAAACAAGGAGAAAAAAATAATATATCAAAAAGAATATAACGTTTTAAATAAAGAAGAGATAAATAAACAAAGAAATATCTATTATAAAGAAAAAAGAAAAAATGGAATTTTTAGGTTAAAACATAATATAAGATCTCTTATTAAAAATTCAATAAATAGAAGTGGTTATAAAAAAAATAGTAAAACGAATATTATTTTAGGATGCTCTTATGAAGAATTTATATTACATATAGAGTCACTTTTCAAAGATTGGATGAGTTGGGAAAACTACGGTAAATACAATGGAGATTTTGATCATGGATGGGATATAGATCATATTATACCTATATCATCTACAAAAACAGAAATCAATTTACTAGAACTAAATAACTATAAAAACTTACAACCTCTTTGTAGTAAAGTAAATAGAGATATAAAAAGAAATATTATATTATGAAATCATCACATTTCTTTGACCTTAACAGTTTAATTACTATGAATAGTAAAGTTTGGATAGTTAATAAACTAAATCCTAATAAACCTTTGTTAAGAATATCTAAATCAGAATTTAACCTTTTAAGAAAAGGTGTTTATAGAAAAGATAATATCAAATTTGATATGTCTGGGGAATCTTATTGGTTCAGTGAAGAACTTTTAAACAGAATTAAAATTAAAGCAAAAAATGCTAATGTAGATGTATCTGATTTAGCTTTTTCAATGCAAGAATTTATGAGTAAAGACATAATTGATAATGGTGACTTTACAATACACTTAGAAAATATTAGACATCTTAAAAATAGTCAAGACGACATCTATGTTATTTGTTCTAAAAACTCTAAAAGAAGTTATGAATCACTAATTGAAAAGTTAGAAGAAAAATTATTAGACTTTGGATTAAAAATAAAGAACTTCTATTACATATCAGAAACATTCTATAACAGAGATAGAGACGATATAGTACACAAAAAAGTGAGATTGGTACTCCAACATATAATTGGTTTAAAAACCGCTGATACGAAGTTTACAGAAGAAGAAATAACTAAATATGATGAAGTTTCTTTATATGACGATGATCTTAATACAATCAAACTAGCTAAAGGTGTAAATGATGTGCTTCAATTCTTAGTTAAGAACAGTGATGATGAAATTAAAGAGAAAGTAAAAGAAGTACTTAAAATGGAAGAGTGTGAATTGATTATAAATCAAGTTACATTCAATAAGGTAAATACATTTATCACAACAAAAGTAGAATTAAACCTCTACAAGATTGTTAGAAAGTTTGAAAGTTTCAATTATAAAAATAATATATAATGTATGAAAAACATTAAAACATTTGAATCATTCTCTCAAGGAGAAGAAATAAACGAATCACTAGGAGGAATAATAAAATCTATTTTATCATTTCCTATAACTATACTTGGATTATTAACAATGCAGTTTGTTGGTGGTAGAACCATTTCAAAAGTAATCAAAGAAAGACTTTTAGACATTTATGCAAATATTGATACTTTAATAACTACATTAGAAAATATTTCAAGAAAGAGAGATATTACTGATGTTGAAAGAAAAAAAGTTATTTCAAAATTGAAAGATTTAAAGAAAGTTAAAGAGAAATATCCAACTTTACAAATATATAAACAAGAAGTAAGTAAAAAAGCTCCTTTATATAACTTTAAAAATAGAGATTATCTAAGAACTCAAATCTGGGATTATGAACCTAGACAAATGAGTGCGATGCAAGTGGTTGCCGAACTTACGAAGGTTTATAGTCTTATAGAAAGAGGTGATGTAACAGGAGAAGTTGCAGCACGTGGACCTATTAGAACTGCTCTTCAAGATCGTTTAAATGGACTACTAAATATACCGGGTGGTAATCCACCACAAGAACAAAATCCGAACGGTAGAAGATAAAAAAAAAGACTAACAAATGTTAGTCTTTTTTTATTTCTCATCTTTCTTACTCATCGCATTCTTAATCATTTCATTTAGATCTCGATTATTTGTAACCAAACCATCTGAAGAAGTATTATCAGCTTGACTTTCCGCCTCAGCTTGTTTAACTTCAGGGTTTTCTATCTCATTATAACCCAAATCTTTTCTTAATGTTTTATAGAACTTCTCTAATTCTGTTCTTTGATTTGATAAAAATTTTCCATTCTCTCTAATTTGACCAATTGTTTGATTGACAACTTCATGCATTCTTGCTGCATTATCACCATTATCAACTTGTCTCAATTGAGATAAGAAGTTTTTTCTAGTCATCTTTGATAAGAAGATTGCTTCTGCATAAACCATAGCATCCTCTCTCATCTTATTTCTAATATAAGAATGTTCTTTTAATTTTGGTATATCACTTAGATATAAATCAACCAAAGACTCTAATACATCCATTGATTGTTGTGTAGCTACAGTTAAGTCAGCATCATAATCATATATCTCAATTTCACCTAAATCAGGTAAATCTTCTGGTTTTGCTAAGTGTAGAGAAATGTCAAATTCCGAGTTTTCTGACTGGATTTGATCGAATTCATCTTGTAGTCTAATTCTTTGTTCTTCACTTTTTGACATAAGTAAACGGTTTTTTACAATATATATAAAAAAAGTAAAGTCCAATTTATTATGGCAAAAGAAATAATAGAAAAACAGATGATATTTACCACCAGATTGGTAGATGAAGCATCAGATAAGATAAACGATGGTATCGTTATAAAGAGATACCAAAACCCTTGGTTAAAGTCTGAAGTAGGTCTAAGAAGAGCAGGGGTTTCCTTTAGAATGTCTCCTGAAGAACAGGAAGAATATATAAAATGTGCATTAGATGTACATTACTTCACAGAACAGTATTGTAAAGTGAAAACTGAAGATGGTTCGATAAACCATATTAAACTAAGAGAGTATCAAAAAGAAATATTAGACAACTTTGTAAATAGTAGATTTAATATTTTGATGGCTTCTCGTCAGGTTGGTAAAACAATCTCAGCATCAATCTTCATGTTGCATACAATCCTATTTAGTAATGATAAGAATATAATGATTGTTGCCAATAAAGGAGATACCGCAGTAGAGATTGTTGATAAGATTAAATCAATCTACTCTCTATTACCTTTCTTCTTAAAACCAGGTATTAAAACTTGGAATCAAAAATCATTAACATTTGAAAATGGTTGTAGAATAAAAACATCAGCAAGATCTAAAACACCTGCTATCGGTTTTACCATTGACGTACTTTATCTTGATGAGTTTGCACACATTCCTTCAAATATTATCGAACCTTACTATACCGCAGCTTATCCAACCGTGTCTGCAGTACAAAACTCAAAGATTATTATCACATCAACACCAAATGGTATGAATTTATTTCATAAGTTACTAACAGATGCAGAAAGACCCGAAGGTGATCCACTTAAAAATAACTATAAACCTATGAGGGTTTACTGGCATCAAGTACCAGGTAGATTCGTAACTTATTTAAGATTAAATAATCATAGATTATACGAACACGGTGTAACTAAAGAAGAGATTTTTGAAGGTATAAAACAAAGGTACCCAGAGAAAATAACTAAAACTCATATGGGATTCAATTCAGATTTCCAAAAAGACATTATTTCAGTATTTAATAATGAACAATGTACAGATGAGGATGTTAAAAATCTAACTTTTATTGATTCAAAAGGATTTGAAGTTCCTTTAAGAGCAATTGGTGAGATGACAACTTGGAAAGAAGAGGCAGTAAAAGATATTGGTGGCGAAGATGCTTTCAACCAAGAATATGGTTTAAGATTTATAAACTCAAGTAAGTCATTATTAAATGAAGCTATTATTGATAGTCTTTTAAATAATAAAAAGAATTATAAATTTGAAGAGATATTTGAATTTGAATCAAAACTTAGATTTAGTTATAAAGATTTAAGATGGATTGATGATGATGAGGTTTTTATACCAATGAATAGAAAAGATGAAAAGATTGTTATATCGGTCGATATATCGGAAGGATTAGGACAAGATTATTCTATTATGAATATATTTAAGATTGCTAAAAAAGATATGGATTTAATTGAATCTCAAAAAGCTGCTTATAAATCAGTTACCGATTTTATTAGATTGGAACAAATTGGTTTATTTAGAAGTAATTTAATCTCAGTTAAACAATTAGCAGAAATTCTTTACATACTTGCATTTGAATATTTTAATCCCGATAATGTTAAGATTGTTTTAGAGTTAAATAACTATGGAAATACTTTATTAGCAGAATTACCTCACGTTTTTGATGGAAATAATCAATATGGATCATCTATTTTCTTTAGATATAAGCATAGGGCAGATGCAACAGAAGAAAGAGTCGGTTTAAAAGTTGGTGAGAATAAGAATATGATGGTAAAAGATTATCAGGATTTAATGATCTCTAAAGGATTTACAATCAATAATGAAGAAACTGTTAGAGAAATAACAACATTTGTTAAACATACTACAACTGCAGGTAATACTAGATATGCCGCAGATGTTGGACATGACGACTGTGTAATGACTATTGTAAATGCTAGTAGTGTTTTTGCAAAAAATGAATTTAAAGAAATGGTCGAGGATACTTTACAAAAAGATCCTACATTTAGGAATTATGTTGATGATTGTCTAAAAAACTTAGAATATACTGAAACAGTTGATTATACACAATTATTAAATGTTAGAAGAAAGATTTTAAATAGAAATAAAACAGTCAATGATACTAATTCAACAGGTATAAATTGGTTTAATGCACCTAAATAAAAAAAAGACATCTTAAAGATGTCTTTTTTTATTCATTCACTTCCATAGTGACTGAGAGTCCCGCCGATTTTAGTAAATTCTTCATTTCTGAAATGGTTTCTAAATCACCATATTTAACATCACATTTACCATTATTGTGAACAATATGAGCACATTGTGTTGCCTGTTCTGGTTCATGTTTACATACCTTAATTAAACACTCAATAACCCACTCAAAAGTTGAATAATCATCATTGTGTAATATAAGACGATAAGGTTTTGATAAAACTGTTTCTACTTTAGATTTGGTTTTTGTTTTTGTAATTGTTGCCATATATTTTCTATATCTTTTAATTTTTTATTATTTATTCTTATTATTCTATTTCCAAAAAAATTATTTTTTAATTGATCTCTGTAAATTTGTTCTAAATATGCTTCTTTACCACCCCAGTGTTTTATTGGTTTATAATGTTGAACTCCATCTATCTCTAAAACTAAATCATAATAAGGTAAATAAAAATCAACTTTTAGTTTTCTACTTGTCTTTGGATTAATTAAATTATCAAATGACTTCTGAGTAATATATTCTATATTATTTTTATCTAAAAAATTTTTTATATATAATTCACCATATGCTTTTTCTGTACAAATATTACAACCTCTTTTACTATGAATTAAATTACTCATATCTTTTAATAAGATACTTCCACATAGTTTGTGTTTAACTCTAACTTTTTTCCAAACATTATCAACATAATCAATTATTTTAAATTCATCATTCCATATCTCTCTACATTTATTATTCCAATAGTCATTAGACTTTAATGAATTTTTTGAACATTTTTTACAAGCATTTTTATGATGAATATGATTGTTCATTGTCATATTAATCAAAGAGTTACATTTTTTATGTAAAATTAAAACTTTATCTTTTACAGATGATGGGTTACCTATTATCTCAAATTCATTATTATGAATAATGTTACTTAAATTTTGATACTCCTCTTTTGTTTTTTGTTTTTTACCCGAACAATAAGCACAATATGTTTTAAGATGATTGTTTAATCGTATATTTAATATATTATTACACTTTTTATGTAAAACATTTACTAAATCTTGACCACTTAATGGTTCTTGTAGAATTTCAAACTCATTATTATGAATTATATTACTTTCTAACTGCCATTCTTCTTTTGTTTTTCTTCTTGACATAGTATATATATTAACTAAGTCAAACTCCCTTTACTTAAATATTTTTGTTGTTTTGTTCTTTACGTCTATTATAGTAATTCGACAGTCAATTGTTTTAGCCCATTTTTCAAATTCTTCTAAATGTTCGTAACGGTCGTCATACATAATAAATTCTTGAGGATCAATCTTTGAAATCAATTTCTCAAATAATCTTCTTTTAAAAGTGAAAGTATCTCCACCAGTGTTTAAATAAACTGCATCAAATGCTAAGTTCAAATCATCTAAAATAGCTTCTACCTCTGGTCTTAATTTTTCAATACGACCTGTTGCCAAAATAACATAGTTATCTGGATCAGAAACTGCTTTTAAATATTCTTGGTAAACATAAGGATTTACAGTGACAGGAAAAATATCCATATCTAAACTCTCTGGTTTTGACCACCATCCTCTGTGAGGATATTCAACACCAAACTTCTCTCTCCATATAACTTTTCCGTCGTCATGCTTTACTGTGTTACACAATGTATCATCGAAGTCAAAACATACTAATTTCTTTATTCCCATACTCTTTATAATTTTTACAAAGATATATATAATTTTTTAATATATATTAAAAAATAAATAAAAATATGAAAATTGATTTTAGAAAAATTGCTATTTTATTTTTACTAATATCTTCTACTGGCTTCGGACTTACTTGGTATCTAAGTGGACACGATGTCTCTAAACAAAAAGTTAAACAACTTGAAGAAGAATATAAGAAATTAAAAGAAGAAAAAGAAGCAGCAGATGCAAAAGTAGCAGCGTGGAAAGAAATCTATGAAAAAAAGGACGCACAAGATAAAAAATTAGCAATTGAAGTAGGTACTGCAAAAGCAGCGGCAATGATAGCTAAAGAAAGTGCTGCGAAAGCCAAAGAAGATCTATCAAAACTTCAAGGTGGAATGGAACAAACTAGAAAAGAGATTGAAGAACTTCAAAATAATCCAAAGGCTCTAACAGATGAGGAACTTTTAGAAGAACTAATAAAAAATACATCTTCAATAGAAAACAAAAAAATAAATAAAGTATCTGAAATAAAAGATAGTAAAATAGAAATTAAACACAAGGTAAAAATGGGAGAAACATTATATTCTTTATCCAAACTTTACAATATAAGTGTTTCTGAAATACTGGAACAAAATGATTTTTTGGAAAATAAAGGTCTACAAGTAGGACAAACTTTAACAATTAAAAATAATTAATATAAAAAATAAATATATGAAAATGAGAAAGTTATTCACATTATTAATGACATTAGTTTTTACAACAATGTTTTCACAAGTTACACAGGAAATAAAATACCCAAGATTTGAAGTAGATTCACTTGGTCAAAAAGTTGTAATAATGACTATACCACAAGCGATGAAACTTAATAATAACTCTAATATATTAGAGAAGTTTGAGAAATTACAAGCAGAAATGCAAGATTATGAAAATATATGTATAAAGGTAATTGATGAAAAAGATAAGGTAATTGCCAAATTAGACGTTGTTATTACTAAACAAGATGGTCAGTTAATTGTCAAAGATGAGAAAATCAAAGCCCTACAAGGAGAAATACTTGGTTGGATGGAAAAAACAGGTGCTTTAGAGAAACAATTAGCCAATAGACAACAAGTAATTGATGAAAAAGATAAACAATTAAGAAGACTTAAAACTAAGATGGTTATCCCAGTGATAGTTGGACTATTATTGTCAGTATTAGGAGTTTTTTAAAAAAGTGCAAAAAATGGCTTTTTATTCTTAATATATAAATCATATAAAAAATAAACAAAAACATGAAACACGTTAAAGCATTTGAAAAATTTCGTATTCAAAAAAATAGAGAAGAGATTATCAAAGAATCTGTTTTCCAAGTTAACGATCTTTATAAAGTAAAAACTATGATTGATTTACCTCAATCTTTAATCAACGCTTATGTTAAAAAAGTAAAAGATACTACAGGTAAAAACTTACGTCAGTTCTTTGGAGACGTAGATATTGCCGAAGAAATCATCAAATATGTAACTACAAACTTTTTAGATGTAGATAAAATTCCTGGTGGAGCTATAATGGGTGGGCAAACACAAGCACAGACTCAAGGTCAAGGACAAGTTCAAGTTCAAACTGAACCACAAGCACAGACTCAAGTTGAACCACAAGCTCAAGCTCAAGCACCTGTACAAGGACAAGCTCAAGCACCTGCACAAGGACAAGCACCAGAAGGAGAATTTGAAGAGCCACAAGCTCAAACTCCTGTTCAAGGACAAGCTCAAGCACCTGCACAAGGAGAAGAACCTGTTCAAGTACAAAACGAAGAAGAGGAAGAAGAGGAAGAAGAATTACCACTTTAATCTTTAAATATAAAAAGAAAACCACTCATTGAGTGGTTTTTTTATTTTATATACTTTGTAAGAATAAAATCTCTTCGTATTGTCATTAGTAAATTAAACATATCTTCATCATCATTTTTATAATACTTAATGTGTTTATTGATAATATCTAAAGTTAAATCATGTTTATTATAGTTTATCCAATCTTCTTTAATATAAAGTGGCATATTAGAAACATCACTAATCTTTTCTTTTTCCTCTTGAATGTAGTAATAAACTTGGTCCTTTTCAAGTATAACAGATGTTAACCCCAATATCCAATGATTACTATAATCACTTAAAGTCGAAATGATTTTAAAGTCTCCAAAATTTGAGTTAAAAGAATTTAATTCAAGATTATTCATTATTATAATTATCTAAGAAGTTTCTTTCCTCTGGTGTAAGATTTTCTATACCAACAGAACTAATTCTATCTAATATCTCATCTATATTAAACTTAACAGCATTTCTTTTTTTTATTTTCTCAATATCAGACATTTCTTCTTTCAATCCACCAAAGTTACCTTTCTTTATATCATCTACCTTAACACCAAACTTTTTCTCAAATTCATCACGAGAGAAAACCATTCCCATAACATTCACAACATCATTGATCTCATGTTTATAGAAAATCTCCACACCCATAATAATTTCCTCTACTAAAGTCTTTTCTGCAGAATCAGATGTATAAATACACTTATCTCCTTTAAATACGGCAATATCCTTTCTATCCATCAAATAAACAATATTTATCGAACCTAGTTTATCTAATTCAGTCATAACACTAACCGTGTTATTGATACGATTATTAAAACTAGTCTTATGTGTATAGATATTATCTAATATTCCCTGAAAAATATCATTGATCTCTTTTTTGTAATTTCTTTCTTGATAAAAATCTAGAATTCTTCTTACTAAATTATTAAGTAAGTAACCCAAACAAATACCACCAAGTAATATCATACTATATACCATAAACTGATTTTCTAATTTTTACTAATAAACTATTTATAAATTTTTCATCTACCTTTTCTGGTAAATTTGATTCTTTAAACAAAGTATCTACTTCCTTAATTTCACTTTCAACGTGGTCAATCAAAGTTTGTAAATCTACTTCACCTCTTCTAATTGCAAGAAGTTCTTTAGCATTTGGTCTTTTAACTATAATACCCTTACCCTCTGCAATTTCTCTAGCCATATCCATCAATCTTCGACAGTGTAACATGTTTTTACCATCAATTTGTTGACCGTGTGACTTAACATCAACCCATCTTTGAAGATTTCTCTTTTCTAACCATTCTTCATACTCTCTAAAGTCTTTACAATGTTCAGAGTAACCATCTTTGTTATAAACAATGTTACACAATGATACTTCTCCTTTTGGAATTGAAGATAATCTTAATTGATTTGATATTCCCAAGTTAGGAGTTTCTAAATTATCATCACCTACTTTAACAAGACCTTTGTAAAATCCTGGTTTATCATTGTAATAAACAGCATAAACATCTTTAGCATGTGGAACATTGGTTAAACCAAACATTCTAACATCATATTTTTTACCAAATAATTTATGGAAAAATCCACCTTTATATTCAGAGCCATATTTTGACTTTTTAAATGGTATAGTTTTCTCACCATCAATAACATAACAGAAGTCAAGTAAATCTTTACGAGTTACTTTATCTTTCTCCCAGTTTTGTTTTTTGTTTTGTCCTTTAGCTTTACCAATTTGAGCTCTAGCATAACCACCAAAAGAGTTTGCACAGATTTTAGTAATAAACTGGTCTCTATTCTCTAACAATAAATCAAAGATAGGATCTTTATATAGAATACAATCCTCTGGAGTATTCAATAACTCTAAAACTGTTGGGTTATTACTAGCCAATAATTCCAAGAATCTACGAATTTCATAGATTACAATATCATTATTATCATCATTTATTTGTTGTTTGTACTTAAAACCAAGAATATCATCCATTGGCTGTATAAATACACCGGCAAAGTCAGTATCGGAGGTCTCTATATTAGTTCCATATGCGTGTGAACCTCTAACCACCAAGAAAAGTGGTATAGCACCCGGAGACCTTTCGTTTATAAGTTGTAGTAATTGTTCTTTCATTTCTATTATATAATTTTTTACAAATATAGTGAAAAAAATCAAATGTTCAACTATTTAAACTTCTTTTTTAATTCACTTAAATCTAAGAGATACATATCTTTTGGATCAGTATCTTCTAATATTTTAATTTCTTCTTTTTTTGCAGTGAAATCCTGCTTCATTTTCTCAAACAACTCTTTTGTTAAAGAGTAAATTGGCATTCTTAACAAGTAATCAAATGAATCATCTATCTTTTCTAACCCTAATACTTCAAATCTCAGATTTAGATACATTGTTTATTTTTAACTTCTCATCAAGAATTGCTTTAATGAATCTACCTCTATTACTTAATACTTTTAATTCTTTATTAAGTTTATCTAATGTATGTTGTTTTCGTATATTATAATAATCTAATCTAAATTTAGTGAAATATTCTATAATTTCTTCTGACGTTTCAAATATCTTTAATTTACCAAACTCATCCAATGTTGTAAATATCTCTGTTGATGATTCTTCTAACTTTAAAAGTTTTATTAGAGCACTATCATCTAAACTCTCTAATGTAACTCTATTAAATTTAATTGTATAATCAACATTATCCTTACAATTATCATCATATGAAACAATATCTTTATTATCAACCAATTTATCTAGTATTTCTTCATACTTTTCATATGTCATCGAAGGTGGTAATTCACTTATCTTAACCGTTGAAGTATTTACTTTTTGAAAACGACCTCTTATTATCCACCTTTTACTATTTTCTTTATCTTGTATGAATTCACCTGTAAACTCATTTAAAGAAGGTTTAATACTAGATATTTTTTTACCTTCAATAACTCTCACACAACTATCAATAATGCTTTTAATGTCTCTATTTAACACATTAGAAGCAAATCCAACCGCAATTCCTGAAGAACCATTTAATAACACCGTTGGAATAATCGGTAAAAAGTATTTTGGTTCAATTGTTTCACCTTCTTCCTCTTTATAATCAAGTAAGTCAAAATCTTTATAAATCAATCTAAAGTTCTCACTTAATTTAGTTCCAATATATCTTGCTGCACCCGGTTGTGGAGAACGTAATGAACCAAATTGTCCATCTTCTTCAAGTAAAGGAGCATTGTTTTTAAATTTTTGTGCCATTGTTACAATAGCATTTTCTAAACTAGAATTGTGAGTAAGTATCATAGATTTACTACCAATAACAAAATTGTGATATTTATCAACTGTAATATCATAAAACTTTTTTGGAGTTTCTAATTTTTTCTTTTTTATAGATTTTATCTTCATATTCTTTCTCTTATAATTTTTTTACAAAACTCAATATTATCTAAATAGGATACATCACTCCATATTTCAAAAATTTCAAATCCTTTATCCTTTGCCACTTGATATTTTATTTTAGATTTCTCTATATTATCATATGCATTTTCCTTTGTGAATGGATTAAACCAATCATTACTCTCTAATTGAGAGTGTTTGGCATGAAATGAAACTCCATTATACTCTATAATTATCTTTTTACTTCTTATAGTAAAGTCATAGAAATAAATACTATCAGACTTTATAAAAAATTCGGATTTCTCATCAATACCAATGAATATATCATCATATTCTATATCATTTTCTAAACACCAATCAATAACTGGTTCAAAAACCTTTAAAGACTCTTTTGATGCTTTACCAAATAGATGTAATCTTGGATCATAACCAATTTCATTGATAAATTTATTATGAGATATATTCCATTTTTCTTTAAAAAGTTTTGGATTATTCTTAATTGTTTTTTCTAAAGTTTGTTTCTTTTTTAATTTTATATAATCTGATTTTGATATAGAATCAACACCATATTTTTCAAAAATAGTTTTTTTAATTTTTTCCTTAACATCCTCTCTCTGGAAAATATTAACAATACCTTCATTCTCTAATAAATTACTCTCCCAATTAATTCTTGATTTTGAATTTTTATAAAAATTATGTTTTGTACCACAACTCAACAAAAAAGATTTTTCTTTTAGTTCTTTAGCACAGTTCATAGAACATGTTTGATTTTGTTTGTGATGGAATTCATTACCACAATTCTTACATATATTATACTTTCTACAATTTGAACATAATTTATATTTCTCAACATCCTTCTCAATATATTTTTTTGAGATACTATCGATATTATAAGTATCACTACATCTTTTACATACACACATCTCCAAATTTTATTTTTTATAATGTATATATAAAAATATAAAACTACCTTTTATCATCATGGTGATGAAAATCCTTAATATCATCATCATTCTTCAAGTCTTCTGCTTTTACCCACCCTCTTTGAGTATAAAATGGATGATTACTAGTACATCTAAAAATACTACCATCTTCCATTTCTATTTCATACTCTTCTGTTGTTACAGTACCTATCCTAGGTGAATGTCCAATACCAGTTACATATTTAGATTCATCCTCATCATATGAAATTAAATCTAATTTTAAATCTGGATAATTTTCACACCACTCACCAATCTTAATAATCACACCATCTGATGTAATTATTTCAGTATCATATTCTAAGCAGTTACCGTGGTGGTAAAAGGCATCAGAAGCAACCTTACCAGCTAACTGGAATACTTTTATATTTTTTTCACTACCATTTCTCCAAATTTGATTGGAAATATGAATGATTTTTCTCTGTGTTGGTTTGAATCCATCAACAACAGATGGTATTGCTCTTCCTTCAATAGAGTACATTGCGAACTCTTTATACTCATTTGATAAGAAATCGGAAATCGTTTTTTCTGTCATCATAATTTTATATATAGTAAAAATTAATCTTTGTTTTTATATGAACATTAAAACATTTTCTAAATTCAATGAAGAACTAACTGGAAAGTATAAGGAAGAAACTGAAATTATCTATAAAGATAAAGATCTTGTTTGTATGTTACCAAAAAGTCAAATGACTTCGAGTATTTATGGTAAAGGTGCAAATTGGTGTCAAACACAAGTAGCAGGATTTGATATGTGGTCAGGTAAGGTGATAAATAAAATTAATAGTGAGGGTAATATTTATATTAGTTCATATTTTCACAATAATAAAATAACACTACAATACTCTCCTGGTCCAAGTAAAATGTTAGAAGAA
>Ga0075464_10000649_pt1 | contig 15404 bp, 13 predicted proteins | sample DEB19_08_DNA_5_FD_75068 | JGI IMG/M metagenome (GOLD analysis project Ga0075464, IMG submission 75068) | Aqueous microbial communities from the Delaware River and Bay under freshwater to marine salinity gradient to study organic matter... | ecosystem: Environmental > Aquatic > Marine > Coastal ...
AAGTGTCCCCGAAAAATATATTGTTACACCTGTTACTTATGCAAATGGAGTGCTTTATGGCAAGTTGTACACTTTGAAATTTAATGACACAATTTTTAGGTCGATAGTAGTAAAAATAAATGAGTATGATATAGAAAGCGGGAAGGGTATAATTTCTTATATTGGTGTGGGAACAGATAATGCTATTAATTTTGAAATCAATAATCATAAAATAACAAATTTTACTGAATTATTAACTCAAACTGACGGGACTATAAAAAGTAATTCAACTGGTATTAATTCTACCTCAAGCTGCACTGGGGGATGTTATAAACAAGCAAAAGATGCGTGTGACGCTGATCCAGATTGTAAAATATTGTGTGATAATTTACCTAGTTGTAGCGGTTCAATAGCAGTAGCTTGTTTTATGCATTGTATATTTAAATAACAATTTTATGAATATTATATTTAACACATTAATTATACTCTTAATACTTGTTTTTATAACAGTTTGGGGATATTCAATATACCATGTTACCATAACTAAGTTTAGAAATAAAAATATTAAATTGTTTTGGACGATCGTAATTTTTTTAATCCCTATTTCCTCAATTTATTATTTGATTTATAATAGATCTTTAAAATAAATCTTCCAATTGAAAAAGCCATTACTTTAATTAGTAGTGGCTTTTTGTTTTACAATACTTCCTTTCCATCCAAAATAAGCAACTACAAGAAAGGCGATGAGTGGAACAATATATCCTAATTGAATGTTGCCTGTATTATCGCTAATTAACCCAAATACCCTTGGCAATACAGCGCCGCCAACAATTGACATTACAATTAAGCTACTCGCCATTTCTGTGTCTTTACCTAAGGACTGTATGCCCAGCGAAAATATGGTTGGGAACATAATTGACATAAAAAAACAGATGGCTATTAAGGCATAAACCGTTGTCATACCCTTTCCAAATATGGCAACTAAACATAGGGCAACACAAATAAGTGCAAAAGAAGTTAAGAGTTTGCGCGGTGCAATAAATCGCATTAATGCAGTTCCGGAAAAACGACCAATTAAAAAAGCAAGACCCCCAAAACTTAAATAGTCCGCAGCTTGTAGTTCTGTGATATTAGCGGTCTTAGTAGCATATAAAATAAAAAGGCTTAATACACATACCTGCGCACCCACGTAAAAGAACTGAGTAATTACCGCCCAGCTAAGATGCTTATGTTTTAGTGTTTCAGCGATTGAAGCTTTTGAAGTTAGATTATTTTTATCTCTAATATCTGGTAACTTAATTATAAAAAATAATATAGCAAATACGATTAAAATAATACCCAATACTGCGTAGGGGGTCTTCACCGAATTAGCTTCCGACGCTAACGCAATTTTTCTTGCCGCCTCTGACATGCTAGCCAATTCGCTTTCTGCATATCCTTTTGTCAATATTAATCTTGCCCCAATAGCAGGTGCCATAGCTACTGCTAACCCATTGAAAGACTGAACCAAGTTAAGCCTTTGAGTCGCCGTACTAGGATCTCCTAAACTGGAGGCATAAGGATTAGCAGCGGTTTCTAAAATAGTCAATCCACATGCAATTACAAATAAGGCAAATAGGAAATAGTTGTAGGATTGATTATTTGCAGCTGGTATAAACAAAAAAGAGCCTATGGCAAATAATAATAAGCCAGTAATAATGCCCATTTTATAGCCCCATTTTTTCATAATATAACCAGCAGGAAGCGCCATTATAAAATAAGCTATAAAAACAGAAGAGTCTACTAAGGTGGACTGGGTAGTACTAAGCGTGAACGACTTTTTTAAATGAGGTATTAAAATAGGGTCCAAATTATGTGCGAAGCCCCATAAAAAAAATAAACAAGTAATTAGAATAAAGGGGACCAAGTCCGAAGCAGATTTTTTCATAAAAGGCAAGCTTATGTATATATAATAGAGAATTAAATATAATACATATACACTATTTGACAATAAATTTGAAATTTTGAACCGAATTACAAATGGAATAACACTAATTTAGTGCAACGAAAAATAAAAGTTGTTTATGAGAAACCTATTAATGACTACTTTGCTTATTGCATTCTCAATTTGTGCAATGGCAAACCCAGTAAAAAACAATCCCCGTGAGTATTATATGATTCAAGTATATCATTGTACTTCACAAAAGCAAATAAGCACAATTGATGCCTATTTGAAAAATACTTATTTGCCACATTTACATACTGCTGGTATTTCTAAAGTGGGCGTATTTGAGCCAGTTGACAATGACACTGCTTCAGACAAAAGATTAATGGTTTGGATTCCTTTAGCGTCTATTAATGAAATTGATAAATTAGATAATATTATTGAGCAACTGGATCCAATGGGCAATAATCCTGTAATTCATTTAGAAAATGCAGATAGCAGTTTACCTTATACGAGAGTTGAAACTACTATTGCAAAAGCATTTAAAAATCAACCTCAGTTTTCAACTAAATCTGATTTAGTAAAATCTATTGCTCGTATTTATGAATTTAGAAGCTACGAAGGTCCAACAGAAGACATGTATTTAAGAAAAGTGCATATGTTTAATGAAGGGAAAGAAATTGAATTGTTTAATAAATTAAACTTCAATGCAATATTTTATGCAAAAGTAATTGCTGGTAATAGAATGCCAAACCTAGTGTATATGAATAGCTTTAACAATATGGACGACAGAAACGCACATTGGAAAACATTTGGAGAAGATCCAACTTGGAAAATAATTTCAAATCTACCACAATATTTAAAAACAATTTCTAAGGCAGACATTATCTTAATGACCGCTAAAGATTATGCAGATTTTTAGTGGATCAATTGCAATCCCATTAATCTAGCTAATTCTAATTTAGCAGAACATAATTGAAATTGGTATTGCAGTTGATTAAATAAAGCTCTTTGGTAATCGGAGTTGGTAGAAGTTACTTCAATAGGAGTAGCTGTTCCGTTTAACAACTTCGCATTACTTAACTTCTGTGCTAATGCAGCTTGCTCAATTTGAGAAGCTGCATTTTTTATGCGCTGCTCATTACTTTGAACGTCAATAATAGCCGCTTTAATATCTTTTTCAAAATCATGCAATACTACAGCTGCATCTGTCTCTTGTATTGTAAGCACTTGCTGTTGTATCTTAATTTGTTGTTTTGTTTTTCCGCCATTAAAAAGAGGAACAGAAAATCCTATACCTGCACTATAATTAAATCTTTGGTCTTGAATCGCTGGCAAGTAGCCATTTTTAGAGCCCGCAGTTGCTTTCATTCCTACATAAGGTTTTTCGTTTAACTTACTAATTGCAAGTTCAGATTTAGCAATACTAACTTTGTCTTTTGCTATTGCTAAACTTGGATTATTCAATAGGGCTTGTTGTACTGCTTCGTCGATAGTATAATTATTCAATGCAAATTCTAGTTGGACTCCTTTAATCTCCTCTATGCCAGTGCCATATTTCATTAGATTGGCTAATTTTTTTAAGCTTGTTTCTAGATCAATTTTTCTATTTGATTCGTTGTCAATTTTTGACTGAATAGTAAGTAAGTCTAATTGTATTGCATTTCCATTTTTCAATTGAGATTCAATTACATTTTTATTCTCATTCAATAATTGTAAAACGGTATTTTGAATTTCAATAGATTTTTTTGCATAAATCATTTGGTAGTATACTTGACTAATTTGATAAAACAAATTTGACCTAAGTTGTTCTGCCTGATGTTTTGAACTTTGAAGTTCATTCTTCGCTTTTTCTACATTCGATTTTAAACGTCCAAAGTCGAATAAAGTATAGGTGCCATTTAAAGCTGCGCTTAAATTATGTTCTGGAGCAAACTGAAACATTTTTTCTCCAAAAGCCACTTCAATTTTTGGTTTCACATAAGCATAGCTTGCATCAAAATTAATATCTGGATATTTATTCAATTCTGTAAGCTTCAATTTGTCTTCTGCCAATTGCACCGACTGTTGCGTTTCCTTTACTTTAGGATAATAGCTTAATGATTGTGTCAATAAATTTGATAATTCATTGTTCACTAAACTTTGTGCAGTTGCTAAATTTGTTAAGCTAATTAGAAATAATGTAGCTGATATCAGTTTTTTCATACTCAAATGAGATTGTATTTTAATGCTTTCGCGCTTAATTTAATGTGCTTCAGACGCCGCTTCTAATGCCGCTTTGTCTAATTTTTTTCTAGTTCTTAAAAAGAAAACCAATGGTATTACTACCAAGAAAAATATTCCTACTAGTCTGAACGTGTCTAAATAAGATAAATAATAAGCCTGTCTGTCTACAGAAAGGTCAATTAGTTTATACGCTTTTTCGGTAGCCCCATGAAAATCACCTGTCTTGGAACTTATGCCTTGACTAATCGTATTCACTCTTTCCTGCCATGCAGTTCCGTCAGAAGGCATATGTGAAATTAGATTGGATCTATGTTTAAAGTATTGTTGTGCAACATAATTATTGGCCATAGCAATACCAAATGCACCGCCTAATTGGCGAATCATATTATTAAGTGAGATACCAGATGCATAGTCTTTAGGTGCCAGACCTACCACAGCTTGATTAATTAAAGGCAATTGACTTAAAGAAATACCAAAAGCACGTATAAGTAATGGCCAGAAGAAATCCCATTTACCTGCGTCTATTGGCATTGCTGCACTATAAAATGCATATACAGCGAATAAACTAAAACCTACTATTACAAAAGGAATGGGAGACACGCCCTTGCTCATTAATTTACCTATTATTGGCATCATGATTACACCCGCCAATGTGGGTAATAACAAAGAGCTACCTGTTTCAAATGCAGTAAAGCCCATTACTCTTTGAGCCAATACAGGATATACAAAGACAGAGGTAAACAATCCAAAACCTGCAACAAATGTGAAGATGGTTGTAAATGCCAAGTTCCTATTACCCAATACCCTCAAATTAACCGCAGGTTGTTTTATGCTAAGTTCATACCAAATAAACATTCCTAAGCCTACAACGGCAATCATGGAACAAAAGCGAATGGTATCACTGCTAAACCATTCTTCCGACTCACCTCGCTCTAATACATATTGTAAACATCCAATTCCTACTGCTAGCAGCAGTATTCCGGTATAGTCAATTTTAATAGCATCCTTGCCTTTGCCCTCTCCTTCTTTTTTATCAATAAAGGTATATGCCAAAAATGTTGCTATAAAACCAATAGGGATATTGATCATGAAAATTAAAGGCCAACTATTATGTTCAATAATCCAACCTCCCAAAGTTGGGCCTAAAGTTGGGCCTAACACAATTCCCATTCCAAACAAGCCTGCCGCCATTGGACGATCCTTAGGCTCAAAGGCATCAAATAAAATGGCTTGTGAAGTAGACAATAATGCACCCCCTCCAACACCTTGCACAAATCGCCAAATAATTAATTCCATTAAACTATCAGATTGCCCACATAAATAGGAGGCAATGGTGAAAATTATCATGGAGACGATATAGTAATTTTTTCGTCCAAAATATTCTGCTAAAAAGCCGGTAAGTGGAATAATAATCACATTCGCAATAGCATAAGAAGTAATTACCCAGCTAATATCTTCAATACTCACGCCCAAACTACCAGAGATATCTGTTAGTGCTACGTTTACAATAGAAGTATCAATCAACTCCATTATGGCAGCCGACACAGTTGTTAAAACGATAATTGCTTTTGCTATTCCTTTAGGGGTTGCCATTAAAACTATTTGTCAACGGTGATAAATACACTCATACCTGCTCTTAATTTATTTTTTAAGGCTGCTTGATTGTCGATAGAAATTTTTACAGGAATTCTTTGTGTTACTTTAATAAAGTTACCACTTGAGTTATCTGGAGGCAATAAAGAAAACTTAGCACCAGTAGCGTCACTTAAGCTTACTATAGTCCCTTGAACTGCTAAGTCAGGAAATGCATCAACACGAATATCTACTTTTTTTCCTTCGTGTAAATCGCCTAATTGGCTTTCCTTAAAATTAGCTACAATCCAGTAACTGCTATCGTTTACAATTGAAAATAAAGGAGTACCTGCTTGAACAAATTGTCCAATACTAATATTTTTCTTGCCAATTTTACCTTTTACAGGAGCTGCAATTTTTGTATAAGACAATTTTAATTCCGTCTCTTTAATTCTTGTTTTTTTCATGTCAATCATTGCCAAAGCTCTATTCACACTCTCTTTTAAAACCTCGATCTTATTTTTTGCAGTTGCTAATTCTGTTTGTGCATTTGTAAATTCTTGATTTGCTGCAGCTAACTGATATTCTGATTCTTCTAATTGCTTTCTAGTAATTGCTTGTTCTTTAAATAAATTTTGATCTCTTTTTAAATCATTATTTACTTTTTGCTTTCTAATATTTTTTAAGTCAATAGCGCCTTTGTTGTTTTGTAAAGACAAAATAGCATTTGCTAATTGCGCTTTTGCATTGGACACTTCTGCCATTGATTGTTGCAAATCTGCCTCTTGCTCTTGTAATTGAATTCTTAAATCGGCGTCGTCAATTTCAACTACTTGTTGATTTTGAGCAACTGAATCAAAATCTTTAATGTCAACAGATTTAACAAATCCAGAGATTCTAGTTAAAACTGGTACAATAGTCGTTTCTATTTGTGCATTATCGGTTGTTTCATGTGTTAATGAAAATATTAACTTCTTAACTCCAAAAAATAACGCGACCGCTAATAAAAGCCCAATTACGATTTTTCTAATTGTTGCCGACTTGTTGCTGCTTTGAGACGCTGCCTGATTTTGCTCCATTTGAATAAAATATTATTAAAAAATATATTTGAATAAGATGGCGCAATTTACATCAAATAGGGCAGACAGTATTGAGATTATGATAAAAGGGCATTATAAAACTTGATTGAACTCTAATCGTTCACCATCCGGCCCTTCAATATTAAAATACTTGCAGCCGTTTTTCCAAAAAGCGAGAAAAACAGGTGCTGCTTCAAAAATGTGGTAGCCGTTTTCCTTTAAGGTCGCATACGTAATGTCAATATCGTCAACGTCAAAGGCAATATGATCAATATGTCCGTTCTGTCTAGCACGAACTTCCGCTAATTCTGGATCTGGCATTTGGTAAAGTTCAATAATCATGTCATTTAGGTGCATCATGGATACATTGCCTTTGTCGCCATGCAATTCAAATTCAGATTTCATTATATTCTTAAAGCCTAGCCCTTCATAAAATGCTTCCGACTTCTTTAAATCAGTTACAGGAATACCAATATGTTGCAACCCATTTATTTTCAATTCCATCTTAAAAGTTTTAGCTAAATATCATTAACTTTCTTGAATAAACAAATACACATGCGTAAATTTTTACTGGGACTTTTACTCTTACCTATTTTAAGTTGGTCACAACAAAAAGCAAATTATAATTTGGCTGCAAGATTTGCACCAAAAAAATTAGATAAAATGCTTTTTTCTTTGTCAGTAGACCCTCATTGGCTAAAGCAATCAAACAAGTTTTGGTATACTTACGAAACTAGTGAAGGGAAACAATGGTTCATTGTAGACCCAATTAAAATAGAGAAGAAAGTAATGTTTGACAGAGATCGTCTTGCGGCGGAACTTACAAAAATTATAAAGGACCCTTTTGACGGATTACATTTACCAATTGATTCTTTGAAATTTATCAAAGACGAAAACTGGATTCAGTTTGAAGTAAAAAGTAGCTTAGAAATAAATAAAGAAGACACAGTTGCAAAAAATGCTAAGCCTGAAAAAATAAAAAAAATATTCTATTTTGAATATAATATAGCTAGTACTCAGTTAAACGAACTAGTAGGTTTTAAGAAGCCAAAGAAAAAACCAAGTTGGGCAAATTTATCACCAGATGAGAATATTGTTTTATTTGGAAAAAACTTTAACCTGTTTTGGATGGACAAAGCTAATTATGGAAAAGCTTTGAAAAATGAAGATGATTCAACCATCATAGAACACCAAATTACCAAAGACGGCGTATTATATTTTAGCTGGCATAGCGAAAGTAGTTATGGCGGTGGTGGTGAAACAAATGTTGACATAGAGAAAAATAAAAATAAAAGAAAGCCCGTATACGCCTACTGGAGTGAGGATAGCAAGCATTTTGCTTTAAATAAAGTGGATAATACAAAGGTGAAAGATCTATGGGTAATTAATAGTATTGCAGACCCACGACCTACATTAGAAACTTATAAATATTGGATGCCCGGCGAAAAAGAAGCACCAGTTGATCATCTTTTTGTTTTTGATATTAATGGCTACAATAGTAAAGAAATTAATGTTTCCTTATTCAAGGATCAAAATATTTCAATATGGGATAAGACTAAAAATATTAATTCTAGAGACGACGATTTTAAGCCAAATATTTGGTTAGGCACTAATGATCAATTTTATATAAGTAGAACTAGTAGAGATTTAAAAAAGATTGATCAATGTATTGTTGATATTGCAACTGGCAATGTGAAAACACTTATTGAAGAAAGCTTAAATAGTTCTATTGAAATTAGGAAGCCAGGATTAATTAATAAAGGGAAGGAATTAATAGAATGGAGTGAGCGTGATGGTTGGGCACATTTGTATTTATATGATGATAAAGGAAATCTTAAAAATCAAATTACTCAAGGTCCTTGGCATATAGAAGATATCATTTCCATTGATGAAGATAAAAGAGTTGTTTATTTTTCTGCGAATGGAAAAGAGCGTATAAATAATAACACAAATGAGGACCCTTACTATTTACATTTATATAAAATAAACTTTGACGGGAGTGGATTGCAATTATTAAATACAGGAAATTTTGACCACACTTTTAGTTTGAATGATAAAAAGGCATTTTTCGTAGATACCTACTCGAGAGTGAATACCGCGCCTGTTTCTGTTTTATACAATACCGAAGGTAAAAAAATACTAGACTTAGAAATTGCAGATATAAGTTCTTTATTAGCAGCCGGCTATAAGTTCCCGGAAACTTTCAAGGTAAAAGCGGATGACGGAATAACTGATATTTTCGGAGTTATGTATAAGCCTTACGATTTTGATAGCACCAAAAAATATCCCATTATTGAATACGTATACCCGGGTCCACAAACCGAATCGGTTAATAAAAGCTTTAGTAAGGGAATGGACAGAATTGACCGTCTTGCACAATTAGGCTTTGTGGTGGTTACCATGGGTAATAGAGGCGGAAATCCTGCTAGAAGTAAATGGTATCATAATTATGGCTATGGCAATTTGAGAGATTATGGCTTAGCTGATAAGAAAGTAGCCATTGAACAATTGGCTGATAGATTCCCTTATATAGATAGTCAAAAAGTAGGTATTCATGGACATAGTGGCGGTGGGTTTATGAGCACCGCAGCTATGTTAGTATATCCGGATTTGTTTAAGGTTGCGGTGAGTAATGCTGGAAATCATGACAATAGTGTATACAATAGATGGTGGAGTGAAAAACACAATGGCCTTAAAGAAAATATTTCAGAAAAAGGAGATACCACTTTTACCTCTATGATTGACAAAAACCCTGATTTAGCCAAGAACTTAAAAGGTAAATTATTATTAATACATGGAGAAATTGATAATAATGTACACCCCTCAAATACCATAAGATTAGTGAATGCTTTAATAAAAGCCAATAAGCGCTTTGACATGTTAATCCTTCCTACTCAAAGACATGGATTTGGGGATATGAATGAATATTGGTTTTGGAGAACTGCAGACTATTTTAGCAAATACCTTTTAGGAGATACTACAGAAAGACCAGTTGACATGGAAGAAATGAATAGAGAGATTGAAAGAAAAAAATAAAGGATATATAAGTTACAGATTAAAATAGTACTCTTATAAACGCATAAAAAAAAGCCCCAAAATATTGGGGCTTTTTTTTATTGTTGCTGCTGCTGAATTGACATAGCGGTTTTTTTAAGATCATTAACACTATTTACTTCCTGTTTATCTAACAATACCTGATTCGTTTCTTCAAAAGTATGACCATCTTCATATCCTACAGAAACAAAAACAAATAAATCTTGTCTTGAAGAACCTTTATAAGTTCCTTTTACAACACTACTGTCGTAAAAATTTCTACCAACAGCTAACTTTACATGATGATTATTAACCCAGGCATTGTTTGTTGGATCTATACCACACCAGCCAATTCCAGGAACCCATGCATCAACCCATGCATGCGTTGCACCTTCGCCTCTCATTCCATTCTTGTTTGGACATATATATCCACTTACATAACGACAAGGTATATGCATTGTTCTTAAAATTTGAAGGAGCAAATGTGCAAAGTCCTGACAAACGCCTTTCTTATGTACTAGAATCTCGTCAATAGTAGTCTCTATATTGGTAATGCCTTTAGTGTAAGTAAAATTTTCAAAAATATACTGGCTTGATTTTTCAATAACCTCTTTAATACTTTGACCTCCATTAAAAAAACTTTCTAAGATTTTTTGTATTTGTTCTTGTGACTCAATATCATCTGGTTTTGTCAATTCCAATAAGTGAAAACTTTCTTCTACTTCTTTATTTAATATATCAAATCCAGTAGTTGACATCTCTAAACTAGACAGATCTACAATAGTTCTTACAGTCAATTTGCTTTCTACTATTAAATCCTGATGTGGCTCCAAGATATTGAAAAAGCCAACTTTATTTCCCCAATAATCTTTAAAAACATGAACATTAGGATGATTCGTGATTATTAAATCATGCTGCAATACTTCCTGATCGGCTGACTGATAAGGAAAAATTCGTATTTCATTGACGCTTTCCACAATAGGTTGTTCGTAATGATATTTAGTAATATGGTGAATTTTAAAAACGGACATAGTATTATATTAAGAATAAGAGAAAAAGGTCTGACTCAAGCTATTGGTAAATTGAATAAGATTGTATTTAGAGGTTTGTAAGTATATAGACATGCCAATTTTATTTATCCACTCCAAGTCAGTAAACTCAACATTGCTATAAATTCGTCCAAACTCTTTGATAATGGCTTGTTTATTTTTAATTTTATTTTCATCTACTGCATTTTCTAGATATTTTTTAACTCTTGTTAAAGAATAAAATAAACTATGTGGAAACTGCTCATTAAAAATAATCTGATGTGCCACATTGAAACTAGAATCATTCGATCGGTAATTCTTCAAATGAAACTCATAACCTGAAACCGAGAATAATAAATTACGCCAATGTAAAATGTCTTTTTCTTTTTTCAAATCGAATTCAATTCCTGCATAATGTTTTTCTAGAATATCAATAGTCAAAATGCTTCGCTCTATGTATTTTCCCAGATTCATAAAACACCAACTTAAACTTCTTGGCATAGTACTATCCGCAATCCCAGTATATAATAAACAGTTCTTTTGTAAATGCTCAATAGTATGTAATTGCTTGTTCTCTTCTAAATTTGAAGCAATTGTTTTACTATTAATTAAATGATATAAATAATTCACCTGCTCCCAAACTTCTTTTGTAATATGGTCCTGCATCCCTCTTGCATTTTCTCTAGCTTTAGTCAGATTAGCTATAAGCGAGTTATTGTTTTCAGGGTCAATTAATAAATGCTTAATCACCGCCTGATGATTTTCTGCTAATTTTATTTGTTCAACATAAGACTTGTTTGAAAAAATTTCCAACAAGGGTAACCAACTATTCATTTCAGAAGGACCCTTGTCTAAAGACAGGACATAATTTGTTCGCATTAATCTTAACATACCCTCCGATCTTTCTTCATATCTATTTAACCAAAACAAAGACTCCGCTATTCTACTAAGCATAATTTAATTTTTTAATCAATAATCCAAGTGTCTTTACTACCACCACCTTGTGATGAATTTACAATTAAGGAACCTTCTTTTAATGCTACTCTTGTTAGTCCTCCTGGTACCACGTCAATTCCTGCTGGGCCACATAATGCATATGGTCTTAAGTCCACATGTCTTGCTTGAATTTTTCCGTCAATAAAACAAGGCACTGTAGATAGTTGAATAATGGGCTGTGCAATAAAAGATCTCGGAGATTCTAAAATTTTCTTTTTGAATATTGACATTTCTTCTTCTGTTGCCTGATTACCCATTAACATCCCATATCCTCCTGACTGGTTAGTTCCCTTGATTACCATTTGATTCATATTGTCAAACACATGCCCCCTCTGTTCTGGATCTGTCATTGCATATGTTGGGATATTTGCCAAAATGGGCTCTTCATTTAGATAATATTTTATCATATCTGGAACATAAGCATAAACAGCTTTATCGTCTGCAACACCAGTTCCTACTGCATTTACAATAGCAACATGCCCTTTTCTATATGCACTCAATAGTCCAGGTACTCCCAAAATGCTATCTGCATTAAACGTGATAGGATCTAAATACTCATCGTCTACTCTTTTATAAATTACATCTACCTGTAATAAACCTTGAGTAGTTTTCATAAATACTTTATGATTGTTCACAACTAAATCTCTACCTTCTACTAAGGGTATACCCATTTGTCTTGCCAAGAATGTATGTTCATAATATGCAGAATTAAAAACACCTGGCGTTAGTATAACAACATTAGGTGATTTTACATTTCTTGGCGAAAGCGATAATAAATTTGCATGTAGTAATAATGGATAATTATTATTCATTTGCACTTTGTTACTATTCACCAAATTTGGAAAAATTCTTTTTGTGACTTCTCTGTTCTCTAACATATAAGAAACACCAGATGGAGTTCTTAAATTGTCTTCTAATACATAGAACTTGCCGTCTGCTCCTCTAATCAAATCAATGCCTGCAATATGAACATAAATATCATAGGGCACATTAATACCAAATATCTCTCTGGTAAAATGTGGACAAGAGGCGATTAACCAGGCTGGTACTACTTTTTCTTTAATAATATTCTGATCGTGGTATATGTCTTGTAAAAAGAGGTTTAATGCTTTTAACCTTTGCTTTATACCTAATTCGATTTCTTGCCATTCTTTAGCAGTAATGATTCTGGGCAAAATGTCGAAAGGAAAAATTCGCTCAATACCTTCATTGTCACTATACACCGTGAAAGTAATACCCTGATGCATGAATAACTCACTAGCTTGTAAGTGCTTTTGTGCAATGTCTTCTATCGTCATTGAGGCAATAGCATCAAAAAGTGGTTGATACGGTTCTCGCACTTTATGATCCGACATCATTTCGTCCCATGCACGATCGTGAACATAATGGTTCAACATTTGATTAACAGTCATTAGCTTGGTATTAAAATAAAAAAGGTTGCCCTACCTCCCGCAAGCGAGAGATATGCAACCACATTTGTATTTCAAATATAAGAAATTATTTTGGCAAAGCAAAGCGAAGAATGAATCGCAAAGTTTACAAATTATTGTTGCTTTTGATAAAACAATTGAATAGGCTTGAAGGGACCAAACTTATGTTGGCTTTCACTAAAAGAATCGAGATAGGGGCCAGTTGGATAATCAAAGGGCTTAGTAGCAATTACTGGCCAGTCTTTTGATTTGTCTATAGATGGTCTTGGCTGTGCATTAATATAAGCAGCTATATCCCAAGCTTCCTGATTCGTCAAAGTTGGCTTATGGTAATTAACGCTATTAGGCATATTGTTTTTAATAAACCCGGCCAATTTTGAAATTTGATATAAACCTGCGCCGTCATTATAACTATGGCTACCCCATAATGGAGGGTATTCATACATATTTGATTGTGCATTCATTTTACCTTGTCCGTCTGCTCCATGGCATGAAACACATTGTTGTTGGTAAACAATGATTCCCTTTTTGGGATTCGCTGGTTCTTCTAAAAATGGAATGGACTCAATGCCACTTCCCTTAACCTTAGTTCCTTTTGGTACGTTTTCACCCAACCATTTAATATACGCATAGATAGATTGCATCTCCTTGGAATTGGTATCTAACGCTTTACCATTTAAACTTCTTTCTAAACAATCATTTACTCTTTTATAAATAGATTCTACCGTTCCCGACCTAGCTCGAAATTTAGGATAGGTAGAAAATACAGATCCATAATTTAATCCCCATGGTTTAGTGCCAGCTTCTAAATGACAGTTTTGACAATTCATACCATTAGTAGTTTGGCTCACAATTCCTTTTGGACCCAAGTATTTTGAAGTATGTGCAATAAGCTCATAGCCGTACCATATATACATTCCGTCTGTTCTAGAATTTTTGGGTATTTGATAAAAAGAAGGGCCTACCCATGCAGTACTGTCTTTGGGTTGCTTCGCCATGTCGGACTCTACCTCTTTTAATATTTCATTGGATTTAGACATTCTATAAAATGTCGCAAAAGCAATGACAAGAAATAGTAAAAAATATAATTGTGCTTTTTTCAATGCAATTAGTTAACACTTGCTTTTAAATAACTCCATCCTTGTTCTTGTTTTAAAACCAATTCTGCAACACCAGACGGAACGGTTCCGGCAACTAATAGCAAATCGGCTTTGGTAACATTATGTTTTTTCATTGAATTTTCACAAGCGGAAAATACAACTCCTTCTTTTACCAATGCTTCAACTTCTGCCGCTAAATGTGTTTTGGCTTTTACCAATAAATCTAAACCTTTACCATGTGCAACTACTTCCACCTGAATAGCTCCTGGCCAAACTTTTTGTAAGTTTTTAATATTGCCAATAGTTCCAGACCAAGCAGCAGTGTCTGCTGTGTTTAGCTGAATTACTACTTTATGCATCGTAATCGCATTTTGTGCTTTTGAAACAAACTGAACACTTATTAAAATTATAATAATAGTTAAGCGTTGTAGTAATTTTTTCATGGTAAATATTTTAATGAATTTACACAAATAATGTCAACAAAAAAAGCCATCCCAAAACGGAATGGCTTTTTATAAAATTGTAGTCTTTTAAATAAACTGCAACATAGTTCCTATCATAATTATAGCTAATAATAGGGTAGTTGGACATACATATTCAGTAATTTCAAATTTTTCAGTTTCTTTGATTTCCTTAAAGCCTCCTTTAATATCTATTAAATGGTCAAAGCCTCTCGCTTTTAAAATGGAAATGAAAATCATAGATCGGTAGCCACCTGCGCAATGAACATAGTAGGTTTTGTCTTTATCAATACTAGCCATGCTGTCATTGATAAAATCTAAAGGCGCATTTTGTGCAGTTTTGATATGTTCGCTTCCAAACTCAGATGCTTTACGAACGTCTAGAATAGCTGCATTTTTATCTGCTGCTGTAATGCTAGCTAACTCGTCTGCGGTAATGGATTGTATATGATCAATTTCCTTACCCGACTGCTTCCACGCATCAAATCCTCCAGCTAAATATCCAATAGTAAAATCGTATCCAACACGAGCAAGTCTCGTTATTACTTCTACTTCTCTACCCTCGTCTGTAATTAA
>Ga0075464_10000650_pt1 | contig 15348 bp, 11 predicted proteins | sample DEB19_08_DNA_5_FD_75068 | JGI IMG/M metagenome (GOLD analysis project Ga0075464, IMG submission 75068) | Aqueous microbial communities from the Delaware River and Bay under freshwater to marine salinity gradient to study organic matter... | ecosystem: Environmental > Aquatic > Marine > Coastal ...
CCCATCGAAGAATAGCCCCAGCTGTTGAGCATGCTCTGGGGACGTTTGGATTTCCAGAACTGCATGAACCAGTTGTGGTGAACGCCGGAATCCAGCGCCAGGATCACGTCGTCAGGCAAGATTTTTTGCAAGGTGCCGACCACAAATTCAGGCCGCAGGGGGTTGGTTGAATCACCGAAGTGCGGCCGCACAAAGGCTTCCCATTCCGCTTGCCAGCCCTGAACTTGCACCCGCCACGGCGCGTAGCGGCTTGCCTCAATCCCAGGGCGTTGTGGCAGTGCTGTCAGCAACTGCTGCGTGAAGACCTTGATGTCAGCAATGATGCCGAGCGTGGGCGGGTAGTTGCGGCCCAGCTCCTGCGGGTCAATGTCAACGTGCACCAACTTGGTTTTCGGGAAATTCCAAGAGTAACCCGGCTGCCAGCTGGATGAGCTGCGGTCATCAAAACGAGTGCCCAGCGTGATCACCAGATCTGCTCGGCGACCGGCCTCGTTGGCCGGGTAGGCGCCATTGCGGCCAATGAAACCCAGCGCCAACGGATGCTCGCCCGAAATGCAGCCCATGCCGTTCGGCGAGGTGATGACGGGGATGCCCAAGCGGTCAGCCAACGCAGTGATCTCGGGGCCAGCTTCAGACAGGGTCGCACCATGGCCGATGAACAACACGGGGTGGTGTGCAGCAGCCAGCAAGTCCAACGTGGTCGCGACGTCTAAATCACTCGCACCGGGACGATGTGCCCGGTGAATGTGCGACGGCGGAGGCAGCTCGACGTCGGCCTCTTCCTGATAGACGTTGTAGGGAATGTCGATGTTCACCGGGCCTGGGCGACCGGTGACCATGGTGTCCATGCCCTGTCGTAAAGCCAACGGCAACATGTCAACCCGCGTGGGTTGAAAAGCGCGCTTCACCACCGGTCGGAGCACCTGCGCGAAGTCGGCTTGGTTGTGTGTGTAGAGCTCTTGGAAAGGTGCCCGGTTGTGTTGCGAAGTCGGCACGTTAGAGGTGATCGCCATGAAGGCCGATGAGTCGGACAGCGCAGTGGCCAGCGACATCACCATGTTGGCCGAGCCAGGGCCTGTCGACGTCAGCGTCACCACGGGTTTGTGCTTGACCCTGAAGTAGGCATCGGCCATGTGACCGGCACATTGCTCATGCCGCGGCGAGACCAGCTTGATCTTGTCGCGCACGTCATAGAGCGCATCCAGAATACCCACGTTACCGTGGCCGCAGATGCCAAACACATAAGGCACTTTTTCCTGAACAAGGTATTCGGCGATCAGTTCGCCACCCTTCATTTTTGCCATGTCTGCTTTTTCCTTTAGAGGGTTCAGGTAGTGATCGTGATGATGCGCTCTTCTGTCATCTCGCGCACAGAATAATGCGGACCTTCGCGGCCAAAGCCGCTGTCCTTGGAGCCGCCATAAGGCATGAGGTCAACCCGCGAGCTGGACGTCTCGTTGATGTGAACCCCGCCGACTTCGATTTTCTGCGCCGCCTTGAGCGCGTCGCCGAGCCGGTTGGTGAACAGCCCCGTGGCCAAGCCAAACGGCGTCGCGTTCACGCGTTCGATCGCTTGGTCCAGCGTCTTAAAAGGCACGATGCAAACGACCGGTCCAAAAATCTCGCAGCATCCGACCTGCATGCTGGCGTTGATGTCCGTCAGCAAGGTCGGCGGTATCACCGCACCTTCGCGCGGGCCGCCCACCAAACGACGGGCGCCAGCGGCGATGGCGTCATTGACCCATGCTTCGATGCGGACGGCGGCACCCTCGCTGATCACGGGCCCCACGAACGTTTTGGGGTCTTGCGGGTCGCCAAATTGCAAGGCCTGAACCAGCGGCGTCAGCTTGGCCTCAACCTCCGCCTGCAAGGACTCGTGCACCAGCAAGAGCTGCACAGAGGTGCAGACTTGTCCGGCTTTTCGGTAGCCCGCGTTGATCACCTTCGGTAATGCCACATCGAGTTTGGCGTCATCGCAGAGGATGGTGAAAGCGATCGATCCCAACTCCATCTGTGTGCGGCGTAAGCCTGCGGCTTGTTGGATTTTTCGCCCCACCTCGGTGCTGCCGGTGAACGCAAAAAATCGAACACGCTCATTGTCTTGCAGATGCTTCACCACCTCGGCGCTGCCGTGCAGAACGGACAAAAATCCTTTCGGCATGCCAGCCTCGATCAGCACCTCGGCTAGCTTGCAAGCCGTCAAGGGAGTTTGGGTGGAGGGTTTGAGAATGACCGCATTGCCCGCGGCAAATGCCGGAGCCACTTTGTGCGTGACGGTGTTGAGTGGCGAGTTAAACGGCGTGATGGCCGCCACCACCCCGAGCGGAACCCGGATGGTGAAACCCATGCGGCCTACCTGCCCAGGTGCCCCGTCCAAGGGAATCACATCGCCGACCATGCGGCGCGCTTCTTCAGCCGAAAGTCGCAGCGTTTGAATGCAGCGCTTGGTTTCACCCGTGGCATCTGTCAGGGTAAAGCCTGCTTCGAGCTGCATGGTGCGCACAAAATCGGCCAACCGCTCTTCGACCAACACGGCAGCACGCTCGAGCACCGCGCCCCGGTCATAGGCCAGCATCGGACCTTTTCGAAAAGCGGCATAGGCCGCGTCGACCGTCTGCCGCACTTGCGCGGCATCGGCAGCGCCAATTGTGGTCAGCGCTTGCAACCGAAATTTATCTTGTAGCGTGGCGCGCGGACCCGCACCATCGACCCATTCGCCATTGATCAGTAACCGAACCGGGAATGGCTGCTCGGCATCCGCGACTGAAGAAGCTTGTCGGTCCATCAATGCATCTCCTCATCATCCATGGCGGGCGTGGTGATCACCAGAAACACCAAGCCATTGGTGCCGGTGTTGGTGAAGCTGTGCCGAATACCGGGTGGCACATAGACATAGTCGTTCGGACGCATCAAATGACGTTCTTCGTCTAGCGTCAAAATGCCTTCGCCTTCGAGCACGTAATAAACCTGCTCCTGCACCTTGTGCACATGTTCTTGCACGTAGGCTGCTGGCGCATATCGCGAGATTCGAAAATCGATGCGGGCGCTGCCGACATTCTCCGGAGCCGCCAACGCTTTCGACAGGGCGCCGCCAAAGTGACCGGGATATTCTCGCCACGCGATATTGGCCATTTTTTCGACCAAGGCCTGAGGTGCTTTTTTTTGTTTCATGGTGTTTTCAATTCAATGTAAAAAAACAGAGGGTTGATGAAGTGATGCCGTGCTCGTTTTCACAGCCAGAGAATCTGCTTGCGATAAGCCAAGTCGGTCAACAAAGGCTCGGCCGGGCCTTGATGGAAAACAGCACCACGCTCCAAGGCGTACACCCGGTCGGCCAGTGCCAACACCAAGTCAAGGTTGTGCTCCACGATGATGATCGGCACGTGTTGTCGCAGGCGGTCAAAGACAGTGAACAACTCTTGCACCACCGATGGAGCCAAACCTTCAAACGGCTCATCGAGCAACAGCAATCTGACGTTGCCAGAGAGAGCCCGCGCCACTGCCACCATTTGTTGTTCACCGCCCGACAGGTAATCGGCCGCCACATGCATGCGCGCCTTCAGCCGAGGAAAGTATTCAAGAATCTGCGCTTCATCCCAGACCACGCCCGTGCTGCCGTCCGTTGACCGTGCGAGCCGGCCCAAACTCAGGTTCTCGGTCACCGTCATGCCGGCAAATAGACCTCGCCCCTGCGGCACATAGCCAATGCCCATGCGAGCGATGTCGGGCGCGCTCATGCCCGCAATTTCCTGGCCTGCAAAGTTCACACGCCCGCTGCGTGGCGGCACTAAGCCGACCAAGGACTTGAGCAAGGTGGACTTTCCCGCGCCATTGCGGCCGAGCAGCGCCACGATCTCACCCTCACGAACCTGCAAGCTGGCATCGTTGAGGATGTGGCTCTTGCCGTAAAACGAATTGACCTTGTCAATCTCAAGAACCATCGGCCGGTCCGTCGCGACACCCGCCATGCGACCCGTGACCGGCGGCGTCCCGGTGCCGGTGTAGATCTCTTGCACACGGCGGTCATTGCGCACTTCGTCGGGTGTGCCGCTCATCAGCACCTCGCCCTGGTTCATCACCGTGACATGGTGCGAAAAAGCCAGCACGCGATCAATGTCGTGCTCAACAATGAGGACCGGAATGTTGCTGGCAATGGTGCTGATTAAATGCGACACGCGCTCGCGCTCAGCTGCGGCCAGCCCCGCCAACGGCTCGTCCATCAACAATATCTTGGGCTTCGAGCCCAGTGCAATGCCCAAATCCACCAGCCGTTGACCGCCGTAAGACAGGTCGCCGCCGCTGACTTCTTCCATCCCCTCTAACCCTAAGAACTTCATGAGTTCCGCAGTTTCGGCATGAATTTCTGGGTAGGCGTCGACATCGCGCCAACAACCAAAACGTGCCGCATGCTGCGCCTGCAATGACAAGCGCAGGTTTTCGTAAATAGACAAACCCTTGAACAAGTTAGTGATCTGAAACGAACGCGCTAAACCCATCTGGCAGATACGGTCGGGCGGCAAGTTTTGAATGTCTTGGCCATGCAGAGTCACCGTCCCATGGTCGGACTCAAACATGCCAGAGATCAGATTGAAGGTCGTGGTCTTACCGGCCCCGTTAGGCCCAATCAAGGCATGAATCTGGCCTGCACCCACGGTCAGGCCCGTCTCGTGCACCGCCTGGATACCACCAAAACTTTTGCTGATGGCCTTGGCTTCCAGCACCGCACCCTGATGCGCCACTGGACGCAAGAACGCAGGCAACGGCAAGCCGCTGTAAATCTTCCGCTTATTCATCGCCGCGTCGTCCTCAGGCAGCGGCTTGAACCGACGGCAGACCTTCTCCCAGATGCTCGTCAGGCCTGCGGGCGAGAACAAGATGAAGCCAACAAAGATCAGACCAAACCAAAGCAGCCAGTTGTCGGTGTAGATCGAAAACAGCTCTCGAAACAGCAGGTAGAACAGCGCCCCGATAGCCGGGCCGAGGAAGCTGCGCATGCCGCCGATCACCACCATCGCCAGCAGTTCGCCGGAGAACGCCACGGTGCTCGACTCCGCGGCCGCCAACCGGTGCAGGAACACCAGCAAGCCACCCGCCAGACCGGTGACGCAGGCCGAGAGCACGAAAGCCCGCAGCTTGTACTTGTTGGTGTCGTAACCTTGAAAGCTCGCACGCTGTTCGTTTTCTCGGATCGCCACCAGCACATGGCCGAAGGGCGAGCGTACCAAGCGCAACAGACCGTAGATGACCATCAGACCGACGACGGCGACAACCACGTAATAGGCCAAGTGCCCGTCCAGACTCCAAGGACCCACCGTGCCACGCTCAATGCCTCCGAGCCCACCCTCACCGCCGGTCAGGGCCGTCCAACGAAAAGCAATGGCAAAGGTCAATGCGCAGAGTGCCAATGTCAGCAGTGAGAAGTAGACCCCGCTCCGGCGCAGGATCAAAAAGCCCACCGCCAGTGACAACACGGCGGTGAAGACAATGGAGAACAGAAGTGGCAGCCACATCTGACCCGGGAACCAGTGCAACTGAGCCAGTGCGGCGGCATAGCCACCAATGCCAAACCAGGCACTGTGTCCAAAGGACACCAAGCCGCTGTAACCCACCAGCAGATTCAGGCCCATAGCCGCCAACGCCAGAATGACCACGACGGTCGCAGCATCCAGCGTCAAGCCGATGCCCTGAAACACCAACGGCAGCAGCACCAGTGCGGCAGCAGCGATCCAGAAAGGTTGCAATTTTTTATTCACAAAAACACTCATCATTCAAAACGCTCGATGCGCTCACCCAACAAGCCCCGCGGCCGGAACATCAACACCAGAAACATCAGCACGTACATAGAGGCTTCGCCAGCGGCCGGCTGAAAATGGATGGTGATACCGCGCACCACCCCCACCAACAGTGCCGCCAACACCACCCCCCAGAAGCTGCCCAGGCCGCCAATCACCACCACCACGAAGGCAACGGTCATGATCTCTGTGCCCATGGCTGGATGCACCACCGCAATCGGCCCGAACAGCACGCCACCCAGCGCAGCGGTGGCCACACCCAGCATCACGATCGCGGTCATGTAAGGCTGCAGCTTGATGCCCAGCACCGCCACCATGTCGGGCTTTTGCACGCCAGCGCGCACCACACGGCCAAACGCGGTCTTGTGCAGCAGCAACCAAATGCCACTCATGACCACCACGACCACACCCAAGATGAAGAGCCGGTACCTCGAGAACATCATGTCGCCCACAATGAGCTGACCCTTGAACTCTGGTGGCATGGTGGACTGCAGCGGTGCAGCACCCCAGACCATGCGGATGAACTGCTCTGCCACCAAGGCCAGGCCAAAGGTCACGAGCAGGCTGAGGATCGGATCGGCCGAATAGAAGCGACGCAACAAGAAGCGCTCAAACAAGATCCCCAGCAGGCCAACAACCAACGGGGTGATGAAGATGCTGGCGCCAAAGCCCACGTGCTTGATGACTTCCAGCGAAACATAGGCGCCTAGCGCGTAAAACGCACCGTGCGCCAGATTGACGATGCCGCCAACACTGAAAATCAGCGAGAGTCCGAGAGCCAGCAACAGGTAATAACCGCCCAGCACCAGACCGTTGACGACCTGCTCCAGCAAAAACACGAGTTCCATAACCATCCAAAGGAAAAAATAGGCGCGCGAACGCTGCCGTAGCTGGTAACGGGAGACCAAGGGCAGGCCACCGGGGAGCGCTATGGCCCCCGTGGCGGTCCTGCCGATTTACATCTTGCAGGTGTTATCTGCCTTGGTCGGTGCCAACAATTCAAGCGGCTGGCTCGGGCCGGGCACCGCTTCACCAAACAGCAAGAAGTCCTGCTTGTTCTTGGACTGCCCCTTGGGCTTGACCGTGAACGGATAGGCCTCCTGCATCAACTGGTGGTCCCACGAGCGGAAGTAGGCCTTGCGCCCTTTGAGAATGTCGAACTCGGCCTGCGACTCAAAGTAGGCGATCAGTTTCTCGCTGTCGGTGGACTTGGTGGCGTTCATGGCCTGCGCCATCATCTTGAGCGAGACGTACTCGATCCAAGCGTGGTTCTCGGGAATCTTGCCGTACTTCTTGGTGAAGTTGGCGACAAAGGTTTGTGTGCCCGGCGTCTTGATTTCATGGTGCCAAACGGTCGGCCAGATACCGCCCAAATTGCCTTCGCCCGTCGCCCATGCGTCGGCTGTGTTGAGGTTGAAACCGGCGACGGGGTAAGGCAGACCAAACTCGGCGTACTGCTTGACGAAGATGGTGACCTGATTGCCCGCCAAGTTGGTCGCCACCATGTCGGGCTTGGCTTGCCGAATTTTCAGCAAGTAAGGACTGAAGTCAGTCACATCTGTGGCGACCAACTCGTCGCCGATCTGGTTGCCGCCGTTCGCAGCAAAGAAACGCTTGGCCTGGCGCGACAGGTCATGCCCAAACAGGTAATCGGCCGTCAGGCTGAAGATTTTTTTACCTTTGACCAAACCCTCGCGCACCAGTGCTTCGCCGGCGGCGTTGACCATCACCGTGACGGGAATGTCAACGTGAAAGGTGTAGCGGTTGCAGTCCTTGCCGCGCAGTGCATCGGAACGTGCGCCGATGCTCATGAACAACTTCTTGTTGCGTGCGGCGACCTGGGAAATGGTCAGCGCAGAGGCCGAGTTGATCTCACCCATCAGCACGGCCACACCATCACGCTCGATCATGCGCTGCGCTTTGGTCGATGCGACCTGCGGATTCACCGAGTCTTCGCTCCGGACGTCAAGCTGGCGACCCATCACACCGCCGCTGGCGTTGATTTCTTCTGCCGCCATCTTGATGCCCATCACGGCGTACTCACCCAGTGCACCCAAAAATCCAGTCAGAGGGGTCAGATGGCCAATCTTGATTTTTTCAGCTTGAGCCCCGACGACGCCTGGCAGTCCCAACACAGCGCCGCCCGCTATAAGCGCACCGGTCTTGAGCATCTTGCGACGCTGGTTCAATGAGTCGTCTGCATTTTCTAGATTGGCATTTTTCATGTTGTCTCCTTGAATTGAGTTATCGAGCCACTTTGTCGCATCGTATGACTTGGAAAGCAAAAGGTAAAATATTTTTTTCTGAGACTGGCTATAGGAATTTCTTATAGCCAAAAAACTTAACGCGTCGGAGTTGTACGTGGACCTAAGACAGCTCAAATATTTTGTTCGGATCGTCGAGTGCGGCAGCTTGGCCAAAGCCTCGCGCCAGTTGTTCATTGCACAACCCTCGCTGAGCCAGCACATCGCCAAGCTCGAGGCGGAGGTGGGAAAACCCCTACTGATTCGGACGGCCAAAGGCGTGACGCCGACCGCGAACGGCGCCGCATTGCACCAACATGCGCGCTTCATGCTGCGCCAACTTGACCAAGCACTTTCGATTGCGCGCCAAGAGCCAGGCTCCATACACGGCATGGTCTCCGTCGGACTGGCGTCCACCACGGTCTGTGCCGTGGGTGCACCGCTGATGCGTCGCGTCCGCGAAAAATTTCCGGGCATCGTGCTGAATGTCGTTGAAGGCATGAGCGGTCATTTGGGGCAAATGATGCGGCAGGCGCAGCTCGATTTGGCGATCTTATTCGGCCATGACGCGATCCCGGAAATGCCCTCTGAACCCTTGGTTGAAGAGGAGCTGTTTGTGATGCTGCCAGACAGCAGTGACCTGATTCCAAAATTTCGAAAAAACCTGAGCTGCGCGGAAGTGTCCCTGCTGCCGCTCATTCTCCCAACGGGCATTCATGGTCTTCGCCGCCGCATCACAGCCGAGTTCGAGCAGCGCAACTTGCCCATGAATATCGTGGCCGAAATTGATTCACTGTCGCTGTTGATGAGTTGCGTGCGCGACGGCATGGGTGTCACGGTCAAGCCCATGTCTGCGGCCATCCTTGAAGGCCAAATGCGCGTGGGCTGGCGTACCCTCGCGTTTTCGGATGCCAGCATGAAACGCTCAAATTACCTGTATTCGGTCGATCCCGGACGCCTCTCACCTGCTGCGGCAGCGGTTCGCACGGAGCTGCGTGAAACCGTCATCGAGTTAACGCAGTCGGGCGTTTGGCAAGGGGTTAACCTGCTGTAAAACTGGCGCCCGATCAGATGGAAAAACACGAAAGGATGGATGTGGAAACTTGGGATGTGATTGTCGTTGGCGCCGGCGCAGCCGGCATGACGGCGGCTTGTGTGGCTGCGGCAGAAGGGCGCTCAGTACTGCTGTTGGAGCACGCCTCTGTCGTCGGCGGCACCACCGCTATTTCGGGTGGCATGGTCTGGATTCCGGCGAACCACAAAGCAGCCACGGGCAACCGGCCCGACAGCCTCGAGGCGGCACGCGCCTACCTTGCGGCAACCGTGCCAGGCGTTGCGCCCGAACGATTGAATGCCTTTCTGGCGCATGGCGACGAGGCCGTGCGTTATATGGAAACCCACACCGCGCTGCGTCTGCAGCCGGTCACCACCTACCCCGACTATTACCCCGATTTACCCGGCGCCACACTGGGTGGCCGCGTGCTGGAACCAGAACCCTTTGACGCCAGCGTTCTGGGGGCCGCGTTCAATATGCTGCGCGGTCCGCTGCCAGAATTCACGCTGTTCGGCGGCATGATGATCAGCCGGCAAGACATCCCACACCTGCGACGAATGACGCGCTCTTGGCGCTCAGCGCTGCATGTGGCAGGTTTGCTGTCGCGCTATGCCCTTCAACGCCTGAGCGCTCGCAGAGGAACCACGCTTTACCTTGGCAATGCATTGGCAGGGCGCCTGCTGCAGTCAACACGTCAGCTCGGTGTCTGCGTGCGCACCGGGATCTCCGTGGAACGACTCACCCAAGAGGATGGGCGCGTCTGTGGCGTGGAGGTTTCAGCGCTGGGCACGACGACCTTGATCCGGGCACGGCAAGGCGTCATTCTCTCCACGGGTGGTCTTTCGCACGGCGGCGACTTGCGGGCCCGCTTTGTGCCTACCGCTGCGGGCACGTTATCGGCTACTGTGAAGCCGGGCACATCTGCTCGCGGAGCACAGTTGGCTCTGGATGCGGGCGGCCGGCTGAGCGAGTTGACCGAGGCCGGGGCTTTTTGGGTGCCCGCTTCGACCTTCACGCGGCGCGATGGCAGCCAAGGCGTTTTCCCACACACCGTGACGGACCGCTCAAAACCGGGATTGATAGCGGTCGGCTGCAACGGAAAACGCTTCGTCAATGAAGCCGTTTCGTACCATGAATTTGTGCGCGCCCAACTCGCCAACGCAGCGACGGCTGTGCCCGCCTTCCTGCTGTGTGACAGCCGTTTTCTTTGGAAGTACGGGCTTGGCCGCATCAAGCCCTTCTCCCTCTTTTTGTCAGTAGAGGCCGCCGTCAAGGAGGGCTATCTCATACGCGCGTCCAGCATGGTTGACCTGGCCGTGCAGCTGGGGATCACGCCCGACATGCTGAGCTTGACTGTCGACCAATTCAACACGCACGCACGAGAAGGTACAGACCCTGAGTTTGGACGCGGCAGCAACGCCTACCAACGCCATCTGGGCGATGTCGATCAAACTCCCAACCCATGCGTGGCCCCGCTGCAAGCCGGGCCTTTTTATGCCGTGAAGGTTTGGCCCGCTGATCTGGGGATGTCTGCCGGTATCGTCACCGACGATCAGGCTCGGGTGCTGGGGTCTGGAGACATGCCCATACCCGGCCTGTACGCCTGCGGCAATGACATGGCCTCCGTGATGGAGGGCGCCTACCCCGGGCCTGGCATCACACTGGGCCCGGCGCTCACCTTCGCCTACCTGGCGGCGCGCCATGCATCGAATCAAGCCAGAAAATAAACCGGAACCGATGGAAAACCCTAGGCCATCAATGCAACTGACGACACAACAATGCACCGGTTCACTTTGTAACCAGTCACTTCTCAGGGGTAAATCATGATCCGCATTGGCTTCAAACGATTCTCGTGGCTATTGTCTCTCACAACGATGTCTGTCGCAGCGATGGCCGCCGGACCTGGGGCGGAAACCAGCAAGCCCGAATCGCGCAACATGAAGCTCGTCGGCTACAGCGACTTGCAAGCCCGCACCGCCTATCAGCCAACGATTCAAAAACAGGGCAATCGTTGGATCGCTTACATCGGCCACCACGGCGACAAAAAGCTCAACCCACTGACGGGCAAGCTGGAAGACAACGGCACCTCCATCATTGACGTGACCGACCCCAAGCACCCCAAGTACCTGTCACATCTCCCTGGCGAAGAGGGCAAGGCCGAACAAGGCGGCGCGCAGATGGTGCGCGTCTGCAGCGGCGCTGATTTACCCAAGGCAGACAAGGGCAAGTTCTACATGTTGCGGGTCTTCGGCAACCAGGCCCATGAGATCTGGGACGTCAGCGAGCCGGCCAAACCATCCCTCCTGACCACCATCGGCAAGGGACTGAAGGGCACGCACAAAAACTTCTGGGAATGCGACACGGGCATCGCTTATCTGGTCTCAGGCAATCCGCAGTGGCGAACCAACCGCATGACACAGATTTATGACCTGTCGAACCCTGCAAAACCCGTCTTCATTCGGGACTTTGGCCTGGTCGGACAGCAGCCGGGGGCAGGCGGCGACGTCCCCATGTCGCTGCATGGCGCCATTTCCACCGGGCCTAAAGGGAACCGTGTATTTTTCGGCTACGGCACCAACACTGAAGGCGCGCTGCAGATCGTGGACCGGGAGAAGCTCCTGAACGGCGCGAAAGACCCGACTCCTGAAAACCTGTTGGCCCCACAAATTGCCCGACTCGATCTGCCACCTATGCACGGTGCGCACACGGTGTTTCCGATGCTCGACATGGACGTCCCTGAGTTCGAAAAGAACTTGCTGGGCCGCAAGCGTGACTTCATCGTCGTGACCGATGAGGCGATTCAAAAAGAATGTCTGGAAGGCCGCCAAATGGTCTGGTTTATTGACATCAGTACAGAAAAAAAACCCTTCGGCGTTTCCAGTTGGACCGTTCCTGAAAAAAGCGGTAACTTTTGCTCGCGCGGCGGTCGCTTTGGCTCGCACTCATCCAATGAAAGTACGGCACCTGTCTTTCACAAAAAGATCATGTTTTTCTCGCACTTCAATGCCGGCGTTCGCGCGTTGGATGTTCGGGATCCATTCACCCCGAAAGAAATCGCTTACTACATCCCCGGCATGAACGCCGAAACTGTCGTGCTCGATACCCCCGCCAGCATGCTCGGCAAACTGCCTTACACCGCGGCGGCCACCAAGCGCGCGATTCAAACCAACAATGTGGAGGTGGACGAGCGCGGCTACATCTACATCGTTGACCGGGCCAACACCGGCATGCACATCTTGGAGCTGACTGGGCCGGCACGAAAAATCGCCGACTGGAAAGCAGCCGCGAAATAAGCGACCGACCAACTGCCATGCACCTGCGGCTCCAGCAACTTGCTCTGGCCGGGGGCATGGCCTTGTGCTTGCTTGAGGCAATCCCTCCAGCCATGGCACAAACGCCGCCCAGCGCGCAAGTGCCAACGGGAGCAACGCTCTCCCTGTCTATTGCGGATGGTCTGCTGCCTAAAGCGTTACGCCTGATCAAAGTTCGCAAGGGTGACCACATTCGTTGGCGCATCAGCAGCGACACAGCGGGAGAGTTTCATCTGCACGCCTACCGACTCAGCGCGACATTGCAAGCGGGCCAGGCGACCGAAATAGCCTTCACCGCTTTTGCCACGGGTCGATTTCGGCTGGAATGGCATAGCGCGTCAGGCAGCAGCGCGCCCGCCGGCGGGCACCATGCGCAGCCCTTGGCTTTTCTTGAGGTTCTGCCGCGTTGAAACCTGCACTGCTGATGTGGCTGGCATGGGGCGTGGCGTTCGGCGCAGAGGCCCATGGATTTGAAGAACGCTACGACCTCCCTGTTCCGCTCGCCTACGTGATCGCAGGGGCTTGTGCCTGCGTCTTATTGACGTTCGCTGTTGCTGTTGTGTGGATGCGTCGACCGGTGGCCGTTCCGGCCTACCCCATCAACAGCACATCGAATAAGCCAACCGAGGGCAACCGTCATTCACTTTGGTCCTGGCTGGCCAAGGGCATCTCATTCCTTTTATTCGCCCTCACACTGGCTGCTGCGCTTTGGGGAACGGGCGATCCGTTGATGAATTTGGCGCCCACCCTGATCTGGATTGGCTGGTGGGTCGGCCTGTCCTTTGCTGTGATTTTTGCGGGAAACTTTTGGCCTCTGCTAGACCCGTGGCGAACCCTGTTTGATCTGCTGAATGCAAGCGCCAGAATGCTTGGCCTGAAAAGAGGCCTCTGTCTGAATTGGCAGTGGTCAGCACGTATAGGCCGTTGGCCCGCCACATTACTTTTGTTAATTTGGTGTGGCTTAGAGGTCATCTACCCGATTGCCATGTCGCCTTACAAGCTGGGTTGCCTGGCCGTGACTTGGTCGGTCATCAACGTGACCGGCATGGTCTGCTTTGGCCGCGATGTGTGGCAACGCCATGCCGATGTCTTCGCGGTGTATTTCGCCACTTTGGGGCGCCGAGTTGGCAACCAACCAAGCGCTGGCAGCGAAGGACACATCGCTGGACATGTCGGCTTTGTGCTGGCGATGTTGTCAACGGTTTTGTTTGATGGCTTGCACGGCAGCGCGACTTGGGGCTACTTTGAGGGCGCGCTGAAAGCTGGCATGCCGCAGTGGCTAGACACAAACGGTTATGTCGCAGGCACCTTGGGGCTGCTGACCGTCTGGCTGATTTTTGTGACGGCCTACCAGCTCACCTGCCAGTCGTGTTTTGCTTTGATGCAACCAACCCGGACACTCACCTCCGGCCGCCAGATAGCACGCCACTTCTTGCCAACGCTGATCCCTATTGCGGCGGCCTACCTCATCGCCCACAATTTTTCTAACCTGCTGATTCAAGGGCAGACGCTCGCGTCATTGCTGTCTGACCCGTTCGGACGCCAGTGGGATATTTTCGGCACGGCTAAGTTTTATCCAGACATTGGTCTGGTGGATGCCAAGTTGACCTGGACCATCGCCCTTGTCGCTATCGTGGGAGGGCACGTGATTTCAATTTGGCGGGCGCACCGCTTAGCGCTGAGCGTGGGGCTGTCCGGACCGCACACCGCCATGGCGACCCTGCCACTGACACTCTTGATGATTGTCTACACAGGCATCAGCCTGATGGTGCTGGCCGCACCGATGGTGAACGATGCGCCTTAGTGGTGTGTCAACGCCAGCGTCGATTCAACAAAAAATAAAAGCCAACATAGCGGCGTCGTCCGCCAAGTTGAGCGTGGCATAGCTCGCCACCCGATAGGTGAGTAGGGTCAGCCGTTCAATCCAATGGTCCACATGCATGTCGGCATTGTCTCTTTTTATTTTCAGGTCGAGAGCCACGTGATGGCCACGCCCAACAAGCCGCAGACGCCAATGACATGCATCACGTTGCGCTTGTATTTAAAAAGTGCAACCGCTGCGGCCAGTGCAATGCCGGCTGAGAGCAGATCAAATGTGCCGCTGAAGCCTTGCGGCCACAGCACGTGATAACCAAAGAACAGCGCCAGGTTCAAAATAACGCCGACGATCGCTGCCGTGATGGCGGTCAAAGGCGCGGTGAACTTGAGGTCGTTGTGTGTGCTTTCTACCAACGGCCCGCCAGCCAAGATAAACATAAAAGACGGCAAAAAAGTAAACCACGTCACTAGGCTTGCCGCCACGGCACCCGCCAGAAACAAACTTTCAGGACCCAGCACTGCTTTGACGTAGCCACCGATGAAGCCGACAAAAGCCACCACCATGATCAAGGGACCGGGCGTGGTTTCACCGAGCGCCAGGCCGTCGATCATTTGCGTGGCAGTGGCCCAGCCAAATTGGTCCACGGCGCCTTGGTAAACGTAGGGCAACACCGCGTAGGCACCGCCAAATGTCAGCAACGCCGCCTTGGTGAAAAACCAACTCATTTGGGTGAAGGTATGGTCCCAACCGTATTGAAGGACCAACCAAGCCATCGGCACGGCCCAGAGAAATGCACCGACAACCGCCACTTGAATCAATCGCCGCCACTTGAACAAAGCATGCTCAGGCGTTGGTGTGTGGTCGTCAATCAGCGCGGCGCCGAAAGACTTGTTTGCACTGCCATGGCCACCACCCACTTTAAAAATTTCAGGGGCCAAACGTCCGCCGAAGAAGCCCATGGCAGCAGCCCCCAGCACGATGAAGGGGAACGGCACATTGAGCGCAAAGATCGCCACAAAGCTGGCCGCCGCCATCGCCCACAGCACATTGTTTTTCAGGGCGCGAGACCCAATCCGATGGGCTGCATGCACCACGATAGCGGTCACCGCAGGCTTGATGCCATAGAAAA
>Ga0075464_10000652_pt1 | contig 15330 bp, 32 predicted proteins | sample DEB19_08_DNA_5_FD_75068 | JGI IMG/M metagenome (GOLD analysis project Ga0075464, IMG submission 75068) | Aqueous microbial communities from the Delaware River and Bay under freshwater to marine salinity gradient to study organic matter... | ecosystem: Environmental > Aquatic > Marine > Coastal ...
CGATGGTATTTGTCCGACCTCCATACGGTCGGAAACTACATGGCCGACAACTGCCTGAGCAAACAAAACGACCTGACCTATGGTGCGCCGGTCATTCTTAGCGGATTTACCTCCGCCCCTGTATGCGGTGCGCTGACAAGCGGCACTTTCAATTTCGGGTCGGTGGTCGGCGGTCGCATGGAAAACGCGGTTTCGGCTTGGGATTTCTCCAACGCAAAATTCATCGCGGGGGTTGTGATTCCGACCTCCAGCACGGCTTGCGTCTATCCGACTGGGGCCACGCGCGAGCAGATGTTTTCTGGCTGGACCCCGGAAATGTGCGGCCAAAAAGTAATGATCCGCCAATCGACTGATCGGTCTTTGACCTCCACCACATCGGCGCAAGCCCTCTTCAACGAAGGCGGCATGAGCAAGGTGGCGCTTGCGGTTGGGATTTACAGTTTCAAGCTGCAGTTCCGCATTGAAGATATGGACGGGGCCGCATCTTCAAACCTGCGTTTCAATTTGAAGGGCGCGGGGACGGCAACACTGGCCCACATCACACTGGACTCTATCGGGCGTGACGCCGCCAACCTGATTTCCAGCGCAGGCGCGGTCAGTGGCATCATGTCGGTAACAGAAGGCACGCTGAACCTGTTCAACAACGCGGTGTCCAGCGTGGCGGGCGGCACCATCAGTGGGTATTTTGAGGTTACTTCAGATGGGACAATTCAGCCGTCCGTGCTGCTGTCCGTTGCCGCCGTCGCTACCGTCAAAGACCCCACCACGTTTGAATGCACGAAAATCGCCTCGGCCAGTGTGGCCGGGCCTTGGTCAGCCTAGGGAAAGGGTATATTGATGTGGCCGCAAAAGCCTTTGGAATACTGGGCTGTTCTGATCGGAATGGTTCTTTACGCTGCCGCCCGCGATGCGCAGCGCGAACCGTTGTGGACACGGGCCGTCAAGGTCTTTGCGTCTGCCTTTCTTACCTTCGGCTTGTCACCCACCATCGCGCCCTATCTGCGCAATAGCGAGACAGCGGCGGCCGTGGCCGTCATGGCGTTCGGGCTGCTGGCGCTGGACGTGCTGACAGCCTTAGTCGGGGATCGCGCCTTTATCAAGGATCTGATCAAGGCGCGCTTTGGCGGGGGGAAGGGCGATGCATAATTCCCGCCAGCTGCTGCGCCGAAACTGGGGATATCTGGTGCTGCTGGTGGCCAGTCTGGCCTACGCCATGCTGCCGAACGAATGCCACAACCCGGCAAACATCATCCTGCAAGACGCAGGCGAACTGATCGACTGGATCGCAACGTGGCCGGAGGGGCTGAAATGACTGTATTCACACTCGGTACCGCCAGCCTGAAGGAACTGGCTGGCGTCAACCCGTACCTTGTCGCCACCGTCAAGCGCGCCATCGAGATCACGACGCAGGATTTCACCGTGCATGACGGCATTCGCACGATCGAGGAACAACGTAAATTCGTCGCGCAAGGGTTTTCCAAGACGATGAAATCCAAGCACCTTGAGGGCCGGGCTGTGGACCTTGTGCCGTGGATCGACGGCAAGCCGCGATGGTGGTGGCCGCAGATTTACCAGATCGCAGCGGCCATGTGCCTAGCCTCGCGCGAGTTGAAAACCAACATCGTCTGGGGCGCGGTCTGGGATATGCGGCTGGCCGATCTGGCGGCTGGCGTCACCGATTTGGCCCTGCTTCCTGATGCGTTGCAGCGTGAGGGGCTGGCTTACAATGCCCGCCACCCGGGCGCCGATTTCCCGGACGGGCCGCATTTCGAGATCCAGGCGTGAAACCGTGGCCCATCATCGCGGCTCTGGTGCTGGCGATCGGCACTGGCGCGGCTGGTTACATCAAAGGACGGACGGACAATGAGGCAACGCACACTGCCGCCGCTTTGGCCGAATCCGAAGCCCGCGCCGCCGATCAAGCCCGCATCCTGGCCGCCGAACAAAAGGTACGGTTGCTGAACCAAGCCCTTGAGGATCAAGCCTATGCAGAACCTGTTCAAAGCCCTGCTTGCCTGCCTCGCTCTCGCGTCATGCGGCTTAACCAATTTGCCACCCCCTGATCTGCCGCCTGTGCCTGGGCCGCAGCTGCTGCCAGACCGCGCCCTGACCGATCAGGACATAGAGGTGCTGTGGGGCAGGGACCGCGCCAATTTGGCGATGTGCGTGGGGCGCTAATCCTCCAGCGGAGGCCATTGCGCCGGATCGGTTGCCAGATAAAACCGCATCAACTGGGCGGCCATGGCATCAACCGCCTTCGCCTCCCAGTTTTGCACTTGCCGCAGTGTCCGACCGAACATCGTGACGGAACGGGAATGTTGCGCACTTTGCTGCGCAGATCAACGCCTGTCAGAATCGTGCCTTGCATGTCGTTGAAATCATTAGAGGCGGGTACCGGAATCGAACCGGTCTACACGGATTTGCAATCCGGTGACAAATCCCGCGATTCCAACGCTGTTCGATGCGGAAATGTGCCGGACAGAGCGGGAACGGGTCAGGAATGTTGCGGCGGCTCCGGTAGGGGCATCCAGTGGGTTGGGGAAACCTCCTGCTCCCGCAGATCAAACTGCTTCCCATCGAATGGGCCTCCACAATGAAATGTAAGGGCAGCAAAAAAACGGTCGCCAATTCTCATGCCAGAGGTGACGAGTGACCCACCTTCACCGTCTGGAATTGCCAACAGGAGCCACGCCACCCCAAGCTTTCCGCCGGTTGCTACCCCCCTTCGGCGCAGTCTCAATCGGCTGCCATTGCGGACTAACCGGCGCGCGGTCGTTCCAGCCATATAGGCCATAATGGTTTGGCCCAGTTGCGTCGCAATCATGGCACCAGACGCCAACGATCTTGTCGTCTCCGCCGCTTCTGAGATTGGTGCTGCCGCAGAACGGGCAGGGCAGATCGGGGTTGTGTGTCATTCATCACCTCCACATTTCTCGCACGGGATTGCGCCACGGGCGAACCAGTGGCAGGGGATCGGCTTGTTCGACGGATAGACAAAGCGGACGTATCCGAAGTCTTTGCAGGTTGGGCAGGGGGCGGTCATTCGGAAAACCCCCTGCTGATCAGGAACGTGTAAAGCCATTTCCCGAGCATGATCGGCCACGTTGCGCGGTTCATGAACCCGATCTTGAGATCAGGTCGCGCCGTCATTCCGCCGCAATAGACGAGCCAGATGAACATTCCGGTCATGGCGCGGCGTCCTTGGCAATCTTCGCTCCTGTTTCTTCATCCAAAACCAGCATCCATTGCGGGATATTTGGCGGGTGCTTGTCGCATCCGTAGAATATCCAGTCGTCTGTTATTGGTCTTGGAACGCTCTTTGCATATGAAATTCCATAATACCGCATCACTTCCTGCGCATGTGGATCGCTGCCGAGTTCGGGCGCTTCTGGGATGGCCAGTGCGCACGGTTCAGTGCCACCGAGGTTGTACCAGTAAGAAATTCGTATGGTATATGTCATGGCGCAGCATCCTTGAACGGGGCGAGGGCGGTGCGCATGGAAACAACGGCGGCTGACATTACATGCAGCAGTTCAACTATGGGCGTCTCAGGTTTTAGCGTGGAGGTGATATCAGCATCAGCTTTTTGGACTGCCTCCACCAGCGCCATGACCTCGAGCGGGTAGGCTGGCTTCGGGGCGCAGACGACGTCAGATTTCGCAGCGCAGTTGCGCGCATCTGCCACCAGTGCAGAAATACCGGAATCAGTCGGTGTATGCGACATATCGAAAACTCCCATTGCCGAAACTTTCAAAGCGCCCGCCGAATGTTCCGCGAACCCTGTTTTCAACATCGGCGTGTGTCGCGGTTGGTGGGTAAACACCGATACACAACTGCGATGAGCTGCTGTGCATTTCGATCCGGTAGTCAATTTTTGTCGGGTCGAGAACGCGTTTAACCCGCTCAGTAAAGCCGGATGGAAGGTAAATCGTTTTGACCTCCATTATAACGAGAGGGTCATCTTTTTCTTGCCAATCACACTCTGGGCAATATCCGCGCGGGGCGGTGCATGACCCGCAGGGAGGCGCAAGGTGGCAAGTGCAGTTTTCGGATTTGTAGAGGGCGATAACGCCGGAACAACCAGAGCGATTACAGGCTGATCCTTCCTCATAACCAAGTTCGGCGATCTGTTCGTTAGTCATGCGGCACCGCCAATCTTGGCGAGGCTTACCTTGCGCGCTAAACCCTCCGCGCGGCGAACAAGCGCCTCTGCATCGGCCACCGCCTTTGCCCGCCCTTGTGTGTAATCCGCATCCAGCGGGTGAAAGCCGGTGCCCTTAGATGCCATTGGGGAAATCCTTCTTCATTGCCGCGAGTTTTTGCTCGTATTCACTTGGCGGGCGTTGACTATCATTCCATGCTTTCAGAGCGGCGCGTTGCTGACCCAGCATTTCAAGCGCCAAGTTTCTGATCAGTACCTGAACGGTGTTTTCAATTATCCAGATCAGTGATTTTTCCCGATCCAAGCATTTCACCACCGCCTGCACCTCTCGCAACCTCAACGCCTCGGCCAGCAGTTGCGCATCGGTCGGGCCAGGAATGGCGAGGATGGCATTAGCGACATATACCGGCTTGACCAACGTTCTCCCTTTCAACAGTCCAAGTTCTTCATCTGTGTATTCGCGTGTTCTATCAAAACTTATGGCTACTTCCGCCGCCGCCGTCTGCATGGCCCGCCAGCCCAACGCGGGCGCGGGGTCGGGTTGCTTGGCCGATTTCAGCATGACTGCCAGTCGCTCATTGTCGCGGCACAGATCACTAATGGCGGCACGCAGAATGTCGGCGTCGTTGGTATCGGCCACCATCGCAGCATAGTGCTGCGTCTTGTCGGACGTGCCCCATTCGGGCACCGCTTGTCGCACGTCCCCGGCCTGTTCGGCTACGACAACGGGCGTTGTGGTGGCTGTGCTTGCTTCATAGTGCCGAAGCATCATGCAGATGTTGGCAACGTCTACGGGGTCGCCTTTGGCAACATGCTCGTGCAGCAACGCTTGCAGATGTTCAACACTGCACTGATTGGGATCATCCCATCCACTGCGGCCTTTGGCCCGCGATGCTGCCATTTTCGCCGCCATCATTTTAGCGAACTGGCGAACGGCGTGATCGTCAAAGTGTTCGGCGGGCGTTGTGGCTGCGGCGTCGGCAAGGGCGGCGGCGCAATCACGCAGGCAGTCAATAATCGGCTTATGGTTCTGCTTCTGGTTTCCTATGGCGTCCATGCGTTCTTGTAGTCTGGCAAGTTTCAGCGCCTGCTCGGCCAGCGTCTGCGGTTTGTCGGTCATTGGTCGTTCCTTTCGGTTGCGCCCCATTGGGCGGCGATAGCTGCGGCGATGCCTGGGTATGTCTCGGATCGGTCGCGGCTGCGGTTTGGGCCGGGCGATAGCCGGTTTTGCCCGCTGTCGGTTTGATTGCCCCAACGCGGCTTGCCGTTTACCATGCGCGGGGCGATCAGCTTTGTCGGCACAAGGCGCGGCAGGCGGTCCAGCCAAAGGCATGTGGCCTTGCTGGCATCGTCGCCAAATTGATACGGCTGAATGATCTGCTCGGGCTTGCGAATGCGCGTGCTGAGTACGCCTATTGGGTTTTCAACTGCTTTCGGAAATGGCAGCGCCATGATGCGGCGGACAAACTCAATCGCCGCCTCGCGTGCATCCAACCTGGCTTGCCCGACAAGGGTTTCCGGCTTGACCTTCTGGTGATACGGCCCCGGCCCGTAAGCCCATTCCGCGCTGTTGGTCAGGTAGTCGCATGGCGGATGAAATATCCCAATATCCCAATCCATCCAAGCAGCCGCCTCGAATACATCGCCCTGAATATGGTTTGCGTTTCCATCGCGGGCAGGCAGCAGATCGCAGGACCAGGCATCATGCCCCAGCGCGGCAAACGCGCGCCGCACAACGCCGGATTCTTCGCAGCCGATCAGCACCCGCATCAAATCACCTCAACCCGGATCACGCCGTCTGGGCCTGGGTATTCGCCGGGGATCAGCTCGCCGTCGCGAGTGGGGAGGATCAGGCGGTGGGTGTCGCCGTCGCACTGATCGCGGGATAAATGACTCCCGTCCCAATATTTCACCACCTCGCCCCGCACAGGTTCGATCAGGCGGCGGTAGGCTGTGATGCCCCTCCACGTAGTTAATGCTAAATTGCGAGGTTGGCTCAATTCAGCACTATCCCTATTTTCATCATTCATCTGCACCTGCCCGCGCCCGTCCGGCACAGCGTCACCGGGGTTGACCGCGATCCATGGGCCGTAGGTGGCGGTCATGCCGCACCGCCGATCTGGTAAAGCCCCGCGAACCGCTCTTTCAGCCAGCGATCCTTTGCCGCTGCGATTTCAGCGGCGAGTCCATCAGCATCGCCGTGCTTCATCGCCAAATCCGCGACCATGCTCATGCTTAGGCTCGCCTGTGGGCATGTCCATACATCACGCAGCCCGCCCGTGTCTGGGCGCGTGAAACGCCAATGAGGCTTGGCGCGGTCAGCCCTGCGCTCTGCGGTCCAGCCAAGGATTTGCATAGCGCGAACGGCCATTTCGCGCTCGGGCTTCATGACTAGGAAGTCGCTCATGCTGCACCGCCTTTGCGGGCTTCGCATCTGTCGTCATGCCCATGCTCACGAAACTTGCCGCAATGAGGGCAGTCGCTGATGTTTCGCAGCGGCGCATCCGCACCGCCTTTGCGCGCGGCGAGCATGGCGTCGGCTTGCATGTATCGAAATACCCACTCAGCCTTAGCCCACCATGCAGCGCGGCCAAAGAGATCGGCAGGAGACGGCAATGGGTCTTCATTGAATGCTTTTGCATAATCAATCGAAGCATCGTCGTGCAGTCCCGGACCATGCACCGCCGCGTAATCGTGCAGGGTCATGCCTTGAACTGGGCCGCCCCATGCGTCGCTTGCGTTCAGTGGAAACGCTGACCCGCCGTCGTTGATCTTGTCGTTCATATCGTACCTTTCTCGAAAAGCCCCCGACGCCGATGCGCCGGGGTAGGTGCCAGCAGGGAGGTTGCGCGGTGGTGCCCGACATGCAGGTCAATGGGATCGGGGGATTCAGGCATGATGGCTTCCTCTGGCTCTTGGGATGCCAGCCCAACGCGGGCTGGACACCAAAGGGTCAGGCAGCAGTCGAGTTCCGCAGGGCGCGCAACTTTTGATCGGCGCGGAAGTCGGTGCATGCGGGCAGGTCTGGCAGCGCCGTCACGCCGGGCAGGTTGTAGGCGAGGAAGTCGGTGCATGCGGGCAGGTCTGGCAGCGCCGTCACGCCGGGCAGGTTGTCGGCGAGGAAGTCGGTGATCTGGGAGAAATCGGGATTCTGCGCCAGCCAGAGGTCATATTTGGCCTGGCTGTAGAACTCGACTTTGGTTTTCAGGACTTGCTTGGACATGGTGATTTTTCCTTTTGGTTGATTGGTTTGGTGGACGCCCGGCCTGACCGGGCGCGCCGCGCTCAGTTAGTGATCTTGGCGCACTCGATCATCAGGTAGTCGTACAGGCCGGGCTTCTCGTCCTTGATCCGATCAAGATCCCCGCCGTGCAGGTCATAGGCCACGTCGTAGCCCATATCGCGGACATCCATCAGAAAGCCCTTGCCGAAGCCGTTCTGCGACCAGTCGGTTTCCTGCGGGATCACTTCGCCGTTTTCATCCGCCGGGGTTTCATCGCTCGGCTCGCCTTGGGCGCGTTCGTCATCCTGAACCGGCGCATTCCGGGCCTCGACATGCCTTGCCTCAACTTGCTGCGCTGGCTTGGTGTTGGCCTGCCGGGTTTCCTGCTTTTCGACAAGCTTGGGCTTAGGTTCAGGCTTGGCCTCTTCTTCTTGCTCGGGCGATGGTTCATCCGCTTCACCCTCGATCACATCCGGGCCAGCCAGCGGATCCGTGGCAAAACTGCGGAAATCAATGCCCGCTTCATCCACGGTGATTGCATCGGCCATTTCGGTGGACATCGGGATATCGCCACGACCGATCAGGATGCGGCAGGGCGTCTTGATCCACATCGCTTCCCAGTCTTTCTTCCAGGGCGAGTCCGCGGTCTTTCCGGCTTTGACAGCCTGCTGCCAACCTTTGGAGTACCGGTCCCGATGCGACTCAATCTCTTCCTTGGTCATATAGACGTGGCCCTCGCCACCGTCATAGGCGACGTGGAAGTAGGCACCGATCGGCTTGTCCTTGCGACCGCAAGGGACATGGCGCAGGTGCTGCCCGGAGCCATATTCGTGGCTGAACACATCGCCATCATAGACGATGTCGCCGTGCATGCTCTTGATCTTACCGCTGCGCCGGGCAAGCTCCTTGAAGCCCTTGTAGCCGATCACAACCTCGACCTGCTTGATCGTGACCCAGTCCGTTCTGCCATTTGGCAGTTTGACGGGCGTGTTTTTGTTGAACGGGATCAGATATGCCTGTGCCAGTGGGTTATTGGGCTCAAAGCCCAACTGCGCGCAGAACATCATCGCGCCCAAGAAACTGATGGGTTCGCATTCCTGCAATGCTGGCGTGCGACGGATCGCATTGGCAGTGGCGCGCATGAGCCGCTCGGGCGTCAGCACCTTGGAAACAACCATCGAAATCTGCTGGCGTGCCTGCTCATTGGACAACAGTTCCTGCACAGACTTGACCTGACGAAGTGGGGTTTTCGAAAGAGCGACGTTCATTGGGGCACCTTGTCGGTTTTGATGGTGAGGATTTTCGGGTCAAACTCGACCCCGGCGCGCACGGCGGCGGTGGCAAGTCGCTGCAGCAGCTCGATCACGTCAGGGTGTTCGCGGAAGTGCATGTAGACGCCGTTGAGGTTGTGGATTTCGGCGGTCTTGACGGTGCGGAAGGACATCGTGCGCCCGGCCCCAGAGGCAGAGCCAATCTTGGCTTTCAGATCCTTGCCAGCGGCGGCCTGCATCTTCTGGGCCTCTTTCAGCTGCGCGGCAGCATCGACCTCGCCGCTCACGTCATTGCGGGCCTCGGCCTCTGCCGCAAGCTTCCGGGCCGCCTCGGCCTTGGCATCGGCCTCGGCCTTTGCGGCCGCCTGTTCCGCAGCCAACCGGGCCGTCTCACGCGCCAGCCAGTCAGCCGCCATCGGTTTCAGCTTGTCGGCGGCGGCGGTGAGCTTGTCTTTCAGGGGCGTATAGGCCGCCTGCACGACAGCGCCGCGGTCATCATGGGGCTTCTTGTCGGCAACCCGCTGTTCATCGACCTTCTTCCAGAGCGTTCGAGCCCCGTTGATGAAGTCGTTCAGCCGCTCGGATTGTTCCTTGCTGTTGATCGTCTTGATGTCGGCCCATTTTCCGCAGGCATCCATGAAGGCTTGGACGCGCAGGGAGAAGGCGGTGTGAGCGACGGTGTTGTACGGCGGCGGCGCCCCCGTCTCAGGCAGCGCCATGACCGCCTTTTCGATTGCTTCGGTGCCGATTTCCAGCGGCAGCGTGGGCAGGATCGCCATATCGGGCGGCAGGTTGTGGTTTCGTGGGGCAAGGTCATTCATGGAAGTGCAATTTCCTCTGTTAGATCAAAACGGGCATGTGTTGCGGCCCTCGCGGTATCGGCGCGGATAGCCTCGATGATCGCGCGGTGTTCCTCGCGCGGAATCGGTGTCAGGTAGGTCCAAAGGTGTATTGGATCGCGGCGCTGGCCATTGCAGATCGCTACAAGCCGCTCTGGCGCGGCCAGCTCGCCGGTATCAGTGTCGACGTCGCGCTCGATCTTGATTTCAACCGGAACCCACGGGCCGCCCTTGACCATCCGGGTTTTGTAAAAGCCCGCCTCTGGCAATCCGTCATGGACGGATGGCGACAGGCCAGCCAAGGCCTCATTCCACCACCTGTACAACTCGCGCGCCGGGGTCGGTTGGCGGATCATCACACGCCCTCCGACATAATAGACGCCGGAAACGATGCATTGCCGCCAAAGCGCCAATTTGACCAGCGGACCATGATGAAGTGCTGCAAATCGGCAGTTTGGGCGGCGTCCAGCAGGCGACCTCCGTTCTTGAGCGTGCTCCATGCCGCCAAGTCCAGCATCTCATTGAAAGTGGAGAAAAACTCGTTTGCCTCACGCGCCAAACGCTCAGCACGGTAGCACATCGCATCCTCGCCGGGGCGCTCGACAGCCCACAGAAACACGCCCTTTGCAAATCTTGTCGGCAAGCCGTCCAGGATGTTGCGGTAAAGGATCGGCATATTATTCGAGTATTCAGATAGTGTGTGATTATAGGAGGTCATTCCGCTGCCTCTTGCTTTTTCACAGGGCCGTGCTTGGCTTCCCACTTGGCGCGCTCTTCCTTGCGCCAAGTGTCGGCAAATTCACGCACGGCGCGCGGCGATTTGCCCTTGAACAGGATGGGACCGTTTCCGATCATGGCGAGGCACACATCGCCGTCCTTCATGGGAACCCAGACGCGGATTTCCATGTCCAGAAGGTCGAGGCGCTTCTTGGGCGCGGGCGCGGGTTCGGTCATATCGCACCAGCCTTCTGCGCCGTCTCAAGCAACCGAATGGCCGCATAGAGCGCATCGTTGTCGGAAGGCAGCTTTGATGCGCGCACCATGATTTCGCGCAGGGCCTGACAGGTTCCGAAAGCAGAGAAGATCGGCGCCGGATTCTGTGAAATGCCGTCTTTCAGGTCATCAGTCTGCAGCGCCAAGGCTTTCAGGATCGGTGCCGCTTCGCTTCCGGTCTTGCGGGCGACACGGGCCGCGGCATAGGCCGCGTTGTTCAATTCGGTCAGGGCTTGGGAAAGGTCATTCATGGATCAATCCCCCCGCGCCGCGATCCAAGCGTAGCCACGGACGGGCCGCAAAGCCCCGCCAGCACTCGGATCAATGGTGTCGCGCTGGCTGACCGGCAACCGGTCCTGTGCCGCACGGTATGCCAAGAAGCGCGCATGCTCTGCGTCGTGCCGCGCTTTCTGACGGGCCGCGAATTCGTCGTAATAGTCGGCCATGGGCGGGAGGTTGCACATCACAGCCACCCCTTGACGCGCGCCAGCGACCACATGGCCCAGCCGAAGTAGACGGCAAAGCCAATGGCGATCCAGCCAAGGAAGTAATTCACATCGTCCAGCAGGGCCCGCTCTTTCACGGACTCTGCCTTGCTGTTGGCCTCGTCCAGACGCCGCGCCAGATCGGCGGCGGCGCTGCGCATCAGTGACCGGTGCATTTCCTCGACAAGCCACGAGTCATTCCAGTTGTGCGAGGCGGCCAGAACGTCACAGGCGGCAATCTGTGCTTCGCGGCTGGCGAAGGGATCGCGCAGCGTGCGCCGTGCCAGCGCAAAGCCGTGAGGGTCTGGCAGCAGCAGAACCGGCTCAGTCCCGGCTTGGTCGATGGGGGAAAGGTTCATGGGTTTGTCTCCGCTCGGTGTGGGTTCCGATTGAAGACAATGTTGCACATCATGCAACGATCAGCAAGTAGAAAAGTGCATGACGTGCAACGATACGCGCAGCGCAATCCTGCGTGGATAGAATCGGGTCGAAGCACAAACTTGCTGACGGCCTCAATTGCTCTGCTAGGTTGTGGTGAAGATCACCGCAAACCACAGGGGAATTTTATGCGTGAATACCATCTGCTAATGATAGCCTGCCTGGCGGGCTGCACCTTTGCTTCCACCTCGGATACGCCGGTCTTGCTTCAAGACGGATCAACAGCTTATCGCTATTCCGGGCGCGCAAACTTCGGCTACCAGCAGGACTATGCTGATCAGGAAATGCGCGCTGAGACAGCTTTCTGGCTTTCCTGATCTTAGCAAGATTCATGTGCATAGTGTGCAACTTTGCGCCCAATTTCGCAAATGCACATAGCGCAACAAGTGGCGTTGACATTGCGTTGCATGATGTGCAACATTTGGCGCATGACAAAACTTGCACAACACCTCGCAGATCGGAAGCTGTCGCAGCGTGAATTCGCCGCCATGATCGAGACGGACACCAGCGTAGTGTCGCGTTTCGTGCGCGGGGAGGCCCGCCCAGGTCTTGATCTTGCCTTCATCATCGAGCGCGTCACTCAAGGCGCGGTTCCGGCTTCCTCGTGGGCCAAGGACGCCAAGCAGGGGGCTGCGCAATGAAATCACCCGATTCCCGTATTGGTTTTTCCGAAGATGGCCCGCGCCTTCGGGAAAAGTCCTGCCGAAACGGGCTTACGGCAGTCGAGGCGGAACGCGAGTGGTTCATTCGCATGCTGTGGCGGGCGTTCCATGAGGCACATTCCGAGAATGAGCTGGCCGATCTGGTGGCCAAACTGCTGACCACGAAGAGGCGGCCCATCAACGCACGCACCGTTCGGTACTGGCTGCGCGGCGATACAACCCCGCATTTTCGCTATGTGATGCCGATCTTGGCGCTGGCCGGGGCGGAGCGCATTTCGATGCGCCGCGCCGAAAATTTTTTCCAGCGCGCGAGGTCAGATGACCAATGAACGTGTATCCCCCAACCCCTGAAAAGCCGAAGCGCTGCCCCATCTGCAATGGGCGCGGGGCGCTTCATTGCAATTGCTGGCCCTGCGACTGCCTCTGCGGTGGCGACGATGAACCTTGCGACAACTGCGACGGGATCGGCTGGATATATCCAGACCATTACGACTATCTGGGCGAAGAGGATGACTTCGATGCATGACCTCCCCAAAATGGCGCTTTCGATCCGCCAGCCGTGGGCGGATGCCATCATCTACCTCGGCAAAGACATCGAAAACCGCGACTGGCCAACCCGTTTTCGCGGGCCGGTCTGCATCCATGCCGCAAAGGCGTGGGGCCCCCAAGAACGGGGTGATGTGGCTTTCGTCGAACGGATGAGCGGCAAGGCGCTTGAGGCAACCCCTCGCCTGGGCGGCATCATCGGCGTGGCTGAGGTGATTGATTGCGTCGAGGCGAGCCCCAGCCCGTGGTTCTTTGGCCGCTACGGCTTTGTCCTGCGCAACGCGCGCGACGTGGATTTCATCCCCCTGCGCGGCGCGCTGGGGTTTTTCGACTGGCGCACCCCCCTTATGCGCGAGGTCAGATGACCAATGAACGCGCCATCCTTTCCAACTGCCAGCCCGAAGGCGCACCATGCCAGCGCCCGGGCCAACTCCCTTGGTGACGCCGCCGAAAACCCCACAGGCGGTGCCACCAAGGACTTTCTTTCCCACAACAACAAGACCACCCGCGATCATATCCTGATCGTGCTGCGCCGCCGGGATCTTTCGCGCGCCGCGCGCAGGGGCGCAATGGATCACCAAGGCGTCTTTGAACACTTCGCGATGCGCGCGCGCCAGCGAATGCCAGCCGGAACCTCTGTCTTCGGCCTGTGGGATTTCCTGATCACGGAAATATCGGCTGACGTTGACCCCGAAAAGGTGCGGTTCTGCTGTGCCGCCAAAGCGCGCTGGCGGCAGATATGGCGGTTCCAGCTCAATGGTCAGTGGCATTACGCGGTGTGGGACATCCGCATATGCCTTCCGATCACCATTCTACTCGGGGTCGGCAAGGTCGCGCGCCGCGGGAAGCGCAAATTCAAACAGCTCAATGGAGAGACATGATGAATGAGAAATCCTTGAGCATCGGCGCATCGGCGCGTTCCATACTGGCACATTTGACCGGAGGCCAAACGCAGACTGGCGACTACCCACGTGATTCCGGCGATTTTGGCCGCTGTGAGGCCATCCTTGATGCCAAGCCGGAGTTGCGCGCGCGCCTGCCTGAAATGGCCGATGTGAACGCCTATTGGGCCGCGCTTGTGCCGCATTGGGAGGCGATCCGGGCCGCATCGCCTGAGGCGCAGACTGCCGCAATCAGGCACATCATTGCGCCGGTCCAGAAGGCTGACCCTGATCACATTCCATTTGGTCCAGATGCAAGCATTCAGCTTGGGCCAATCACCCTCAAGGGTGACGCAACGGAGGATGACGAGGATCTTTTCCAGCGCGCCGTGATGTTGGTTTGGAAAGAATCCAACGTTGCTGGCCTCAAGAAAATTCCCCAACAGGAGAAACCGACCATGGCAGGCAAGGGCCACAATTCCGCCGCCTACAACGTGACCGCCGACGAGTTGCGCCAGTTCATCGAACGGGCTGAACAGCTGGCGGCCGAAAAGAAAGATATCGCCGAACAGGAAAAAGAGCTGTTCGCCGAGGCCAAAGGGCGCGGCTACGACACCAAGGTGATGCGCAAGATCATCGCCCTGCGCAAGCGCAAGCCTGACGAGATTGCCGAAGAAGAGGCGATTCTTACCTTGTACTGTGAAGCCTTGGGGATGGCGTGATCAATGTCTCACATTCTCACCTTGCCATGGCCCACAGTCGCGCTGTCAGGGCATGCCAAAGGCAACTGGCGCACAAAGGCTAAGGCAACCAAGCAGGCGCGCACGGCAGCGCACTGGCTGGCCAAGGAAGCGCGTGTGCCTTGCCTGCCTACCGCCCGCTTGGCGTTCACCTATCACCCCCCAGCGCAGGGCGGTCTACCGGACGTGCAGAACATGCCGGGTCGTTGCAAGGCGTTCATCGACGGGATCGCCGCCGCCATGGGGTGCGATGACCGCAAATTCAGGCCGCAGTTTCCAGACCACTTGGGCACGCGGTCGGGCGCCGGTTCGGTCGTTGTGGAGATTTCCCCATGACAAAGGGCGCTTTCTTCATGCGGGGCGACACAAACCCCTATTGCCCGGCGGCAACACAGATCGTGCTGGCGGTGCCTGCGCTTTCCGCGCTGCGCCTGTCGTCATGGCTGGGCATTGCCCCGTCAACCTTGGTGCGGTGGGCGGAGCGGGCAGGGATCACCGAGGAACGCCACGTCATCAGGTCAGTCAGACCGTGCGGGTATGGCTGCTGCGCCGCCGCTGTTCGGATGATCTGGACCCCGGAGATTTCTAAGCGGATGGCCGGACGTTGGCTGGGTGTGGCCGATAGCACCGTGACGCGATGGGCCGCCGAGGCCGGGCTTGATCCACGGGTCAACAGGCGGCCGGACAAGCAGATTTCAGCAAAGGCTGTCAGGGAGGCATGGCTCGACAAATCCGTCACCATCGAAGATGCCGGCAAGCGTCTGGGCCTGAGCAGTCGAGCCCTGTACGAGCGCGCACTTGCCATGGATCTGCCAGCCAGACAACCGGGTGTTCCGTCGCGGGAGTGGCCAGCAGACTTCGATCAAATGTGGCTGGCCGGGGTGTCGACCAGCGAAATGGCGCGCGCCTGCAAGCGAGCCGCGAAGTCGCACATCACCCTTGAAGCGCAGAAGCGCGGCCTGCCCGCACGCGGCCCCGGGCCGAAAAAAGGGGCGCTCACCCTTGAGGGCTTTGCAGAAATGAAACTGCTCGAATCCATGCGCGCCCAAGCCGCCCTTGAGCGGGAAAACTGGAAGCGGAAGTACAGCAC
>Ga0075464_10000653_pt1 | contig 15329 bp, 16 predicted proteins | sample DEB19_08_DNA_5_FD_75068 | JGI IMG/M metagenome (GOLD analysis project Ga0075464, IMG submission 75068) | Aqueous microbial communities from the Delaware River and Bay under freshwater to marine salinity gradient to study organic matter... | ecosystem: Environmental > Aquatic > Marine > Coastal ...
CGCGCATGTCTTCATAGGCGGCGCCTTTCATGGTGGCGATGGTCAAACCTGTGCCGATGCCGGGGACGGCCATGAGTAGGGAGGTGGTGATGGCACCGGGGGCGGCGTAGGTGCCTCCTTCGACGGCTCCCATGAATTTTCCTTTGGAGAGTTTCTTGATGGGGTCAAAGTCTTCTCTGACGATTTTGCGGAGATCGATGCCGAAGTTTGTTCGGTCTAGTCTCTTGGCTTTTTCAGCGTCTAGGACTTCCCCAAGTTGATAGGCTTGGATATTCTGTTTTTTGGCTTCGTCGTAGGTCATTGCGTCCGGGCTTATGCCTATTCCTTCGGTAATGTTTCGGATCAAATCCTTGGTGCTGCGCTCTGTGCTTTTGGCGAGGTTGAGGAAGAAAGCCTTTTGAGTTTCTGCGGGGAGGGATTTGGCCATGGTGGCCAAGGCGGTCATGAATTCTTCCCGGTCTTCCTTGGGGGTGAGGTGGTAGGCGAGGGAAATGTCTTCCGTTTTAGGGTCTCCCTTTTGCATGGCTGGCCATATTTCGCGTAGGGCTGGGCTGACGTTTGAAAGGTTCTGGTTGACGGTGGACTGCGTCTCTTCCCAAAGCTCGCGATAGCGGAAGTCTTGTCCGGGCTGGTAGCCGGGTTTTGTTTTGGCTTCTTTGAGCCAATCTGAAAACTTGGTGGCGCGGAGGGAGCCTTCTACGGTGGAGATGGTGGCGGAGGTGATGACGGTGCGCTGCATTTCATCCTCTAGCTCTTTGGCGGTTTTCTTCTGGGTGGCCTCTGCTTGGATGGCGTTGAAGAATTCCATTTCATTATCGATGCCTTTGCCTTGGAAGCGGTCACGGGCGATGCGGCGGCGCTCAAGATCGAAGCCGACTTCTCCGCCTGGTAGGGGCTGGCCTTGGTTCTCTAGGAGGATGTAACCACGGACAAGGGCGCGTTTCTTGGCAAGCTCTGGATCGCTGGCTTTTGAGAAGTCGAAGTCTAGTTTCTCTGGATCCAAGATGGAGGCTTGGAGTTTCTCTTGGGAGTCATAGAGCCATTTGGCTTTTTCTTGGGCTTGCTGTTGCTCCTGCTCTACGGCTGGGCGCTCTAGTTCTGTGGCGAGGGGGTTGGTGTCTGATTGAGGGATGCCGGCGGTAAATGTGTCCATAGGAAATAAGATGTCTAAGGTCTGAAAGTCTGAAGGTCTTGGTTTGAATCGCTGGGGCGATTATCTTGGGAGGAATAAGGGGACTTCTGGGGCTGTGCCTTTTGGTGGAAGGACGCCGAAGTCTTGCGAATCTGCTGGCGGTTCATTGACAGGGACGGCGCGGGAGACTGGCGGGGCGAAGAAGAGTTCGTCCGCTTGTTGGTTGATGGTGAGGTCTAGGATCTCTGCGCGGGCGGCTTTGACTGCATCGTAGTCATCGAGCTTGTCCGGGTTTGCGTTCATCCATAGGCGGAAGGCTGTCATGGCTTGGTTGCGCTTGATTTCTGCGGGGCCGAGTTTATCGAAGTCTGTTTCTTTGATGGTGGTTTCTCCGCGCTGGATGGCTTGGGAGATTTTGGCTTGGTAGCCGGTGAGCTTCGATTCTCCTTTGTTGTTGCTGAAACGGCGGAAGAGTTCGACGCGGTCTGTATCGGTGAGTTTGTTTTTTTCGATCTTCTCGATGTATTTCTTAACGTCGTCAGCAGAGTAGCCGGCGGCTTTCATGGTGTCTGGGTCAACGGATTTCCCCATGATGATTTCTGCTTGGTTCTCTGTGTAGCCGTCATCTAGGAGTTTCTTTTTGTTATTAAAGAAACCGTCATCGATGGCGGAGGCGACGGTCTTTTCTGAATAGACATCCCCGAAGCGCTTTTCTTTGTAGAGCTGTGCCATGCTGGCCATGGTGGCGTCTGCGGCGGTCTCGAATTCTTTGTTGTTACCTTCGACGGTGTCTTGGACGCGCTTCATGAGGGCGGTTTTGGTGGGACCGGTGGGGAGGGTGTTGATGAGATCTTGGATCTGGACTTGTTTCTCTGGAAACTTGTCCATTTCTAGGGGCAAGGTGGTGATGGCGTTTTCAACGTAGCCGATGACTTGCTCACGGTATTTGGGATCTGCGGCCTTGGCTTTGAAGCCTTCCTCCATTTGAGCGGCGAGGGAGGCTTTGAATTCCTGCAGGACGCGGGGCGGAAGGGTGGAACCAAACTTTTCATCGATGTCCGCGGCGCTGCGGATTTTGCCGAGTGCGACGAGGTCCGCGAATTCATTGGAGGCGGCGCCGATGGTGAAGCGCTGTTGCTGGTAGGCTTCTTTCTTGGCGAATTCTACGTCTTCTTTGGTGAGGAGTTCGTTGCCGGGCTGGCTGAGGAAGTCAGGATCGTTCAAGCGGTCCAGCGTTCCTTGGAAGTCTGTGGCGGAGTCTTCTGAGAGTTCTTGGCGGGCGCGTTGGCTGGCGAGCTTCTGGTTGACTTGATCGATCTCTGAGGGCATGAAGCCGAGACCGCCGAGTTGTTCTTTGTGGAGGTCTACGGCTTCCCAGTCATTGCGTCCGGCGGCGAGGTCGATGTTGTTGAGGACGGTGGCGCGGCCTTCGCTGACGATGCGGGTGGCGGCGAGGGCTTCCATGCGGATGCTGCGCTGGGTGGACCAGTCTTGGACTTTGAGGTCAAGGGCTTGCTTGGCGACTGGGGAGAGGTCAAGGGCGGTGCCTTGGGCTTTGAACTGCTCGACCTTTTGTTTCCAATCCGTAGGCCATTGGTGGGGATCGTTCCGGCTGAGGAGTTCATTGGAAAACTTACCGGCTTCCTCATCGATGCTGGCGAAGTAGGCGGACATGGTGGCGGCTTCCTCTGACTCGCGGACGCGCTGGGCGATTTTAAAGCCTTGCTCTCCTACTGCTTGGATGGTGTTTCCCATGTTCTCCATGGCACGGCCTTTTGCCATGGCTGCTTCCATGGAGGCTTGAGGGAGTGCGGGGCCGGCGTCTAGGTAACGGGTTTGGATCATGATTTTTGGGGATTAAACTTTGCCGGATGAGGTGAGGTAGCCGGAGCCTGCGCTTGCGAGGTTGCCTGCTAGGCTGGTGTAGCTGTTTGTGCGGATGGCGGAGGCGGTTTGCTTGCCTTCCCAAAGGGTCATTTTGGCACCTTGGGCGGTGGCTTGGTATTGGGCAGAGGCTTGATAGGAGATATCATTGATCTCGCGTTCTAGCATGAATGAGGATTCCCCTAGGACGGCGAGGGGTGAGCCTTCCATGGCTAGACCTTTGGAGGCGGTGGAGGCGCGGACTTGGGCAAGGCGGGCATTGTTCTCGCGGGTTTTACGGCGGAGGTTTTCTGCTGCGACTTGGTTCTCGCGGGCGGCTTGGTCACGCTGGATAGAAGCGTTGTATTTGGCGGTAGCTTCTGCGGCTTTGGCTTGCTGCTGCTGGCCGTAGAAAGTGGCGGCTGCACCTACTACGGTGACGATGGCGGCGGTGGCAACGAATGACATGGCGGTGGTCTAGGTTAGGGATGGGCTATTGCGCCAGCCTTCCGGGTGGTTGGGGAGTTGTGGATTTGAAGGGCGGGCAAGGATTTCGAGGCCGATGGCGACGGGGTCTGTGAGGTCTGTGATGTGGAAGGTGGTCCAAACCGTTTCTTCTATGGCGTAGAGGGCGCGGCGGGTGTGGGGCTGGGTGATTCCGACGTGTGGGGCTTCATAGGTGACTGAGCCTTCTGTGTCTGAGGTGACTAGGATTTTGCCTTTTGAGATGATGAAGGGGTGTTCGGTGAGGTGTTCCATGCTGGTTAGGAGGCAACCGGCGGGGATGGTGCATTGGCGGATGTAAAGGCCAGGGGCGTAGTGGTGAGTGACGGGGATGACGGCTTGGGGTTTTTCTGCCAAGGCGGCTTCGAGGTCGTCTAGGGTTGGGCGATCTGAGAGAGTTGTGGGCATAATTATGGGGCTTGTTTGAGGTCATAGCGGACATGTAAGCTCATGATATTGCACGGGAGGGGCTGGGTCTGGCGGAGAATGACGGAGACTTGGCGCTCTGTGCCGGCGTCTAGGGATTCTTCAAGGATGCCGGTGAAGAGGGGCGGGGATTGGTCCATGTAGTCCGATGGGTTGCGGAATTCCACGTCTGTCCATCTGCTGCCGTTGTCTGCGGTGATCTGCATGCCAAGGGATTTCCAAAGTTCAACCGTGGCTCGGGTGATGCGCTTGGAGGCGACTTTGGACATGGATTCCGGATCTGCCGTTTCGAAATAGGTGGGTTCTAGGGCGTTGTTATAGGGGATTCCGATGACGACATCTGTGGCGGCGTAGGGTAGGGTGATGGCACCGGAGACGACTTCTTGGCGCGGCTGGGTGCTGCCGTCTGCTAGGATGGCGACGGTGACGCCTTCGAGGTGGTCTAGGCCTGTGACTGCTGTGGTGTCTGGGGCGAGGGAATAGATGAGGGATGAGTCTGAGAAGGTGAGGGTTTTAAAAGAATCTGTCTTCAATGCTGCGGCGTGGCCGGTCTGGATGCGTTCAATGTAGCGGACGGTGTTGCCGTCGATCGTGCGTTTGACTGCAAGCCAGATTTCGTCTTCATCTGCTTCTACGGAAACGATGGCGACGCTTTCGATGTCTCCTTCTGTGGCGTATTTAAACCAGCCGGAGACGTTTTGCCCGCGCTCATAGGTGAGGCCGATCAAGTTGCCGTCTCCTGTGACTGCGAAGAGGATGGTTTCTGGATTGTTCTGGACGGCGATTTGTAGGATGCTGCCGCTGGTGATGTGTTCTGCGAGGAGGGTGAGGTCTTGGGCGGCGTAGCCATCCTTTTCAAAGGAGTAAGTAAATTCTCTGACCTTGCGGGCGGTGCGCTGGATGAAGAGGGTGGAGTCATTCACGGCGCGGGCTTGGATATGAGCGCTGCCGTAGGTGGTGTTTCGTTTGACGCCTCCGCTTTCCGCGGTGAGTCCTACTTCTGAGTTTCTGGATCCGAGGACCCATTCGCTGCCAGTGGTGCCGATGACTAGAGACTCCTGAGAGACTAGCCATTGGATGCCGTTTGCGGCGTCTGAGGCGAGGGTGAAGGAGAGGCCTAGGTCTGCATCTGTGCCGACGCGGAAATTATAGTAGTCGTCAATGATCGATCCCCAAATTGTCTGAGGGGAGCGGGTGGTGCCGGCAAAGAAAAGGCGGCCTTCGTGGAAGGTGATGGAGCGGGGAAAGCCTTGTTGGTCACTCCAAGCGCCTTCATGCCATCTAGCCGTCGCGGTGGTGGCTGCGGCGGGGAAGTTTACTGTGACGGTGAGGACGGTGGCGGAGGTGTAGCCTGTGACGGTGACGGTGGAGTAGTGGTCTGGATCGTAGGCTTCTAGCTGGAATGAGCCGGATGCGGGCGGGGCGCCGGAGGTTGTGGTGATGATGGTGCGGAGGAAGCAAGGATCGATCTCTGTGCCGGTGATGGTGCCGGAAGAAATGCCAGAAGAGGAGATGGTGCGGATGGTCTCCCATGTGGAACCATTATAAGAGCGCTGCACGGCGGCGGTTTTCTCCCATGTTCCGCCGGTATTGACTGCGACGTTGCAGGACCATTCACCTAGGACAAAGAGAGAGGAAGAGGTTGCGTTGAGGGCGGCGTTGAGGGCGAGGCTGACGGAAGGATTATCCCGGCGGTGGCGGATGATCCACTGACTGCCTACATGGTCCGCCGTGAATAGAGAGGCGGATGCGGTGAGGGTGCGTCCTGTGCCGGCGGTAGCGACGCTAAGGGCGAGGGTGGTGGCGGTATTGTTTAGATCGAGAACGGCAGGCCATTCCGGGGCGATGGGTGCGATGGTCCAGCTATCATTGGCAAAGCGGGAAAGGATTTGCGGGGCGTAGTCTGGATGGGTGACGATGACGACGTCATTCTGCTGGGCGAATTGGAGGGCGTAGAGGTCTGCTTCTAACCAAGGGGTGGTGATCTCGTAGGGTGTGCCGGGTGTGACTTCCACGGGGCCGGCATTGGTGCCTGTCTCCCAGAAGCGGAGGGCGAGGTCTGAGAATTCTAGGACGAGGGTTTCTGTGACTGAGAATTCAAACTCCTTCAAGCGGACTTTTTTATCTAAAGTGGCGGCTTCTCCCATGTAGAGAGTGCCAGGGCGAAGGAAAGCACCGCCGTAGATGGAGGGGCGGAAGTTTAAAAGCTGCCGGCATGCGGAGCGATATTTTGAGAGGTCTAGGCGCGGGTCTGTCCATGGGGAAAACTCCCCCCCATTGAATGAGATGCGGCGGTCAATGGCTTCCGGCATGATTAGAGATTTGTGAAGCGTTTAAAAAAGCAGTGGGGTAGTCCGGTGGAGCTTAGGAAGCGGGACTGAATAAGGCGGGACTGGGACATGAAGCGCTCCATGGGGCGCCCTTCGCGGGTGCCGACTTCAATGGCGTCTATCTGACGGGCTTTTCCGATGGCTCTTTCGAAGAGGGTGAAGCATTGGGATTGAAGCTCGATCTTCGAGGTGAGTGGTACGGCGACGGTGGAGGCTAGGGAAAGGGCGACGGCCTTGGTGAGTAGAGGATCGAAGTCTGAGGTTTCGATGTTTTTAATGTAGCGGATTTCTGCGGTGTCTGAATCTGTGGCGAGTTTGTTGTTCTCTAGCTCAAAGAATTCATCTGAATCGTTGTGGGGTTCTCCGTTTAGCTCAAGGAGGCGGAGGAAGCCGGTAGGGAGGGCGTAGAAATAAGAATAGTGATGATTTGGGGTCTCTGTGAGACGGGTGAGTGTGGCGCGTTTGATGGCACAATTCCAACGGTGAGAGCGGAGGATTTCTGCAATGGTGGGTGCCATGAACTGCTTGCACGTCCGGGCGGCCTTGCTGTTCGTGTCGTCAATGCTTGAAATCTTGGGTTCGCCTAGGTAGGCGAGGGCGTAGTTGGCGATGTCTGTTTCAGTCATTGGAAGAGAAGAGAAAAGGGGCGGGCGCCAAGTGAATGACGTCCGCCCCTTGTTAATTTTTAAGGGCGGGGCTTACAGGGTTTTGTAAGCGATGACAACGATGATCTCGCCTGCTTCGATTGTGGCCGTGAAGGTCGCAAGGGTAAGCTGGAGGATGTTCGTGTCTGCTGTGAGTTTGTGGCGGGTGTGTAGGCCTGCTGGCACGGTGGTCGAAGCGACTGAGGTGAATTGGATTTCACCGGCTGAAGCTGCGTTGATTCCGTCTGCATAGCGGTCCGCGTCCGTCGCGTCTCCGATGTCTAGCGTGAGCGCTCCGGAAGTGGCGTCGTCTGTGACGATGACTTTGGAAAGCTCTGGGAAGACGATGGCTCCGGTTGGGAGTTCGACTAGGGTGATGACGTCAGTGGCGACGTTGAGGGCGTCGATTGGCACCTTTACAGTGGCGTATTTGAGGATTCCGCCGATGAGGCGTTCGTCGTCAAGACGGTCATTGAAGGATGCTGCTGCGGCGACTTGGAGGGCGTATTCGTTGGATTGTGTGGTTTTGGCCATAATTTTAAGAGGTTGCTAGTTTGCTAGTTTGAAGTTTGAAGAGGGGAGGAACCGGATTGATTCCTCCCCTCGGTTAAGGTTAAGGTTATGGTGACTCGTCACAAGCGATGCTGATGACGCCTTCTTCATCGAGACGGGTGCAACCCCATCCCCATTCCGTGCGGAGTTGGACGTCGTGCTTGCCTGTTGGAAGCTCGTCCACCCAGCTCATAGGGTTTTCAGCGATGCCGAAAACGACTGAGTTACGGGCGAAGGCGTAGCAGGTGCGGACATCTGTGCCGGCGTTGTAAGGGAGCAAGTCTGCATCCACGGCCTTGATGGAAAGGCCCATGAGGTTGATGACGTGTCCTTGGTGCAAGCGGCGGATTTCCGAGTAGTCTGCGGAAGTGAACTTTGGCTCATGAAGCAAATCAGCGATTTGGTTGTATGAGAGAACGATCGTTCCGGCGGATTGGGTCTCGTTGTCTTGGCCCATGACGTTCCCAACTCCAAAGAGGCGGTTGATCTCGACAATCTTGTCGAAGCTCATGCCGCTGTTTGCAGGGGTGCCGCTGTGGACGAAGTTGACCGCGATGACTTGGTCTGTGCCGAATGGGATGGCGGTGGCGCCTGTTTTACCGCCTTGGACGGTGCCACGGATGCCATCGATGAGCGTTTTATCCCGGTCACGGCCTGCGGCTGCGAGTTGGTTGCGAAGGATGGAAGCGTGTGGGCTGCCGATGGAACCGAGCTGCATGGCTTCGCGGCGGTCAACGCGGTGCGCGGAGTCCTTGAAGTTGACATAGAGCCAACGGAATTCCAAGTCGATGTCGTCCGGGTTGGTATCACCGAAGCGAGTGGTGATTTGACGAGCCTCGGTAGGGGCGATTTTAGAGAAGCGTTTGCCTTCTCCGTTGATAACCTCCGTATTGACGAAGCTGTCAAGACGGGATTGAAGTTGTTGCAAGCCTAAGCGCCATTGATCGGCGTAGAGGTTAGGGAATGCGTCTGGGATGACTGAATCGAATGCCATAATTTTAGTTAGTTAAATTTCAAGAGGTTGGTTTAAAGGTGCCTTGCGGCGGGATACTGGTGGTTTCACGAGTGTCCGCTTTTGCGGGTCGTCACGTCATTGCTGGCGTGGCAAGCCGTTCTCTTGGGTCTAACTGATGGCTAGAGTGTCCTTGACGGTTACGATGGAATGAAAACGGAAGTTTGATTCCGCGTCTATTGCCGAGGGCGAAAGTGAAAAGAGCCAGCCGGATTTCTCCGACTGGCTCCCCCATTTCACTATGCTCTCCCATGACTCTCACATCATGGGAAAATTGTTTCTTATTCTAAGACTAGCCAGTCTTCGGCTAGTAAATCGCTTTGTGATGCAAGCCAGCCAGTGAGGACTTTCTTGTCTGCTGTGAACATTCTGACGCTGCCTAAAGCGTCAAATTTATCGCTTCCAATTTCTGACTCGATGACGGCGCGGAGAGCTGGATCATAGATGGCAGTTGTGGGGATTCCATTTGCTGCGGCAAGTAAGAAAAGAAACATTCCTTTTCCGTTCCAGCCTTCGCGGGCAACTCTTTTCCCTGATTTTAATGCGGCTACTGCGTAGCCTATATCGTTTGTTTGCATGTTTATTTGGTGTTAAGTGAGAATTATTCGATTGAGGTTTGTTCTTTCCAAAGTTCGAGCTTTACAACTTCAAGCGTGCCAATGGCTGAGGCGAGGGTCAGATTGAATTCCGCACGGTAGCGATCGATCACTTTTTGAAGATCTGTTTGGAGGGCTGCGACTTGTTCGGAATCACTCATTTATTTACCTTCGGGGCGTTTATCTTTTGCCGCGTTTGGTTTGTGTGGCGTCTAGGGCGTAGAGGCTTGTGACTTTTTGGTGAAGGACTGGATCTTTCTCCCAGTTTGGATTTGTCTTCATGATTTCCTGAGCTTGTTGGCGGGCGTTGTGGGTGGTGGCGCCTGCTTCATTGCCCATGCCGGGGATGCGGGAAGGCTCGCGGAGGGCTTGGCGGGCTTGGTCAATGATGCGAACGATCGAGGGGTGAGAGAGTGCGGAAACAAGGACCGGTTGCTGAAGTTCCTCTTGGGTGAATTGGGACTGCACGAAGGCGCGGTTTGCTTCTAGGCGTGTGTCGTATTCTGCTCCCCATTCTTTTTGAAAGGCTTGCTCTGTTTGCTGCACTTGGTTGGTGATGGCGGTCTGGTAGTTTTCCTGCGCGGCTTGCTGCTGTTTCTGCTGGTCTTGGAGGTGCAAGGTCATGAGTGCCTGCGCGGCTGCGGCTGGGATGTGATGCGAGTGCATGGCCTGAGCGTAGGTGGCGGCTGTTTCATCACTCCAATCGATGCCGGCGGGAAGTTCTGTGGGCTTGAGGTTGTAGCCTTCTGGGCTGTCTGGGACGCCTGCATCTGCACGGAAGGCGGAGATGGTAGCATCGTCCGCGCCGGGCTTGGGGTAGGCGATGCCTGCTTTCTTCCCGACTAGGCCGAGGGTCTCGTCCATGGATTTGAAGAATGTGGCTTCGTCTTTGGCAAGGGCGGCTTTGTTGGCGAGGCGCTCGAATCCCATTTGCTGAAGGCTTGCGGTCCAGCCTTCTTTGAAGTTTCCGTCTGTGGCGACGGCGTCTCCAAAGAAACGGATGGGCGCTCCTGCTGGGGCGGTGGGGGTGGCTGGTGCGGCGGCTGCTCCTGTGAGGAGACCTTGCGGGGCTGCTGCTGGTGCGGGTGTGGCGGCGGCTGGGGTGGCTGCTGCAGCTGGTGCGATGGCTGCTTCTGACATAGTGTTTCTTATGGTTGGGTGTTCGTAGAATTAGGCTTCGACTTGTGCTTCTGCTTCGAGGGTGTAGCGGCGTTTGGAGTATTTGACGGCGGCTTCCTCTGGCTTGTATTTGAAATACCAGGCGACGACGGCGGGGGTTTTGTCTCCGGACATGGGGTCCATGGGAGGGCAAGGGGGGATGGAGGAAGAGGGATTGGGGGATTTGGGGATTGGGAGATTGGGGGATTCCTTGGGTGTCTCTGGACTGTCATGTCCGAGGAAGGCTTCGATGGCTGGGCGGTGGGCGGTTTGGCCTTTTGCCATTTGGAGGCTTCCGTCGGGACGGATGAAGCCGACTTTCTCGCCGTCTAGGAAGATGTTGTTTTCGGCGCGGATGATGGATGGGGTGGTGGTGTCTGACATAGTTTTGGTGTGTTAAGGGTGAGGGAATTTAGGGTTGGCTTTGCGGGCCATGGAGAGGATGTAGAGCGGGGTGGTGCGCTCGCCGTCGCGGATGGCGGCTTTGATGGGATCGACGCGGCCTTCTGGGTCTGCGATGTAGATGCGGCCATCTACGTCAAAGCGCTTGAAGAGGTGGGCAAGTACTTCTGTGCCTAGTTCTGAGGAGAATAGGTCCGCGAATTTCTGGCAAAGGACTGCATCGTCCTTGGCTTTGTTTTCTTGTGCGGCTTTGAATGCTTGTTTCTTTTGATCGTGTATTGAGGACATAGTGAAAAATTAACCTAGGCCAAGCTGCTTCCGTGCTTCCGGCGGGGTGTTGCCGATTTTGTTGGCGACGTTGGCGGCGGCTTCTGCCTGTGCCATTTGCGCGGCTTGGGCTTGGGCGGCGGCGCGGCCTTCTTGGATTGCTTTGACCTTTTCTTCTGGGTTGATCCAATCTTCTGGGAGGCCTGTGTTGCGGGAAGAGTCCCGGACAATCTTGGAGAAGTTGAGGACGTCTGCGGCTTCTGGGTAAAGCTGAAGCATGGGGCCTGCGAGGTTCATGTATTCCATGAGGCTGCCATTTTGGCGGGCTTGCATGGCGAGGAGGATGCGGTTTTTGTAAAGGACGGCGGGCATGGCGATGCCTTGGCGCTGGCCTCCTTCGAGAACACTGAGAACGGAAGGGGGAGGCTGTGGCAGTAGGTTGTTGCGGACCATCATGCCGAAGATGCGATTCAAGATGGGGTCTAGCATTTCAGAAACTAGGCGGCCAAAGACTGGGGAGAACTGGGAAAGTTTCTCGTTATTGACAAAGCTGGCTTCCGTGGCGGTGAGGGGTGAGCTGCTGGCGGCTTGCCGGTTGGCGAACATCTGGAAAAGATCGACGTGGAAGGCGGAGTTGATCTGCTCGCGCTTGTCTTGAAGGCGGGCTTGGGCGTAGTCGATACGTCCAGCGGGAGCCCATTCGCGGAGGATGCCGGCGGCGTTGGGGTCTGTGGTGTCGATATAGGTGATTTCCATGGCACCTAGTCCAATCTCGCCTTCCATGCCTGCGGGGGCGATGACTGGAGGGAAGACGGCCTTTTCCGTGGCGGCGTCGATCATTTGGTTTAGGAAGTTGACTTGGCGCGGATCTCCCTTTGCGACTGCACCGGGACCGAATCCCCACGGGCAACGGCCATGCCTGCGATAGCGGTGGACGGCGAAGGGTAGTTCCTCAAAGCCGGATTCCACGACGATTTCCTTGGTTTTGCAGCAAACAGTGATGGAGGCGAAGGGGCGGTTTTTTGCGTCCTTGGCTTTCGTGTCCCTATCCTTGCGGGGATAAACGGCATGGATAAACTCGAAAGCCTCCGTCATGCCGGCGGGTGTGCCGACTTTTTCGCGGATCTCTGAGGGGAGGTTTTCTTTTCCGAATTCTCCGGCGGCTTGGTCTGGCGTGAGGTTCAAATCCCGATAGATGCAATTTACCCGGTGGCGGTGATCCTCTGCGATGTAGTAGGTCTGGATGGGCTGGTTGAGGAAGTAGAGTCCATCTGCATCCATGTCTCCAATGAAGAGGGCGGTGGTGCCGAAGACGGGGCTTTCGATGTAACATTCTTGGATTTCCTCATAGAAGTTCGAGGCTTCCAGAAGCTCGCGGGCGTTTTCTGAGGCTTGGCGATAGTAGCGGACTGCTGCATCGTCATTGCGGAGGGGGCGGGGTGGCTGGTATTCAAACCAAAGTTCTTCCCGTGGGGTGACTAGGGAGGCGAGGCCGTTAGCAAGGATGAGGGCGGCGCGGCGGGCGGTGGTGTCAAAGGTGTCTTCTGCGGAATTCAAGTCTGGGACGCCGGAAGCGGACATGGTGCGGAAAGGCATGTAAAGCTCCGCAAGTTCCTCCCAGTGAGCGACGAGAGGTGATCTCGCGGCTTTTAGGTTGTCCCTGGTCTTGATGATTTCCTCTGCGGTCATGCTCCTAGGAAGGAAGATCCACCGGATGGGGCGGAAGCTGCTGGGGCTGAAGAGGTGAGGAAGGTGGACGATCTGCCTGCCCGCTTGCGGCGGAGTTCTTCCATCTGGCTATCCGACGCGGCTGCTGCCTGTGCGGAGGAAGAAACAACGGGCGGGGCGGGCTTTGGCGGTGGTTTTGGTGCTGATCCCATGGCGGTGAATTTCTTTAAAGAGAAATGCACTTTAGCGATGGGTGGATCCTAGTCTATTGCCGAGCAAGAAAGTGGGGGGCAGGAGTAGGTGGGAAAATATCTGGGTGTTGTTCCATTGCTTCGAAACATTCCCATCCGGTGCCAGTAATATCGAAATCATGACACATTGCCCGTAAGCGTGGCAATGCCCACCGGCAGAGTTCACGAGCCTCGTCCCTCTCGCGTTCTAGTTTGCGGGCGAAGTCGGCGTTGATGTAGTCGTGAAAGTGTTCGTCTCCTCCGTTGTTGAGTTCTTCGGTGTCGGTTTCTGGGGTTGGGGTGTCGTTCATGGTCTTTTTTTTAGGTGTTTCATGATCTCCTTCATGGAGTAGGTCTTGAGCTTGCCGGCGCGGTGGAAGGTGATGTAGGGGAGTTTGTAGGGGATGAGCTTGGCGATGGCTTTCATGTCGCCGGCGTAGAGCCAAACGTGCCAGACTGATCCTTGTGGATCGGATTGCCAAGGGTCTAGGATTTCCTCGTCTGTCCAGTCAATGGAGATTTGGCGGGCGAGAATGAAGAGGTCTGGGGTGTTGAAGACGTAGCCATTCTGGAAGTGCGCCTCCACGATGGGGGCGAGGGGATGGTCTGGGCAATGGGTGAGGTGCCATTGCGCGGCGCGGGTGAAGGGGGTCATGAGTTTATTATAAGAACTTCCAATCACCGATTGGATCTCCGTGAATTGTAATTTCTTGATATTGCTCCGTTGTGCAAAACCTACAAACACGAATTTTGTGGGGATTTTGTCGAGAAGTTCCTTCGATTCTCATGGGTGGACCTGCCCAGATATGCTTTCCTTGACTGCGTTTTCCTGTGCATAACGCAGCCTTTTGATTTACTGTTTGGTTGTTCATGGTTTGTATTTTCCGGCTGAGGCTTTTTTGGGTCTTAGGTGAGAGGGGCGGTTGTCGCGGATGACTTCGCTGTGGCCTTTGAGTAGGCCGTTGAGCATGGCTTCTGCCATCATACGCATGGAGTCTGTGGAGTGGCAGGCCCAGTCCTCATGTATGCGGTCCGTCACGCTGCCATCTTTGTCGATCTTGCGTTTGTAGTTTTCGAGGGATTCTAGGAGGTAGTTGCAATTTGTTTTGTGGAAGATGAGGCGGGGGAAGAGTTCTGCGAGTTTGTTGACTCCCGGCCATATCGAGCGACAAACGGGAATGATGCGGATGCCTTCGAGGCCGGCGATGGTCATTTGCTGCTGGAAGTTTAATCCGGATTTCTCGCGGGCGGCTGCATCGTGGGGAAAGAAGTGTCCGCCGTAGTGGTAGCCTTTGCTTCTCATGTGGGCGACGCGCTTGGCGGGGGTCATTTCTGGATCGTGCAAATCTGCATCGTGGTCAATGATGTGGATTTCTCTGCCGACAAATTGGACGTAGGTGCAACGCATGTTCTCCGGGCTGCCTAGGTCCCAGAATGTCCAAACGAGTTCTCCGCGCTCCCAGGGGTAATCTATGACGCGGTTGGTGCGGATGGCGTCTGTGACGAAGTTGGCGAAGAGGGTGCCGGGGATGCCGATGTTGGGGTCGCACTCGTATTCCTGTTCGTAGATGTCTAGGCGGTTGGAGCGGAGGGCGTCGCGCTTGATCGATGCAAGTTCGTCTTCTGGAATGATGCCGGATTCTGAGGCTTTGAGGAGGAGGGTGAACCATTCTGGATCTTCCATTGCGTCCATGAGGCGCTTCCATTGTCCTTTCTTGCCTTTCACGGTTCCAATCCATATCGCCCAGCCTTGATAGTCTGTGAGGCATGGACGGATGACGGAAGGCCATGCGAGAGGATCGATGTCTTCCGGCTCATCGATCACTACGCCATCAAAGTAAAGGCCGCGCATGCGCTCATAGTTTTCTCCGGAGTAGAGGCGGATGGAGGTACCGTCTCCTAGGGTGATGGTGAGGTCTGCTTCGTTCTTCTGGATACCGGGGATGCCGGCGGTGAAGGCTTTCAAATATCCCCAAACGATGTCTTTGGCTTGGTCCCGTGTGGGGGCAATGTAGGCGTAGCGCTTGGGCGGTCCTTTGCGCTGGTGGGTGAGGGCGCGTTTGATGAGCTTCTGCAATGCTCCGTATGTTTTCCCTCCCCGGCGATGCACGACTAGGCAATCCCAGCGCTTCGTGGATTCCAGAAAGGCGCGGAATTGCTTGCGAGGGCGGATCTCTAGGGTGATGGAGTTGGTGTTTTGGATGAGTTTGCTAGTTTGAAGTTTTCAGTTTGAAGTGGTTATCGACACTTATGGGTTGGGATAATTAGCTGTTCTGCCCATTGAATAGATCGCCTTGCGCGAGTTCGCGCTTGATCCGTTCGCAGGCGGTTTTGAAGTGCTCCGGGTCTTTCTCGATTCCCACGAATTTCCGCCCCGTGCGGATGCAGGCGATTCCGGTGGTGCCGCTTCCCATGTAGGGATCGAAGACCGTCGCGCCGCTTGGCACCTTCATTGCGTCCATCGTCCACGCCATCGCCATCACTGGCTTTTGCGTGGGGTGGTCGTTGCCGTCTCGGCGCGGGATCGTCTTCATGCGTGCCGCGA
>Ga0075464_10000654_pt1 | contig 15322 bp, 15 predicted proteins | sample DEB19_08_DNA_5_FD_75068 | JGI IMG/M metagenome (GOLD analysis project Ga0075464, IMG submission 75068) | Aqueous microbial communities from the Delaware River and Bay under freshwater to marine salinity gradient to study organic matter... | ecosystem: Environmental > Aquatic > Marine > Coastal ...
CGGGTCCGTGAGGATTTCCTGGTAGCCGGACATGGCGGTGTTGAACACCACCTCGCCGACGGTGGAGCCTGCGGCTCCAATGGAATTGCCGATAAAGACTGTGCCGTCTGCGAGCGCCAAAATAGCGGAAGGGGTGGTTCCCTGTAGAGACAAAAGCACTGGGTTCTCCGGGTGGTGACGGTTCGCCCAAGCGTGCACAAAAAGGCCCCTATAAGGGCGCGAATTGACGGCTAAGTGAGTGTGTTGGCTTGACTTGGCGCTCGGGCAAAGCTGGGTTTAGAAAAGCCACTGATTATAGCCGAGCAAACCGCCCGATTCGCTAGCGCAGTGCCGTCGTCGCACTCGCATACAAGCAGATGGCGGCGGCGGCGCCCACATTCAAAGACTCCTCGCCGCCCGGCTGAGCGATGCGCACCGAAACTTGCGACCGCGCCATCAAGGCGGCGCTCACGCCCTGCCCTTCATGGCCCATGACCCAAGCGCATGGCGATGGCAACACTTGTTCATGCAAATAGGCGCCTTCGTGAGAACTGGTCACGATCAAAGGCACGTTCAAAGCGACCAGTGCATCGGTCTCAAGACCTTCGATCAGTTGCAGCCCAAAATGCGCGCCCATGCCTGCCCGTAGCACTTTGGGCGACCACAAGGCCGCCGTGCCCTTCAGGGCGACAACCTGCCTGAAACCGAAGGCGGCGGCGCTGCGCAAGATCGAACCCACATTGCCGGCGTCTTGAACGCGGTCCAAAATGACCGTGGCAACATCGGGCAACAACGTCGTCGTCAGTGGTAAGGCCATCACAAAACCCATGGGCGCAGGTGACTCCAGACCGCTGAACTCAGACCATAAGGCGTCAGCAATCACCAGCGTTTTAACGGCCGATGCAGTCCACTCAGACGGAGCCTTGGGCCAATAAGTTTCTGAAAAAACAGCGATCTGCGGCGCGAGTCCTCGGGCCAGCGCGGCGCGGCACAAGTGGTCGCCCTCAAGCCAGACCAGACCTTCTTTGCGGTAAGCCGTGGTGTCATGCGCGAGCTTTTTCAGCGTTTTGATGAAAGGGTTGGCGCGGGAGGCGATGTGCGTCATTTCAGCACCTCGGCCACGGGCCGGAACGTTCGCCGGTGTTGCGGACAAGCACCATGCGCACGCAGCGCCGCCAAATGCTCGGCCGTACCGTAGCCCTTGTGCGTGGCAAAACCATATTGCGGGTACTCCAAATGAAACTCCAGGCACCAGCGATCACGCCAGACTTTGGCCAGAATAGAAGCCGCAGAAATAGCCGGCACCAAGGCGTCGCCACCGACGATCGCTTCCGCCACAATCACCATTGTCGGGATGCGGTTGCCATCGACCAGCACTTTGTGCGGCTTGAGTCGTAGACCTTCCACCGCACGCTTCATGGCCAGCATCGTGGCCTGCAAGATGTTGATCTCGTCAATTTCCTCAACCGTTGCTTGCGCAATCGAAAAGCACAAAGCCTTGGCGCGTATTTCGTCGTAGAGCTTGTCGCGGCGCAGCGCTGTCAGCACTTTGGAGTCAGCCAAGCCCTTGATCGGATGCAAGTCATCGAGGATGACGGCAGCCGCTACCACGGGACCCATCAACGGGCCGCGCCCGGCCTCATCCACACCCGCCACCAAGCCAGGCGTGTCCCAGACGAAAGGCGCTTGTTCAGCCTTCAAGAATTTTTTGGATTGCATCGATTGCCAACTGAGTTGTGTTGCGTTGCAGTTGCACATGCAAGGCGCCAAATTTATCATGAACGTGGCGTATTTTCTCAGGCGCAGTCACCGCGGCCTCCAACCAGCCAATCACGGCGGCCGACAGCGCGGACGGCGTTGCAGCCGCTTGCAGTAACTCGGGCACCACGAACTCGCCGCACAAAATGTTCGGCAAGCCGACCCAAGGTTGGAGTTGTTTGCGCCGCATGATTTGCCACGAAATCCAGTTCATGTTGTAGGCGATCACCATCGGCCGCTTGAACAAAGCAGCCTCTAACGTCGCCGTGCCGCTGGCAATCAAAGTCACATCGCAAGCCGCCAACACAGTGTGGGACTGACCCTCAACAATCTTGACCAAGCCCAGCACACCGGCAGCTGCGGCAGCGCGTTCGATGGCGGTCTTCAAAGCTGGCATGGCGGGAACGACAAATTGCGTGCCGGGACGCGCTTTGGCAATCAGCGCCACCGCCTTGAAAAAGCGTGCAGCCAAATACTGAACTTCTGATTGCCGGCTACCTGGCAGTACCGCCACCACCGGATGCTCTGCCGACAAGCCCAGCGCTGTGCGTGCGGCGGCTTGGTCGGGCTGCATCGGAATGACGTTGGCCAACGGATGCCCGACGTAGGTGGCGGCAATACCATGCTGCGCCAGCAAGGCTGGCTCAAATGGAAATATGCACAAAACATGGTCGACGCTGCGCCGAATTTTCTCCACCCGTTCAGCCCGCCACGCCCACACCGAGGGACTGACAAAGTGCACGGTCTTGATGCCGGCTGCGCGCAAGGAGGCCTCTAAGTCCAGATTGAAATCGGGGGCGTCGACACCGATGAAAATATCCGGTCGGCTGGCCAGCAATTTGGTTTTGAGTAGCTCGCGAATACCGACGATCTCGCGGTAATGCCGCAGCACCTCCACATAGCCGCGCACCGCAAGTTTCTCGCTCGGCCAGTGCGCCTTGAAGCCACGGGCCTGCATGCGCGGCCCACCAATGCCTTCAGTTTGCACGCTGGGCCAGCGCGCCTTGATGCCGTCGAGCAGCAAACCTGCGAGCAAGTCGCCCGAGGTTTCGCCAGCCACCATCGCAATGTGAGGCGCTAAATTAACAGACAGCAGGGGCTGTGCCCCGTGCGTCAGCCCGGCGGCTGAAGGCGGAGCGATTGACATGCGACAACTAGCGGACGATGCCGCGCTGCGGCGAAGTCTCGGCCAGGAAATCCACCATCATGGCGATATCGTCGACCGCTGTCGGATGACTCAAAGGCAGCTCGGCGATACGGGCCTTGGCCTGCTCCAGCGTCAGGTCGTCGCGGTACAACGCGCGCTGCATGGCTTTGACGGCGGCCACACGTTCAGGCGAAAAACCACGGCGGCGCAAGCCTTCGAAATTCATCGAACGCGCACCCGCTGGCTGGCCTTGACACATCACGTACGGCGGCAAGTCAGCGAACAGCAGCGAGCACATCGCCGTCATGCTGTGCGCACCCAAACGCACAAACTGATGCACGACGGTGAAGCCGCCCAGGATGACCCAGTCACCCACATGCACGTGGCCTGCCAGCTGCGAGTTGTTGGCAAAAATCGTGTGGTTGCCGACCACGCAATCGTGGGCGAGATGCACATAGGCCATGATCCAGTTGTCGTTGCCAATGCTGGTCACACCGGTATCGCCGGGCGAACCGATGTTGAGCGTGCAAAACTCACGGATGGTGTTGCGGTCGCCAATGCGCAACTCGCAGGGCTCACCCGCGTACTTTTTGTCTTGCGGAATGGCACCGATGGAGTTGAACTGAAAAATCTGGTTGTCACGCCCAATCGTCGTGTGACCTTCGACCACACAATGCGCACCGATGGTCGTGCCAGCACCTATCTTCACGTGCGGACCGACCACGCTGTACGGCCCGACGCTGACCGTGCTGTCAAGCTGCGCGCGCGGGTCAATCAGTGCGGTGGAATGGATGCCGGTGACCACAGCTTTGTCCATCAAGCCAAGGTGCGCATGGTGCACATCAGCTCGGCTTCGCAAACGACCAGGTCATTCACCCGAGCCGTGGCCTTGAACTTGAAGATACCCGACTTCATGCGGTCCAGCGAGACTTCCATGATGAGTTGGTCACCGGGTTCGACCGGCCGCTTGAAGCGCGCGCCATCAATACCGGCAAAGTAATACACCGTCTTGTCGTCTGGCGTGGTGCCCAGCGTGTCGAACGCCAGCAAGGCGGCCACTTGCGCCATGGCTTCCAAAATCAGCACGCCCGGCATGACCGGATGGTGCGGAAAGTGACCGCCAAAAAACGGCTCGTTGATGGTCACGTTCTTCAGCGCCTTGATGCGCTTGCCTTTTTCAAGCTCGAGCACGCGGTCTACCAACAAGAAAGGGTAGCGGTGCGGCAGTTGCTTGAGAATTTGGTGAATATCCATCATGATTTTTTCCGTTGGTTGAGTTTGATGCAGTTCTGGCGCTGCTCTTCAATCTGTTTTTTTAAGTTGCAATGCGATCTGTTTTTCGACCTGTTTCAATCGGTCGCGCAGCGTGTGCAGCTGCTTTAATGTGGCTGCATTTTTTTCCCACGAAGCATTGTCGTCGATGGGAAAGAAGCCGCTGTAATGGCCGGGCTTGAGGATGGAGCGCGTGACCACCGAAGACGCAGAGACATTCACATGATCGGCCAAATGCAAGTGGCCCAGCACCACCGCCCCGCCGCCAATCGTGCAGTGCGCGCCAATCTGCGCGCTGCCGGCCACGCCGACGCAACCGGCCATGGCGGTGTGCTCCCCGACATGCACGTTGTGGCCGATCTGAATCAGGTTGTCGAGCTTGACGCCGTCTTCAATCACCGTGTCCCCGAGGGCGCCGCGGTCGATGCAGGTGTTGGCACCAATTTCGACGTCATTGCCGATGCGCACGGCACCCAATTGTTCGATTTTTTCCCAGCGGCCGGCATGTGGTGCAAAGCCAAAACCATCTGAACCGATGACCACCCCAGAGTGCAAAATGCAGCGCTCGCCCAGCAAACAGCGGTCACCGAGCGTGACCCGTGCAGCCAAGCGGCTGTGCGCGCCGACAACGGCCTCACGGCCAACCACGCAGTGCTCACCTAGGCGTGCGCCGGCGCCAATCACCGCGCCTGCGCCAATGCAAACAAAAGCGCCCACCGAGACGCCCTCAGCCAATTGGGCGGAAGGGTCGATGAAGGCGGATGGATGGATGCTCGCAAGCAATTGCGGTTCATGGGCCTGTTTCCAGACTTGCGTCACACGGGCGAAATACCGATAAGGGTCCGCCACCACGATGCAAGCGCCACGCGCCAAGGCCGCGGCTTGCATGGCCGGTGAAACGATCACGCAAGCGGCACTAGACGTGGCCAGCTTGTTCAGGTACTTGGGATGACTGAGAAAGGACAGTTCAGACAGCCCGGCGGCCTCAATCGGCGCGAGCTTGTCGATCAGAACAGTGGGGTCAGCAAAAAGTCTGGCATCAAACTCACCCGCAAGCGAGTCGAAAATGGCGCCCAAGCGCAAGGTCACGCTGGCTCGCCTTGAATTTTTTTATCGACCGTTGCTGGCATTCAGCGACTTGATCACTTTGTCGGTGATGTCGTACTTCGGATTGACGTAGACAGCTTCTTGCACGATCAAGTCGTACTTTTCAGCTTCAGCCAAGGACTTGACCACGCGGTTGGCTCGTTCAATGACCAACTGCAACTCTTCATTTTTACGGTTGTTCAAGTCTTCTTGAAACTCACGTCGCTTGCGCTGAAATTCGCGGTCTTGGTCGACCAGTTGGCGCTGACGTGTGTTGCGCTGGCTTTCTGACAAGGTCGGCGCCTCGCGTTCGAGCTTTTCAGACTGAACCTTGATCTGCGCACCAAAATCGGCAATTTCTTTTTCACGCTTGGTGAACTCTTGCTCCAGCTTGACTTGGGCGGCCTTGGCCGAGTTGGCTTCGCGAAAAATCCGGTCGAGGTTGACGATGCCGACTTTGAAGTCTTGCGCACTCGCGGCGGCCGCTGCGAATGGCAAGAGACCGCAAATAACCAGATGTCGTAGGGAGATCGTCATTAGAAAGAGGTACCAATTTGAAATTGAACGGGTTGCATTCTATCGCCTTCTTGTTTGCGAATCGCGTGACCGAAGGCTAAACGCAGGGGTCCAACCGGGGATATCCAGCTGACACCGACGCCCACAGAGGCCCGCAAGCCGGCCAAACTGTAAGGGTCGGTTTCTGCGAAGACGTTCCCGGCATCCACAAAGGTGTACATGCGCAGGGTTCGATCGTTGCCAGCGCCTGGAAAAGGCGCCGAGATCTCGGCATTCAGCGTGATCTTCTTGGAACCGCCGATCGCAATGCGGTTGCCATTGATATCAGTTTCATGCGGGCCGAGGGAGCCCTGAGCGAATCCACGCACTGAGCCAAGACCACCCGAATAGAAGTTCTTAAAAATTGGATAAGGCTGACCGTTCAGGCCTTTACCCCAACCGATTTCGCCGTTCAGGCCAACCGTGAACTGCTTGTTGATCGGAATGTATTGCTGGGCCTGGTAACTTGAACGCAGGTAACGCACTTCGCCAGCCACACCCCAGTCGGCATTGACACGCTGAAAGAGGCCGGTGGTCGGCACCAATGCACTGTCGCGCTTGTCACGTGACCAGCCCACCGTCAAAGGCACCGAATTGCTATTCTCGCCAAATTGCGTTCTGTATCGATCCCAAGCCAATGGCAGTGGCGTGACGCCCTCTTTGATGGTGATCGACTCCAGACCGCCACCAAAATAAACCGTGTCGTTTTCAGTGAACGGAACGCCAAAGCGGATGCTGGCACCGTTGGTGATCAGTGCGTAATCGCCGCCCTGCCCTGTGTACGGACGGTTGGTACGGGTATAAATGTCGATGGCCCGCGACACGCCATCAGGCGTGAAGTAAGGGTCGACCGTGCTCAGCACGATTTGGCGGTTGATTTTGCTGGTGTTGACTTCCAGTCCGACGTAATGGCCGGAGCCGAAAAAGTTTTCTTGCCGGATACCCGCCATCAGAGACAACTTATCGGCACTTGAAAAGCCCATGCCGAGCGAGAGATTTCCGGTTGGCTTTTCAGCCACCGTCATCACCAGATCAACCTGATCGGGTGCATTGGCCACGTCTTGTGTGTCGATGGCCACATTCGTGAAAAAGCCCAGCCGGTCAACCCGATCCCGGGAGCGTTTGATATTGTCACCGTCGTACCAGGATGACTCCAGTTGCCGGAACTCACGGCGAATGACTTCGTCGCGTGTGCGGTTGTTACCGACCACGTTGATGCGACGCACATAGGCCCGGCGTGACGGGTCTGCCTGCAAAACGAAACTGACCAGATTGGTCTTGCGGTCAATCAGCGGAACCGCTTCAACCCGAGAAAAAGCAAAGCCAAAGGTGCCAAAGTAGTCGTTAAAGGCCTTGGTGGTTTCAGCCACACGGTCGGCGTTGTAAGACTCGCCCGGCTTGATGGTGACAAGGGTTTTGAACTCCTCCTCATGCCCCAGGTAATTGCCTTCCAGGCGCACGCCGGAGACCACGAAACGCTGGCCTTCGGTGATGTTCATCGTGAGTGTGATTTCTTGCTTGTCCGGAGAAATCGCCACTTGGGTCGAGTCGACACGGAAGTCAAGGTAACCGCGGGTCAGGTAATAAGACCGCAAGGTCTCGATATCGGCATTCAGCTTGACGCGCGAATAGCGGTCAGACTTGGTGTACCAGCTCAGCCAACCGCCCGTGTCCAAGTCAAACAGCTTGCGCAGCGATGACTCGCTGAAGTCTTTGGCGCCAACCACGCGGATGTCCTTGATCTTGGCAATCTCACCCTCGGTGATGCTGAAGGTCAAGTTGACGCGGTTGCGCTCAATCGGCGTGACCGTCGTGACCACGGTCACGGCATACAGGCTGCGATTGACATACTGGCGCTTGAGTTCTTGCTCGGACTTGTCAGCCAGTGCCTTGTCAAACGGCTGACCGTCGTAGAGTCCTGCATCGCGCAAGGCTTTTTTCAGAATGTCTTTGTCAAATTCTTTGCTGCCGACGAACTCGACACCGGCCACGGTGGGACGCTCTTCGACAATCACCACCAGCACATCACCGGTGACTTCCAAGCGCACGTCTTTAAAAAGTCCCAGAGCGAAAAGCGAGCGAATCGCAGCAGAGCCCTTGTCGTCGTTGTAAACCTCGCCGACACGCAATGGAATAGACGCAAAAATAGTCCCCGGCTCAACCCGCTGCAGCCCCTCAACGCGAATGTCGCGGACCGTGAAAGGATCAACGGCCCAAGCCATGGTGGCGGTCAGCATGCTGGCGGCCAAGACCGATAGCGCACGAAATTTAAATCGATGAAGGTGGTGATGCATGAGATTCTTGAATGAAAGCAAGCTTCAGCCGTGTGGCTGAAGGCGAGAGTCAGATGTGACGGATATTTGCAATAGATGAAACCAAGTTCACGCTGGGAAGCCTAACCAAGAAGCCGCTGCAAGTCGTTGAAAAGCGCAATCGTCATCATCATCAGCAAAATGGCCAGACCACCGCGATGAAGGCGCGCCATCCAGACTTCGGAGACGCTGCGGCCGGTCACCGCCTCCCAAAGATAATACATCAGGTGTCCGCCATCCAGCACCGGCAGCGGCAGCAAATTCAGCACACCCAGACTGACACTGATCAGAGCCAAAAACATCAGGTAAGCGGTCCAACCCATCGAAGCAGACTTGCCTGCATAGTCAGCGATGGTCAATGGTCCACTGAGGTTTTTCAAAGAGGCTTGGCCAATCAGCATTTTCCCCATCATCTGCACGGTCAGCACCGAAACATCCCAAGTCCGGACAACACCGCCCGAAAGACCTTCAAAAAAGCCGTAACGCACGCTGACCATGGCCGGCGCAGACCCCACAAACGCACCTATTTTGGCGACGGGCAGGTCAGCCTCGAGCTGCACTTGCGGCGTCACCATCAGCGTCAGAACCTGACCGGCGCGCTCAATTTGCCACGCTTGCGGCGTCACACCCTGACCGGCGCCTGATGCCGATGCAGAGGCGCGAATCATCTCGCGCAACTGCTGGCCGTCAGTGACGCGGCGTTCGTCCATGCGCAACACCACATCACCAGCCTGCAAGCCCGCCTTGGCGGCGGCACCGCCCCCCACGACTTCACCGATCAATGGCTGCGTCAACGGGCCCATCAAGCCAATGCTGCGGAAAAAACGGGCGTCAACCTCGCTGGCATTCAACTGACTTAAAGGCAGCACCACTTCTCTGGTGGGGTCTTGGTTGGCTTCTTCCTGTTGCTCGTCAGTTGGACGAACTGAACCCGCAGATGTCACCACCAAGCGCAGGTCTTGCCCAGTCATGGCGCCCTGGGTCAGCCGCCAGCGCAAGTCGGTGAATGAACGCACGTCTTCCAGCGCCTCGCCATTGAAAGCAGCTTGGGCCACCCACTCGCCACCGACCAGTCCGGCCCGCGCGGCCATGGACTCGGGCACCGGCGTGGCCAGCACGGCCTTAGGTTCGTCTGTACCAATCCAATTGACCGCGGAATACAGCAAGGCAGCCAACAGCAAATTAGCGATCGGCCCGGCGGCCACCACCGCGGCACGGGAGCGCAAAGGCTGATTGTTGAAGGCGAGGTGGCGCTCGGCCGCATCGACCGGTCCTTCGCTTTCATCCAGCATCTTGACGTAGCCGCCCAGCGGCAAAGCGCTGATCGAAAACTCGGTCGGCTTGCCGGCGCAACGCCATGTGTAAAGGGGTTTGCCAAAACCGATAGAAAACTTCAGCACCTTCACACCGCAGGCCACGGCAACGCGGTAATGGCCATACTCGTGGATGGTGATCAGCAGTCCCAAGGCGACCACAAAGGCCAGTAGTGTCAGCATCTCAAACGCACATTCGCTTGACGTGCGCAGTGGCCACCGCGCGGGTTTGCTGGTCTAGCGCAAGCAGATCATCAATACCGTGTATCTCGCTCAGCGAGCAGGCATCCAAGCTGTCACGGTTGACGTGGTGAATTTGGTCAAAGCGAATTTGCCCGGCCAGAAAAGCGGCCACCGCCACTTCGTTAGCGGCGTTCAAAACAGCCGTGCTACCAACCGGTCCGTCCAGCACGTCCCAAGCCAGTTGCAAACCAGGAAAACGCAGCGGGTCCGGCGTGTCAAAAGTCATGGTGGCGAGAGCCCGAAAATCAAGCGCGCGCGCGCCAGAAGCAATGCGTTCCGGCCAGGCCAAGCCATAGGCAATCGGCACCCGCATGTCAGGTGTGCCGAGCTGGGCCACCACCGAGGTGTCGCGGTACTGCACCAAGGAATGGATGATGCTTTGCGGATGGATCACGACCTCGATCTGCTGCGGCGTGACACCGAACAAATAGCGCGCTTCAATGACTTCCAGCGCCTTGTTCATCATGGTCGCCGAGTCGACCGATATTTTGCGGCCCATGACCCAGTTCGGGTGGGCGCAAGCTTCGTCTGGTGTGACGCCTCGCAGGGTCTCGGGAGCGCGCTCGCGGAACGGCCCGCCTGACGCTGTCAGGATGATTTTTTCAACGCGTTGAGACCATGTTGCGGGGTCTTCAGGCAGGGACTGAAAAATAGCCGAATGCTCGCTGTCAATCGGCAGCAGTTGTGCGCCGCCTTGGCGCACCGCTTGCATAAAAATCTCACCACCGACCACCAAGGCTTCTTTGTTGGCCAGCAGCAAGCGCTTACCGGCCTTGACCGCAGCCAGACACGGCGGCAGACCTGCGGCACCGACGATGGCGGCCATCACGGCATGCACCTGCTCATGCGAAGCGATCATCTCCAGCGCTTCGGGGCCAGACAAGACCTGCGTGGCAAGGTCATTGGCTCGTATTTTCTCAGCCAGCAACTGCCCGTGCGGCAGACTCGCCATGACGGCAAATGTCGGTTTGAAACGCTGGCATTGGGCCAACATGAGGTCGACCTGCGTGGCCGCACTGAGGGCAAACACCTCGAAGCGCTCAGGGTGCATGGACATGACGTCCAGCGTGCTGACGCCGATCGAACCCGTTGAGCCTAGAACCGTGACGCGCTGTTTCATTGAATGCATTTCTGGGTCAAAGACTGGCCAGCATCATCGCCAAAGGCAGCGTCGGCAGCAAGGCATCAACCCTGTCCAGAACACCACCGTGACCCGGCAGCAAGCCACTGGAGTCTTTGGCGCCGGCGCTCCGTTTGACCAGCGACTCGACCAAATCACCAACCACACTCATGGCCGACAGAAAAATCACCGCGATCAACATCACCAGCCAGCCATGGCGGCTGACCAGCGATGAATAGATACTTGAAGTTTGCGTTGCACCACTGCGATCAAGCAAGATCCAGCCAAGCGCCAAGATCAACACGCAGAGCATGCCACCCCAAACACCTTCCCAGCTTTTGCCCGGGCTGATAGACGCGGCGAGCTTCGTTTTGGTGAACTTGGTTCCGAAGGTTTTGCCAGCAAAGTAAGCGCCGATGTCAGCCGTCCACACCAGCACCATGACCGACAGCAAAAAGTTGACGCCGATCACGCGGGCCTGAGCCAAGGCCAACCACGCCAGCCAAATGGCCACCGCACCCAACACCAAGCGCAGCGACTTCGGAATTTGCGGCCAACCGCTGACGCCGCTGCGCAGTAGCCAGCCACCGGCCAAGACCCAAGCGGCTCCCGCAGCACTCCACAGCCAAGGCAAAGACTGCGTCAACAGCCCCGAATACCACGACAACAAGCAGGCCAGCAAACAAACCAAACCCAGCAGCACGGACAGCGGCTGACTGCAGCCGTTGAGCCGGCCCCACTCCCAGCCACCCGCAGAAATAAGCACCAAAGTGATGGCGCAAAACGGCACGTGAGACGGATAAAAAAGTGCGGGCAGCAAGATCGCCAGCAACACCACCGCAGTGATCACGCGCTGTTTGAGCATCAGACGGCTTTCATGGTTTGTTGCGACCGCGACGTCACTTGAGCCGACTCTTGCGCCATGAGTTGCGCTGAGGTTTGGCCGAAGCGCCGCTCACGTGACCGAAACACAGCAATCGCTTCGTCCAATGCAGCCTCGTCAAATTCGGGCCAAAGTTTGTCAGTGAAGTGCAGTTCGGCGTAAGCCGACTGCCACAGTAAAAAATTGCTGATGCGCAGTTCACCGCCGGTGCGGATGAACAAATCTGGATCAGGCACATGGGCGAGTGCCAGCGCCCGGTCAAGCGCCAACTCGGTGATGGGCTGACCACTGTCAGCGACTTTTTGCGCCGCCTGCGCAATGTCCCAGCGCCCGCCATAGTTGAAGCAAATATTCAGCACCAAGCCGGCGTTTGAAGCGGTGCTGTCTTCAGCATTGCGAAAAGCCGCCTGCATGGCGGCTGAAAGCCGTTGTCGATCGCCGACGAAATGCAAGCGCACACCGTTTTGCTTGAGTTCGGCCACTTCGCTGGTGACCGCGCGGGCCAGCAAGTCCATCAAACCGGACACCTCTTCGTGCGGACGATTCCAGTTTTCTGAGGAAAAAGCAAACACCGTCAACACACCAATGCCGCGTTGGACACAGGCTTTGACGCAATGTCGAAGGGCCGTCACACCTTGCTTGTGGCCGGCGATGCGTGGCAAAAACCGCTTACCCGCCCAGCGCCCGTTGCCGTCCATGACGATGGCCACGTGATGCGGCATGTTGCTGAGTACAGGCGATGCCATGGCGTTCAGGCCGTTAAGCTTTGGGTCAAGCAGTGCGTCAAACGGCCATGATCTCTTGTTCCTTGCTGATGACAAGCTTGTCGACATCGGCAATGAAACGATCGGTGAACTTTTGAATGTCTTCCTGGGCGCGTCGCTCGTCGTCTTCAGACGCGAGCTTGTCTTTCACCAGTTTCTTAACGCCTTCATTGGCATCGCGGCGCAGGTTGCGAATAGCGACCTTGGCGTGCTCACCCTCGCCTTTCACGATCTTGGTCATTTCCCGGCGACGTTCTTCGGTCATGGCTGGCATCGGCACCCGAATCAAGTCGCCTTGCGCGGCCGGATTCAAGCCAAGATCGGAGTCACGAATGGCTTTCTCGATCTTGGCGCCCATGCCTTTTTCCCAGGGCGAGACGCTGATCGTGCGGGCATCCAGCAAGGACACATTGGCGACTTGGCTGATCGGCACCATCGAACCGTAGTAGTCGACTTGCACGGTGTCCAGCAAACCGGGATTGGCCCGGCCGGTGCGGATTTTGGTCAACGCTTGCTTGAAGTTTTCAAGCGACTGCTGCATTTTTGTTTCGGCGGTGGTTTTGGTGTCTTCGATGCTCATGGCTGCTTCTCCGGCTACAACAAAATTCAAGTTTACAAAAGAAGGGGCTAAAAAGCTGCTTCTTCAATTTCAAATGTGGACCAGCGTGCCCTCGTTCTCACCCATCACCACGCGTTTGAGCGCACCGGGCTTGAAAATGCTAAAAACTTTCACTGGCAACTTCTGGTCACGGCACAAGGCAAAAGCAGTGGCATCCATGACTTCTAGATTCCGGCCCATGGCTTCATCAAAGGTGATGGTGTCGTAACGTGTGGCGTTCGGGTCTTTGCGGGGATCGGCGCTGTAAACACCGTCAACCTTGGTCGCTTTGAGCACGATTTCCGCACCAATTTCTGCACCACGCAGCGCCGCGGCAGTGTCGGTGGTGAAAAATGGGTTGCCAGTTCCGGCCGCGAAAATAACCACTTTGCCCTCTTCCAAATACTGCAAAGCCTTGGGCCGCACATAAGGCTCGACCACACGCTCGATGGCGATGGCCGACATCACGCGGGGCGTTAACCCCGCCTTGTCCATGGTATCGCCCAAGGCCAGCGCGTTCATCACTGTGGCCAGCATGCCCATGTAGTCGGCCGTGGCCCGGTCCATGCCAACCGAGCCGCCCGCCACGCCGCGAAAGATATTGCCACCACCGATGACGATGGCCAGCTCAACCCCCAGGCGCGAGACCTCGGCAATTTCCTCGACCATCCGCACAATCGTCGCCCGGTTGATGCCGAAAGCATCGTCACCCATCAAGGCTTCACCTGACAGTTTGAGCAAAATCCGCTTGTAGGCTGGCATGGTGAGTCCGTGATTGTGGGTTGATGAGGATGGTGCGGCGCTTGTGCCGTGAAGGATCAAGCGGCTTTAACTGGCAGCTTTATCAGGCCGCTTTGGCCGCAGCGATCTGCGCAGCCACTTCAGCAGCGAAATCGTCAACCTTCTTCTCAATGCCTTCGCCGACCACGTACATGGTGAAAGCTTTCACCGTGGTCGCGCGTTCTTTGAGCATTTGCTCAACCGTTTGCTTGTCATTTTTGACAAACGACTGGTTGAAAAGGCTGACTTCCTTCAGGTACTTTTGCACGCCACCGTCGATGCGCTTGGCAACGATCTCAGCGGACTGAACCGGCTTGCCTTCGGCCTGGGCTTTGGCTGCGTCTTCAGCCGCTTTGGCTGCTGCCACTGAGCGCTCTTTGGCGACCAGTTCAGCCGGCACATCAGCGCTGGACAGAGCCACTGGCTTCATGGCAGCCACGTGCATGGCAACGTCTTTGGCAGCGGTTTCGTCGCCTTCAAACTCCACCACCACGCCGATACGCGTGCCGTGCAGGTAAGAAGCCAGTTGGCTGCCAGCATCAAACAGCTTGAAGCGGCGAACACTCATGTTCTCGCCAATCTTGCCGATCAGGCCCTTGCGCACGTCTTCGATCGTCGGGCCAAAGCCGTCCATCGAGAAAGGCATGGCACCAATGGCTTCGACATCAGCCGGCTTGTGCTTGACGATGCCTTCGGCCACAGCCTTGACCAGACCCAAGAAACTGTCGTTCTTGGTGACAAAGTCGGTTTCGCAGTTGACTTCAACCAAGGCGCCAATGCCGCCCTCAGAATACGTTGCGACAACGCCTTCAGCGGTGATGCGGGAAGCGGCTTTACCAGCCTTGTTACCCAGCTTGACGCGCAAAATTTCTTCGGCTTTTTCCATGTTGCCGTCGGCTTCGGTCAGTGCTTTTTTGCACTCCATCATCGGGGCGTCGGTCTTAGCGCGCAGTTCAGCAACCATGCTTGCAGTGATAATCATTTTTGGTTCTCCGTGAGAGTCGATTGACTTAATGTACGAGGTGCAGACTGAATCCGGTCCGCAAAATTTAAGTGTGAAAAAGGGGCTACCCGAGCCCCTTTTTCGAGTGGCACAAGGCCGCAGTGATTAAGCTGCAGTCTGCACTTCGACGAATTCGTCGGCGGCGACAGGCGCCACAGCACGAACCACTTCGCCAGTCGAGTTGGCACGACCTTCAATGATCGCGTCAGCAATGCCGCGGGCGTACAACTCGACCGCTTTGGAGGAGTCATCGTTGCCCGGAATCACGTAATCGATGCCGATAGGCGAGTGATTGGAGTCAACCACACCGATCAATGGGATACCGAGCTTTTGAGCTTCAGCCACGGCGATTTTGTGGAAACCGACGTCGATCACGAAAATTGCGTCTGGCAATGCAGCCATATCTTGGATGCCGCCGATGTCTTTTTCGAGCTTCTCGATTTCACGCTTGAACGTGAGTTGCTCTTTTTTGCTGATGGTGTCGAGGCCAGACTCTTGCTGAGCCTTCA